>Ga0196980_1000481_pt1 | contig 9537 bp, 9 predicted proteins | sample S3_1013CmetaG_FD_155486 | JGI IMG/M metagenome (GOLD analysis project Ga0196980, IMG submission 155486) | Soil microbial communities from Anza Borrego desert, Southern California, United States - S3_10-13C | ecosystem: Environmental > Terrestrial > Soil > Desert | place: USA: California... | reverse complement strand
GTGCGGGCCGCGCCGGCGGATGGGTCGAGCCGGTAGCGCCAGACCCCGATGTTCTCCTCGGCGATGTAGAGGGCGTCGGTGGCCTCGTCGGCGGCGCAGCCTTCAGAGATCGTGCCGATGTCGAAGCGGCGGACCTCGCGCGCGGCGGGGCGGCCGGCGGCGTCGGCGGTCAGGACGAACTGGCGGACCTCGCCCTCGTGCCCGACAAGGATGGCGTGCACCTCGGCGCCGCGCCGGGCGAAGCAGAAGCCGTAGGGCTCGACCACGTCGGAGGTGACGGCGCCCCACGGGCGTACGCCGGTCCCGGCCGCGGGGTCGAAGAGATAGAGGGCGACCCCGGTCTTGCCGGGGGTCCGATCGCTGGCGCCCAGCACCACCTGTGGCCGGCCACCGAGGGCGAGCCCCTCGGTCAGGTCGACATTGTTCAGCAGGCCTTCGGGCAGGAACTGCAGCACGGCGCCGTCGAGGCCGTAAATGTAGAGGCCGGCCTTCTTGTCGGTGCCGGCGACAAAGCCGCGCGTCGACACGCCGCCGATCCGCACCGGAACGGCTGAGGCCCAGATGGCCGGATCGTCGGCCGCATCCTGCCCCGCCGTGCCGACGGAGGGGGTTTCGAGCCGCGCCTGCACGGCCACGCCTTCACCGACGAAACCCTCGCCCTCGCCCGGATAGTCGACCTCGTGGGTCGCGCAGGCGGCGAGCAAGCCGGTGGAGGTGGCGATGGCGGTCAGGGTCCGGAGGATCATGGCGCGTCCGTAAGGCTTGTCCCAGCGGGCCAGATCACGCGACTCCCGACGCGTCAACGCAGGCTCGATGACGATACCGCGTCGGTTTGGTGACCCATCGTCCGTTGCGGGAGCAAGCGTCGCTGGAGCATCGGAAAAGCGCCAACGCGGGTTCGCCAAAGCGTCGTGGGGGCGTCGCCGGCACAGCCTAGCTGGGCGTCAGAACCGGCGGCCGCGGGGCCGATCGGGCTTCGGGGATGCCTGCCATGAAACTCAAACTGCTGCTCGGCGCCGCCTTGGCGCCGCTCGCCCTCGCTGGAACCGTCTGCGCCCAGGAGGTCGCCGGTCCGGTCGAGGCCACGGCCATCGAGGACGTTATCGTCAACGGTGAGATCGTGTTTCGCAACCGGACCACGGACGAGAACCCGATCCTGTCGTACGACCTCGAATACTTCCAGCGCTTCGAGCCGGTGTCGGTCGGCGAAATGCTGAAGCGCGTGCCGGGCGTGACCTTCACCTCGGACGTGCTGGAGTTCGACGGCGTGTCGATGCGCGGCCTGCCGCCCGGCTACACCAACATCCTGATCAACGGCCGCCGCGCGCCAGGTGGAGAGGACGACGGCGCCTTCCTGGTCGACCGCATCCCGGCCGAACTGGTCGAACGCATCGAGATCATCCGCAGCCCCCGCGCCGACCAGCCGTCGGACGGCGTCGCCGGCGCGATCAACGTCGTGCTCAAGGAGGGCGCGCAGCTTGAGGGCGGCGCCGTTCGCGCCGGCCTGCTCGTCAACGGCGACGGTGAGGTGCGCGGCTCCGGCTCGATCTCGTGGGCGGGCAATACCGAGAACACCTCGCTCTGGGCCGCCCTCAACTACCAGGGCCGGCGCAATCCGAAGGAGAAGCGGTCGGAGCGCTACGACGACGACCCCGCCAACGGCGGCGTGCTGGACAACATCGAGTTGCAGGGCGACACCCGCGACGGCGAGGACCTGTCGGCCAACGCCGAATACACCGTGCGCCTCGACCGCGGCCGCCTGCGCTTCAACGGTCTGGCGGTCGACACCTCCCGGGACGAGGATGAGACGTCCCTGACCTTCGTGGACAACGGATCAGGCGTGTTCGACGAACTGGAGGAAACCGAGGTCCAGGCCGAACGGATCAGCCAGCAGACCTACGCCCTCGGGATCGACGGCGAATTCGACGCCGGTCCGGGCGAACTGGACTTCAAACTGGGCTGGTCGGGTTTCCGCGACGAAACCACGACCCGCATCGACGCCGCCGACGCCGGCGATCCTCTGGAGCTGGACGAGTACGTCGAGCTGGGCATCACCGACGACGAATACGAGGCCGGCGTCGCCATCACCTTCGGGCGGGAGGCCCTGCGCCTGAAGGCCGGGGTGGACTATCTGGTCAAGGAGCGCGATGCGGCCGAGATCGAGTTCGACATCGACAACGGCATGGTCGACGATCCCGATCCTGCCCCGGGGGCGATCTACACCGTCGAGGAGACGCGCTGGGAGCCGTTCGTGCGGCTGACCGCAGAACTCGGTCCGAACCTGACGGTCGACGCCGGCCTGCGCTACGAATCGAACGAGCGCGACGTGACCAGCGACCTCGGCACGGTCTCGGCCGACGCCGACGAGCTGTTCCCGTCGCTGCACCTGACGTGGCGGCCGACGGCGGCGGACCAATTCCGGGCCTCCTTCGCCCGCACGCAGCGCCGTCCCGACTACAGCCTCCTCGCGCCCTACATCGCCGATGAGGAGCCGGCGGACGAGGACGCCCTGCGCGGCAACCCGCTGCTGGAGAGCGAAAAGGCCAACGGTATCGATGTCGGATACGAGCACCGCATCGGCTCGCGCGGTGTGTTCGGCTTCAACATCTTTTATCGCGAGATCGACGACCTGATCGAACTGGTCGACACCGGCGCGGAGGTCGACGAGAACGGCGGTCCGGTCGATCCCGGCGACGACGCCTACAATCTGATCGAGCCCCGCAACATCGGCGACGGGACCACCTGGGGTGTCGAGATCGACCTGTCGGCGCCGCTGGACTTGATCGGCCTGCCGGAGACCGGCGTGTTCGCCAACTACACCTGGCTGGACAGCCAGGTCGTCGACCCGTTCACTGGTGTCGAGCGGCGGTTCCGCAACCAGCCGCAGAACGTCTGGAACGTCGGCTTCATCCAGAACCTGCCGGCTTGGGACGTCAGCTTCGGGGCCAGCCTGTACGGCCGCGACGAGGGCTATGAATCCGGCCTCGATGAGCTGGTCAAGGTCGAGTACGACCAGGATCTGGAGGCCTTCGTCGAGAAGCGCTTCGGCGATCGGTTCGTGGTTCGCCTGTCGGCCCAGAACCTGCTCGACAAGGAGAAGCGCGAGACGTTCATGAAGTACGACGGCGACTCGATCGAGGAGATCCTCGACAACCGCGCCAACGGCGACCTGGACGAATACGAGCTGGAGAGCGAGCGCTCGGGCGTCCTGTACCAGGTCACCTTGCGCGCGGCGTTCTGACGGGACGCCAGCAACCTGACGGGCCGAGGGGGCGGTTCAGAACGCCCCCTCGACCTGCAGCGAGGCGTCGGCGTTCTCGATCACGCCAAGGCTGGAGGGCCGTACGCCGTGCGTGGTTTCGAGGGCGGCCAGCCAACCGAAAACGGCGGCGGCCGGGGCATTGGCCGTGCTGAAGCCGAGACGGCCCGAGGCATCCATACCGGTGATGATCTGAAGCCCCGCCGCCTCCGCCGTCTGCCGGACGACCGGCTCCAGACCCTGCAGGTCGTTCGCACGCGCCCCCCCGGCGGCCGCCGGCGCCAGGCGGTTCAGGGCGGCGCGGACCTCGGCGAGGTCGGTTTCGGCGCGCGCCCGGTCGCGGGCCGCCTCGTCCCGCCAGCCGGTCACCGGGCGGACCACCCCCAGCCACAGGACCACCACCGCCACGAGCAGGGTCATCGCCGCCAGCATCCGCTGCTCACGGCGCGTGCGGCCGTCCCAAGCCTGATGAAGTTGCGCGAAAATCCGGTTCATGGGCGCGCTCCGATGCTGATGTCGCTGACCACGCGGCCGGCGTCCTCGAGGGTGGCTGTGACCGTCACGGCCATACCGATGTCGGCCATCCGGCGGGTGATCTCCTCCATGTCCGACCAGGTGGGGTGGCTGAGCGTGGCCTTCACGCCGTCGTCCGGCGTGGCGACGAGCGCGTCGATCTCGGCCCCCTCGACAGCCTCGACAGCGGTGAACAGCGCGGCCGCGGCGGCCGTCACGCCGCCGGGCGGCGGAGCCGAGGTGGCCCGGCGGCGAAGGGCGGCGACCGGGTCCGCCTCCCGCGCCAGATCGGGCGCCGCAGCGGCGACCGCCGCGACAGCATCAGTCCTGAGTCTGCGCGCACCCATGTCGTCGCGGGCGGCCACGGCGGCGGTCAGCATCAGGGGCGAGACGAGGACGGCGGCGGCCAACCCGGTCGCCCGGCGCCAGCCGACCCGCGCCCCGGTCCGGTCACGCGCGCCGGCGTCGAGCAGATTGATGACCGGCGACCGCGCGGCGGTCACCAGCGCCCGTTCGACTTCGAAGGAATCCCGGACGGAGATCACCCGCCGCTCGCCGACAACCATGTCGACGAGGTCGGGCTGGACCGTGGCCGCGAAGCGCCGCCCCCGCAGCGCCACGCTGTCGCCGAACGTCACCGCCGTCACCCCGTCCTCGTCGTCAGGCTCGGCGAGGGTCAGCATGTCCGGCACGATGACGTCGGCGCGAACACCCAGCGCCTCGAGATAGCCCGACCACGCCTGCAGAAGTCCCTGACCGACCACGGCGACCAGACGCGGCTGATCGGGGCCGACGGGCGGGCCGACGACCGTCGCCACCCGATCAGAGGTGGCGGCCAGTTCGTCACGCAGCCGCCACGCCGCCGCGGCGCGGAGCTGGGCCGCGCCGCCCGGCGGCAAATCATCCAGCCAGTGAACGGAAACGTCGGCGCCGGGGCAGACGGCGACTGTGCGCATCGGTGCGGGCCGTTCGACGGCGTCGGGCGCCAGCTGGCCCCGGTGGAGCACGCCGCCGTCAGGGGCGACGATCATGAATGGCGCCGGCTGGCCGGCGAGCGCGGGGATGAGGACGAGGCGGATCGGTTTCATTCTTCAGGAGTCCAGCGCTGGATGACAGTCCGCACCGCGCCGTCTGGCTGTGCGTGCAGGAGGGCGGTGCGGACGGCGCGCCCGCCGCCGTAGTCGACCTCGATGCGGAGGTTGAAATAGCGGGTCAGGACGGCAGCCTGTTCGCGCGCCTCCGCCGGGATCTCGACCGCGGCCATCGCGGGCTGGGCCCAGAAGGCGGCGGCATCGGGCCAACCGTCCCGCGGCCGGCGCGAAATCACGGCGCGCGCGCTCTCGCGGCCCAGGGCGTTGTTGGTCAGCATCATCAGCAGCGGGGCCTGCTCCGGCGTCAGGGTGTTGACGTTCAGCGGTGACGGGCGGCTGGTCGGCAGGGCGCAGACGTACGGGCGCAGGCGGCGGTAGAGATCGGCGTCGACGCCCTTGACCGCGCGCAGCTCGCTGACTTCGGCCAGCAGAACGCCGCCCGTGCGATACGGCGTCGCCAGACCCGCATAGGCGCCGTCCTCGGCCCCCAACGGCCGCGAGACGCCGTCCGCGTCCAGCCAGTCCGTGAGAGCGTCGGCCACGGCGCGCATACGGCTCTCGGGCGCGCCGACGGCCCGGCCGAGAGCGAGGAACTGCGCCGTCCCGAGCGGACGCGCCATCAGGTCTTCGCCGACGCCCTCGACCAGGCTGTTCAGGTTGAAGCAGGCCTGGCCGTCGGTGACCACCGCGCTGATCGAGCCGTCCTCGAGGGGAAACTCCAGCTGGCGGCCGTTCCACTCCGGCTGCAGCGGCGTGCGGGCTGGGCCGGCGGCGAGCAGGCGCGCGACCTGGCGACGGGCCAGAGCCTCGGCGCCGGAAGCGTACCACTGGGCTTGGGCCTGGATCTCCGCGTTGGTCGCGCGGCGGACGGAGAACCGCACGTCGTCGAGCACGGCGACGGCGACCACCGACATCACCGCGACCAGCAGCAGAACCGTCAGCAGCGCCATGCCCTCGCGGCCATCGGTTCGCGACGCCGGCCGCATCAGCCGCCTCCCACGAGGAAAAGCTGCTCGACCGGGCCGTAGCCATCCAGCGTCATCCTGACCCGCACCGCGTCCGGCAGGGGCCGTTCGGACGTGGTGATATAGGCGGGCGCCTCCTGCCCGTCCTTGATGAAGGCCACGGTGAGGTCGCGCACTCCACGGTACGGGACCTGCGGCGGACCCGGCCGCGCGCCGTCCAGATGGGTCGAGACCCGCCGCTCCAGCCGATCCTCCGCCAGCCGGTATTCGACCCGCTGCAGCGAGGGGCGGGGCTGTTCGCCCGGGTTGGTCCAGCCGGCCCGGGTCAGGACCAGCACCGGATCGCCGGGCGCGGCCGGACCGCCCATCGGCAGGGGCATTGGACGGCCGGCGGGCCCGCGCGAGCGCCGCGCCGCCGCCTGACCCAGATCGGCCTTCAGCAGGCTGCGCATCCGCTGCAGGTCCGCGGTCCGGTCCGAGGCAGCCTTGATGGCGAAACGGTTGTCGATCGACAGGCTGAGCACCGTCGCCCCCGCCGCGGCGATCAGGGCAAAGACGAGCAGCGAGACGAGCACCTCGACGAGGGTGAAGCCGGCGTGGGAACCGGTCATGGCCGCGCCCGGAACAGCACGCGGTCGGCGGCCCGCCCCTCGTCGGTCGCCACCGCGATATCGATGCGCAGCAGGCCGGCCTCGACGCCTCGCACCGACCGGCTCCAGCGCCACTGGCGGCCCGCCAGCGGGACCACGCCGCCGGTTTCGCCTTCGGCGAGGCGGGGATCGATCATCGCCTCCACCGCCAGATTCTCGGCGACCACGCCGCCCAGCGTCCGCGTCTCCACCCGGGCGGCGGAGCGGGTGCTCTCTCCCGACAGGTTGAGCAGGGCCATGGCGGCGAGGCTAAACACGGCCAGGGCGACCAGCAGTTCGATCAGGGTGAAGCCGGAGCGATCAGCCATCGATGATCACCTCTCCCGCGCCGTCGACGGCGATGCGGGAGGCGCGCCCCTCGCGGCTGAGCGTGACAGTGGCAGGCTCAGCGACGCCGGTGGGGTCGAACACCAGCCGGACCGGCCCGGCGGGCGACACGGACACTCCCTCGCTCCACGCCTCCGGTCCGAACGGGCCGTCGGTCAGAGGTGACCATTCGACGCCGTCGAAGGTCGAGAAGGCATAGCCCGCGGCCGTCGCCTCGACCGCCACCGGCCGGTTCGACAGCACCGCCTCCTCCCGCGCGCGGGACAGGCGGGCGGCGAAGCGCTCGGCGTCTTCCGAAATGGAGGGTCGCGGATCGGGGACCGACAGCACGACGGCGCCCGCCGCCAGCCCGATGATGGCCACCGTCATCAGCAGCTCGACCAAGGTGAAACCCGCTCTTGCCTGTGCGCTATCGCGCCGCGCGCGGCGCGGCGCTGCTTGAGCGCGATCCCGAACCGCGCTCAGGCAGTGAGCGACCGCGTCGCGAGCGGTAGCGCCGCTAGGCCTGCCAGTTGCCGAGGTCGGCGTCATTGCCCTCGCCCCCTTCGCGACCGTCCGCCCCGTACGAGAAGACGTCGAACTGGCCGCCGTGCGCGCCGGGCCGGCGGTACAGATAGGGATTGCCCCAAGGATCCTCGGGCAGGCGGCGGACGTAGCCGCCCTGGCGATAGCGCTCGGGCCGGGCGAGGCCAGCGGGGGCGGAGACAAGCGCCTGCAGGTCGTCGGGGAAGGCCAGATTGTCGAGGCGGTAGGTTTCGATGGCCTGCTCCAGCACCGAGATGTCGGCCCGCGCCTTGCCCACCATGGCCCTGTCCTGGCTGGGCAGAACGTTGATGGCGACCACGGTGGCCAGCAGACCAATGATGACGATGACCACCATCAGTTCGACCAGGGTGAACCCCGCTCGTTTTTGGGCGCTATCGCGTTGCGCGCGGCGCAACGCTGCTTGAGCGCGGACGCGCCAGGTCGTCCTCAAGAAGTGAGCCGCCGCGCGGCGGGCGTCAGGACCAGGAGACATGTTCAACTTCCTCACCCCATGGCCAGGGTGTTGATCTGAAGGATGGGCAGGAGGATCGAGAGGACGATCATGGCGACCACGCCGCCCATGACGACGATGATGGCGGGCTCGAGGAGGCTCAGCATAACGGCCGTGAAGGTCGAGAACTCGCGCTCGAGATAGTCGGCGGCGCGCTCCAGCATCGGCTCAAGCCGGCCGCTGCTCTCGCCCGAGGCGGTCATGTAGACGAGGATCGGCGGAAAGACGTCGGCCCGGCGCATGGCGGCGGACAAGCTTCCGCCCTCGCGCACGGCGCCGGCCATGGTTTCGGTGGCGGCGCGCAGGGCCCGGTTGGACACGGTGCGGGCGGTGATGGTCAGGCCTTCGAGCACCGGCAGGCCCGCCGCGATCATGGTCGCCAGCGTCCGCGCCATCTTCGCGCCGTGCAGGTCGCGGATCAGGCGGCCGACCAGCGGCAGGCGGAGCAGGGCCGTGTCAGCCCGGAGCCGGATCGCGGGATTGCGCAGGGCGACGGCGCCGGCAAGCACCACCAGCATTACGGCCAGACCCGCCAGCCAGCCCCAGTCGCGCATCAGGTCCGAGACGCCGATGACCAGACGCGTCAGCAACGGCAGGGTCTGGTTCATGCTGTCGAACTGGTCGACCACCTTCGGCACCACGAAGGTCATCAGGGCGCCGATGACGCCGAGCGCCACCACCGCCAGCACGGCCGGATAGACCAGCGCCGTGATCACCTTGCCGCGTACCGTCTGGTCCCGCTCCAGGCCGTCGGCGAGGCGCTGCAGGATCGGCTCCAGCGCGCCCGAGGTCTCGCCGGCCGAAACCATGGCCCGGTAGAGCGGCGGGAAGGCCTGACTCTGCAACGCCATGGCGTCCGAGAGCCGGCGGCCCTCCATGACCCCGCCATGGACGCCCTCCAGAACCCGGCGTACTGCCGGGCGGTCGGCCTGCACGGCGATGGTGCGCAGCGCCTCCTCGATGGGCGCGACCGAGACGAGGGTGGAGAGCTGGCGGGTTGTCAGGGCCAGGGTCCTGGCGTTGAGCTTGCCGCCCTTGCCCCCCGCGGGACGGCCCGTCTGCCCGACGGCGGCGCGCGCCGGCTTGATCTCCAGCGGCATCAGCTTCCGCCGCTTGAGCTGGGCTCGCGCCACGTTCTCGTCAGCGGCGTTCAGGGCACCCGTAAGGGTGCGTCCGCCGGCATCCACCGCCACATAGTCGAACGCCGCCATCAAGCCGCCGCCTCGCTGGCGAGCATCTCGCCGTGCGGCGCCGCGGTCTCCCGCCGCGTGACCCGCACCGCTTCCTCGACCGAGGTCAGGCCACCAAGGACGAAGGCGCGGGCCCGCTGGGACAAGGTGTCCATGCGTTCGAAGGCCACCGCGTTGATGGCGTCCTCATCGGCCTCGGCGGCGATCAGGCGGCGGACGCGGTCGTCAACCGCTATGACCTCGTACAGGCCGACGCGCCCCACATAGCCGGTCTGGTGACAGCGGTCGCAGCCCTGGGCGCGCCAGACCGGCTCACCCGGCTTGACGCCGATCAGCCGCGCCGTGGCGCGATCCGCCGGCTCCGACCGGCGGCAGGCGGCGCACAGCCGCCGCACCAGCCTCTGGGCCACGATCAGACGCAGCGTCGAAGCCAGCAGGAAGGGCTCGACCCCCATGTCGCGCAGCCGGGTTATGGCCCCGGCGGCGTCGTTGGTGTGCACCGTCGA
>Ga0196980_1000480_pt1 | contig 9542 bp, 6 predicted proteins | sample S3_1013CmetaG_FD_155486 | JGI IMG/M metagenome (GOLD analysis project Ga0196980, IMG submission 155486) | Soil microbial communities from Anza Borrego desert, Southern California, United States - S3_10-13C | ecosystem: Environmental > Terrestrial > Soil > Desert | place: USA: California... | reverse complement strand
GTGGTCACCAATGTTCTCGATGATCTCGCGCGCCAGCTCGTCGAGCTTGATAGAATGATTTTCAAACTTCTCGCCCTCGTTCAGAATGGCAGGGGAGTCACAGATCTGTCGCAGCTTCATCAGGCCCTGCAGGATGGTGAGCTGGGAGCGCTGAATCCCCTGCGTCTCGATAGCCCCAAGAATCTGGTTTCTGTAATCGTTCCGGTACGCGTCATAAATCTTCCGCTGCTCGTCCTCCATTTCGCAAAACAGGATCATCTCCTGCTTTTCGGGAAGATCCCGGGCCACCTGCTCCTTCGTACGCCGCAGTATGAAAGGGTAAAGCAGTTTCTTCAGGTGTTCCTTGCGGTCCTGCTCTCCGAATTTGTCAATCGGCATTGCGAATTCCTGGCGGAAAAACTCCACCGTACCCAGCATTCCGGGATTCAGGAAATTCATTTGGGCGAAAATGTCGAAGGTGTTGTTCTGCAGAGGCGTTCCGCTCATGCAAAGGCGGTGCTTCGCGTTCAGGAGACAGGCCGCCTTGGTGACCTTGCTCGCCGGGTTTTTGATCGCCTGCGACTCGTCCAAGATTACATAGTCGAATTCCGCGCCGACCAGCAGCTTGATATCGCTGCGCAAAGTGCCGTACGTGGTGATCGTGATGTCTTGTCCCACCAGTTCTTCCTTGTTGCGGGTACGGAGACCACCATGATGGATTCTGTACGAAAGGGAAGGAGTGAATTTCCGGATCTCGTTCTCCCAGTTATAGATCAGGGTGGTGGGGCAAACCACCAGTGCCCGCAGCGAGCCCTGCTTTGTTTTTAAATGCTCGAGAAAAGAGAGCGCCTGAACCGTTTTTCCCAAACCCATGTCATCCGCGAGAATGCCACCCCACCCGATCTCGGTAAGATAATTCAGCCACTGGTAGCCTGCCACCTGGTACGGCCGCAGTATGTTCTTCAGATGATCCGGCGGATCTATTTCCGTAATCCGGTTAAACTGCCGCAGCTTCTCATACTTTTCCTCCAGCTGCACTACCAGTTCTTCTTCGTCCCTGTTTTCATAAAGCTCGTCCACCACGCTCAGGTGATAACGGGACAGCTTCAGGGAATTCGTTCTGCCCTCGCCTACGCGGAAAAGCAGGGCATATTTCTTCAGCCATTCCTCCGGCAGAATGCCGAGGGTCCCGTCGTTGAGCTGCACGAACTGCTGCTTATTTGCCAGCGCGCGCTTCACTTCAGCCACGCTCACGTGCTGATCGCCGAATATGATGTCTACGCGGGCATCGAACCAGTCAGTATTGCTGCTGATAAATATCTTGGTTTGCGGCTTCGCTGTATTGAATCGGAAATTTTTCAGCGCCTCGAATCCGAACACCGGCACCTTCATGTCCTTCATCGCGTCCACGAAAAGGAAAAACCAGTTATTTTTCAGCACATCTGTTCCCTTCAGCGCGAGCGAGCCGTTGTCCTCATTCCGCACAAAATTCGAGTGCAGGTTTTGCAGCTTTTGAATAAAGGCATGCTCGGCCGGGCGGTTGCGGTGCACGATCACCACTTTTTCTCCCTGCGGAATCACAATCTCCTCGCGGTCGCGCGAATGGGTTTCATATCCTTTGTAGGCAAATGCAGGCTGGAAAACCAGGTATTCTCCCTTTTCCTGGAGAAAGAGCTTCACCTCCGGGTTGCCGTCTTTCACTTCCTGGATCAATGACTTGTCGAAGTCAACGCGGTAATCGCGGGTGAGCGGCAGCACAAGCTCCGTTAGCGCGCGGACCCACTCTGCAACAGGTATCACTTTTTTGCCCGAAGACTGGAATTTTTCAACCAGCCGCACCACCTCCTTGTTCTTCCACAGCCAGGCCTGCTGGTTGTAGATGAAGAACAGAGGGCTCCTGCTTTCATTGTCGGCAAGTTCGTAGTCCATTCCCCCCACCCGCACGCGGCACTGCACAACATACTGGCCGTTCCCGTTTCCATTGCGGCGAACGCTGAAGTGAGGTTGCGCTTCGTCCGACAAAAACTGCACGGGCTCCAGGTTCGCCGTTTTGAATGCCTTCCCCGGGGGCAACAGAAAGGTGAACGGATTTTCGCTGCCTTCCTGGAATACTTTGCGAAGTTTCGGAATGAGATATTCCGCCACCAGTTCCCGCGTTTCTTCCGGGAGGTCGTCCTCTTCGTGATGAATGATGTTTTCCCAGAACCCGGAAAATGGGGAATTGCGGCTCACATATTTATTGATCTCACTGTCCTGTAGCTTGCGCAGCAGCGCCAGCAAATGGCGATCGCTTTCCGGGAAATTATCGGTATTCACGTAACGGCTGATGTCGAGTTTCTGCGCCTTGCCGGCAAATACGTCGCCTGAATCACTTGTTTCACCCGCTACCACGTCGACCGTGAATTGCGGGTAAATCTTCTTATTAAAATTCAAAACGATTCCGAGACGGCCGGTGACCGCTGGTTCCGCCTGGGGCTCGTCGACCACAGGTTGCTCTTCGGCTTGCTGCGGTATGATGACCGGCGGGCGGGGTGCGGGCATACCCTGCACCCGCTTGATGCTGCTGTCAAGCACCCGCAGGAACGGCTTGCCTTCTTTATATGCGAATTCGAATTTTCCGGAGAGGTCGTCTGTAAGCGAATATCCATAGGCCTCCAGCAGCTTGTTCTTTTCTTTGTCCCAGTTGCGAATGCTGTCGAAATAATTCGCTCCGTAGGTGTGCAGCAGCTGCAGGAATACAATCACCTTCGGCAGGCAAAGGGGATGATTGGGGTCTTCGTAATCGCAGCTCGTATCGAAATGCCGTTCCTCGTTCTTACGAATGATTACTTTGTACTCCTTTTCTTCCAGCACCACTGTAGCCCGCACTACCTCGTCCTGCGCGAACTCGATGTTGGCCTTGTTGCTGCGGAGAAATTTTTCGGCCGCCTGGAAACTCTCCTGGGAAGAAAGAAGTCGCAGCGTGCGCAGATCGATGTTTTTCATCTTCGCCACCGTGTGCCTCTGGTCGTATTGCACGTTGTCCGTCTGGAGATGGCCGCGGTCGATCAACTCCTGGAGCTGGAAAAGTGCCGCCGCCTCGTGCCGGCAAATGTCGCCGAGATTGTAGGGGCAGGCACAGCGCAGGGAAGTTGCCTTTGGATCCTTGAACTTCTGAATGTATACTTTGTAAAATGTGGAGTAGCTGTCGTCTCTGACGCGAAACACGGCGGAGCCGAAGAGTTCATCATATTCCACCAGCTCGACGAATCCGATCGCATGGATTTTCTTTCCCCTGCGAATCACTTCGTCAGTCCCATGGGTATAGACATATTTTATCAGGTGCGGTAATGCCATGAAGCAACCAGGTGTGGCCGGTGTCCTGCGATTGCGCAAAGGCCAATCGGCAAAAATAAAAGAATGTGCAGGGGATTTCCTTGCGCTTTTGGCTAAATAAAAAATAAAAAACCCGGCGCGCACAGGCGGCAAAGAAATGCGTTACCTTGTGGGGTTTTGCCCTCCCAGATGGCTTAGGCAACCACGAGCTGCCCCTGGCGATAAACGGGAAGCACATTAGCTACATCAGCAGAAAGACAATACCGGATATCCTTCTCCAGTCCGAATCCCATTAACCGGTGGTAATGCGAAGCATCGTTTTGCTTCATGAACCCGAATAGATCGCGCTTTGCTTTTTCATATAGATTCTCTGCCATGTGTGAAGAATCACAGTTGATCGTGAAGTGTTGCCGCAGGCGGGAAATCACTGCGCCCGCGAACAGCGTGTCTTCCATATTCACGCGGTCTTTCCACGCTGCGCATCCGAGGATTACGTCGCGCTTCATTTCCTGCAGATGATCACAAACCGCCGAGAGGTTAACGAAGGCCCCGGCGATGATTTCCGTAGCGCCCTTTTCGAGCGCCATGTGCAGCAGCCGCGTTCCGTTCGTCGTGGTGAGCACCAATGTTTTTCCGCCAACAAATTCCCTGGGGTATTCAAACGGCGAATTGCCGTACTGCAATCCTTCGGCGATGCGCCCGTCCCGTTCGCCGGCCGTAATCCCTTCAATCTGTTTTCCCAGCTCTATGCAGCGACTTACCGACTCTACTGGAATGACGGAGCGCGCCCCGTTATAAAGTGCGGTGGCGATGGTCGAGGTAGCGCGTAAAACATCGATAATCACGACGGTTGCGTTGGTCACGTCGTAAAGGTTCAACAGGGCAGGCGAAAGCGAAGTGTACAGGCTGGGCTTGCTGTTCATAAAAGCGGCAAAAATAGCGCAAACGACGAAGAGAGGAAATTACTTTTGAAGCAGGCGCTTCCATTTGTCCGATTCAGCGAATTCCTTGATCGTGTTGTTCCGCAGCTCCAGCAACTGCTTCAGGTATTTGTACAGGTACAGCCGGTCCAGCCATTTTCCCAGCATTCCGTACGGTGATTCATAATGAAACAGGTCAATCATAATCGTTCCGTTGTCGCAGGGCTTGAAATGGTGTTCGTGTTTCATTGCCTTAAAAGACCCCTGAAGCTGGACATCGGTAAAGAGCACCGGCTTTTGCATTTCGGTAACCTTAATGCGCCGGAAACGGTCACGAAACAGATGACGGGCCTTCCACGTTACCGTGTCTTCTTTTTCCACCAGTCCAAACCGCGTTCCGGCAACTGCTTCCTCCCGGTACTTGCTCATGGACCGCTTGTGCAGTTCGATGTTTCGCGAGAGATCGAACACAACCTGCACCGGAGCCTTGATGAACGTGGTGAGGTGGATTGTAGGCATGGTCAAAGGGATATGGCTGCGCTTCCTTTGGGAAAATAGAAAAAAATTCGGAACGCACGATGTCAAAAACCCTGCCGGCTCCGGAATTTCTCAACTGAATGGGATCTTCACCACCTTTGCCTGCAGCAGCTTGTCGCGTACGCGGATATTAATGGGTGTACCGATCGAGGAAAATGCCACGCGCACATAGCCCATCCCGATCGCCTTATTTAAGCTGGGCGACTGCGTTCCGGAAGTGACACTCCCGATCGATTCACCGGAAGCATCCTTGATCTCGTAGCCGTGCCGCGGAATTCCCTTGTCAATCATCTCAAAGCCGACCAGTTTTTTCTCCACGCCATTGGCTTTTTGCTGTTCGAGAATCGCGCGGCCATTGAATTCCTTGGTGAACTTTGTAATCCATCCGAGTCCCGCTTCGAGGGGAGACGTGCTGTCGTCGATATCGTTTCCGTAAAGACAGAATCCCATTTCCAGGCGAAGCGTGTCGCGTGCACCCAACCCGACAGGTTTAAGCCCCTGAGGTCCGCCCTCTGCCAGGATTGCGTCCCAGATAACGTTGGGCGCATTCTCCTTGTCTTCAAAATAAATTTCGACCCCGCCAGCACCCGTATACCCCGTAGCGCTGATCAGCACGTTATCGACCCCTGCGAAACGACCTTTCAAAAAAGTGTAGTACTTCAAATTCAGAATGTCCATGTCGGTGAGCGGTTGCAACAGGCGCGTAGCATTCGGCCCCTGCACCGCGAGCAGGCAGGTTTTGTCCGAAACATTGTGCATCTCCACCTGCTTTTCGTTGAAGCGGCTGATCCAGTTCCAGTCTTTTTCGATGTTTGCCGCATTCACCACCAGCATGTACGCTTTGTTTTCTTCGAGGCAATATACCAGCAGATCATCCACGATGCCCGCCTGCTCGTTCGGCAGGCAGCTGTACTGAGCCTGGCCGGAACGCAGCCTGGCCGCGTCATTCGATGTAACGCGCTGGATCAGGTCCAATGCGTTGGGTCCTTTGAGAATGAATTCCCCCATATGACTCACGTCAAAGACCCCGGCATTCCGGCGCACGGCGAGGTGCTCGTCATTGATCCCGGTGTAGCTGATCGGCATCTGGTATCCGGCAAACTCTGCCATCTTCGCGCCCAGCGCCATGTGTTTGTCTGTAAATGGAGTCTTTTTCATGCTGCTTCCACCCGGTTGGTTTTTTTTGGAGAACAAAGATACAGGAGGAAGTCGGCGCGTCTCATTTCAGGACTTGGCCCATTCGTAAGTGCAATGGAAAGGTGACGGTCATTCTTTCCCCGTTCCAACAAGCGGCAACGTGCTTTATGACATCAGGCAGGGGATCCTGTTTTTTTTCCGCAATAAATTTTTTCAAGGCTGACCATGTTTGAAGATACCCCTGCAATTCGTCAAGCGTCCACTGAAGCCCGATCGCTAATTCGGGCACCGGGATCTCGCGGAACGGGAACGGCAGGCTGCGGTACTGCTCGTCAACGAATCGTCTTTCACGATCCCAGTAAGGGCCCAGTGTATTACAGTAATATTCCTCATTGATGAGACGGTCGATGCCGGGGCTGATCCTCGGCAGCGAATACGTCCACACCGCGATCCAGGCGTCGGAACGTGCCACGCGATTTACTTCATTGTAAAATGCACCCGGTTGAAACCAATGAAGAGCCTGTGATACTGTCACCAGGTCGAAATAATTCTCAGGGAAGTTCGTGGCCTCTGCAGGCTGCACGGAATATCGAATATTTGCCGCGGGCCACGCGTGCCGCAACTGTTCAGCACTGATATCCGTAGCAAATACCTGGCGGAAATGCCGGGCGAGCTGTGTCGCGGTTTGTCCATTTCCCGTGCCGCAGTCCCACGCACGTTCGCGCGCAGTGAACCGTGAGAGAATGAATCGAAAAAGCTCTTCGGGATAACCAGGCCGGTAGCGCGAGTATTCCGCGGCGGCTGTAGAAAAACGATCCTTCACGCGATAAAGATAATACCTGCGCGACCGGCACTAGTTCCAGCTGTCCACGAGCGAGAACACGGCGGACCGGGAGCTGGCCCATGCTTTTCCGGTATCGGCAGGGGTGCGAAACTCCCGTTTCCTGCGCATTGTTTTTCTTTTCTCTTCCATCTCGCGCAACTTCCTCTGCTCTTCTTCTACTTTCCGGCGCTGTTGCTCGATGCTGATCGAATCCCCCGCCGGCCGGTAGCGATACGATTCACTCGCCCGGTTGCCCCATTCGTCGCGAAGGACGCCGTCCACCCCCATCACGTAATCGACGTTGCTGCGGTAGTTGAAATGCTCGTCAAAGTCGATATCGAAACGGTTTTCTCTCCAACGGCGTTTTTCGCTGATGCGAACATCGAGCGCATGCAGTTTGTCAAGCGATTCATCAAACCGGATTCTTTTTCCCGTGGGAATTCTCACGATCACGACCGCCTGCTGGCCGCGGAAGCGGGATTCGCGACCGATACCGATACCGCTGCCGATATCAAGGACGCTGTCTGTATAGCTCGCGTTAAAGCTGATCTGCTGTGCCCTCGCTTCCGCATCAGCGGCGGTTCTGCCGCGGCTGTATTTTTTTATTTCAACATGATATGCGGAGTCGTTACTCTGCTCCACACGCACCCGCACATTCGCAAGCTTCAGGCTGTCGCGGGTGATGTCAACGCCTTCGCCGTCGATTTCAATCCACGGAAAATCGCCGCTGTAGAGCACCTCGGGGCCGGATACGCGCACAATCATTTTCCCGTTTGCCGGCTGGATGATCGGTAGTTCCGTTCCGCGATAGCGACTGTTGTCTCTCCGGAAGTCATTCACCATGCTGCCCGCAAACAAGGCGAGGCTGACCCATCCCAACGCCCAGAGTCCACCGAAAATCCACCCGAGGTAGCTGTGCTGAGATCGGACGCGCATGATCCGGCGGATCAGCCAGGTGATGAACGCTACCAACGGGATACCGAGGAAAAACAGCAGGATTCCCCAGGCAAACGTATTCTGCCAGAAACCTTCGAGCAGGAAATTTTTTAGTGGCCACACTCCCACGCCGCCAACGATCAATCCGAGAAGGGCGACAAACAGCGCGAAAGCGATCGTACCGGCGAGAAAGATGAAAAACACGCGGAACAAGACGCCGAGCACATGGCCAAGCCCCCGGCCCGTGCGCTGCCCTGCCTCCCGCACTTCCGTCGCGAACGCCTTTCCCCTTGTATTGAATTCGCGCGCGGAGTCGCGCACCTCTTCGCCCCAGTTCTTTACCTTTTCCTTCATAGTACCCAACCCTTCGCGAACATTCCGGCGAATGCGATTTACATCCACTTTCTCCCCCCGCATTTCCATTTTCTGGTACTGGCTTCGCGCCTCGGGAAGCACGATCCAGAGCACGATATAGGCGACGATGAACGTGCCGCTCACGGATCCGAAGATCATGTTCGTCACGAAAGACCCTTCGTGGAAAAACGGCCAGCTAAACATGCCGACCAAAATGTTCAGCAGGAGAGGAGCTGCGAAGATCAGCCGGATCAGCCAGGCCTCCCGGCCAAAGTATGCGGCGAGGCCGCTTGCAACCCCACCGAATACGCGATCATCAGGATTGCGGTACAATCTCTTGCCGGCATATTCTTCAAGATCGCCCGCCGGCAGCACAATCCAGAGCAGTATATAAATCAATATCCCGAACCCGAATCCCCCAAACGTAATGATTGCGAAAAGCAGGCGGATGATTGCCGGATCCACGTTCAGGTAATTCGCAATACCTGCGCAAACGCCACCGAGAATTTTGTCGCTGCTGTCGCGGTACAGCCTCCGGCGGCGGGGTCCTTGCAGGCGCTCCACGCGGGGAGTCGCAGATGCCGGTTCTTCGGTATCTACAGGGTCGAAATCTTCCGGCCTGCCCATCGAAGCAACGATCTCTTCCACGTCCTCTTCGGCGATCGCCGTTGCACCCTTGCGTGTCTTGTCATTCATCAGCTCCGCGATGCGGCTTTCAATATCGTTGATGATCTCATCACGACCCTCTTCTTTCGCGAAATAGCGCCTCAGGCTGTCCAGGTATGACTGCAGTTTTTCAAAAGCCGAATCCTCGATCAGGATAACCCGGCCGCTGAGGTTGATGCTTATGATCTTTTTCATGGTCACTATATATGAATTTGTGTGTAGCGATTATTGGTTTTCTAAACTGTCCGGGTTTTGACCGGAAACCGGGCTGCGCTTGCTGGTGAGGGCATTCACGCCGTTGGAAAGTTCATTCCAGGTCTGCTCCAGCTCGCCGTAGAATTTTTCGCCCTTCTCAGTAAGTGAAAAATATTTGCGCGGTGGTCCCGAGCTGCTCTCCACCCACCGGTAGCTGAGCATTTCCGCGTTTTTCAGTCGCGTGAGAAGGGGATACAAAGTGCCCTCCAGGATATTCAGGTTCGCCGCCCTCATCTCTTCCACGATATCGCTCGGATAAGCTTCGCCGCGGCGGATAATGGAAAGAATGCAAAACTCGAGTATCCCTTTCCGCATCTGGCTTTGTGTGTTCTCTATATTCATACGCTGCAGGTTGTCGGGACAAATCTACGGTTAAATATGGTACTATGCAACATAAAGTACCATATTTTTGTAGGTAATGTTGATGAGCGGGGAGCGACCAAATTCAACTACTTGAAACTCAGTCTTCTACCCAATAACGAAAAAATAATATCCGTGGCCTGGTGGCCCTTCGGCGTCACCACCACAACTTTGCTCGATGCCGCAACGGGTTTCCATTTGCGCCTTGATTGTTGTTTGCACGCTCTCCGCCTGCATGTCACGTTTCGCGCAATACCGCT
>Ga0196980_1000478_pt1 | contig 9574 bp, 9 predicted proteins | sample S3_1013CmetaG_FD_155486 | JGI IMG/M metagenome (GOLD analysis project Ga0196980, IMG submission 155486) | Soil microbial communities from Anza Borrego desert, Southern California, United States - S3_10-13C | ecosystem: Environmental > Terrestrial > Soil > Desert | place: USA: California... | reverse complement strand
TGGACGAAGGCATATATGTGATCGGCTTTTTCTATCCCGTGGTACCGAAAGGGCAGGCGCGAATTCGGGTTCAGCTGAGCGCCGCTCATGAACAGCATCACCTGGACCAGACAATCGAGGCTTTCGCCCGCATCGGCCGTGAGCTGGGGGTGCTGAAGCCGACGCTGGCAAAATAAAAATCCGGGTAACGACCGCCCGGATTCTTTTTCTTTCCAGCATTGAGTTATTTCACGGCAAGGGGAAGACTTGCTGCCGCTTGTTTGACGGCATCAAGTCCGGTCTTGCGCCCTTTTACCGTCACCAACAGGCGGTCGCCCGAAGTGAACGTCAGCTCGTGCTCATCGCTGTTTTTATTGTACCCTTCGACAGCCTTTCCTCCATTGAAGTCGACCGTCTTCGAATAACCGTTCTGATCTTCTGTGACTACACTCATCTTCATCCAGTAATTCAGCGAATAGATTCCGGCTCCCGCCTCACCGGCGCAGTCGAAAATGCTGATGTCAATTTCCTTGTCTTCACCTTCATTGCGATAGCTCGCGGTCGCAGAGCCCCAGCGCATCGCGTTTGTAGCATTAAAATTTGTACGGGGCAGGCCCATCAGCTGCTCCGGAAGCATAGCTTTCAGCTGGTCGGTAGTCAACGGCGTCAGCTTTTTCAGCTCTTCCATCTTGCGGGTCATTTCATCGGCCTGGTTTTCGGTCACGGTCGGATCCAGGGAAACCTTCGTGTTGCCGTCGGGGCTGACGAGGGTGACGTCCTTGGTTTTGTTGTTGTTGCAGGCAAAAAGCCCCAGCGAGGCTGCCAGCAGGAGAGCGGGTAAAGTTCTCATAAATGATGATTTTGGGTTTAAAGAAACTGCTAGTTGCGGAAAATTACTATGATTTGGCTTTTGGTTCAGCCTCTTTTCGAAAAAAGATGGCTATGCCGCTAGGAAAAACAATAAGCCGGCATTATATTCGTTTTCTCTTTCTCGGTAATGGTCCGATCTCTCCTCTGAAATTCCAGTATCAATTATTGACGCAAACTCTAAAAGAACTTATGAAAAAGTTGTTTTTGTGTCTTGCCTTTGGGGCAATACTGGTGTCCATGTTTTCTTCCTGCGCGTCCACTAAAAGAGATTGCCAGGGGGTAAAGCATACGAAGCAAAAAGGCGGATTTTACATGTAAGATTCTGGTCCGTACCTGATCTCCCATCGCCAAAATCTTTGCCCGAATTCGTGCCCGCGATCGCAACAGCATTTGCGAGCGGCCGCGCGTTACCTTGTTATTTCCGATTATTTCCTTCAACTTTGCTGGCTATAAAATCCGGCACAACTTAATGGGACTTTTCAACTGGTTTACGCAGGAAATCGCTATTGATCTCGGCACTGCGAATACGCTGATCATACACAACGACGAGGTGGTGGTGAACGAGCCGAGCATTGTGGCGCTGGACCGGAACAATCCGAAAAATGTGCTGGCGGTTGGAAAGAAGGCCCTGATGATGCATGAAAAGACCCACGAAAGCATTCGTACCGTTCGCCCGCTGAAAGACGGCGTGATCGCCGACTTTAACGCTGCGGAACTAATGATCCGCGAGCTCATCAAGCTGGTGTATCCGAAAAAACCCTTGTTTCCCCCGAGCTGGCGCATGATGATCTGCATTCCATCTTCGATCACCGAAGTGGAAAAACGTGCCGTGCGTGACAGCGCCGAGCAGGCCGGGGCAAAAGAGGTTTATCTCATTCATGAACCGATGGCCGCCGCCCTCGGAATCGGGATCGACGTCGAAGAACCGGTGGGCAACATGATCATTGATATCGGAGGAGGAACTACGGGCATTACCGTGATCGCGCTTGCAGGTATCGTCTGCGACCAGTCGATCCGCATCGCCGGCGACGAATTTACCGCCGACATCATGGAAGCACTTCGCCGATACCACAGCCTCCTCATCGGCGAACGCACGGCGGAGCAGATCAAGATCCAGGTCGGGGCTGCCATGAAAGATCTGGACAATCCTCCCGAAGACATTCCGGTAAATGGACGAGATCTGGTGACCGGAATTCCAAAACAGATCATGGTGAGCTACCAGGAGATCGCCGAAGCGCTGGACAAGAGTATCTTCAAGATCGAAGAGGCGATCCTGAAAGCGCTCGAGCAAACTCCGCCCGAGCTTGCAGCGGACATCTACCGTCGCGGTCTCTACCTCACCGGCGGCGGCGCCCTGCTGCGGGGACTGGACAAGCGGCTGAGCAATAAGATCAAGCTGCCGGTGCACGTTGCTGACGATCCGCTGAAGAGCGTGGTACGCGGGACCGGAATAGCCCTCAAGAACTACGATCGGTATCCTTTCGTGATGCGGTAACCGGTTGCCTGCTTTGAACCTGCACTTCGAATCTGTACCTTGTACCCCAATTCTCCTCCTGCGGCTCCATGCGAAATATTTTTCTTTTCATTCGGCGGTATTTCACCTTTCTTACGTTCCTCGCCCTCCAGGCGGTGGCGCTCTGGTTTTTATTTAACTACAACCGGTATCATCGTGCCAGGTTTTTGGGAGTGGCAAATGAGATTACAGGCCGCATCAACTCGCAGTACAACAAGGTGGAAGATTATTTCACGCTGCGCGAAGAAAACCGGCGCCTTCACCGCTTCAACGATTCTCTGCTGAACCTGCTGCCGGCGAACTTTCGCCAGCGCGATACCTCCGCTTACCTGGTAAGCGACAGCTTCCGGCTCGATACCACGGTTCTCTACCGGCAGTATGTCTTCCGCGACGCGACCGTAGTGTACAACACGGTAAATTTTCAAAAAAACTACCTGCAACTCAACCGCGGCTCGAGGCAGGGAGTGCGCGACAATATGGCTGTGCTGAGCTCGGACGGTAAGGCCGTCGGGGTCGTGGTGAACGTGAGCGACAATTACTGCCAGGTGATGAGCCTGCTGCACATTCAGAATACGGTGAGCGCTACGCTCAAAGGGAGTGGCGAGCTGGGCACCGTCGAATGGGATGGCAAGGACCCCCGGTACCTGCTGCTCCGCAAGCTGCCCAAGACGATCGAAGTCCAAACCGGTGATACCATCGTCACAAGCCCGTATTCGTACAACATTCCGCCGGGATACATGATCGGAACTGTCGCTGACATCAGCATAGATAATACTTCCGGCTTCTACGTGCTCAGGATCCGTACGGCCGCCAACTTCTACAAGCTCCAGCAGGTGCATATCGTGGAAAACCTGGAAAGGGGCGAGCAGGTAGCCCTGTTTGAAGAAACGCGAAGGCGCATTGAAGAATCAAAACGTCCTCAGCGGTGAGCGACCTGCTTCGAAATATCATTCGCCTGGTTATTTTCATCGCAGTGCAGGTGTACGTCCTGAACAAGATCCCGCATCTTCACCGCTTCATCACACCCTACCTGTATTACCTGTTTATCCTCTGGCTGCCCTTTTCCATTCCGCGCATGGGACTGCTGCTCACCGGGTTTGTTGCCGGGCTTTCTCTTGATTACTTTATGCAAACACCCGGGCTCCACGCCGCCGCCTGCGTGTTGGTGGCCTACGTCCGCCCTTTTGTGATTTCCGTCCTCACCCCCAAGGATACTACGGGTTTCACCTACCGCGAACCCTCCCCCCGGGCCATGGGCTGGACTCCCTACCTCGTCTATGCTCTCGTGCTCAGCCTGCTTCACCATGGCTACATGGTCTTTCTGCAATGGCTGGAATTTGGAACCATCCTCGATTTCCTGGTCAAAGTGGTCGCCACCACCGGAATCAGCCTGCTCCTGATCCTGACCGTCGAGCTCCTTTTCCCCCGGCGGCTGAAATTCCGAACCAACATTTCCTGACGCGCGGAATTCTTTCATATTTTTTTACAAGAAAAAGAAAACGCCGAATAGTAGCTTTGTGTACCGTATCCCCCTTTTCATATGCCTGTGTTTAACCAGTCCCGCAGCCGTATTATCAAGCTGATCTTTCTCGTTGCCTTCCTCGTGATCGCGCTGCAGTTGTTCTACCTCCAGGTGGTTTCGGGGAAATACCAGCGCCTCGCCGACGAAAATGCCATCCTGAAAAAAGTAGTTTACCCGCCCCGCGGGCTGGTCTTCGATCAGAAGAAAAGAGCCATCGTGCAGAACACGCTTACGTACGATCTGATGGTGACCCCTTCGCAGGTTCGCAACATCGACACGGCTTTTTTTTGCAGGCTGATGGAAATCGACGCGGCCGAGTTTCACAAACGGATCGTTTCGGCCATTATTAAGAACAAAGCCTACCGCCCATCAGTGTTCGAGGCTTCTCTCAACCCGCAGAAATATGCGCGCATCCATGAAAACCTTTGGCGGTTCGAGAATGGCTTTTATATCCAGGAGCGGCCGATCCGCTCGTACCCTTACAATTGCGGAGCGAACATCGTCGGCTACATCGGAGAGGTGGACTCCAATTATCTGAAAAAGCACTCCGACGAAGGTTACCAGAGCGGCGACTATGCCGGCATGACGGGGCTGGAGCGCAGTTACGAGAAGGCGCTGATGGGAGAACGCGGAATTCAATACCTCATCAAGGATAATTTCAACCGGATTAAAGGGCCATATGAAGACGGCCAGCTTGACGAGCCGTCGGTCGCGGGTAGCAACCTCTATACCAGCATCAATATTGATCTGCAGCAGTACGGCGAGCAGCTCATGAGCAACAAAGTGGGTTCCATCGTCGCCATTGAGCCGAAAACCGGCGGAATTCTTGCCCTGGTGAGTAGTCCTACATACAACCCGAACTATCTCACCGGTTCGGAACGCCGGAAACATTTTTCCGAGCTGTATGAGGACCCGCGCTATCCGTTACTCAATCGCGCGGTGAACGCGGCCTATTCGCCCGGCTCCACTTTCAAGACCCTGCAGGCGCTCGTAGGCTTGCACGAAGGCGTAATTGACACGCGAACCCGGTTCGCGTGCTCCGGTGCCTTTTACGGTTGCGGGGGCGGCAGGCCGATGCGGTGCCTGGATCCGGGCGTGTTCAACCTCGAACCCGCGATCACACATTCGTGCAACACCTATTTCGCCCACGTGATGCAGCGCGTGATCAACAATCCGAAATATCCTTCGGTCGAAAGCGCACTGCGGAAGTGGAATGAATACATGTACGCCTTTGGCCTGGGGCGCAGGCTGGGGGTTGACATTCCGACGGAGAGAGTCGGAAACATTCCGACTCCCGAGTATTTCGACAAAGTATATGGCAAGGGTCGCTGGAACTTCTGCACGTTCCGGTCGGTAAGCATTGGGCAGGGAGAGGTCAATACCACCCCGATCCAGGTCGCTAACGAGATGGCTTACCTCGCCAATAAAGGCTGGTACATAACTCCGCATATTGTAGACTCCATAGAGGGTGGCGACAAATTTGGGCTATTGGAAAAATACAGGCAGAAGATCGTGCCGATGGAGATTCCTGACAGCATCTTCGAAGCGGTGCACGACGGTATGCAGGGTGTGATGGAAAGCGGTACGGGGCGCGGCGCTCAGGTTCCCGGCGTTACAGTCTGTGGTAAAACGGGAACTGTCGAGAATTACGCGATCGTTCGGGGACAGCTGGTGAAGCAGCCGAACCACTCTTTTTTCTGCGCCTTCGCGCCGAGGGAAAATCCAAAGATCGCGATCATGTGCGTCGTGGAGAACAGCGGGCGCTACGGAGGCACTTATGCCGCGCCGATCGTGAGCCTGATGATTGAGAAATATCTCAACGACACGATCGCTGCAGACCGCAAGGCGCTCGAGCAGCGCATGATCAGCACCAATCTTATTCCTCCCATCATGCAGCAGAACCTGCGCAAACGCGATTCGCTGCGTCAGGTTCGCCGCGATTCGATCGAGCGGCTTCGGCGCGAGATCAGGGACACGCTGCAGTCAGAAGACGAGCCTGATCGCGATGTGACCAGGCCCTCCGGACCGGGAAGAAAAGTACCCATTCCCAACCCGCAAGAAAACAGCGAAATGGCGTTGCCCGGCACAAGCAATAAATTGCGGACTTCGGCGAATAGCCGGAGAAGCTTATGAGGCAACGGGATCCCGCTATATCCAAAGGAATTGACTGGAGCGTGGTCTGGTTGTTCCTGCTGCTTTCGTCCATCGGGATCGCGGCCATCTTTGGGGTAACCTATAACGAAGGCGACCCGGTGATCCGCAGCTTCCTGCAGTTCCGCACCGACTACAGCAAGCAATTTTATTTCTTCGTCGTTGCACTGACTCTTGGATTTTTCATCCTGCTCACAGACAGCAAATTTTTTTCGGCTACCGCCAATCTCTGGTATCTCGCGGGTATTTTCTTCCTGCTGCTGGTATTTCCATTTCACTCCGACATCCGCGGCACCGAATCCATCATCAAGCTGGGTGCTTTCAATTTCCAGCCGGCGGAGTTCTGCAAGATCTGCGTGGCCCTGGCACTGGCGAAATACATTTCGCGTCCCGAAACAAATTTTACGCGAACCCGTTCGCAGCTTGTCGCCTCGGCCATTGTGCTCCTCCCGGCAGGGCTCACCATTCTGCAGAACGAAACGGGTCTCGCCCTTGTTTATTTCGCGTTCTTCATCGTGATGTACCGCGAAGGGCTGCCTTCCACGATCCTGGTGGTTGGGTTCGCGCTGGCCGGATTGTTTGTCGCCACCCTGCTCGTTGAGAAAAACATGCTCTTCATCATCGTCACCGCGGTGGCGGCATTTTATATCTGGCTGATGCGCCGGCAGATGGCGCGGCGGAGAGGATTGCTGCTGATGGTGATCCTTGTATGGGCAGTTGCCGCAGGTATCCAGCGCTTTGCAGTCCCTTTTGTGTTCAAGCACGTGCTGAAGCTCTACCAGGTGGAGCGAATCTACAGCACGGTAGGAAAGGAAGTTCCGGATGAGTATCTCGAAGCGCATCAGCAGGAGATAGGCAGCACCGCGAAAAAGAAAGACACCGATTACAATGTGCGCCAGTCGAAAATCGCCATCGGAAGCGGCGGACTGTTTGGAAAAGGATTGCTGAAAGGCACGCAGACGCGATACGGCTTTGTGCCGGAGCAGCGGACCGATTTCATTTTCGATACTATCGGTGAGGGATTCGGCTTTGTCGGATCTTTCGTGATGCTCGCTATTTATCTGTTGCTCCTCTTCCGCATTATCACCATGGCGGAGCGGCAGCGCAGTACCTTCAGCCGCTGCTATGCATACGGCGTGGGCGCGGTACTTTTCTTTCACATCGTGATCAATATAGCGATGACCGTCGGACTCGCCCCGGTGATCGGGATCCCGCTGCCCTTCATCAGCTACGGCGGTACTTCCCTCATCACTTTCACCATTCTGTTGGCTATCCTGGTGCGGCTGGACGCCGACCGCCACATGGTCATTCGTTGATCGCTTCTGTTCGGGTACCTTTGCAGCTCATGAGGATTGTGCCGCTCAGCGAGGGAAGTTTTACCGTAGACGCCAGCAAGCGCTTTGTTCCCTTCGATGAAAAAAAAGACTCCCTGCAGGAGCGGCCTAAAGGCAGCCTGCTGGTGGAAATACAGCCTTTCCTGGTGATCACCCAGCGCGACATGCTGCTCCTCGATTGTGGATTGGGTTTTTCTACGGGTGAGGGAGCCTTGCAGCTCCACTCCAACCTGGCGGCGCAGGGAGTCAAAGCCGAGAACATAACGAAGGTTTTGCTTTCGCACTTGCATAAGGACCATGCGGGGGGCATCCTGAATGCGGAGGGCTCAGCGCCCGCCTTTCCCAACGCCCGCTACTATGTGCAGAAGAAGGAGCTGGAGGCTGCTCTCGCAAATGCGCACTCTTCGTATCAGGCCGACCGGCTGGAAGTATTGCGTGGTTCGGCAGACCTGGAGCTCCTCGACTCCGGGGAAGGGGAAATTGACGGATACATCCGGTACCAAATGACTTCCGCGCATTCGAAATATCACCAGGTATTCTGGATCCGCGAAAACGAGGAGCAGCTATTTTTCGGAGGCGACGACGCCCCGCAGCTGCAGCAGATGAAACACCGCTACGTAGCGCGCTACGACCACGATGGGCGCCGGGCGACGGAACTCAGGAACCAATGGTGGGAACAGGGAAGAAAAGAAGGATGGACTTTTCTGTTCTATCACGATATCGCGGCAGCTGTTGTTGGTCGATAGTCGGTAGTCGATCGTTCGACTACTCCAACAGTCCTCCGCGCTTCCTAACCGGGGGACGGTTTCGGAGACGTTCTTCGCGAAGGTTCTGCATCATTTCGATGAAAGCTTTCTGGTGGTCGTAGACCTGCTCGGAGCGTTTATCGCCAATGATCTGGCGGAACTCGTCGCGGTAGCGCAGGCGCAGCTCCACGATCCGCTGCTGCAGCACAAGGCGGTCGTTCTTGTTCTCGCGCAGCGTCCGCATCCATTCGTTGAAATAGCGCATGAAGGCAGGATTGAACCGCTCCGCCTCGGCTTTGGTGAGCCGCATGCGACGCTGAACGAACTCGGTCATTTTCTGACGGATCTTCTCGTTGTCGCTGTTCTCCTCTTCCTGCGCAAAACCGCCCAGGCTCGCGAGCATTAATCCAAATATGATCAGCAGCTTCTTCATGACTTTACTAGTTCAGCAGCACCCCATCGGCCGACTCCTCCTCCGGGATCTGGCTCAAAAATTCCTGGATCTCCTGGTCGGTGACGTCTTTCATCAAATCCTTGATCTCTTCTACCTTCACCGGCAGCGAAACCGATGGCGCCGTTTCTTCTTCGGCAAGCGTCACAAATTCTTCCAAATCGGCCTTATCTACTTTTTTCAAATTCTTTTTCACCCAGGCGTAAGGCTCCTCAACCGGATCGGGCCGGGTGCCGAGGTATGCAAACCCGGCAAGTACGATCACCCCGGTAATCACGGCGGCGGCCGCCATCCGGAACCAGCGGCGTGAACTGATGGGTACTACCTTCGGCGCAATCTGCGGGCGAAGCTTTTCAAAATATCCTTCCGGAACCGAGAACGGTACTTCTTTCTTCGCGCCTGCGAGAATCGGTGAAATCGCTTCGAGCTCTTCCTGCGCGCTCGCGAATTTCCGCGTGAGCAGACTCGCACGCGCCTGCAGCCCGGCAAAGTATCCGTCCGGAACAGCATAGGGAACCGACCGCGGCAGCGAATTCAAAAACGGAGACAGGTGCACGAGTTCTTCTGAAGGATCTTCGGCTTCCAACGCGCGCACGCGTTTCAGCAGTTCCCCGGCCAGGTTTTCAAAATACCCGGCGGGCACGCTGAAGATCTGATCGCTGCCGATCCCCTTCAATTGTTCTAATATGTTGGCGCTCTGAGGCATTTTTCCGTTTATTGAGACGAAAACCGCTCCGGAAAGTTTAATGATTCCGGATGTAATCCTCGATTTTTTTGACCGCGTGGTGATAGCTGGCTTTCAGGGCCCCCTCGCTAGTCTCCAAAACCCGGCTCATTTCTTCGTATGGCATTTCATCGTAATACCGGAGGTTAAATACTATCCTTTGCTTTTCAGGCAGTTGCTGGATTGCGAGCTGCAGCTTCCACTCGAGCCGGTTGGCATCGAAATGTTTGTCCGCCTTGATCTTGTTGCTCAGCCCCGTTTCCACATCGCTCAGGCTTACAGCG
>Ga0196980_1000477_pt1 | contig 9589 bp, 21 predicted proteins | sample S3_1013CmetaG_FD_155486 | JGI IMG/M metagenome (GOLD analysis project Ga0196980, IMG submission 155486) | Soil microbial communities from Anza Borrego desert, Southern California, United States - S3_10-13C | ecosystem: Environmental > Terrestrial > Soil > Desert | place: USA: California... | reverse complement strand
TGATTACCTTTATGCAAGCTAGAACTATTCCGTGAGATGCAAGCTCGCGGTCCTCTTTGGCCTCTTTGTCCTGCCTGTCTCAGCCTGGGCCGACACCTACTACATCAGCGCGTCCAGCGGGGCGGGGGCAGATTGCACGGCGGCGGCTCCATGCGATTCATTCGCTACGGCAGCCGGAAAGGTTGCTTCGCGCCCGGCAACCATTCACTACTTTCGAGGCCACTACACGGCGACCGGGAACGCGAACGCGGATATCATCGTCGGAGAGACGACTTTTCCTAGGTTTGATGGCGTGAACTGGATCACGATTGAGGGCGACATTATCGGCACGGGGCTATTCAGTTCCACGGAGGCGGCTATTTTGTCCGGTTACGCGACCAACACCATCAAGCGCAGTTCGGGGGTTGAAGTGCGAGACCTCTACTTTGAGAACCATGAAGACCAGGCGTTTGAGGTTTTGGATTCCTCGGCCATCTATATTCATCGGCTCGGGCTTAAAAGTCCGAACAGTTGGTCGAACAATTTCGGGAACGGAATTGTTTTTGCTTCGGCTAACGACGGCGCAGGTCTGAATCGTGGGACCGTTCAGAGCTTAATTGAAGATGTTTGGATAACTGGTGTTTTCAAGTACGGCGTTCTCATAGGTGGGACAACGTGCTTCTCGGAGAAGAATATCGTTCGTCGTGTAGTGATGCGGTGGGATGGCAGCGCCCCGACCAACAACCCGACAGGCGGCATTGTGAACTATGGCGTGACCACGGATATCAATGGAGCGCGAAACAACATCGTCCAAAATAGCATCGTATTGGATAACAACCCCTGTGTGGCTCCCTACTACGGCGGCGGGGAAACTTGCTATTCGGGTTTCTATATTCCCCATGCTGCGACCAACATTCAGACCTATGGGAGCGTTGCGCTTAACCTTGGGACGGATTGGGAAGGATTCGGCTTTGGCGAAGACTCAGCTTCCAACAATCAAGTTTATAACTCCATCGCTTGGAATATCCGAACAAATCCAGTTCATTCCTCTAATTTGGCCTCTAGCCAGACGCTTGCGAATATGACCATCTATTCCGGAACCGCCCCTTTCTTTAATGATGATACGGCCTTGGCGATTCGGAATACTCAATGGTACAGGAGCCAAGCCCCGGTTGCTGGGAGTTCGTCCACGCACAACGGCTATTTTCCTTCTACCGCGGCTCCTGCTGGCGGCCTCGTCCGGTACATGGACGATCCCTATGTTAGTGCGACCATCTATATCACCAGCCCGTCGGTGGTCATGTCCACCAGGGGAATCAGCGGAACCCACTTAGGGGCGCGGATCATGTACCAGCACGGACAGACCGGGACCCGCTACGGTGACGCCGGGTACAACGTCCTGTCCAGCACGCCGCTATTCAATCCCGACTTTCCCTATGGGGTCAGGATCAAGAGCTTGTTTTCCGCTCCCGACACCGGGGGCGCGAAGGCCAACAATCCATCGAATGATGTTACTCGCGGATGGACGGACACGGACTTAACGCTTGCCGCCTACGTCGCAACTTACGCGGCGGCGGACAAAACCTGTCCATCCGATATCTGCATCGGTGCTGCTGAAGGCGGTGGAGGCGACCCATCCCCTACGCCTGGAATCACCTACGGCATCAATGGCGGCGGGACATTCAGGCCAGGAGGAACGTTTAGATGAACGGTAAATTAACAGCCTTCCTTCGCGCCAATTGGGGGAAAATTCTCTCTATCAGTCTTGCCATGCTGGGCGCATGGTTTAGCCTGGACGCTACAGTTAAAGACCACGGCAAGCGCATCGTAAAACTAGAAGGAGAAAGCCAGGAACATCACGATTTCATCACTCGACAGGACGTATTGAACAAGAACGTAGACGAGATGAACCGCAAGCTGGATCGACTTTTATTTAACGGAAGGCGGCATTAATGGCCATTGATTGCTTTATCGGGGCCATGGCCTATTTCTTCTTTCCCTTTGTTCTTCCAGCTTGGATCATCCATAAGCTCTACGACGGCCAGTTTAAGGAGATCAAATGACAGACGAAAAGCGGTGGTCCGAGATCAAACACTTTTCCTCCGGTGAATTCGATAGTCCGGATGAGCCAGGAAGTGGCATTAAAATGAACCTGGAATTCGTCAAACTCATCGACAATATCCGGGCTGAATGCGGGTTTCCTCTCCATATCAATTCCGGCTATCGTACCGAGGCCCACAACGCCAAAGTGGGTGGGAAGTCCGAATCAGCCCATACCAGGGGGTTGGCCTGTGACATTCTGATAGCCAATAGCGCGGAACGCTACAAGCTCATCAAGGCCGCTATTCGGCAAGGCATTACCAGGATCGGAGTAGGCAAGACTTTTCTACACCTGGACATAGACTACACCCTGCCCCAAAATGTGTGCTGGCTGTACGAAATATGACCCCTACGCGCTTCCGCAATCTCATGATCCTGGGCTCGGCTCTGATGACCCTACTTCTGGTTTACTTGCTCTCCGGCTGCACCGTCGTCATCGGCAAGCGATGGTCTGATGGCTTCCGGGCTGGATACGAGAGCGCGAAAGAGAACTATTTGGATAAGGGAAATTGTAGGTAAATATAGCCAGTTTAGGCAGTTTATAAGAAATCCATAAACTCTATAACTTACATATAGAACATGAAAATTACTAAACCTTTAGCCGCTATCGTTCTACTACTAACCCTTTCCGGCTGCGTTTACGTCCATGTAATGAACGTGACCGATGATGAGAGCCGGGTGGAAGTGTTCTCGGTTGGGTTCAAGCTGCCGAGATGAAAATAGGTTGGACGTGGGATATCGGCTGGACGCTACATAAAGAGATGTTCGACCCGTTCAAGACTAGGCCAAAAGATATGCCGATGGGACCATGGGAAGGATCGGATTGTTTTTATGCTGGATAAGCTGAAAGGTAAATTAATTGTTTGGACGGCTCAAAAAGTATTTACGGAAGATGGGCTGGTTCGCAAGCTGGCCGTGAAATTCATAACGGCAAAACTAAAAAAGCTAACGGAGGGTAAAATGAAAGGATCGTGGAAAACTACCGCTTCTGGTGTCGGTGCTATTCTGACTAGTTTGGGGCTGCTGGCGAAAGGTTTGAGCGAAAGCGATATGGGTTTGGTTGGCGCTGGCGTGACCGGGATCATCAGTGGCATCGGTTTGCTGTTGGCCCGTGACAACGACAAGTCCTCTGAGGACGTTGGAACGAAATAAACTTTCTTCTTGATTTTTCCTTCGTCATCTGTAAAATAGGACTGACCGAGGCGGGAACCCCTAGACCAGGAACCTAGCCCTGTGAAGTATGCGGGACCGAACACGGGTCCAGCACGGCATCAAACGGCAGTCTTTCCAGCAGCCTTTGGATCATCCTTCGATCCAAGGGCTGTTTGTCTTTCAGCTTGCGCTTATTTTTTCTCACTTTCTTCTCCTTTCGGACGGATTGCCGCCCGAACGGGTGACAAGCGGTTCGTCACAGGAGAAGTCATTTTGAAAAAAAAGGGTGCGCCTCGGTCAGCCTTAAACTCTGCTACCCTTTTTTGCTACCCACATTGCCGCAGATATGTCTTTTGATGGGATATGGTGGGATATGTGATTGGAGTTGCAGGACTGATGTTTTGTTGACGGTAATTATACGCCGCTGCACTCTACGTCGGTAACTAAAAATTCGGGGACGACGGGATTCGAACCCGCGGTCTCTGCCTTGACAGGGCAGCTAAGATACCGTCGATAGATTCACTATTTTGCAACCCATTTTTGATACCCAGGCAACCGTTTTGTGGCTTCTTTTAGGATCGCTTCGTCCGAGTGCAAATACCTTTGAGTGGTGGTGATGCGAGCATGGCCAGCCGCCTTTTGTACCACGTTTAAAGGCACGCCGCCGTTCGCTAGATCGCTTAAATAGGTGTGCCGCCCCCTATGATGCCCACCCTCCACATTGGCGCGTCCCCTGACCCTGTTGTGGATGGTACGCAAATAACCCCGCGTTGCCTGCTCACCGCAACTCATAAAAACCCATTCGCCATTTGATTCTGCCTTATGCTCTAATGCGGCCTGTTTGAGCCGTGGCGTCATAGCAACAACCCGAATTCGCTTTGTCTTTGTGCGCCGGGTCATGCTGGAAACCATGCGGATTATGTCGGTTTCAAAGTTAAAATCCGTCCACTTTAGGTTTGCTTTTTCCGACCGCCGTAAGCCAGCATCTATCCCTAGCAACTCCATCAACACTTCAAATTTATCCCAACAGGCGGCCAGCAAAGCGTCTCCTTCTTCTTCTGTCCATGGATCAGGGGAACTTTCATGCTCCTCGAACTTCTGAACCGATTTCCAGGGGTTGGCATCTAAATGCTCCCATTCTACGGCACGTTCTAGGATGGATTTAAGACTGTTTAGTTCCCGGTTAATAGTGGATTCGGCTATGGGAATTTTCTTGTCCTTCTTAATATAGGTGTCAGCCTTCCGCTTGGTTTTGTATGTTTCGCCGTGGCTTGGCTTAATTTGGTCTAGATAGGTGACTTTAACATGGCGGTTAAAGTGCTGGATGGCGTATCTGTCCCGGTCCATGCTCTCTTTGACCTTACTGGTTGCGCTATACTCGGCCATATACTGTTTGCAATGATCCGCCCACGGCATCCGGCCTGCACTTTTCTGCTGGTTCCGGTTCTTAATCCGCTTAGATTCAAAGTGTTTGGCTTGGTTAAGATCCCCGGTCTTAGTGGTTTTCCATACCCCTTTCCCGTTGATCTTGATTTTGGAGTGGTAGACCTTACCTCGGAGTTTGAGCATTTATTAAAAACGATGCTCCCATTGAACCTTTGCGCCTGACAAATCGTTAGTCGGCACGATGTCCAGGTTCTTGGCCCATTGGTACTTCTTAGGCGCGGAGGCGGTTTCGTTCCTGTCGATCATATAGGTAATGGCGGCTTTGACCATAAAGACGCTGCCGATGCCGAAGGCAGTGAGCGACACGCCCTTATAGAGATTTTGTTTGTCTTGATGGTCCTCAGACTCCGTGGCAAAGCGCGAACCATCGCTCGCCTCTCTGTTTGCCACAATTCCATAGGTAATAGAAGTATTGTAAAGCGACCTATAGGAAGCTGTATTGCCAAAGTTAATAAACTCCCAATTTGCCGCGCCCAGGTAGTACATGGCATTCTCATCCGCAATGATGGCCTTTGTTAAATGGTCAACGGCTTTCTTTTCCGTCTCCTCTCTGTCGCTCTTGGCCCCGGCACGAAGCCCCTCAAGCACCCCGCCAGTTCCCAAGAACACCACCCCGATTATCGCATCAGTCAAAGGACTTGCCATCGCCACCGTCGCCATCATTACCAACCCTAACGCCATTGCTGCTAATTTCATGTTGCCCGCCTCCTATGTTGTAACGTTGCTGAAAAAATGGAGGCCGGTGAAGGCGGTTTTAAATTGGGGGAGGATGCTCCAGGGAATGAGGCCCATTACGACGGAACCTCGCCCAGCTTGAGCTTCTTAAACTCAAACTTGAGGAAGATTGATTTGTTAAGACCATCGACGACACGTTCAACATTGGCCAGGACCCGCGACGGCGCGAACTCCAAAATTGATGGAGGGGTAGGGGGGGGGGTATTATTAGTTATATTCGTTTTTTCCATTGGATGCATATCTTCTGTAACCTTGTTCGACCCATTATAATTATCCTCCATCAAAATAGCTAACCGCGGCTCAGTCTCCATGAGTTCCTGTGCCACGGTTTCGTAATCTCCGTAACCGTCTTTTTTTTTCGCCGAACAAGCGGGTCAACAACTCCACCTGATTAGCTAACTTTTCTACTTTTTCTTCAAGTGCGCCGACCGGGTTGTTTGTAGATTCTCTTTTTTCATCAGGCGGTGCGCCTGGTGGGGCTTCGCCCTCTTCTGGCTCAATGACCTTCATCATCTTATCAAAATCCTTTTGCCTGGGAGCCGAATCGCCTGCTTTATATTTCTGGTAAGTCGGGTATGGCGTTTCAAATTTCTCCCAAAAAAATTCAAATGACAAATCCTTTTCTTTGATTATTTCTTGCATTTTCCGACGACGTTCTAATGGACTCATTGGCATAAAGATTTTATCTTATTGTCACTTGACAATCATTTGACTATCAGTTATAATCCTAACCGTAGCATCATCTTAGACCCTGGAGGCCACAAGTGACACAAGCAGCAGCCCTTGCCGAACACTATAAGAAACTCTCCGAAGTAAGCAATAAAGTTTCACCCGATTTAGCCAGCAACCTTGTCCGGATTGATGAGGTTTTGCATCACATTGATTCTAGCGTATTTTGGGATCACTTTATGCCCCTCGTTTCTTTGCTGCATCAGACTTTACAAACTTCTGTGAACCTGACCTCAGCAAGTCATAAACGGTCCAAAAGTCGCGCATAATTTCGTCCAAGTGTACGTTCTTTTTCCGCTTCCTAGTGGACAAGGCAAGAGTCAGTATCGCGGCAGTTACCGCAAAGTCGTCGTAAGCTTCATTTAGGAAACGATCTTGAGAAACCATAACAGCTCCTTATAAGACAATGACAAGACCCTGGAATCTTGAAAGCACTAGATTAATAGAAAGGCGGCGTCTTCCTTCCAGGGTCTTCGCCGCCCTAAAGAGCGAGCGCGAATGCAAAAGGATACCCTGCCGGGGAAAGATATGCTTCGCGCTCGTTTCGTTTTCTAGCCTCTCAATCCTATTAAATCGCTCCATGGCGGTCAAGAGTATACCAAGATTAAAAAGTTTGCATAGTCCGAGAATTTGCGGTGCTTTTTTTAAGGGCCAAAAAACCGCAAAATTCCAAGCCCCCAACCCGCTTTTTTACGGTTCCTAGACGATGATCGTTCACAACGTCCTGAAATATATCCTTCGCGGCTACAAAATGACCTACGCCGATTTAGCCCTGAAAATAGGGTTAGACCTGACCGCCGAAGACGTTAAACGGTTCTTCGATGAGGAAAGCCCCAACGCCGTGATGATCGCTAGGGTAGCAGAGGCGCTTGGCTTGCCCACTCAGAGCGCGGATGAAATCAATAACGGGCAGACGCATAAGGATTTCAGGCGGCAGATGATCGTCCGGGGATGGGGTTATCGGGACCTAGTGCGTAAGGTCTGGCCTCTTACCTATAAGGAAGGCACCGACCGGATGATCGACAAGCTCCAAAAGTTCTTCGCCAACGTGAGCCGGGATAGCTGGTTGATTGCTCGCCTTTGCGAGATATTCCAAATGCAGCACCTTCCCGCTGATTTGTTCATGGATGAGGACGTACCTAAAAAGAAGTCTAGTCAATTAAAGCTGGACCTGGAGGACTAAATGGCCACCTACTACACCGTCAAAGAAGTAGCCGAGCAACTCAATAAATCCGAGAAAACCATACGCCGCCATATCAAAGAAAAGAAGCTAGGGGCGATTAGGCCGGGCGGGTGGGAGTTTAGGATCAGCGATGCGAGCCTAGATGCCTACAAGTATCGGGGTGGACGGGCGTGACCCCTCGCCGCACCCCTTTCGCCAAGCTCCTAATCTACAGCGATATGCGCGAAGCCATGTTCATTACCGGATACGTTGAGACTTTTGGCTGGCGGGAACGGGAAGTCGTGATTGATAAACATTGGTTCAAGATGCCGCAAACTAGGGGGCCGCTATGTGGATGACCATAACATTCATACTTTTGCTTTTAGTTTTTTGGGGTTGGTTGACATGGCCGTGGGCTTGGCTTGGACAGGAAGAACCCGCGCCTGAGAAAGATTTGAACGATGGAGGATCGCTATGAACCCCATCGACCGCGAAATCAAACTCTATCACCTCATGGAAAGGTTCATGCGCGTATTCTCGGTGCTGGTACTGATCGGGACGGTTTATATCGGGTATCGGGTGGTGAGTGAATGGGGCAATATAGAGAAGCGCACGGATCAATGGGCTTCTAATCCTGTGGAAATTGTGAGGGGGAAATAATGCCAGTAATTCAGCACGTTCATAAAACAGAATGTCCGCGATACGACCATAAGGATTGGGTTTGCCATGTGGCCCCGGACGTTCTTTGGTTCAGTGTTCAAGATGTTGGCTCTTATCAAGGCAGCGTTTACGGCTTCGGGCTTTATAAAGGCAAGCTCCTAATCTATGAGGACAGCTACGGCTCCTGCTCTGGTTGCGGCGCATGGGGCGAAGGCGGTGAGCCAGAAACGCAGGAAGATTTACTGAAAAATTCAAAAGAGTTTGATTCGCTGGAAGATGCTTTGGCCTACCTCGCAAAGATGGATCGATACGAAAGGCCCGACATGGCGGAAGCAACGGAAGCCCTGAAAGAAGCGTCTCAGTTTGGGAAAGCCAAGCCCAAGAAATCAAGGAGCAAATAACATGGCGAACGAGAAGAAGGGCAAACTCTTTTCTGGCCCATTTTCTGTAAGACGAAAAGAGACCTATTTAGGTGAAGCATTTGAAGTGGTTGATCCTAATGGGAAAGTGTATTCGACAAATTATGGACACCGCGGGAGAATGCTTGCAAATATTTCAGCCATACAATTTTCTTCTGCTTATAGAATGGGTTATGAAGCCGCTAAAGCCGAATCCCACGAAGCAAAGGAGGGGCAGCGGTGAGCAAGAAGCTGGAATATCGGATCACCTGGAAACGTGAAGATAGTGACGTACGCCATCGTGTTTTCAAAACAATAGATGGCGCAGACCGCTTCATGACCCTATTTGGCGAAAAGCCATGGGAAGCATACGGCGAAAATCCCGATGAGCTTGAATGCTGCGACGGTTATGGGTGCGGCTGCGACGGGCTTACTCATAGACAAAAATCAGAAAAGAGAAGAAGTTCCATGAAAAAATTGCTTTTCCTTCGCAAGGAATCGCGTGTAGTTGGGGACTGGAAGCCAATGGTTAATTGTGCATGGGAATATGGCGTCGAAGAACAAAAGCCAGCCAAAGAGGCTGTTGAATCTATATTTTAGGACTCCGGCCACGTTGAGCGCCGGGAGGGGGAAACCAATGAGCGACACGTTTTGCGAGCAAGAAAAGAACGCCTTTGACCACCGCTACCTGGACGATATCGAGGCGGGGCGGGCGCGTCAGGCGCGGGAAAGACGGGCCATGTCGAACGAGGCGTTTCTGGTATGGCTGGAGTTCAACTTCGGCGTGAAGATTCGGTTCGACAGACAGGCCACGGCGGAACAGGAAGAAGTGGTGATGGACGCGCTTAAGGAAAAGTTTGGGCCGAGCTTTAGGATAGCGGTGAGAGAAAAGGAGGCAGTATGAGCGAACAAGAAACAGCATCAGAAATCGAGACAGTAGAAACGGAAATCGAAACCTTGCCGGACGCGGGCGGCGTTGTCGCCAGCTCCCAAGAATCGGTTGAGCAAATCCTGTGGCTTTCGGACAACATCGACCGGCTGGTGGCCGCGCACAACAAGATCCACCTTGCGCTTCTGAAAATGACCCATCCGGCCGACTGGATGACCTTCGGCGAAGGGGCCAAGGCCAAGACGGAGCTGGGTTTCGCCGGGGCCAACCGCATCGCTTCCCGGCTCGGGGTCAACTTCATCAACTGGACCGGAACCAAGCACACGGGCCGGGACGACC
>Ga0196980_1000476_pt1 | contig 9600 bp, 10 predicted proteins | sample S3_1013CmetaG_FD_155486 | JGI IMG/M metagenome (GOLD analysis project Ga0196980, IMG submission 155486) | Soil microbial communities from Anza Borrego desert, Southern California, United States - S3_10-13C | ecosystem: Environmental > Terrestrial > Soil > Desert | place: USA: California... | reverse complement strand
TTGCCCTCGTGAAGGAATTGGTTGAGATGCACGGAGGGACAATAAAAGTAAAGAGCGAAGTGGGCAGCGGTAGTGAATTCATCGTGACACTCCCGAAAGGCAAACGTCATCTGCCGCCAAAAGCGATCCATGAGCTGAATGACCAAATTCAGAACCTGACCACGGGAGATTCTTTTTCAACGGAGGCGATCGGTTGGCTTTCGGAAACACCCCGGCAACATCCGTCCCGCAAGCCTGAGAAAAAGTCGATACTTCTAGTTGATGACAATGCAGATCTTCGTGATTATATAAATGGCATCCTTAAGTTTCAATACCAGGTTGTGCAGGTTAGCAACGGCGCGAAAGCCAAGGAATGTCTTGTAAAGGGATTCCAGCCAGACCTTATTTTGTCCGATATAATGATGCCGGAAATGAATGGCTATGAGCTTTTCCATTTCCTTAGATCGTCTTCATCTTTTTCGACCATACCATTTATCTTCTTAACAGCTAAAGCTTCAGAAGAGGATCGGGTTGAAGGAATAGAAAGAGGCGTTGATAGTTATCTGGTAAAGCCGTTTTCCGCCAAAGAATTATTAGCGACTGTGAAGTCGCGATTACGTGGTTCTACTCAGTCAACGGTAGCGGCGTAGAACTATAATCGCGGACTTTGCCATCCTATTTCACCTCAATCTCGGTATTTGGTGTTGTCGAGGGTGAAGCAGGTGTATCAAGATCTCCTTTGATTTCTTTGACGCTGTCCTTAAATTCTCGCACGCCTTTGCCCAGCCCTTTCATGAATTCAGGGATCTTTTTAGCTCCGAAAAAAATCAGCACGATCACTCCGATGAGGATGATCTCCTGCATTCCTATGCCGCCAATAAATAACAAAATCGTTTTCATTCGTGATAAGTTTAGTTGATTGTCTATTGATCTAATACATCCCGCACGACAGTCACAGCCGACCCTGCGAGCGCTTCTTTTCTCTTTCTTTTCTCAACCCGTTCTGAGATCATAATGCTTATCTCATACAACAGATAAAGAGGTATTGCAATCAGTGATTGGCTGAACGGATCGGCCGTTGGAGTAATCACTGCTCCGAGAACCAGGATTGTTATGATCGCATGTTTTCTCTTCTTTTTTAAAAGTTCAGGACTCACAATGCCAATGTTGGAAAGGAATAGAACGATCATCGGCAGTTGAAAAAGCAGGCCGGTGGCCAACAACAGACCGACGATCGTGCCAACATAAGACGAAATGTCAAACTCGTTTGTGATAATCTCGCTGACTTCGTAGTTGGCCAGGAAGGAGATCATGATCGGGCAAAGAACATAGAAGGCGAAGAGGATGCCTGTGATAAATAATAAGGATATCGCTGCAACCGCACCACGAGACTACTTCCGTTCGTTCAAGTGTAACCCGGGCCTGACAAACTTGTACAACTCCCAAATTACATATGGAAACGCGAGGATAAAGCCGATAACAAACGCCGCCAGGATATGCATTGTAAACTGCCCCGTCATTGTACGGTTCTGTAATTTAAACGGGATCTCCTGAACACAGAAGGCATCGGGTGAGCCCAGTGCATTGCCCATTTTGCATAAAAGCTGAAATGTCGGAAAATCTACGCGTGCCGGCGCAAAGATTATATTCTCGAAGACCCATGGTGTCACCATGAAAGCGGCGATGGTAAAGATCAAAACAGCGCTTAAGCCTCTTACTATGTGCCACCGCAATTCTTCGAGGTGAGACATGAAGCTCATTTCTTTTTGTACCGCCGATAACTTTCCTGCCATCACCATATACACCATCGTTTATTTTTTTGCGCACATCATCGCGATCGTCTCCCTAAAATGGCTTGTCTGCCCATTTTCAGCTTCATTGGGGGATTGATGCGAAACATTATTGAATAAGTTGACGTTCAGGTCAACTTCAGTTAAATGTTAGTTCTTTTCGATTTACCTTAAAACCCCGCCTGGTTGTGCGGGGTTCATGCAATCAGTCACGTCACATAACACTATGCACGTTTGACTATAAAGGGATTGACAATCTCAACCACCTGTTCTTTGGTAAGAGGCTCATCAAAAGCTTCAGTTCTCGCCGCCGCCGATATGTCGGTGATCGAGACAATACTGTTCAGGTCAGCGCCTGCATGAGTCGTAGCATCCTCACCTTCGTAAACTGCCTGTGGCGCGTTGTTTGATTCAGCGTTGGTGATCCAGCCTTTGATCTCTAGGTTTGCGCGCTGCCCGCGAAGCCTTCTGACCATCGAAGCGTGCCGGGCTTCCACGCTGTGGATTTGTAGTGCCGCCGTCAAAACTTCATCGGCAGGCTGAAGGTTTCCAGCCTGACCTTTGTATGCCCGGACTCCCGTGTCTTCAAACGCTTGTGACAGCGTCAAAAATGTTGGGTAATCGGTAAAGCCATTCGGAAACATGCCGCCTGCAGTAAAATCGAATTCCGGAACTTCATCCTGGGCGGAGCCTAGCGCGGCCCTCAGGAATTCCACGTGAGCAACTTCATGTTGGTAAATGGTCTCAAACACCTGCCGGTCGCCCGACGGAATGAGTGCTGAGGAATCAAGTCCCATTTTATAAAAATCTCTTTCCAGGTATTCAAGCAATAACGCAAAGTTAAGCACATCGATGGTCGTTGATCCTTGAGCTTTTGCGATGCGTGGCATCATTGTTAACGCAATTGGAAGTGTAGCGAGCGCGGCCTTCAGCGAAAACTGGCCAGCCTTTTTCATAAAGCCTCTTCGTTCACCGATTGACTTTATTTCGTCATGATCCACCTTAGACAGATCAAGCATGTTTATAAGTTGATTGAGATTCATATTCGTATTTGTTATTCGATGGGAAGATTTGATCCATTCAGTTTTTCTTTGACGTAGGGCTGCGCTGCGGCCAATACCTCCGGCGGCATAAGAGCCTGATCGAAACCGTTTTCGTCGATGACGTCGTCGCCTGCAAAATCCATTGAAAGTGGATTAATTACATCACGAATAGCGGATGCGTGCCGCGCTTCTACGGAAACGATTTTGCCCGCGACCAAAAGAAGATTGGCGTCAACCAACAGCTTGCCTGCGCCATTATAGGCAGCAACTCCAAGGTCTTCGAACACCTTCGCGGTCGCTAACACGGCGTCTCTGCTGGTGAAGTCGATGGAATCGAAATTTGGTGTAAGGGAAGGAATCGCATTGGTGCCGAGCGCGGTTTTAAGAAACTCGCGATGTATAATTTCATGTGCTTTGAGATCCTGCAAGATCTCCTGCTCCTCTTCGCTGTATCTCCCGGAAAATCCATCGGCGGCTACCACCATGGTGTAGAAACCTGCTTCGAGTTGTTCAAGCGCATACGCGTAATTGAGTATCCCAATATCCCCGCTGCCAAGATCAATTTCGTTATCAGCAGGTTTGGAATTCGGATTATTATTTGGGCCAAGTAATCCGTCTTCGCATCCTGCGAGGGCCGCTGCCGATGCAGCGATGCCGAATCCGGAATATTTCAGAAAAGCCCGTCTCTTCAGCGGACTGAAATCTTTCTCCGCTGGCTGGTTAGTATTTGGTGCCATAAATTGTCTTAATTTTTAAAGGTGTGATAGTTGAATTTCCTTCCATACGTCTTTCATCATTGAAGGGGGTACCCCCGCTGTTCCGGAGAGCCACGCCTTCGATTGGATGCCTCTATCAAAAGATTCATTCCGTTTTGGCCCTTATAGCTGGCAGGAGTGCTTGAAAAACTGATAGGGCCGATCAGATGGCATGAAATTGTACAGGGGAAAAAAATTCCTGTTGTTACCAGAGGATTCTATTTAGGCTGTTGCTTCGGCATAGAAACTATTTTGAAAATTTAGTCGTGACCTGACGGACCTTCTTCGGGTAAGGCCAGCGACTCAACCGATGCTCCACATTTTGAGAACACTCCTTATATGCAGCATTCTGTTGCAGAATTCTGGGAGCCAAGACTACCTGGAGTTGAGTCTGATCAATCGGAGCTTTCAACCTGGCAGCCCGGACGCTTCTGAACCGGGCTTTCCCTGCTTCGTGGTCTTTCCACAAGACTTGAATGGGTGCGGACCCGGTTCTTAATCCCTAATTCCCAATCCTAAACTTTTACATTTCGTGAACATCTTTTTACAAGTCCTTAACTAAGCCCGGGACAAAGTGGCTTAGTTTTGTCATGTCTTCGATCATAGAAGCATGGACAGTGTTTCACCCAACAACTTAAATGTTATGAAAATCTACAGCCTTCCTCTTTTACTTTTCTTTCTATTGGCCTTTGATAATGAGGTATCGGAATTTCCAGCGTCAGGTCTGCGCACCGTTGATCAGCAAATGCCAGACCATGTTAAACATAAGGCAGAAAAGATCATTTTCAGATCCAACGATGGCGGACAAACATGGGTGGATATTAGTGAGGGACTGCCCGAAAATTTCAGTGATGATTTTGCGAGCGAGGGTTTTTCTGCGGATGATAACGGGATCTATCTGCGCACTGGAGACTGGATATATCACAGTAAGCCAAGTTCGAGTGCCCCTTTTTGGAACAAAGAGAATCTCTCTGAAAAAAAAGAGATCAATGCTCGTGGCAATGGCGTTGGGACTTCTGTCGACTCAGTTTTTACTGGTTCTGAAACAGTCCTGGCAAAACCAACGGGGAAATTGATCGAGTCAAACGGAGTAATCCTGGCAACCAGTCAGGAGGGAATAATACGATCAACCGATGGTGGTGAAACCTGGAGTTTGGTGATCGGCGAAGGTGGTGTTGGAATAGCTTTGGAACGCGTCGAGGGGGGATTCGCTGCTATAACTTACAACACAACGTCGAAGACACGTCGCGTGCGGACATCTTACGATGGCGGTAAAACCTGGCAGGCCATTGATGCCGGCCTTCCGCCAAGTCTTTCCATTGCATCAATCATTCAGGTTGGTAATTACTTTTTTTGCGGTCACCCGTCTGGTATCTTCAGATCATCAGATAAGGGAAAGACCTGGAAGCTGATTCTTCCTTCTGTAGATGATAAGGTCTTCAATTTGTCTGCTTCAGGTAACGTCATCTACGCAATACCAAGATCCGGGGGATGCTGAAAAATTCGACCGGTAAAACAGTTTAGTTTCACGTTTATCGAATAAACAGCAAGTTGTCTGAGTTCGGTAACGGGTGCTTCTGTTGCAGCACTCTAAATGCGGTTGACGTAGCATGGCTTGTGTCTGTGAAATCACAATTACTCAACACAACTATGCTCAATTTGAGTTTTGGGAAAACTGTTATCATAGAACTAAAGCCAGTGTCCCCGCCTTTATAGAAGATATAGTGAGTTTCATCGTCTTTGTGAATGAACCATCCAAGTCCGACAAAAGTGAATGGGTCTAGTTCAAAATGGGGAGTTGCGCGCCCTGTCGGGATCACCTTTTACGATCGGAAATGAAAAAGACTTTGAAAAATGTCGTGTCAACTGCTAGCACACCGGTTTCATCGTATTGAATATTTTTCTGTGGGTTGCGGATGGAGAACGTTTCGCGTGTAAGGCCGGGGCCCCAGAGAGGAGAAAGACTTACGGCATTTTCTACTTCAGGAAAGTCATGCACCATCGCCTGTGCGAGCGGATGAGGAGTTCGTGTTTGTGGATTATCGTTTTCCCAGATAACGCGATAGATATTTTCTGAACCTTCATGAAATTTATCGTGCGCAAGCTCTCTGCTAAGATATTGGGTGATGAGGAATACACAAGTGATACCCAAAGCAAGCCCCAGAATGTTGATGAGACTGTAATATTTGTTCTTGAGCAGATTGCGAAGCGAGATCTTTAAATAATTGATGACCATAAGTAAGGGTAAGGGTTCCGATGCCTTTGCCATTTTCGGGCCAGTGGGTAAAACTTGCAATTACTGGAGGTTTATTAAGGTATTTTGAAGATTTACCGTTCGGTTATGACGTTTGGTGTTCGGTGGCGGCCATCGGTCCTGTACCGGTTTCTTTACGTGTCTGTTTCTGCCTGGCTGCGTCAGGAAGTGACTATGTGTGCCATCATTTCTCCCGTGTCACAACGTTTTTGCTATTCATCGACCGCTTCCGGATTTCGAGTAACAACGGTAACAAAAATTGCCAAACATGCCATAAGAATGTCTAAGCATCTCCAGACCTATTCAGGCTAACGCACTGTGAAAGAAATAAATGAATATAACTACCGGATTATCAACTATTCCCGATGCAAAATGTGCCCTCTTTTGATTGTCAGTACTTTGTGTACTATGAGTAACGAATAGTAACAGCAAATACCTAAAAATCGCTCAACAACTTTAAACATCCCTAAAAAAAATTGAGCGTTCTGTTACTGGTTAACAAAGGTATGAATAGCGAAGCAGATCATCTGGCATACTCAATTTTTTGGGTTCTTTAGGCTTGCTTAGATCGAGGGGTAGGAGAGTATCCAACTGGCATTCTCTTACGACACTGCTTTCCCAGAAACTCTTTTGTGGTAATATTCAATACTCCGCTACGATTAGTCCGGTTTCGAACTCCCCCGACCGAGCCCGCACAGCACGCTGACCATGAAAGGCGGTTTTACTCGCAAAAACCGCCTTTTGCTTTGGTCTGAATTTGGTAGTCCACGGTCCAGAATTTTCACCATCTTACCATTAACAATCCCTGAATCTTTGAATTTTTATATGGTCAAGAACTACTTCAAAATCGCCCTCCGCTCTATCTTCCGAAGCAAACTCACTGGCTTCATCAACATCGCCGGTCTCGCCCTCGCCATGGCCGCCGCACTGCTCATCTACTTATTAATCGCCGACGAGATGAGCTACGACCGCTATCATTCCAAAATAGACCGTACCTACCGCGTAACCCGCGAGTTCCTGGACAACGAGGGTGTCGGTAATGGCCACTTCTCCGCCATCGCCCCTGCGTTCGGTCCCACCCTTAAAAACGACTTCGGCCAGATCGAGGCCATGGCCCGTACCCTGTCGTTATTAGACTTCGATATGGCCGTGGAAGAAAACGGCGAACGCACCCGGACTGCCCATGAGGAAAACGTCTTCCTGGTAGAGCCCGACGTGTTCAAGATATTCGACATCCCTGTCCTGAGCGGCAATCCTGTCAAAGACCTCGAACGACCTTTCACCGTTATGCTCTCTGAGAAAACCGCACAAAAATATTTCTCCAGCGCCGACGTTGTCGGCAAACGCCTCAAAGCCATAGCCACTATGAAGATCGCGGCCACCGACAACTATGACCTGGAAGTGGCCGGCGTCTACAAAGATTTCCCGGCACAGTCACACTGGCACCCCGAATTCCTCATGGCCTTCAGCACGCTGAACGACAGCACCATTCTCGGCCGCGGCCCACTCGAGAGCTATGGTGGCAATGCTTTCGACACGTACATCCTCCTCGAGCCCGGTGCCGATCCCCAAAACCTCGAAGCCGCTATGCCGGCCTTTATCGACAAGCATTTGGGCAACTATGCCCGCGCCAACTGGGGCGCGTCGCCGGACTGGGTGGCTTCCAGAGGCAACAGGCTCCACGTACAGTCCGTGGCGGATATCCACCTCCACTCGCATCTCGACGATGAGATCGAGGTGAACGGCAACATCAACAATGTCTACATGATGGGTGTCATTGGCTTGTTCATCGTCCTGATCGCTTGTTTCAATTTCATCAACCTCTCCACCGCCCGCGCCACCAAACGCGCCAAGGAGGTAGGCATGCGTAAAGTATCCGGCGCGCTCAAAAGCCAGCTCATCAGCCAGTACCTCAGTGAGTCGGTGCTCATCGCACTTTTCGCCCTCGTATTGGCCTTAAGCCTCGCCACCGCTGCATTGCCCTGGCTGAACAGTTTCACTAGCAAGTCCATCACGCTCGAGATAACCAGTCACTGGCCTGTGTTCGCGGGCATGGTCGTGTTCGCTTGCATCGTCGGTATTCTCGCCGGCGCCTATCCGGCGTTCATCATCGCCGCCTTCAAACCCGCCGCCGTGCTCAAAGGCCAGCCAGCTTTCGCAAATGGAAAAGGAGGGATACGCCGCGTCCTTGTTGTCACTCAGTTCGCCATCTCGATCGTCCTCCTCATCGCCACCGCCGTCACCACCCAACAGTTGGGCTATCTCAACACGCACGACATCGGCTATGACAAAGACCAGATCATCACCCTGCGCGGATACCCGGAGTTGGATGGAAACTACGACGCCTTCTACAACGAGGTCACACGCTCCACCGCCATACGCAACATCGGCCGCTCCTCACGCCTGCCTACAGGCAGGTTGCTCGACTGGTGGGGAGGGGTGTCTGTCACGAAAGGCGACAGCCTGGTCGACACCGGCGTAGTGCCCAAGTCGTTGGCTGTAGACTACGAGTTCTTCTCCACTTACGGCATTCCGCTCCTCGCCGGCCGTTCTTTCTCACACGCCATCGCTTCAGACCATTCAGACGACTCCCCAGCCTTTATCATCAATGAAACCGCCGCCCGCAGAATCGGCTGGAAATCTTCAGACGAAGGAATCGGAAAGGATTTCAAATACGGAGATAAGAAGGGAAAGCTCATCGGCATCGTCAAAGATTTCAATTTCGAATCCTTACACCAGGAGATCTTGCCCATGGTGTTCTTCATCGGCGACGAAAGCAACAGGAACCTTTCCGTCAGCATCGACGGTGCACACTTCCAGCAAGGCATAGCCGACCTGGAAAAGAAATGGAAAGCTTTTCTCCCCCTGCACCCTTTCGAATACCAGGTCCTGAGCGATCGCTACCGCCGGCTCTATGATGACGAACAGAAACAGAGCCAGCTCTTCACCCTCTTCTCCGGTATGGCCATCTTTATAGCCTGCTTAGGGTTGTTCGGCCTCGCCACCTTCAACACCCTGCAACGCATCAAGGAAATCGGCATTCGCAAAGTGCTGGGGGCATCCGTGCCCAATATCCTGGCGCTGTTATCAAAAGAGATCATCACACTGATGCTGGTAGCGAGCCTCATTGCCTGGCCAGTGGCGTGGTACGTCATGAGCCAGTGGCTGAGCTCCTTCGCCTATCACGTCGATATGAATGTGCTGGTCTATCCGCTAGCTGCGATAGCCGCCGTGGTGCTAGCACTGCTCACCGTCAGCATCCAAACCCTCAAAGCCGCGCTCACCAACCCGTCCAACAGTCTGCGCTACGAATAGTCGTATGGCTGTTCTTGACAGTAGCTTTTTTTTTAAAACTTCTTTTGTTGAATGAGCCGAAAAAGAGTCGTTTTGCTAATCCACATTTATTTGAGCGCCTTCCTCAATCTCGTAGAAATGTTTGAGGAAGGCTATTCAAAACCTCGCCGGACGATGGACCGATGTCCAGAGCATGATTCGCGTCGACCTGCCTTCACGCAGGATTTGTTGGTTATGTTTGGGTGTTACACTTTTTGGGCAGTGTATGGTGAACAGCGCCTCGGCCGTAACGGAAAGTGAAATGATATTGTAACTAAACTGATATCAGTGGTATTGAAGCGACTACTTCCCGATACAAAATGTGCTCAATACAGAATGTCAATACGTTAGGCGGGTCGCGCAACAAACTAGCAACAAAAATCACCTAACCATTGCTAAATAAACCTAAACATCCCGAACGAGATCTTTAGGTGTTTGTGCGAGTG
>Ga0196980_1000475_pt1 | contig 9646 bp, 9 predicted proteins | sample S3_1013CmetaG_FD_155486 | JGI IMG/M metagenome (GOLD analysis project Ga0196980, IMG submission 155486) | Soil microbial communities from Anza Borrego desert, Southern California, United States - S3_10-13C | ecosystem: Environmental > Terrestrial > Soil > Desert | place: USA: California... | reverse complement strand
AACGGGCTCGCTCACTCCACCACGCTCCGCTCCGGGGTCAACTCGACCCAGTTTTCCGTCACTGCAGTCAGCCGAACGAACAACGAAAGCGAACCGGTCCGGTTCCGCATTTCCCGCCTCGCGAGTGGGAAATGGACCGTCGCGGAATGATCATTCCGGGTGATCGTCGGGCTCATACATGGGGGCTGCCTTGGCGCGGCTGAAAGCCTTGCTGCGGTTCTTCTGATGCAACGGTGCCACTTCGGGGCTGCCGCCTTCATTCACACGTGCCCTTCTCCGTCTCCTGATCAGGTACACAGCCAGACCCGTTGCGGCCAGCGCTCCGAGAGAAGAAGCAATAATTTGTTTCCGGTTCATAAAAATCACTTTGGTTTTACAATTTGCAATACATGTGCCACGGGGTGCGCGATTTGTTCACACTATTTCACTCCGTGCTGATGCAGCGGCGTGGGCTCGCGCGAGTCGCGCGTCTGGTTTCGCTTCGCATAAAAAGGCAGGATAATACCCGCAAAGGATCCCACGCTGAAATTCACCAAAGTCGCTGCAATGAACACGTGGGAGCTCAATCCTTCAGTCCTGTCAATGATGGTGTTTCCTGGCTCACTGGTCAACACCTTGTCCGCATCGCTGCTAAAGTAACCGGGTATCATGACTGCAAGGAGAATAAAGCAGATCGCGCAGGAAATGAAAACTCCGATAATGGTAGTGACGTGCGAGGCGAAAACGAGGGAAACCGTGCTCTCGTTCTCTTTTCGCTTGCGGTTTTCCTGCATTGTGTGCACCCATATCACAATGAGGAAGAGAAAGCTGCCAACGTACAGGATCCAGCTGAGGGTATAATCGGCCGACTGGATGTAAATAAACGCTGTCACGCAAAACAACAGGGCTGCCAACGCCCCGGCTCTCAGCGACGAAACGAGGTTCACCTTCTTTAACATACCCGATTCGTTGAAAAACCTATGCCAGAGATGGGCCTTTGGGACGGACATAAGGGTTGACGGCATTGTAGAAAAAACTCCGCTTGGAGATCATTCTTCATATGGTACACCCTTTGCACGGGTATGGGCAGGAGACAAAATACTTTATGAAAACAGTTTTACGCTGCTTCAGCGGGCTGGCCGTGAGCGTAACGGGACTTGTCCTCTATCTTTTGGGACACATTCGCCAAAAAACAGAGGCCATGCTGAGCCGCATTTCGGATGAGGGCTACGAAACCGCCTACGACATCCTGTATCCCGGCGAAGAAAGCAACGACAACCTGCATTACGGTCCTGTTATCCCTGAATAAGCAGAGCTGCAGCATGCTCTTTGTACCCCTCTCAGGAATGCAAACGCGGGAAAAACGATTCTGGACCGGAGCTGCACTCGTGTCGGGCGAGATGGTTGCTACCATGCTGTTGTTTACCGGGGCGGTGGTAAGTTTTTTCTTTCTCACGCGCGAGCGTTGGCGGCGATACAAAAAATGGGATTTGAACGCGTTCGAACGGGTACAGCGGCTTGTCAGTCCTTCCAACAACCGGCGCATGCTGTTCATCACAGCCCTGGGGAAACACCAGTTCCTGGTGCCCGCGAATCTTTCCGTTTTGGGATGGTACCTGTTTGTTCGTAAGCACACCTGGTTCTCGGTGCGCGTGGTCTCGATTGCGTTGAGCAGCCTCGGGCTTATGCTGCTGTTCAAAAAGATCTTCAGCCGCAAGCGCCCTGCGAACCCTTTGCTTTCCCCAGTGCGCGGGATGAGCTTTCCTTCAGGACACGCGATGATGAGCACCACGTTCTACGGATTGCTGATCTACATCATCACGCAAAAATCCGGACCGGCCGCGCAGGCAGCCCTGATCCCGCCGCTCGTGCTGCTGATCCTCGCCGTGGGCTTCAGCCGCATCTACCTCCGGGTCCACTACACCAGCGATGTACTCGCCGGACACACGATCGGGCTTGCGTGGCTCGGGCTATCGTTAAATACGATTCGCAGGCTGGAAGCCTTCAACCGCGAACAGGTTAGACGGTTGACATCTCCGGGTTAAAACATAATTTTTTTGGAGCAAGTGTTTAACGGCTGTTAAACCGCTTTCCGTTAGGGATCCAGGGCATAATAAATGCTCCATGCGGGCGCTCTAATTGAGATACCATGCGCCAAAAAATATCAATCGTCGTCCTCATTTCGGGCCTGGCATTTGTCGCTGCGTGCAGCAAGCAGGATGTGGCGGCACCTTCGAACCCCTCTGAAACTTGCGTGAGCGGACAAAGCAGCAGCCGGATCATTCAGGGACAATACATTGTCGCGCTCCGCCCTGCTCCGGACAACCAGGGAGCAATGAGCACACAGCGGGTTGCCAACGAAAGCAGTCAGCTGCTTGCGCGGAACCAGATCAGCTCGGCTGCCGTTCAAAAAACATTCGGCGGTGCGCCCGGTGGTTTTGTAGCCCGCCTTTCGGACGATGAAGCGGCCCGGCTTCAAAATGATGAGTATGTTGAGGCCATTGAACCGGATCGCATTATTTCGCTCGGCAACTGTTTCACCGTGGCGGAACCTCGACTGCTTACGTGGAACATCCGTCGTGTAGGTTACGGCAACGGAATCGGCAAGCGGGCCTGGATTATCGACACCGGCGTTGATTTTGAGCACCCGGACCTCAACGTGGACCAGGCAAAAAGCAAGTCCTTTGTATCCGGGATCAGCTCGGCCGATGACGAGAACGGACACGGCACGCATGTGGCCGGCATCATAGCGGGAAAGAACAATACTTTCGGGGTTCTTGGAGTCGCTTCCGGCGCCACGGTTATCGGGTTGAAGGTGATGGACAACAGCGGCCAGGGCACTCTTTCGTCAGTGATCCAGGCGCTCGGATACGTGATCAACAACGGGTCGGCGGGAGACGTTGTAAACATGAGCCTCGGCGATGATGAAGGCGTTTCGGAAATTTTGGACCAACAGGTGCGCAATACTGCAGCGAGAGGAATTTTTGTTGCAATAGCGGCAGGCAATGACCGCGTGCTGGCCAGTGGCTTCTCTCCCGGTCGTGTAAATGCTCCGAACGTGTACACGGTCTCGGCAGTGGACAGCCTGGATCAGTTCGCAGGATTCTCCAACTACGGTAACGACGCGGTAGACTTCGCAGCCCCTGGTGTGCGTATTCTCTCTACTTACCCCGGCGGGCGCTATGCTTATATGAGTGGGACTTCGATGGCAGCGCCTCACGTCGCGGGATTGCTGCTGCTGAGAGGAAGGGCAATTTCTTCTTCCGGAACGGCCCAGAACGACCCGGATGGCGTCCCCGACCCAATCGCACATTATTAGTAAAAGGATCCGACTCCACTCCCGACTCCCGACTCCCGATTAAAAGTAAAGGCCTCCGCAATTGCGAAGACCTTTACAGGATCAAACCCTCAAAAACTACTCCGTTGAATCTTTTGAATCCTTTATTGGTTTTTCCTTGGTTTCAACGCCACCCGTAACGGCCTTCTTCTTCATCACCTTCCCATTCTCATCAATCAGCAACTTCACCCTGTCGCTGCCTTTTTCCAGGGTGATCTCGTAGGCGTTACGGTCCTTGTCATTCTCCATGTGAGCGGAAGTGATGGTGTAACCCGGGTACGCCGAATTGATTGCGCCGGTTACTGCCGTCGGCAGCGTGGAAAAATCGGCAACGTTGGTAACTGTTCCTACCCACTGGTCGTCGTCATACCAAACCCAGTAATCACGGCCTTCCCAGTTGAAGCGAGCCGCATAATCGCTCGTGTCGAGCTCCGGCCAGCCGCTCCATTCCCATTCGATCGGCCTGTTGGCCGGATCGAACCGGTACCAGGTCACGTTCGTAGCGTTGGGATACTTCGTCTGGAAGCTGGTGCGCGTATTTGCAGGCACTTCTATTGAGCTGTATCCCGTGTTGGTGTTCGTGTTGTCGTATGTCGTCGTGGTCGTGTCGGTTGTTTCCTTTTCCGATCCGGAATTTTTGCACGAACCCAGCAACGCAAACGCGGCGATCACCAGTATACCATACTTTGCTTTCATAAGAATCATTTTTGTGTCCCTTGTGAATCCCTGACTTGCTCAGGTTGTCGGCCATAATAAATAAATTATTATGCCAAGCGCGAGGTACGATGGAGATAGAAAGAATTATCCATTAGAAATTAGAACGCCATACAAGGCATTATTTTATATAGAGAAAAAAACTCCGAACCGGCGTGTTCTCCCGACACGTTTCACTGATTCGGTAGTAAACGGGATTTGTTGTAGAAGAAATTCCACGACGGGCTTAGAGCCATTTGTTTCGGACCCAGTCCCACTTGGTGAAGCTTACTTTGAACTGGACGGGGTTGTTGAACTTGTTTGCGGCCGATCCGGCGATGTAAACACCGAGCTTGAATCTGGTGAGCGGGTTGAACGGCCATTTAAATACACGTTCGATGCCTGCGAAAGCCTCCACGTAACGGAGATCCCGTTCAGGTGCCACCAGGAAGCCGGTTCCCGCCACTTCCCGCAACTGCAGCTTTTTCATGAATGGGATCTTGTTGATCAAAACTCCATTGAATTCGTGCACATGATGGAATTCGAAATGCCAACGAAACACTGCGAAAGTGGAGTCGAGGGACTGAAAGGAGCGCTCGGGATTCCGGAACCAGAAAGGATCTCCCTGCCGCTGATACTGGTAATCGACAAGCCGCAGGTCGCGGGTGTTCAGGAATTGACCCGTCTTGAAGCGATAGGAAGACGTTCCCAACGTTCCCAGTTTCATCCGCTGCTCCAGTCCCAGCTCCAGGTAATCAAAATCGATAGCGCTTCCAAAAAGGCCGCTAATACCTTTTCTCCATTCAATGAACACCGTCGGCCATTTTGAACCAAGAATGATCTTCTCCTTCGGCTCCCGGATGTATTTCTGAGCGGGAGTGTAGCGGAAGTGGATGCTTCCATAGGCAGCATTGTACGGATCGAACTGCACCACCTGGTTATCCCCAAGCCAGCCGGGGAAAAGGCTATCAATTTTCGGGTTGATCTCGTAGTCTTTCACCGAGCGGCGGAACGCAATGCGAAAACCGTTGCGCAGCTCAAACCCGTTGAACAGCTCCACGGAATGATAGAGGCCGAAATAGTTGTTCAGATAAATATTGCTGCGCTTCAGGTTGTTAATCCACGCGTCGTTTTCGAAGATCTTCGCAAAGTCGCGGCCGCCGGAAATAGTAAACTCTCCCCGGCTGAACGGGTTATACAGGTGCGTCACGGCAAGGTTTCCCTTCAGATCCATGTTGCGAAATCCATAGTTCAGATCTGTCCGCACATTCAGCCGCTTCCGGCTCGGGAAAATGCGGTCGTAAGAAGCGGGGATCTTAATGCGTGTGCCCCCAAATTCCAAAAACTGAAACATGGAGGTAAGCGAGCTGAAGACCCACTGCCGTTCCTTTTCGTGATTGTTCAGGACCACGCCCCAGAGCAACACCTTGTCCCAAGTGATGCGATTGATGACGCGATCCATGGAATCCAGGTACGCCTTGGTATGCGTGACGTGGTAAATACTGTCCTTATACTGGATGAAGCGGATTTCCTTTTCTGTAAGCGGCTCGCTGCGCACCTGGTTCCAGAACGAGCTGTCTTTTTCGTAGGCCTCCCGGGCCGTCACGCTCATCTCGTTGTTGAAATAGCGGCGGTCGAAGCTCTTTCGCAGCTCGAAGTTGCGGTACACCGCCACGGTTTCGCCGGTTACCTTTCCTATCGGCGTTTTTGAATAATAGCGAAATTTCTGGCGCGTGATCATCCACGCAGTACTGTTTACAAGCTCGTACTGCTGGCTGATCTCGAAATGATCGTATTCAGGAAGGTGAAACGCAGGAAGCTCGAACCGCGACTGCAGCACGGTCATCATGCTGTCGGACACAATGATTTCGCCTTCTACGGTGGCATTGCTCAGCTGCCGGGGCTTTATACTGATCGTGTAGATTCTTTCCTTTCCGCGACGTTCCATGCGGATCGTCCGGAAACGGTAAGCCATGAGGCCGCTGTAGCTGATGGGAGAGATGAAGGGAATTTCCGAGATGCCCGGAGCCCGCAATACGTTGTGGTAAAGATTGAAATCCCCTTCCGTTGCCGACAGGTAAAACAGTCGGGATGCATCCCCTCTTTTTGTTACAGCCAGCCGCTGCTCCTTGTAATCCTGGGGTGAAGCATAGTCGAGCCTGAGCGAGATTTCGGCCATGTTCATCTGGTCCAGCTCGCGTGCCCGGAGGGTGTCGCCTTTTTTCGGGAACGAATCTATCTGGATTGCCTTGATGTAAATGTTGCAGCTGTAGGGTCCGGCCGCCGACAGGATGTCCTGCTTTTTGTCAATCAGCTTGCGGATGATCTCTTCCGCGCGATCCCGCGCCTTCACGCGTACCACCACCTCGCCGAGATCTTTCGCCATCTCCTGCAGAATGAAATTCTGTTCCTGGTTTTGCGTGAGACTGATGGAAACAAGCTGCGGCTCAAATCCCACCATGGTTACAATCACATCGTATTTGCCCCCCTCAAGATCAAAAGAAAAGCTGCCATCCTCGCGGGTCAGAACTCCCAGCCTCAGCTCTTTGATCTGAACGCTCGCAAATGCAATGGGCTGAAGCTGCTTGTCAAATACTTTACCGCTGAGTGAAAAGGTTTGCCCAAAAGCAAAAGCCTGCAGTAACAGGCTGAGGGTCAGCAAACATAGGCACCTTTTCAACAACCGGAGGATTAGGGGGTTAAGTGACAAAATTGCAACTATTTCGGGGCACCGGGAAATGAAGATTTTGCATTTAAACCAGCTTTAACATGTGCGCCGAACGTAAGGCTGATTAATGACCCGGTTGGTCACAATCCCGGCAGGCTTACAAGGAAGGGAATAAGGGGTTCTTCGTCTTTATTACCGGTCATGCGCCTGACGAAAACTTCGCTTTATTCAACGACCGAAGATTTTGTTTGTGGCGAAAATTTCTTGATAAGGGAAAAAATATTCCTTCTCCGTGGAAGAACGCTCAGGTATGAGTGAAATTTCCGTGCGTGCAGCGCACAACAATTCTTTTATGCGAACGTTGCCGCGGCCCTTTTGGAAATGTTATTAATTTTACGGCCTGATTTTTGATAATTGGCCGGTTTTTTGACTCCAACACACTCCCGAAGTCAGAATTCTGCCACGGTCAGGAACCAAAAAACTTAAGAGGAAATGGCGCTCAGCCAGGGACTACATCAGAAACTTTTACAGAGACTATCGCCGCAGCAGATCCAGCTAATGAAGTTGCTGCAAGTGCCGACCGCAAATCTTGAAGAACGGATCAAGGAAGAGCTCGAGGAAAATCCCGCGCTGGAAATGGAAGAAGAAAAGCACGATGAGGCTGCGGATGACCTGAAAGATGAATTTGCCGAGGCGCCCGAAGCGGAAGCGGAAAAAGACGGGAGCGAGGATGAGTACGATAACATTGACGTCAGCGAGTACCTCAACGCCGGCGATGACGACGTAGCGGACTACCGCCTGCGCGACGACAATTACCCTGAAGAAGACGACAAACGACAGCTGCCGTTCAAGACGGAATCCAGCTTTTACGACCTGCTGCGCGACCAGTTGGGCCTGCTGAATCTCGACGAGCGCGAGAGGAAGATCGCGGAACAAATTGTCGGAAGTATCGACGAAGACGGTTACCTGCGCCGCGAAACCCCGGCCATTGTCGACGACCTGGCGTTTCGACAGAATATCCCTGCCACGGAAGAGGAAGTGGAAGCGATCATCAAAAAGATCCAGCAATTCGACCCGGCCGGAGTTGCGGCGCGCGACCTCCAGGAATGCCTGCTGCTTCAGCTGCAGCGCCAGAAGGATGAAGGTAAGAAAGTGGATACCGCCATGCTGGCCGTGAGAAAATATTTCGACGAGTTCACGAAGAAACATTACGAAAAGATCCAGCGGGGGCTGAACCTCGACGACGACCAGCTCCGCGAAGTGATGCAGCAGATCACGAAGCTGAACCCCAAACCGGGGGGTGTTGTGAGCGCGACCAACAAGGCAGAGAGCTATGTTGTTCCCGACTTCTTTATTTATAACAACAACGGGAAGCTCGAGCTCACCCTGAACTCCCGGAATGCTCCCGAGCTCCGCATCAGCGAGGGCTACCGCGACATGCTCAAGGAGTACGACCGCGGCAGCAAGAAGGACAAGCGCCAGAAGGAAGCCGTGCTCTTTATCAAGCAAAAAATTGACGCCGCCAAGTGGTTCATTGATGCCATCAAGCAGCGGCAGCACACTCTCCTGAGCACGATGAATGCGATCATGGAGCACCAGCGAGAGTTTTTCCTGACAGGGGATGAAACCACGCTGCGGCCAATGATCCTGAAGGACATTGCCGAGAAGACCAACCTCGACATTTCTACGGTGAGCCGGGTGGCCAACAGCAAATTTGTCCAGACAGAGTTTGGAACTTACCGGCTAAAATTTTTCTTTAGTGAATCCCTGAGTACCGATTCGGGAGAGGAAGTATCCACGCGTGAAGTAAAGAAGATCCTAAGCAACCTGATTGAAGCCGAACACAAGAAGCGACCGTTGAGCGACGAGCGGCTCACGGAATTGCTGCAGGAGCGGGGCTACAACATTGCCAGGCGCACCGTGGCGAAGTATCGCGAGCAGCTCAATATCCCGGTGGCAAGGTTGAGGAAGGAGTTGTAGAGGGAAGTTGAAAGGTTGATGGGTCGACAGGGTATTGTTTTATCAAATCCACCGGCCAGCTGACTCTCCCGCCTCCCGACTGTTGAGCGGCCGCCGGCACTTCCGACTATCACAGCTCACTCCGCCGGATCGTTTCGAGCACCCGGTGCTTCCAGGTTTCCGGAATCACCGAGTAACCGGCCTTGCTGATCGCGTCCACCCATTTCCGGTAATCGCTCTCGCCGCGCAGCGTTTCGTAAAACCTTTTTCGCCGGATTACGTTGCAGAAGTCCTTGTAGGAATCTTTCACGTCGTCGTATTGCTTGTAAGCCGAACGAATCCCTTTTTCCTTCAGCAATTTGTTTTTTCCGACGATGCCGAAGTGGTTGTTCAGCAATTTGGCGTTGCGGCTGCTGCCTGCACCCGATTCATGAATAGCGATACCCAGGATCACGGAAGCGGGTATCCCATACTCGCCTGAAAGCTCCAGCGCTAAATGCTTGTATTTTTTTACGTACGCGGTTTGTGAAAAAGCCGAAGCAGCGAAACACAGCAACGCGGCTGCCAGAAATATGCGCCTCATGCCTGCAGATTTTCTGATGGTGGAAAATTCGGGGCAATGTTCATGGGGCAGCAAATTTACAAATTATCGGTTTTTTCTGAATGCCGTTACTTTGCGCTCCATGTCTCTCGCGGTAAACGAACAACACAGACTTGGGGAATGGCGGGAAAAGCCGACTCCCCCGGCGCCACTGCGGGTATTGGCAGCCGTAGTGTCTTATGCGTTCCACCCTGTTTTTGTACCTGTTTACATAGTAGTTTTTATTCTCTACCTGCATCCTTTCCTTTTCGCCGGGTACAGCGGCTGGGAAAAATCGATCGCCCTGGCTCAGGCATTTGTCATGTTTACGTTTTTCCCACTGGTAACCGTGCTGCTGCTACGGGCAGTGAAATTCGTCGACAGCATTTTCCTTCGAACGCAACAAGACCGGATCATCCCGCTCGTGGCG
>Ga0196980_1000473_pt1 | contig 9682 bp, 6 predicted proteins | sample S3_1013CmetaG_FD_155486 | JGI IMG/M metagenome (GOLD analysis project Ga0196980, IMG submission 155486) | Soil microbial communities from Anza Borrego desert, Southern California, United States - S3_10-13C | ecosystem: Environmental > Terrestrial > Soil > Desert | place: USA: California... | reverse complement strand
GGCCGCATGGCCCATGTAGCGGGTGAACTGGTCCCGGACCTGATTGTACATGTTCTCGAGGTTGCTGTAATCTTCGTGCGGCTCGCGGGTCCATTCGGGCAGATTCGGAAGAATACGCTGTAGATTTCGAACACCGTATTCGCTTGCCTTCACAGCATCGTCTCCAAGATCTTCGTTTTGCGAGCGCGGATCATCAGGATTTCCCTGGAAGCCGAACCACAGCCTCCGATCCTTCAATCTCTCAATGGTCCAGCGGTTGAGGTGAGCTTTTTCTTCTTGCGGTGATTTGAATTCCGGGAACAGCCTGTACCCCCACTCGATCGCCCAAATGTCGTAGTCACCGATTCTTGGAAAAATCCCCGCGGGCCCGATATTGTCTTCGGGCTGCGCCACGTAATTGAAACGTGCGTAGTCCATGATCGAAGGCGTGTGCCCGTTTGCTTCTACCCACGCCTTGTCGCGCAGCTTTTCAACCGGCACGGTGGCGCTTGAGCCCCAGTTGTGCTGCAATCCCAAAGTGTGACCCACTTCATGCGCAGCCACGAAACGTATCAGCTGGCCCATCAGCTCGTCGTCGAACTTCATTTTGCGCGCTCTCGGATCCACGGCAGCCGCCTGCACAAAGTACCAGTCGCGCAACAGCTTCATTACATTGTGAAACCATCCAATATGGCTCTCGAGAATTTCGCCGCTGCGAGGATCTGTCACGCTTGGCCCGTACGCATTCTCGATAGCGGAGGGTTTATAGACAAATGCCGAATACCGTGAATCTTCCAGGCTCCATTCGGGGTCGTTTGCAGGCGCCTCTTTACCGATGATGGCATTCTTGAATCCAGCTTTCTCGAACGCGCGCTGCCAGTCGTTCACGCCCTGGATGAGGTAGGGAATCCATTTCTTCGGCGTTGCGGGGTCAATGTAAAAGATGATGGGTTTTTTCGGCTCCACCAGCTCCCCGCGCCTGTACTTCGCCCAGTCTTCGTCACGAGGCTCCAGGCGCCAGCGGACGATCATGCTGTTCTGCTCCACCCCCTGAGGATTTGCATCATAATCCGTGTAGCTGCGATAATAATATCCCACGCGCCGGTCATAAAATCGCTGCTGCATCGGTACCGCGGGCAGCAGCACGAAGGAGTTGTTGATCTGAAGTGTGATGTTGCTCTGGCTTCCCGGCGAGGCGGCGGGCATGCCGATCGTCATCCCGCTCGTCTTGGAATACGTTTTCACCGTGCTTACTTCGATGTTCATCGGAAACGACCGGATGCTGGCAATGTATGATTTGTCATTCTGCAGGTTCCCCGCCTGAAACGAAGATTTGTTCAGCAAAACGCTGGTGGCGGCTGAAGAGCTACCCGAGATGAATGCGATCACGTCGTTGTCGCTGTTAAGGTAGTCCGTCATGTCGATCACCGATCCCGCAGAGTCCTTCGAAATTGCGCGGATGTCGAACGCAGCAGAGATCGGCTGAAGGTTCGAGTTCATTACCGCCTGGTACATGGGCTGGGATGAGTCCCGGGAAATCGTGGTGTACGACACGCTTTTCAAATAGATCTTGTTATTCGGCCCCTTGTCGAAACGAATGACCGATTCGTTGATCTGGTCCCCGGCGTAACCTCCAAAACTTTTGGGCGCATTTACCGAAGATTTCGCTATGCGGTTCACCACCATAATGTCGCGACCCAGTAACGTATCCGGGATCTCGAAATACCAGCGATCCTCGACGCGGTGCACGCGAAACAGCCCTTCGTCGGTGCGGGCTTTCTCGGTAATCACTTCAGAATACGGACGCGGTCCGCTGCCGGAAGGCGACGAACGCCTGGTAGTATCGCGCTGAGCGAAAACCTGCAGGCTTGTTAAAATAACTGTTAATACGAGGATAAGGCGTGCTTGCATGGATGTATCAGAATTTTTTGAAAATGGGGGACAAGTTACGAATCAAACGGTGCCTGCTGCCGGATCGTTGTATTAACGGTCTAAAACCAGTTTGGGTTGGGCGCAATATTGCCGACAATCAATATTTAACAGGTTCAGCGCTGGGTCGCCGCCATCATAACCCGGAAGAAACCGTAGGCAGCTGCACAGTCGCGGTCATTTTTCAAACCATTCACGGCCTCCTCGAACAGCTGGTTCTTCTTTTCGGTGGAGGCCGTGCTGTCAATATTATTATCCCGGAGGCTTTTAATACAGTCCGAGTATACCCGGAAAGCGGCACCGTTCGGCCCTCCCATTTTGAGCTGCTGACTCACTGAATCCTGCTTTTCCGGTGAAAGCTTCTGCAACTCTGAGCGGAAGTGTGCTACCGGGTCGCCCGAAGCCCCTGCTTCCGAAAGCAGACGCCGGCTGTCTTCACTCAGCGTAAAATCCACCGGCGCGAAGCAATCGCAAAGACCTTTTGACAGCGCCGATTTTTTGCCCCCGTCGGAGCAGCCTATCGCAAACAGGGCGACCAAAAAAACAAGATATTTCATGCAAAAAACCGGAATTTAAATAAGCAGCATTTCCTGCTCAGGATTTTTCAGCTTTCTTTTTTGCCTTGGGCGCAAACATGGCCAGCATTCTCCTCCCTTCCATCTTCGGCATATTCTCCAGCACCCCTACTTCGGCCAAACGCTCGGCGAATTTGAGCAGGAGCAGCTGCCCCCGGTCCTGGAACTGAATCGAACGTCCCTTGAACTGAACATAGGCTTTTACCTTGTTGCCTTCCCGCAAAAAACTTTCGGCGTGTTTGGCTTTGAAGTCAAAATCGTGATCGTCGGTATTCGGAGTAAACCGGATCTCCTTTACCTCGGAGGCCTTTGACTTGGCCTTCATTTCTTTTTCCTTCTTCTTCTTGTCGTAAAGGAATTTGTTGTAGTCGACGATCTTGCAAACCGGGGGATCCACATTCGGGGATATCTCTACGAGATCAAGACCGAGCTCTTCTGCTTTTTTGAGCGCTTCCTGCAGGGGATAGACGCCCACCTGCACATTGTCCCCCACGAGTCGCACCTGGGGTGCGCGAATGAACTGATTGATGCGATGCTCTGCTTCCTTACGCGGAAAAAATCTTCCTCTGAAACCTCCTCTGTTAAAACCTCCGCCGCCGGGCCTGTATCCGCCCCCCTGGGGTCTGTAACCCCCTTTCTGTGGTACTGCCATTAATTGTTTTTAGTGATGCCCGCCCTGCCAGGGCAACCCGTTTATTGCTTTGTTTCACTCCTCGCAGGTTGGGAGTGATCTTTTTCTTCCATATCGTTGCGCTCGCGAATTTCCCGCCGGATCCGGTCGCGAACTTCCTCCACGCTGAATGATCCCAGGTCGCCCACGCCCTGCCGCCGCACCGACACACGGGATGCTTCCTTTTCCTTTTCACCGACAACCAGCATGTACGGCACTTTCATTAACTCGGTATCACGAATCTTCTTGCCTATCTTTTCGTTGCGGTCATCCACGTCGCTACGAATATCCGCATTTTTCAGCATCTCCGAAACGCTATGTGCATAATCGAGAAATTTATCACTGATTGGCAGCACCCGCGTTTGCACGGGTGCCAGCCAGACCGGGAATTTTCCTGCATAGTGTTCCAGCAAAAAGCCGATGAACCGCTCGTGCGTCCCCAGGGGAGCACGGTGAATGATGAGCGGGGTCTCCGGATGGTTGTCCGGCCCCGCGTAATGCAAACCGAATCTCCGCCCCTGCGCAAAGTCCACCTGGTTCGTGGCGAGGGTGAATTCCCTCCCGATAATGCTCCAGATCTGCACGTCGATCTTCGGCCCGTAAAACGCCGCTTCGTCCGCCACTTCCACGAAGGGTGTGTTTGTCTTTACCAGCACTTCGCGCACCAGCGTTTCGGTCTCGCGCCAGAGCTCCGGCTCGTCCACGTATTTTTTTCCCAGCTTCGCCGGATCGTGCAGCGACAAGCGCATCACATATTTCTGAATTCCGAAAATGCGGAAGTATTTCAGGTACATTTCATTTACCGCGCGGAACTCATCGAAAAATTGCTCTTTGCTGCAGTAAATATGCGCATCGTTCATGTGCAGGCAGCGGACGCGCATCAATCCGAATAATTCCCCGCTTTGTTCGTACCGGTAGCACGTGCCGTATTCCGCCAGGCGCAATGGAAGATCGCGGTAACTTCTTGGCTCGGCGGCAAAAATCTTGTGGTGATGAGGACAATTCATCGCCTTCAGGTAATATTTCTGCCCCTCCAGCTCCATCGGGGGATACATGCTGTCCTGGTAATACGGCAAGTGCCCGCTCGTGAGATACATGCTTTCCTTGGCGATGTGCGGAGTTACAACGCGCTTGTAGCCAGCCGCCTGTTCGGTTTCCTTAGCGAGCTTCTCGAGTTCCTCGATCACGATCGCCCCGTTCGGAAGCCAGAGCGGCAACCCGGGACCGACATCATCATCCATTGTGAAGATCCCCAGCTCACGTCCCAGCTTGCGGTGGTCACGCTTGCGCGCTTCTTCCAGCAGCTGCAGGTATTCGTCCAGTTCTTTTTGAGTGGGGAAACTGACGCCGTACACGCGCGTGAGCATCTTGTTCCTTTCATCCCCTTTCCAGTAAGCTCCGGCGATACTGGTAAGCTTGATCGCCTTAATGAGCCCGGTGGCCGGAATGTGCGGGCCGCGGCAGAGATCGGTGAAATTCCCCTGTGTATAAAAAGTGATCTCCCCGTCATTAAGCCCCTGCAGCAGATCCAGCTTGTACGCATCACCTTTTTCGGAGAAATAACGGATCGCTTCCGCTTTTGGGACTTCTTTCCGGATGTAGGGATTGTTCTGGCGCGCGAGCTCGTTCATCTTTTTCTCCAGTGCGGCCAGATCTTCGTCGCTCATTTTGCGGTCGCCCAGATCCATGTCGTAATAAAACCCGTTCTCAACCGGCGGCCCCACCCAGAATTTTACGCCCGGGAAAAGAGCTTCCACCGCTTCGGCCATGAGGTGCGCTGAGGAATGCCAAAAGGTCATCTTCCCTTCCTCGTCATTCCAGGTAAGCAATTGCAGCGAAGCGTCTTCATGAATCGGGCGCGTCAGGTCCCAGACTTGTCCATTCACTTTTGCGGCGACCACTTTCCGGGCAAGTCCTTCCGAGATGGAGCGCGCGACCTCCAGCGAAGTAGTCCCGCCCGGGAACTCCCGCACGGCTCCGTCGGGGAAACTGATATGGATCTTGTTGCTCAGGTGGCAGGTTTGTTTGCGAAGCGGCAAAATTAACAAGTTCTTGCCAGAGGCGGCTCAGCGAAGAACTACATAATGTTTAGTTTTGAAAAATTAATCCCAACGGCCCGTGTATCGAAGAATCCTGCTCGCAGTTTCGTTGGCCATTATTTCCCACGCCACGCTTTTTGCTCAAAACCTGACAGGCATCTGGCGGGGTTATTTTATTACCGAATCCGGTGACGAATACAAGTTTGAGCTGCAGATCAAACAGACAGGCAACACGATCTCCGGAGTGTCCTATTCTTACCTCACGACGGTTTTCTATGGAAAAGCCACGCTTACCGGCAGTTTCAACAAAACAGCGCAGAGCGCGCTGATTCGGGAGATCAAGACTGTGGAACTGCGCATGTCCGGCTTCTCGCAGGCCTGCATCATGAAATGTTTGTTCCGATACGACCGCTCCGGGAAGGAAGAATTTTTGGAAGGAACGTTTACGAGCATGTTCGAAAAAAACGGTTTCGGTGTTCAGCGAGGCGACGACTGCGGCGATGGGAAGGTGTATTTGAGAAAGGTACCTACTTCCGATTTTTACATCGAACCTTTCCTGCGAAAAAAACCCTCCAACAAGCCGGTGATCGTGAACCAGCCGCCCATGCGTCGTGACACCGTCAAGTCCACAGTGAAAAAGCCAGTCACCACCACCACAAAAAAACCGGGTACACCTACAACCACGCCAACAAAAAAACCAGTCACCACCACGACGGCGAAGAAGCCGGTGACCGACGTGGGCTCAAATCCCACAACGCGCAAACCGGTCGAAAGCAAATCGGACAGCTTAAAAAAAATCCAGCCGCCAAACACGCGTGTCACCGTCCAAAAGCCGGGGACGCCCAACCCGGACGTTCTCTTGAAAAGAGTGAATGAGCTGGTAAAGACCATCGTGGTCCGTGACCCCGAAGTGACCGTGAAGCTCTACGACAACGGCGAAATCGACGGAGATACCATTTCAGTTTACCTCGACAGCAAGCTGGTGCTGTCCGCCAAGCGGCTGAGCGCGTCTCCACTGGTAGTAAAACTGAAGATGGAAAAAGAAAAAGCAGACTACGAACTCGTGATGGTGGCCGAGAACCTCGGCAAGATCCCGCCGAATACTTCCCTCATGATTGTGGAGGCTGGCGACCAGAGATTTGACGTACGTATCACTTCCACCGAACAAAAGAACGCGATGGTTCGTTTTCGCTACGAGCCGTCCGAGTAATGAACCGTTACTGTAATTTTCAATCCCCGAATGGTCTTTTGATATATTTTGCCCTTGATGCGTTCACTTTTCCATATCATTTTGCTTTTGGTGACCGGAACGGCATCGGCACAGGACATTAACGGCATCTGGAAAGGCAAGCTGGTAATGGCCACCGGGGGCTGCTTCCCCGTGTACAACATCGAGCTTCAGCTGCAGGTGGCCGGAACGAGAATTGTAGGGACTGCTTATCATTTCTCTGATTCGCTTAACTACGTTAAAGAAAATTTTGAGGGTACGTTCAACCGCGACAGCAACCTCATTTTGATCCGGGAAACCGGAATCATTACGTTTCGCATTCGCGAGGATTGCGTGCCCTGCATCAAGAATTATGCGCTCAGCTACCACAAGGGTGGTGGTAATGTTGTCACGGAAGAACAGTTGCGCGGTTCGTGGAGCACCCCAACCGGCAGGGCGATCGACGGAAAAACCATTTGCGATCCCGGCACCCTTGTGCTCACGCGATTTGAACGCGCCAGCTTCAAACCCGAGTACCGGCTGCCGCCGAGCCTCGTGAACCGGAAGGCGGAACTGGTCAGGGAAATCCTGGTAGATACCGGGCTCATCAAAATTGATTTTTACGACAATGGACAGATCGACGGAGATACTGTTTCGGTCTACGTGAACAACGTCCCCCAGGTTTCGAACCGCCGGCTGACTACAAAACCCATTTCCCTGCAGGTTCGGATCGATCTGAAACGCACCGAGCAGGAAGTGATCATGGTAGGAGAAAACCTCGGGTCTATTCCACCCAATACCGCGCTGATGATCGTCAACGCAGGCGACAAGCGATACCAGCTGTACCTCACTTCGGATGAGCGGAAGAATGCGATGGTTCGCTTTATCTACGAAAAGCCCAAGAAGAGTCTGTAAGGTCGGGAAGAGTAAGTCAGAAGACGGAAGAACAGAATTACTTCTCATGGCCGTACTCACGTACCCGGCGGTCCGCACCTTACTTGCGGGAGGCGTTTGGGGATTGGGGCATTTGCCATTTTGCGGAATGCACCGGCCAAATAAAAGTATGGGTGATCACTCCTGGTGTTTCGGCTCTCCGGTTTGATTGTTGTCTAACAGCAAAATGTTCGGGCATGGTCAAGGCCCAACTTCAGCCGACTTCTGACTTCCGACTCCTGGTTGGACCGGTCACCTTTTCAACTAATTAACCAGGCACTCAACCCCCCACATCAAAATCCCCTCGGCTGCTGCGGCTTCGGCAATTCTTTTCTCGGGATTTTTTCGTCCGCCTGTGCCGTGCGGTAGACAAAGGCCGCCACGATGACTGCTGCCTGGCGCAGGTCGTCCGCCACGAGGTGATCGTAGGTGTCCATGTTGGTGTGATGCGTGCGGGTGCTGTATTCGATCGGATCCTGAATGAACTGGAATCCGGGAACGCCGACGGCGTCGAAAGGGATGTGATCCGTGGATCCGGTATTGTTGATCGTCACCGTTTTTGCACCGAGGTCGTGGAAGGGTTCCAGCCACTGGCGAAACCATTCTGCCGCCGCCTTGTTGCCCTGCGCATAAATGCCGCGGATGCGGCCGGTGCCGTTATCCAGGTTATAATACGCCGATATTTTTCCGTGCGCCGGCCTTAATTCCATTGTTGCCGGATCCGCGAAATTGTTGCGCACGTAATTACGAGATCCGATCAATCCCTGCTCTTCCCCTCCCCAGAGGGCAATCCGGATCGTTCTTCTGGGAGCAAATCCGGCCGCTTTAAGTATCCGGACGGCTTCCATCATCACCGCGCATCCGGAAGCATTATCGGTCGCCCCGGTCGCGCCGTGCCAGGAATCCAGATGCCCCCCGAGCATTACCAGCTCTTCTTTGAGCGACGGATCGGTTCCAGGGATCTCAGCGATCACGTTGTATCCCTGAAAATCGTCCGTGAAAAATTTCGTTTTGACATCGGCCTCGAGCTGGACTTCGATTCCAGCTTCAACCAGTCGCTGAATTCGCAGGTAGTCGTCGCTCGAAAGCATCACCATGGCCGGCAATGCCGGCGCGTCTTTCGCAAAGCTCCCCCCGGAACTGACGAAAATTGTTCCGTCCGTCCCCCGCACGTTCATGCTCAGCACGAGGGCCGGTTTTTCCTGCGCGTAAAATTCACTGATCCTGCGCTGCACCGCCTGACGGTTCAACATCTGGAGGCGCTGTGCCGAATCAATTCGGGGCTGGTTGCCGCGAACGGCAGGGCTTCCCTCCGACGCCGCCATGCGCGTGAGTGTGCTGTCGGCAAGCCGCGACGCGTCGGCCTCGAAAGATGGACGCAGCTGGTCGGTCGTGTGCGTCATCACGATCTTCCCTTTCAACTTCCCCGAGTATTGCATCAATTCCACCGTGTCCCTGGCGCGAATGAGCACCACTTCGCTGCGCACAGGTTTCTTTTTCCCGGTGCTGCCCGTCCAGGCGCGTGGCACAGCGATCAGTGGAGCATAGTAAGGGCTGACCATTGCCACATAACAACGTTCCTGCTCCCAGCCTTTACCGAATTCGCCCCAGGGTTCGAGGCGCGCGTTCGAAAGACCCATCCGCGTAAGCTCCGCCTTCGCCCACTCGGCCGCGCGGCGGAAACCCGGAGAACCGGTGAGTCGGGGTCCGCTCACATCGGTAAGGCGGAATGCGATGTCCATCACCTTCGAGTTCTTTAATCCCTCTTCGCGAATGCGGCTGATCATCGCGTCCTGGGCGAAACCTACCAGGAAGGAAAACGAAGTCAGTAAAACCAGGAAAAATCTCATGCTGTCGGTTTAAGCGAGGAAATTACGGCAATTTCGCCGATAGCAATTTAGAACACAAAGGCGGACGAAGCCGGGAGTTTCCACCGCCGGGGAAGCTGCGCCAGGGTTCCTCACCCTGTGGAAAATTCGCACAGTTCCATTAGGAAGATTCTCCACGCGTAAGAATCTCAGCTTTTCATTAAAAGAAATTCATTACCGTGCAGGCACTATCCTTGCATGACTGCCGGTGAGAGCATTTGTTAAATCTTAAAACCTAAACCCATGAAAAAGATATTTCTGTCCGTATTACTTCTGTCCTCCGCCTGCGCGCTCAGTGCGCAGGAAGTCACAATTTACCGGCTGGGAACAACCACAGCCAATCCGGGTTACAGTGTGCCGATGCACATTCGCACCTCCTTCGAGGTAACCAACCCCAATATTACCGTTGTAACCTGGGAACCTCTGCGGGACTGGTGGGTAGCCAGCTACATGGAAAACAACCGCGTGATGCATGTGTACTT
>Ga0196980_1000467_pt1 | contig 9779 bp, 14 predicted proteins | sample S3_1013CmetaG_FD_155486 | JGI IMG/M metagenome (GOLD analysis project Ga0196980, IMG submission 155486) | Soil microbial communities from Anza Borrego desert, Southern California, United States - S3_10-13C | ecosystem: Environmental > Terrestrial > Soil > Desert | place: USA: California... | reverse complement strand
TTGGCGCCGTGGCCTCGACCCTGATTGCCGGCGTCGTCGTAGTCGTGCGCGTCCACGACCGCGTCGCGGCCTTGTGCGCTCTGAGGTCCCCATGAGCCGTGCCGTCGATCCCGCCGAGCAGGGCCGCCTGGCGCGCGTCGCCACCGGCTTCCGCGCCCAGGCCGAGCTCTACCGCGCTTACGCCGAGGAGCATCGCCTCGAAGCGGAGGTGAACGCGCTGGAGGCCGCCCAGTACACCGCCTGGGCCGCGAGCAACGAGGCCATGGCCGACGCGACCGTAGGCGCCACGTTCGACGACCGGGAGCGCGGGCATCGACGCCACACGAAGGCGCGGCGACAGGCTGATGCCTTGGAGAGCCGCATCCGCGACGGCCGCGCCGCGTTGGACGAGGTGCGCGAGGCTGCGCGCAACCTCCGCGAGAAGCACAAGCCGCTGCTCGACGACATGCGCGCCGCCATGCTCGAGGACGCGGAGGCCATGGCCGCTGAGGTGCCGCATGCCCGCTAGCCGCCGCGTACACACCAGCTTGTCGGTCCAGGGCCTGCTCAGGCGATCGAATACCGACCTGCGGCCCTATCGGCGATCCATCCGCTTCGAAGGCCGGCCCGCTTCTACCCTGGGCGAGCTCCGCCACCGGCTCGAAGACCTGCTCCACGCTGGCGTCGCCTACCTGCCCGTCGGCGCGCCCTGCGACGGCTGGACTGACGCAGACGGGTGCCCCGGCCACGACTCCACCGTCGAGGAGGGCTGACCATGCCCGGCCTCTTCCCCAATGATCGCGCGCTGCTCGCGACGCTCCTCGACCATGTCGAGCGCGTCCACGTAGCGGCGCCAACACCCGACGGCCCGATCACCGTTACGGTGGAGCTGGCGTTGCAGCTCGATGGGTCGCGGTTGTGGGCGGTTCGTCGCGGCAGCCTCGTGCTCTCGCGAGCAGGCGTGTGGGACTACGAGCCCCTGCCGAGTTCGCGTACGAAGGCGTGGCTGAAGGCGCATCGGTTCCCGACGTTCACCGCGGCGTGGCGTGCGGCGCTGGAGGCCAAATGAGCGACCGCCTCGTCGTCAACGACCACCAGGCCACCGCTCTCGCGCGCATCGCCGCGCAAGGTCGGGGCGTGGTGCTGGTGCCTGCGAAGCTACCGCCGATCCCCAGTGGTACGGTTGACGGCGTCTCCTGGTCGGGCTCGGACTGGTTCGCCTTAGAGCGCGGCGATCTTGCGACGGCGATCGGTGGGCGGACCTGCGTGCCGTTGGGCGTGCAGCCGTACCCGGCGGTGGGCTGCGTCCTTTACGTGGCCGAGGGGTGGCAGACCGCTGATCGTGTGGAGTATGGCAGCAGCGGAACCACGATCCTGGTGGGCGCTGCGGCCGTCTTTCGTGCGCGCGGCGACCACAAGTTCCATCCCGCCCGACCGTGGAGGCCTGCTCGCGAACTTCCCGCCCAACTCGCCCGGACCCGCTTCCGCGTCCTCTCTCGGTGGGCGCTGCGGCTCGGGGAGGTGACGGAAGAGATGGCGGCGGGGATGGGGATGCCGCCCGTCGGGCACCAGTTCGAGGGGCCACCACCCGCATACGGCTGGACCGGCGATGTCGCCGATGCGCTACCCGCCCTCGCGGCGTGGTGGCCGAAGTGGCACGGCGCGCCCTGGATCCCCGACGCCTGGGCCTTCGCGGCTGCGGTGGAGGTGGTCCGTGGGTGACCTCCCTACCTCGTTCGCGCCGCGGCCGTCGTGGCTCTCGAATCCGTTGACCGAGCTCTGCTCCGGGTGGGTCTACCTGCCCGGCCAGGCCGAGCCCGTACGGCGCGACGGCCCGGTGCTCGTCGGCGCCACGCCGGTGCTCGTCGGCGCCACGCCGGCCCTCGACCTCCGCGACGGGGTCGTGCGGTACGTCGTCCTGCGGGCGCTGGAGCAGCTCGGCCACGCTCGGCCGTGGGCGCTGGGACCGAGCTGGTCACCGCTCACCGACGCGCAGGCTGGTTGCGCGCTGGCGGCGATCCTGCGGGCCGTGGGGCCGGACCCGGCGAAGCCCGTGGCGGTCGTGCCGGTCGGGGTGCTTGGGCCATGGGGGCCCTGCCGCTGGCAGGACGAGGACCCGCCCGCGTGCGCCGTCCGGCCCGTCGTCTGCGGCGACTACAAGGCCGACGCCGCCTGGCGGAACCTCTGCTTCGAGTGGCCCGACGGCAGCACGGGCCGCCACCCGCACCAGGACCTGAGCCGGGACCGCGCGAGCGCGGACGCCGCGGCTCGGGCTGCCGGCGCCCTCTTCCTCGACGAGCTCGGAGGCGACGATGGGTAGGCCCGCGAAACACCGCCGCGCGGGCCGGCCCGGAAGCTGGACCGCCCGGGCCCTCGAAGTGCTGCGCACGGCGCAGGCCTTCGGCGAGCGGCCGCGCCGGCCGCGCGGTTGCCCGCGTCGTCGCTGGCGCCGCGCGCTTCGGAGGTGCGCGTGACCGCACTGCACGGCCGCCTGAGACCCCTCGACCGCGCGCTCGCCCGAGCCGCGGCCGTCCCTCCGGACCCGTCGCCCTGGATGGAGGCTGACGAAGCCGCCGTCTGGGTGGGGGTCTCCATTGACACCCTGAACCGCTGGAGGAACGCGGGCTGCCTCGACGGGGCCTACTTCCAGCGCGGCCACACCGTCCGCTTCCACCGGGAGCGGCTCGACGAGGTGCTGCGTGTACCTGGCACATCAGCAGCGAAAGAACCCGCTCTCCGGCAAGGTCGAGACCTACTGGCTGATCCGGGAGCACAAGGGCGAAGCGATGGCCCTGGGGTTCATCACGAAGCAGGAGGCGGAGGACCTCTTCGCGATCGAGAAGGGGGCGCGCACCCGCGCGCGGCTCCTCGGCGAAGCGCCGCCGAGAACCGGGCCCGGATCGCTGGCGGCGCGTAGGCCAGTCGCTACGCCCGTGCCGACCCTGCTCGAGTGGTGGGGCGACACGTGCAGCCCCTGGCCTACGTGGCCGGACTGCAAGATGCTCCAGTGGCTGCAGGCCGCGGGCCGGAAGCACAAGGCGCTCCGGGCCTGGGACGACAGCCGGCGCGTGATCCTGCGGCGGCTCGGACACCTGCGGCTCGACCAGGTCACCGTCGAGGTCGGCGACGCCTTCGTGGTCTGGATGAAGTCGGAGGGCATCGCGGCCCAGCGAGGCCGGCCCGCGCGCGGCTACAGCGACCGGAGCTGCCAGCTCCGCATCGACCACCTGCAGGGCAGTCTCGACGCGGCCGTCGAGTACGGGGTCCTCGAGCGAGCCCCCAAGCTCCACCGCCCTGCTGTGAACGACCAGAGGGAGGTGCCGTTCCACACCCCCGAGCAGGCCCTGGCCCTGGCTGACGAGCTGAAGCGGCGGCGGCAGGCCGGTTACCTCGACCACGTGAGCCTGCTCGCCATCCTGGCGAACCAGACGTGGGGCCTTCGATCGGGTGAGCTGCTGACGCGGCGTTGGACGGACGTGGACTGGAACTCTGCCGAGCTGCGGATCGGGGACGTCGAGCTGCCGGACGGGCGATGGTGGCGGCCGAAGACGGAGCGGGGCCGGCGGACCGTGCCGCTGACGAGTCCACTCCTCGCCCTGTTCCGCGAGGAGTACTTCCGCCAGGGCCGCCCGGACGGCTGGATCTTCCCGCAGATCGAGGATCCCTCGAAGCCCCGAACGGAGTTCCGGAAAGCGCTCCGGAGCGCGTGCAAAGCCGCGCGGGTGCCTGAGCTCCACCCCCACGCCCAGCGACACTCGGCGGCGACGACCCACGCCGGGACGGGGGCGACCATCGGGGACCTGATGAAGCACTTCGGTTGGAAGACGCCGGAAATGGCGGGCCGCTACGTGCACGGAATCGACGCCCGCGTGCGGTCTATCGTCGAGGCCTCGTCGCCCCTGTCCACGCACCAGCCGTCGCACACCAGCCCGGAATCCCTTGACGGTGCAGAGACGGGCGAGACCGGCGACCATCGGAGGAACGTCACGAAGAGAGGGTCGGGGTGACTGGATTCGAACCAGCGACCGTCTGCTCCCAAACCGGTTGTGCTGCCCGGAGGATCCGACGTCCTCGACGTCGTAGAAGCCGATTTACCTGTACAGGAGAGCAGTATCTCGCAAGGTCCACGCACCAGCGCGCACCTGCGCAGCCGTCCAGGGTGAGGCCACCAGAACGGGCGGACAGATTCTGGCTCGGCTCCTCTCGGCGCACCTTGAACTTTAAGGTGCGCATGCTATTGTGGGGAAGTGAGGCGCTGGCGCGCCTCGATGGAGAGACCATGGACCTGCACCCCACGCCCTCAGCCGCGCGGCCCAGCAGGAGCCCCGGCTGGAGGCGGCTAGTGTGATGGAGAGCGCCGCGCTGCGGGCGCTCGACCGCGGCCTCCAGGCCGTGCGCGGCGGGGCCACCCGGCTCGTGGGCGAGGCCCAGACCCGCGCTCGCCGGCGCCGGCGGTAGCTGCCACGGGGCCGCCCCGGCAGGGCGGCCCCGCCTTCTCCTTCGTCACCCTTCACCCTGCTTGGAGACCACCATGACCGACCACTACCTCCTCGACGACGGCACGCTGCGTGTGAGCACTGAGGACGAAGTGCGCGTCCAGCAGCAATGGTCAGACGCCCTTAATGGTGGCGCAGGTCGGATCGCTGGCGACGACGCGGCGGAGTTCGAGGACCAGGACTATACGGAGCTGCACGTGCTCGACCCGCTGACCGACGCGGAGCTGGAGGAAGCGGCCGCTGTCGTGGAACACGAGGAACGCGCCTACCAGGAGATCGCCGACATGGAGCAGGCCGAGCGCACGACCGGCTACGCGGACGCCTCGGCCGAGGGTGAGCCCATGGGCTGCGGCGCCGAGGGCTGCGAGGACGGCTACACCGCGGACGGGCCCTGCGCGCGCTGCGAGGGCATGGGCGCGGACTTCAACGTGGACCCGCCGGACCAGGAGCCCGGCCCCGCGGATTGGGAGCTGGACGAGCCCGACATCCAGACCGAGGGGAGGTACCGAGAGTTGGAACGCGGGTGGGCCGAGGACGAGGCCGCCCGCGCTCGCGAAGGCCTCGACGATCGGGACCGGTGATGATCCCCCGTGCCCCTGGCTGGATAAGGCGCGCATCCCATCGGAGCGCGCCCATGTCCAGCGAGACCCGGACCACCAAGATCCGCCTGCGCCGCGGACGGCCACGACCCGAGATCGGGCCGTGCGACGTCCAGCTCCTGGTGGGCAGCGAGTGGCGGCCCTGCGAGGAGCGGGCCCTCCACGTCCTGGCGACCGGCAAGGCGGTGTGCCCGACGTGCCTCACCACCGCGAAGGCCCAGCGGCTGCCCTGGGCCGACACCGTGACAGGCGAGCGGATTCGGGCAGTGAACGCCCGAGCGCGGAGGGACCGTGCGCCGCCGCGGCCGCACAGCGGCAAGTACCGAGCGGCCATGCCCGAGGAGGCGAGGGCGGCGCGGTGGGTGTTCCAGACCATCATGGAGGAGGCGGGGATGGTCCGGCCCGCCGACCTCGAGGCGGCGCGCCAGGCCGTGAAGACCGGGGACAGCCCGCCCTGGGCCTTCGTCGAGCTCGCGGCCCTGCTCGAGACCCCGGGCGGGCGGGTCTACCAAGCCGACGTTTCGAAGGCGTGGAAGGGGGAGCGGACGCTGTCGGACCGGTGGACCTTCCGGGGGAAGCGGCTCGTCGATCGCGACGGAGGCCCTACTTACGATCTCGCCGCTGCCAGGGCCGTGGCGCGCACCTCGTAGAGCAGGCCGATGTTCGAGGCTGCGCCCAGGAGGAGCGTCGCCACCTTCTCGTAGGTGTTCGGAATGGTGGCATCGGTGTCCCAGTGCAGGGCGTTCCGGCCGTCGCGCACGAGGTCGGACCACTGGCTGATGCGGAGGAGGTCCTGGCGACGACCGCCGTTGAGGCCCTTTTCCGAGCAGGCCTTGCCGAACAGCTTCAAGACGAGGTCGATCTTCTTCGCCACGCCCAGGTTGAAGCCGGTGATCTTGTCCAAGTCCTGGCTAACTTCCTTGTCACCTGGGAACAGGGCTGCAAGGCTTCGGCCCAGCTCGGTCCACGCGCCTTCACTGGCTGCGCCCAACATCGCGATGGCTGGCAGGTAGAGCTCGAGGCGAAGGCAGTGCACGGCCTGGTGCAGCGCCTCGGCGATCCCAGGGTGCAGGTCCGCCGTGTCGAGCGATCGCACCAGGAGGTCGCCGTCCGAGAGCTCCGACCGAGGCTCGCTCCAGATGGCACGGCGAACCTTCGTGGGACCCTGGACCTGGAGCTCCCCCATAGACCATCCCGAGCTGCTACCGCTGCCCCCGGGCGCCACCGTGGTCCAGGGAATCGATTCGCCCCACTCCTGCATGTGGCCACTGCTCGGCCAGAGAATGCCCACTGCAATGAGTTCACGAACCGCCTCGAGGAGCGCGAGGCGCAGGGTGCTGTAGCGCACGACGCGGTCTAGCTCTGGGCGTGGGTCGGAGCCATACATGGGCACCGGAAGCGTGAGCTCGGCGTGATTGGCGGCGATCCACTCGTTCATCCACTGCATGACATCGGTGCCGCTACGCTGGAGCACGAAGCTCTTCGCTGCAGCGATGTCCGACCGAGTCACGCGCACCCGTTCGACGATGTACCTCGGAGCATCCTCCGGCCTCATCACGACCTCCCGGGCCAGTTCAGTTGCAGACGTTGGAGCCGTGCCTTCGCCAGAGGGGATGGCCGCCGTTGAGCGGTGACCTCGACCTCCCGGGCCTCCAACAGCCCCTCGGCCGCGAGGATCGCCAGCGGGCCCTCCAGGTCCTCGAACTCCAGGCCGAGTTCGTCGGTCAGGCGCTGCCGACTCGCCACGCCGGCCGCGTGCTCCAGCGCGACCAGGACCGCGTCGGCGACCACGTCCGACTCGTCGAGGATGAGCCCGAGCTGCGCACGGGTGAAGACGTCCAGGCCCTCCGCCGGCACGCTGCGCACCCAGCCTTGCAGGTCCTCGACGGACTGCAGCGCGGACCGGAGGGCGGGGCCACGGCCACCGTCGTGGCGCCGGCGGTTCCGGCTGTCCACGAGCGCGACCTCGTGCGGGCTCATCTTGATCCCGACGAAGACCATGTCCGCAGCCGGCACGAAGGTGCCGTCCTTACGCCGACCGACCCCCCGGTTCCACTGCGTCCGGTTCGCCATGGAGCGTCTCCAGCGCCGGGGCTAACGCGGCGTCTGCGGGGGGACACGGCGTTGGGCGGAGGAGGCGCTGGACGCTGTCACGGATGTCCTCGCCGAGCGTGGCGGGAGCCTCGTTGCCGATGCAGGTCCAGCGATCGACGGGGTCGGGGAAGCTGTCGCGCTGCCGGCGCGCGAAGAGCTCGAGTGCCTTCCCCTCCGGGACCATCCGATCGAGTGCGTCCTGGACGCACTCGGGCTTCTCGCTGTGCTTCCCGGCCGGGGCGAAGAAGACGTCACGGATGCCCTTGTCGCGGACGTGCCGGTAGAGCTGGCCGCGCACGCCGACCAGCATCGTCTCCTTTGCGGCTCGGGCCAGGCGGCCCATGCCGAAGGCGAGCGGCAGGGGGATCGTCACGATCGCCTCGTTGTGCTCCGAGCGCTGGATGCGGTCGGCCCTCCGGGCAAGGCCGGCGAGCGTCCTCAGGAGCACCTGCTGGTGCACGGCCACCGTGCCGTCGGGCAGCACGCCGAAGCCGTCCTCGGCCGTCTTCTCCGTGCTCGTGAGCTTCACCCAGGTCCACTCCTGGGTCTGTCGGAACCCCCACGCGGCCATCACGTCCAGGCCCTCGCGGAGCATGGAGGCCGGGGTCCAGAGGCCGAGGACGGCGTCGGGCTCGGCGAGCTCGCGGACGGGCAGGGCCTTCAGCGCCTCGAGGTCGAGCACCGGGTAGTTCGCGGCGGCCGCACGAGGCGTGTCCGCCTTCATGCCGTCGAGCTGGTCGTCGAAGGCCCAGGGCGGATCCGCGACGATGACCCGGTAGCAGCCAGGCACGGGCGGGCTCTGGGGCTGGGGCGCTTGCGGCTCGGCGGCTCCACGAGGAGTCGGCTCGGCGCTCACGGCGTCCCCCCGCACACATGGGGTCCGTCCCTGACGTCGCTGTAGCAGCGCGTGCCGTCACGGCCCACGCGCACCAGCACCGAAGCTCCGCACCCCGGGCACGACGCCACGCGGGCGGGCGGCGCCCAGGTCGGGGCCTCGACGCCTTCGAGGACGTGCCAGTCGCAGCGCGGGGGGTGGGCATCGCCCTGGGAACGCCGATACTCCGCGTAGTTCCGCTCCTGCCAGAGCGCCGCGGAGCGCTGCCAGTCCGCGAAGGCGCCCCAGGTCTCGACGCGGGGCGGCAGGGGCCCGTCCTTATCGTCGTCCTGGTCGTCGTCGTAGTCGCCCCAGCCGCGCCGGCGCAGGGGCTGGGCGCCCTCGGCGGAGCGGAAGGCGCCCGCCGTCCACGCCGCGCGCATGAGCGGGGTCAGCAGCAGCGCGGTCACCAGCGCGTCGCCGGCCGCTCCGTGCGCGTCCAGGTCTACGCCGTACTCGGTGGCGATCTCCCCGAGCCTGCCGGGACGCCCCCGCGTCTTCGTGGCCTTGCGGACCACGAGCAGGTCCAGCCAGGGCCACGGGGGCCGCGGCCGCTCCAGGCGCTCCAGCTCGCGCGCCAGGAAGGCGAAGTCGGCGGGCGCGTTGAAGGCCACGATCACGCGGCCGGCGCACGCCTCCAGGATCGCGTCCGTCACCTGTGCGAAGGACGGGGCGTCGGCCACGTCGGCGTCGGTGATCCCGTGGATGGTCGAGACCCGCTCGGGGATCGGAACGGGCGGGCGGATCAGGCTGGCGAAGGCGATCCTGGGATCGCCTTCGCCGAGCTGTCCGTGGACCACGGCCGCGTCCACGACGTGGGCGTCCGGGCCGGGGTGGTCGGTGGCCTCGAAGTCGAGTACGGCGACAGGCAGGCCGCGAAGCGGGGTTGCGGGATCGATCATGTTGCACCGTGCGTTGGCGGGGGGGACCTGGGACGACGTTGACGACGGCGCCGCTCATCCCAGCAGGGCGAGGGCGACGTGGTTGATCAGCAGGTGGGCGGTGTTGTCGACGATGATGACGAGCCAGACGAGGAGGAACGCCGGGGGCGCCTCGAAGGTCTCGGAGCGGTGCCAGAGCCCGGGATGCCCGACGCCGTACCAGCGGCACCACGCGGCCGCGAGGCGGTAGCGGTCGATGACGGCGTGCGTGCCACCGATGACCAGCAGTGCGGCCGGCGACCGCGTGAGGAGGAGGAAGGGCAGCGTGTAGATCGCGGCGTGGAGGAGAGCCCACCGCCAGGAACTCGTCTTGCGGCTCGCCATGACATGCGACTGAAGGCAGTAGTCGCCCAGCAGGTGGGCGATGAGTTCGAGCACGAAACCTCCTAGAGGCGCGCGGTCGGTGGAGACACGACCTGGATGTCGTGCGGGTGGTAGTTGTGGACCCGCGCCTCGTCGCTGAAGCGCACGTAGACGTGGTTCGTGCCCCGTACGACCTGACCTCTCCGACCGAGCGCCAGCACGACCTGGCCGACGTACAGGGTCAAGCCGTAGTAGTCGCGGACGTAGTCGAGTGAGTCCTCGTCACGGCCGCGCTGCTCGGTGCGGGCCTCGGGCGTCTCGGTGAGCCGCCAGTAGGGCGCGGGAGCACCCGCGCAGGATTCGTGCGCGTAGGAGACGACGGGGAAGCCGTTGGCCCAGTCCTCGCGCAAGATGACCCGGAGGCGGTACGCGTCGCCCGGGCGGACGTGGCCTTCGCAGAGTTCGCAGGGGACCTCGCCGCCGCGGCGGGTGT
>Ga0196980_1000466_pt1 | contig 9788 bp, 3 predicted proteins | sample S3_1013CmetaG_FD_155486 | JGI IMG/M metagenome (GOLD analysis project Ga0196980, IMG submission 155486) | Soil microbial communities from Anza Borrego desert, Southern California, United States - S3_10-13C | ecosystem: Environmental > Terrestrial > Soil > Desert | place: USA: California... | reverse complement strand
GTCTCGATGACAACGTTCAAAACCCGGATTGTACTGACAAAGCCTGTCTGCTGTATAGAGCTGCCCCCGGGTCATATTGGGCTTATCATAACGGACCGTACACGATACTTGATAAAGCTATCAGCAATGCCACCGGCAAAAACCTGAATGAATATGTAGAGCAAAAAGTAAAATCCAAGACCGGGATGGATGGTCAGTATATCAAGACAGGGGATAACAACGTATTTTACAGCACAGCGCGGTCAATGGCCCGTTTTGGTTTATTGCTTTTGAATAAAGGTATGTGGGATAATGAACAAGTGATTCCAGAACATTATTTTGGGCTTATGACGACTTCATCGCAACAGATAAACCCGTCATATGGGTATCTCACGTGGTTAAATGGTAAGTCATCTTACATGATACCCAAAACGCAAGCAGTCTTTACTGGATTTGTTTCACCAAACGCGCCTGCGGACCTTTTTGCTGCAATGGGTAAGAATGGCCAGCTCATTAATGTCGTTCCGTCTTTAAACATTGTAGTAATTAGGATGGGCGATGCTCCCGGCACCAGTCTGGTTCCATACACATTTCAGGACGACCTCTGGGCCAAATTGTCCCCGATTATTGATGACTAAGGGTGTTCTTATTGCACATAATTAGCGTTCGCGACATTTCTAAATGAAAGAGGGCCAGCAACTCGAAAATATTGATGCCTGAAACATCAGCGCTTTTATTTAGAGGTAAGCTGAATGTAGTCGTCCCCCTTCCATTACGGAAAACCTCCAATATGGGCAAGATTTGGTGGTTGAAGATCTGTACATAGATTCATGGTATTGCTGGCTAGCAATAGCCAGTCTGTTTCTTAAAGCTTGCCTCAGCAGGTAGCAATTCTTGCAGCGTCCAGAGATAACTCCGCACTAAGCGATAACGAAAGACGTTATCTTTCAGTAAAATCCTCTACAATGATTCGTCTAATAATTCTTCCCTTCCTGTTAATTCTGACCGCTGGGATCAACGGCCAATGCCAGCATGATAAAGAGATTGTTTTGACAGGCGTCGTGATAGATTCACAAACAATGGAGCCTCTGGTGGGCGCGTCTGTACGCATTTCAAGCACTACTGTTGGCGCGCAATCGGATGTGTCAGGACGCTTTCGATTGAACATTCCTGTGAAAAATCTGAAGGATTCCTTGATCGTCACCTTCGTTGGTTATAGAAAGTTTGTTGAGTGTGTTTTCAAGTTGACAGACAAAACATCCCTGGAGGTCAACTTGATCAGCGAACCTACAAAGCTAAAGGAAGTGGTGGTGCGTAGTGACTTTTGGCGCAAACAGTATTCTCCTGATGAACTCAAAGAAGACTACACAAAGTTTTTCACTATTATGGAAAAGGTCCATACTGGCCTGTTTGACTATTTGCCTGAAAAAGAGTGGCAGACACTAAAAGATAGCTCGATCGGGCTGTTCAACCATCCTATGTCTCACCATGAATTTTATCGTCTGATTGCTTTGCATGTCGCGAAAGTCAGGAACATGCATACTGCGCATGGTGTGACTGATTGGTGGTATCGGCAAAAACAAAATATTTTTCCTTTCAACGTTCGGTATTTCGGTGACAGGCTTTATGTAGCTGAGGCACTTGTTAAGGAGCTGGATTTTCCTAAAGGATCCGAGATCATCCGTATCAACGGAAGGACACCGGCTGAGATTCGCGATATGATCTGGCCATTTATTCCCGCTGACGGAATCAATGAAACCGGTAAGATGGCCTCGTTGAATGATTATTTCCCTTGGTATTTCGCTCTGTTCGTGGAAGAGGCGACGGAGTACGACATAGAATTGAAAAAGCCAGGTGGTGAAAAAGTGTCAATCACAACCCAAGGACTGCGTGATTCCTTCGGTCATTTTTCATTTCAACAGGTATGGAAGCGGAAAAAAACAGCGCTTGAGCTGGCAATAGATGAAAGGTTGAAAACAGCCTATTTGCGAATAGAAGACTCTCGTGTTTTCAAAGACTCCATTCGAAACTATTTTCACAGAATAGTAGATGCGAAAGTAGAGGACCTGATCATCGACCTGCGAGGTTCTGGGGGAATCCGGGAAGAAGAACAAGTTGCCGAACTGTACTCCTACCTTATAAGAAAGCCATCGAAAATTTATGAGTCAATACAAGTTAAATCCAATGACTATGCGGTATTTGACAGGCATTTCACTTTTAAACCCTATGGGAAATCGCTGAAGCATATCAAGGAAGCTTACTTTGACAAACTCGTTGATTCAGGCAATGGATACTTTCTCTGGAACGAAGAATCTTACCTTGGCTCGATTGAACCTGCTGAAATATCATTCACAGGAAGAGTGTATATTCTAACCGATGGAAGAAACTATTCAGCGAGTACGGACTTTACATCGATCGCGTCGCAACTTGACAACGTATCGACTGTAGGTGAGGAAACAGGAGGGAACTACCGAGCTTACATCAGTGGTGCAATGTTTGGGCTGGTTCTTCCCAATAGCAAAATCGGTGTGAAGATTCCCACGTGGCGATCCATACTTGCGATCGACGAGGATCCAACAAAGCATGGGCGTGGCGTGATTCCGGATTATCCGGTTACAATTTCTTTGGATGATTTCATTCAGGGTAAAGACGCAGTGAAAGAATTCGCGTTTCACCTTCTTTCAGACAGGAGATAAACGCTCTGCTTTGTCACCAACAGGAGAGATCGTGTTCGATCGAATTTTTGTTGGCTAGCTGCCATCGATAAGACGCGGGTGACGAAGTCGACCGTCACTTAAGATGGCTTCCAGCTCGACATCTTCAATTGCTGGTTAGTAAGTTCGATTAAAAAAAGCGTCAACCTGATGGTTGACGCTTTTGACCAGCCTTGAGCGAAAAACTTGTTCACCATCAAACCCAATTGATGAAATCGAACAGCCCGGCCAGCCTTTGAATTTGTTCCTTTTAAAAAAGCGTCAAACTACGCTTCCGGCCTGCCGGGGAAAGGAATACCCCTTCACCAAACCCCACCTGATGAATATTGAGAGCTGGTAAGGCAGACTTTACATTCGTCAATCTAGCTTGATCAGTTTGCTGACAGATGTCGTTCCTGCGCCAGAGGCTTTTAGCAAATAGAATCCAGACTTAAGAGTCCGTACATCATACTGAAACTCGTGACTGCCCACGACTAAGTCTCCTTCGTAGATATTGACTTTTTTACCAGACAGGTCTAGCAATGAAACTTCTGTGCGACCTGGTTTTGACACTTCAACTTTTACCGTTGTTATGTCTCGTACCGGGTTCGGGTAGCACAGAATTTGTATTGTTTCAGGAGTCACATCATCTTCAGTGGTTTCAGGAGTTGATGTAATCATTCGTCCACCTCCGCCGGCAGAGAATGTTATATGATTAAGATTAAAGTTTCCAGCTTCAAAGAATAGCCTCAGAACTTTTTGACCAGAGGAAATGCTGGTTGAAGTAAAGCTGACAGTTTGCCACGTTTGCCATCCACCGGTATTTGGTATATTGACTGTGCCCACACTCGCGCCATTTATTTCCACGCGCACTCTGCCGCCTGCTTGTGTCGTGGCAACACGCAGAGCAACGGAATAGGTACTGGACGACCCAACGTTGATGGTATATTCCAGCCATTCGTTGGTGTTGATTCCACCCACGTCATAACCTCCTCCGGTATCAGAACAAGCTTCCAGGTCTACATCATTACTCCGATAAACACCTCCTGAGTTGCCGGTTGTCAAGTCGTAATACGCAACTGATTGACCTCCGTTGTCATAGTTCTCTGCTTCGATTTTTCCAGGGACGGCCCAGGCGGTACCGCCATAGGGAGTTTGTCCGCCCCCGCCGCCTGTTGAAAAGTTTAAGTAGTTAATATTGAAGCCGCCAGCGTCAGCATAGAGGCGCATAACCTTCTGCCCGCTTCCGATTGAGGTTGTGGTGATGCTAACGGTTTGCCAGGTTTGCCAGCCTCCGGTATTAGGTACCGTGACAGAGCCGCTTACGTTCACTCCGTCCATCTCAACATGCAACCTTCCGCCTGCCGCGGCCGCCGCGACCCGAGCCTGCAATGTATATGTGCCACTCGTATTAACGTTTACTGTATATTCAAGCCATTCTCCGGTGGCTATGTAACCCACGTTGTATCCGCCACCAGTGTCTGTCGTTCCTTCAATATCAACTCCATCATTTCTGTAGACACCACCCGAGTTTCCCGCGGTATTATCATTGTAGGCTACGCCTTGGCCGCCGTTGTCGTAGTTTTCGCTCTCAACCTTACCTGGAATGCTCCAGGCAGATCCACCGTAAGGTGACTGTGTTGGCGGCGGAGGAGGAGGAGTACCTGAACTGTGATATACCGCAGCCAGATCATGTCCCGAAGAATTGACTGAGGAATTGTATGAGTCAAGTGACCAGGTTTGGCCGGTACTGATGTTTGCGATGTATAGATCATAACCTCCTTTTCCTCCAGGCCTGGTACTGGAAAACAGCACATATTGGCTACCGACCGGATAAGCGTCGGAATAATTCGCGTCGCTCGTGTTGAATGGCAATAGCGTGGCGCTACCACTATAAGGTTTTAAATAAATCTGGTCATTCAGGTTGGTTGAATTTCTCCATGCAGTGTAGAAGAATGAACTATTGTCACGCGTTATGGGGAAATATTCCTGAACGTTGGGCTGAGCAACCAATGCCTGAGCTCCCGTACCATTTGTATTAATGCGCCAAATGTCTGACCCTGCACCCACTCCCGGGGCGTAGAGAATTGAGCCTCCATCTGCGGTATAGAAAGGCATTGATTCCTCAATGCTGGGAGTGTTGGTGACGTTGTTAATAATAGTTCCATTCAGTTGCATTTGCCAGAGGTCATTATCTCGTTTGAAAACGATCTTCTGGCCATCCGGTGAAAACTTTGGATCTTCATCGCGACCACCACCATTGGTGAGGTTGATCGGTTGTGCCGTGCCAACGGTCCAAATAAAAATATCCCAGTTTCTTGGCTCTCCGGCTACATCTCCCATAAACACCAGCTTGGTGCCATCCGGGGACCAGTGTGCATTCATTTCGTGATCAATGTTCCATCCTGCGCTTATGTTCGTTCGCGAACCGGTTGAAAGGTCAAGAACGTATATCCTGGAGTCCCACGCGTTATAGTCGGAATACGTGTGGTAAACAATTTTGCCTGTAAGTGATGGTTGGGCAAAAACGCATTGCATCACGGTTGTCAAAAAGGCCAACAAGCCGAAGCCAAAAAGTTTTCTCATAAAAGTTTGTTTAGGTGAACATATGATCTGGAATAGCTATAGGATTCACTCGACCAGGGTTGGCCCAAGAAGGTCAATGCCACTTTTGCTTATTACTGTCGAAACCGCGCCCGTTGATTTATTACCGATATAAATGCCGTATGGACCAGACCTTGTCGAGACAAAGGCAAGATCATCTTCGTTTATTTTAGATGAATAAGGGTCGGCATCACTAATCAGGCTACATGCACTAACGGGAATGACTGTTGCCTGGCTCCCGGGATTTGACGTGCTTAATGCCGACGCTGGAATCTGGTAAAGGTCATCATCGCAGGATGCGACCGGCTGGGACGCAAAAATCAGATTACCGTTTGCCGAGAATGTGGGATACCAATCAGCATACGAATTATTTGTGATTCGCTTAAGATTGCTGCCATCAGTGTTTATTAAATAAATTTCATCACCTTCTGGCCCCTGTGAGTTGGCTCTTAGTACAAAGGCGATTTTGCTTCCATCGGGTGAAAAACAGGGCGCCCAGGCTTCCGCATTTGAATTGTTTGTCAGCTTGGTAACGACACCCGTGGCGACATCGATCAGGCATATATCGTACGCTCTGTTGTTACCATACTGGGCAGCGGCAAATTGATTTGTCTTAAAGACAACCTTCCGCCCATCCGGAGAGAATTTGCAATCTTCATCACGATACCTGCCGCCATATAATGTTCGTTTGTTGGTTATACCATTGCTCGTCAAATCAGCTATATAAATATTCCAGTTGTTCTTTGCGGAATTAGCAAATACGATTTTGCTTCCATCCGCAGATACATCCAGGTTGCCGTTTTTCCCGTCGGTTGTAAGTTGCGTATCACCGGTTCCATCAGCGTTAATTCTAAAAAGGTTTCCTGGATACCCCGCGAGGTAATAAACCTTTCGGGTGGCAGATGCCGCATTCGTTGTTTGATCGGCGTTAGAATTTGATGCTGTTTTTTGCGTTGTTTTATCAACCGCTTCCGGCGTCACGACTTCAAATTCCTGACAACCGAAAAGAATTAGCGGGACGATGGCCCATTTAAAGTTTTGATTCATACATTTTGGATTTAGTTGGCGCCTTAGATTAAGATTCATTTGCAATTTCAGGAGAATAGAACATGCAAGTCAATAGTAACTATTTGACTGTTAGTTTGTTGCGGGATTTACCAGGAAGGAAAATATCAATCAACAAATGCGCAGGCTCAAAGCTTTTTCCGCTTAAGAATAGTCAGAAACGGTTCAACCAGGATGGGTTCTTTAATGAGCCGGTAAGGAAAATATCAATGAAAAAAAATGAAAATATTCAGAGACGGACCGAATTTTCCATTGACTCTTAATAAAGAGCAAAATTTAACGGCGTGTCGTAGTACCGTAAGGTTACCGTATCCTATTGAATGACATCGAATGGTGGATTGTCCCATTATGTTCGAGGTAACGTTTTGATTTGCCTTATCACCCCGTGCTCATCGGTATCGAGCATTATAAGGTCATCCCATGCAAGGTTTTTTTTGCGCGTTTTTTTCTGAGAAGCCAGCTGTTTGATCTTCCGCTTGAACGTCATGCACGTCTTGCTGCTGATAGCCGCAATCTGGGCAAGATCCTCAGCTGTAATATTAGGCTTGGAATGGATCAGAAAAAGTAAGTAGAAACCCTTAAGCACTGAAAACTTAACACTGTGAAAAATTGTAAACGCAGTAGCCGATTCAATATACCTGCATTTGGAACACCTGCGGGTATAAGGATTCTTCCATATCGCAAAAGTATCGTTCTTGCATTTTTTACAAACAAAACCCTTCTTCCATTTGAGCAGGGCCAAATGGTTCAGGCAGGAGTTGTCGTCCGGAAAAATCAGTTTGAATTCCTCAAAACTTAATTGCTTCTGCATGACGCGGGCTCGCGTGATATCCTCTACGTTACTTTCCAACTTCTGATTATCAGCTTTGAGCAACTCATTCATCCGTTCAATTTCAAGGGACTTCATCCTGATATCTTGAGTCCGTTCTCTCACCTGCATCTCAAGAATCTTATTGCGCGTTTTTATCATTCTTGTTTTCACCTTGTAAAACAGGATTACGGCAGAAACAGAGAGTATCAGCATACCCAGTGTGAACCACCACGTGCGCCAAAACGGAGGTGTGACAACGAGTTGGAGCCTGGCTTCTTTAACTGACCAATCGCCGTGGCTATTCACTCCGCGAACCCGAAAGGTATAGTCACCAGGATCAAGGTTGGTATACGTTACAGTATTGGTACCTATTGTATGCCATGCGTTGTCAAAACCTTCTAACATGTATTGATAGCGTTTTCTGTCGTATGGAAGTTTATGCAACGACGCGAACTCAAAAGATATAACAGATTGCTTGTATGAAATTGTGATGCTGTTTGTATGCGTTATAGAAGATGTTAGCGGCGATTCCACCGTTGCCCTGTCAGCAACCGGAACAGGTTTATTGAAGATCAATAAATTCGTAAGAACCGTTGCAGGCTCATAGGATTTGGAAACTACATTTTCCGGAACGAATTCATTGAATCCATTTTTACCGCCAAAATAGAATTCGCCACTTCGGCTTTTCGTATAAGCGTTTTCCTTGAATTCATTGTCTTGAAGTCCATCGAATACGCTAAAATTTTGAAACGTGTTGTCTTGAGGATCAAATTTTGAAAGACCGTTGTTAGTTGAGATCCACAAGTTTCCCTTTTTATCTTCCAGCAAACCCAGGATCACATCATTGGGTAGTCCATCTTTCGTAAAATACGATTTGAACGATTTGGTTTTTTTATTGAATCGGTTGAGTCCGGAATTTGTTCCCAACCACAAAAAACCGCGGCTATCCTGAAGAATGCATCCCACGCTGTTATTACTCAAACTATTAACGGAGTCGATATGTTTGTAAGAGGAGAAGCTTTCAGTTTCCCGATCGAACAAGTTCAAGCCACCCTCGTCAGTGCCAACCCAAATATCACCATCCCGGTCCTGGTACACCGACAGAATTTTATCGCTGCTTATACTTCCTTTGCGTTGATTGTGTCTATAATGTTCGAATGTATTGGATGTTGGTTCAAATACATTTAAACCTGCATCGTACGTACCGATCCAAAGGTGTTTTTTATCATCCTCCATGATGGTCCAGATATTATTACTGCTCAAACCAGATGCTTGGGCATGTCTATGGCGAAGGTGTCTCCAAGTCTCCTTCGTGGGATTAAAAATAGTTATACCGTCGCCCCACGTTCCAATCCAAATATTTCCATCGCTTCCTTCACACAATGCCCTTATATAATTGCCAGCAATTGACGATTTATTACCGGGAGAGTGACGATATGTAACAAATGTATTCGAGCGCTTATCAAGACGATTCAAACCGCCGCCATCGGTTCCAATCCACACATTCGAGCGAGAGTCGGCCAGTAATGAGATTACCTTGTTATCACTCAGGCTTTTAGAATCAGAGTTGTGACGATAGTGAATAAACTTCTCAGCGTCCTTGTTTAATACACTGATACCACCATTAAGTGTACAAAACCATAAATTATCGTACTCGTCTGTGCCTATCCCATTGATTGTATTGCCGCTAATGCTGAACAGATCAGCTTCATCGTATAGAAACTGGTTTGCAACTCTTGTTTTTGGATCATACAAATACACACCCTCGTTTTCGGATCCTATCCACAGATTGCCTTTGCTATCCTCTTTTATACATAACAAGTGTTTTGCAAGAGATTGTCCTTCGGCTTTTATTGATTTGAAAGAATGAGATGTTTGATCAAATAAATTCAAGCCTCCACCATAAGTTGTAATCCAGAGGTTTTTGTTTGCGTCCTCATATACATCCGTTATGATGCTGCGGGGACTTGATCCAGCATCGGTATTCAAATACCGCGCAAATGTTTTATTTCGCGGGTCAAGTTTGTTTAAACCGTTGTTTGTTCCGATCCAGATGTTGTGATTACGATCTTCATAAATAGCTCTTACTGTGTTATTACTCAATGTGGACGTATCAGAGTACTCCGAACGAAAATGCGTGAATTCATTTTTTGCAATATCGAGTTTGTCAAGGCCGGCATTGTCTGTGCCTATCCAAATGTTTCCATTACTATCCTTGAACACACGGTTGATAAAATCACTCGCAATAGTCTTCTTATCATTTCTGTTGTGCCTGAATTGAAAAAAAGATTCTCTCCGGGGATCAAACATATTCAATCCGCCGCCCCAGGTACCGATCCACAGACGTCCGTCATTGTCCTCAACGATTGACTTGATGAAATTATGACTGAGACTGTGCTTATCACCTGCCCTGCTTCGATAAGTGATGAATTTATTGAAATCATAACGGCACAATCCGTCCTTTGTCCCAAACCACAGAAATTTTGTTTTGTCTTGAATCATGCAAAGAACGGTGCCGTGAGGAAGCCCTTTCTCGGTGTCGATCTTTTCGAACTTTGTATACTTATTTTGCGAAATGACGCTGAAACAAATCAGAATAAAGAATAACAGAAAAAAGGCGCTCGCTACTTTCATAC
>Ga0196980_1000464_pt1 | contig 9824 bp, 10 predicted proteins | sample S3_1013CmetaG_FD_155486 | JGI IMG/M metagenome (GOLD analysis project Ga0196980, IMG submission 155486) | Soil microbial communities from Anza Borrego desert, Southern California, United States - S3_10-13C | ecosystem: Environmental > Terrestrial > Soil > Desert | place: USA: California... | reverse complement strand
ACCAGCTCTTTGCGGTGTACGAACTCGTAAGCCTTGAAAAAGTAGAAAACCAGGAAAATAACCGGGATGACGGAATTGTTAATGCAATACTTTACAAAAGGATTCGTCGTTGCCGAGAGAAACCGGAAATGCCTGCTGAACAGGATGAAGCTGGTGATGTTCCAGCTCATGATGAACATACCCAGTGCGATGCCCACGACCGCCGTCGCGAAAGCGTTCACGTTGCCCAGGTATTCCGGGGCGAGAAAAAGCGAATCCGCCCCAAATGTTCTCATGAAGCTTCCGTTCACAGTCGTAAAGAGGATCACCCAGAAGAGCAACAGCACCTGGTATTTCCTGAAATGGAGAAAAACCAACTGGATCGGGAAAGAACGATAGAACCCTCTTAGCCAGTGTGACATCCGGAAAAAAAGATGGTATGCGTTAAAAATACCAATAAAAGGAGGCATTTCCGCGGACCGCCTTCTTTACCGGGCACGCATCAATTCCTTCTTACAAGGAAAAGTAGCCAGGCCAGCGAAAGAATCAGGAGCATGGCTACAAACTGGTGGGCCACTGCCACCCAAAGGAAGACGGATTGACGGGCAGCACTCAGCACCGTAAGTATACCCAGCAGCACCTGCGTGAACACAAGCATCGGAAACAGGTGTCGGCTCCGCCGAAACGTTTCGCTGCCGTTGACACGCGCTGCCTTTATCCACCAAACAGCGGCGAGCACAAAAATCAAATAGGCGAGGTTTCGGTGAATGAAATGGACCACCACGGGATTATCGAAGAGAAAACTCAGCCCGGTGAAACGTCGGTCGCCAAAAGATGTGAACGCGTGCGGCAGCCAACTTCCGTTTATGTCCGGCCAGGTGGGTGCGGCTGGAGCGGCCTTAAGCCCGGCCATAAATGCACCGTATATCAGCTGAGCGAGCGTAACGTACAAAATGACGCGCGTGAACCGGTTCATGCCGCGATGCAGAAAAACCTCCCGGTCCGGGATCAGCAACTGTAAGGCAAACCAAAGCGTGTAAACGATAAGACCCAGCGCGAGTATGAAATGAATCGCGAGACGGTAATGGCTTACGTAAACTCTTTCAGAATCGCCGAGCCCGCTCTGTACCATGATCCAACCCACCAGGCCCTGCAGCAACCCCAGCAGAAACAGGAGTATCATGGGTCGGATCATTCTCCGATTGAATCTCTTCTGCGCCAGGAAAACGGCAAAAGGAACCAGGAAGGCAAGGGCGATGAGCCTTGCCCATAAGCGATGGAGCCATTCCCAGAAAAAAATAAACTTGAAATCTTCGAGGCTGAAGTGCGGATTCAGGTACTTATACTGGGCAATTTGTCTGTATTTTTCAAAAGCCTTGCTCCACTCCTCTTCGTTCAGTGGAGGAAGAACACCGAGTATAGGTTTCCATTCCGTTATGGAAAGTCCCGATCCCGTGAGGCGGGTGATGCCGCCAAGCAACACCTGGATGATCATCATGGCAAGGCCGACCAGAAGCCAGATGGCAATGGGTCGGGTAGATTTACGGGCTACGAGTTCATGCATGCCGGCCGCAAAGGTAAACGGGGCCGCTTTGAGTTTTTCACAAACGCTTGCTCCGGTTTGTTTTTTTCGTACCTTTTTTCCTCTCGCAACCGATCTTTTAAGAAAAAAACCGCTTTCTTATGGCTAATAACGAAACAAAGACCGACCGCCGCCGTTTTCTGGGAACGCTGGCCAGCGGAGCCGCGCTGGTTGGGCTCTCATCTCTTCCATCGGTAAATCTGCAGGCTGCAGATAATTTTGTTTCTGATAACATTGAGGACCCGGAGCTTCTTTTCCGCAACCTGAAGGGCAAGCACCGTGTAGTATTCGATGTTACTCACCCGCATCCGGAAGCGTTGTTGCCTTTTGCGTGGCCGAGGATTTTTCTGGTAACTAATGAGGCAACGGGCACGCCCACCAAAGACAACAGCGTGGTCGTGGTGCTTCGGCATACTGCAATTCCCTACGCTTTCGAAGACAAACTCTGGGCGAAGTACAATTTCGGAGAGGTTTTCAAGGCACTTGACCCGGCTACTGGCAAACCTTCAACACGCAATCCATATTACCAGCCCGCCAAAGGAACCTATAAGGCGCCGGGTGTGGGCGAGGTTCAGATCGGGATTGACGAGCTCCAGGCCAGCGGCGTGAAATTTGTCATTTGCAACGTAGCCATGACTGTTTACAGCACTGTGCTTGCAGAGAAAATGGGAATGAAGCCGGAAGAAGTGCTTACGGAATGGAAAGCAGGGCTTTTGCCGGGAATTGTTCCTGTTCCTTCGGGTGTCTGGGCTATCGGACGCGCGCAGGAGAATAAGTGCGCCTACATCTTTGCCGGCTGATTGATCATCGCTTCAAATTCTTTTCCCTCGCCTGCCGGATAGGGGGAAAAGGTCCGTATTTGTGCTGCTCTTCGGAAAAGCCGTCGGCATAAGGTCCGAAAGGGTAATCAACCGGCTTGGTTTCGATACGCGGCCAGTCATACGGGAATTTCTTTTCCGGCCGCGGCTGTGAGCTGATGTATGCAGCAACGTCCCAGGCTTCTTCGTCGGACAGTTGTGGCGGACCGAAAGTCGCGGCGTAGGGCATGTTGTATTTAATGAAGGCAGCCAGGCGCGAAAGCCGGTAGAGCCCGGCGCTGACGTTATAACTGTTCGGTCCCCAGAGGGGAGGATAAATATAGCCGCTCGAGTCCGGCCACATGGCCCCCCCGCCGTCGCTCCCGTGACAACGCTGGCACGTGCTCTGGTAGATTCTTTTTCCTTTTTCCGGATCCGCCGCTCTTGCAAGGAAAGGCAGCTCCACGATTCCCGAACCTGCGGGCTTCACGTTCTTTGGAACCCCTTCACCTACCCAGTGGAAATAGGCGAGCATGGCTTTCATCTCGCGACTTTTGGTATCGATGCTTTTCCCATTCAGGCTGCGTTCCATGCATTCGTTGATGCGGAACTCAATGTTCTCCATCTTTCCGCTGCGGTCCCTGAACTTGGGATAAGTGGAAGCAACTGCGGCGAAACTATTTCCAAAAGGCCGCAAGCCTGCCTCCACGTGGCAGTTCTGGCAATTCATCCCGTTTGTAACCGGCGCCACGATACCTTTCGGACCGAAATATTTGGAAGTATTCACGATAAGTTCGCGGCCGTAGCGAATCAATTCGCCCTCAGGATTATCCGGAACCAGGTTAATATCGGGCGGAAGCCATTCACCCTGGACCCAGGTATTGTGTGGCGCGGGTTTTCGCGGGGCAGCGAACCGCGTATCTTTCACGATCAGGAAGAATATTATCGAACCGAAGAGCGCAGGAAACCAGGAAGAGCGGAACAGTTTCATAAGCGGAACCATTAGGCGCTTCCTAATTTACTGAATTTTCCCGGAAGAATTTTTTTCCTCATCGCGCCTTCCAATTTTCAGCACCCTTATTTTTGAGCGAATGCTGCTGCCATTCTACCAGGACAGATACGCCGAAGCCGGCTGCGACGAAGCGGGGCGCGGATGTTACGCGGGTCCGGTATATGCGGCGGCAGTCATCCTTCCCCGTGATTTTCAGCATCCCCTTCTAAACGATTCAAAGCAGCTCACTGCAGAGACCCGTTATGAACTGCGACCGCTCATCGAAAAGGAAGCAATTGCCTTCGCCGTTGCGAGCGTGGACAACGACGAGATCGACAATATCAACATCCTGAACGCATCTTTCAAGGCAATGCACCTGGCCCTGGATCAGCTCAGAAGACGTCCGCGTTTCCTGCTCGTGGACGGAAACCGGTTTACGCGGTACCGCAGGCTTCCGCACCGCTGCATTGTGCAGGGCGACGGGATTTATGCTTCTATTGCCGCTGCGAGCATCCTCGCAAAGACCTACCGCGATGACTACATGACTCGTCTGCACGAAGAATTTCCACATTATGCCTGGATCACCAACAAAGGTTACGGCACCCCCGAACACCGGCGGGCGATGAATGAGTTTGGGCTCTCCAGGTATCACCGAAAAACCTGGCGCCTCTGCGCGCAGCAGCCTGAGCTTTTTGACGAATGCTGAAAATTGGGGGCGCTTTAAACCCGTCAACAGCGCGGCTGTCTTACGTGAAAAAAAGCACCATGAAAAATTTCATCACTGTGGGTTTTGCTTTACTCGTAATGTCAACCGTGGCTTCTGCCCAGGGTCCCGGTGAGCGGCTCCGCCGTCAGCGCGCAGCTCATGAATTCAGGGAGCGCCCCCCGCTGAGTCTCCGGGAACGAATGCAGCTGAAAAAAAATTATATCCGCTACCGCATCGCGCAGCGCAGGGCCAAAGGCGATGGCGTGATCACGCCTTTGGAGAAAAGACGGCTGTACCAGATACGTAAACAGAACCGTCATCAGTATTATCGTTTTCGTCACAACGACCGCCGCCTCGCCTGATCCTTTACGGTTCTTATGCGAGCATTATTGACGCGACGCAACACCCCGGGATGGGGTGTTTTTGCTTTATAAATTGTATTTTGCAAGGCAGAACCCTAACTCAACCAAGCTGCTATGAGATTGAGACCGGTTGCCGCGTTTGATACCATAGAGCCTGCCGTTTTCAAACGAGAGTTCTACGACACGGGCACCCCGGTCGTCATCCGCAAACTTTCCCACGAATGGCCAGCGTTTCAAAAATGGAACTGGGATTTTTTTAAGGACCTGGTGGGCCATAAGCGCGTCCCCCTTTACAACAATGTCAAAAGCGACCAGTACACGCCGGTGAACCGCGCCGACGATTACAAGACATTTGGAGAATACATCGATATGATCCGGACGGGACCGGCCGCCTGGCGGATTTTCCTGTTCAATATTTTTGATCACGCACCGCAGCTTATTGAAGACTTTATGTGGCCAGAGTATCTGATGAAGGGGTTTGTAAAAAAATATCCGATGCTTTTCACGGGCGGTGCGGGTTCTATCACGCACATGCACTTCGACATTGACCTCTCGCATATTTTGCATACCCAGTTCGTCGGCCGAAAGCGCGTGCTGATGTTCCCATTTACGGAACAATACAAGATCTACCGCAAGCCGTTTGAGGTGCTGAGCCTCGCGGATTTTTCCAACTATTATCACGAGGGGCGTCCTGACTATCAACGGTTTCCTGCCCTTCGGCTGGCAGAAGGCTACGATTTCGTTCTTGAACACGGTGACACGCTGTTCATGCCTGCGGGCTACTGGCATCACATGGAGTACCTCGAAAGTGGCTTTGCGCTGAGCCTGCGTGCCCTTCAACCTTCGCTGTCCGGCAAGCTCAGGGGAGCGTGGAACCTTCTCGGCATGCGAAGCATTGATACGGTGATGAAAAAAACCGCGCCGCGATGGTGGTACGAAAGAAAGAAAAAGCAGGTGTTCGCTAAGGCGGAGAAAGAGCTCGCGGCTTTCAGCTGATCACCCAAACCTCGTTTCCGCGTAGCAACTTGTCCAGGTCTGCCGGCCGCTTCGCGCGCGCCTCCTCAATCTGGATTGCCATCACGTCTTCGTAGCAGGGACGGTCTGCCTGATAAAACACGCCAAAGGGACGCGGAAGGTGGCCTTCAATCGCGGGATCGTCGAATATCCGTACCAGTATCTGCGCCTTGTACATATCGCGTTCGTCATGTATCCAGCAATCGTCCGCACTGTAGCCATTATTAAGGTCCACGATCACCGGAGTGAATCCGTCGAGCCGGATTCCTTTTTCCCGGTTCGGTCCGAAAACGAGCGGTTTACCCTGCTCAAGAAATAAAGTTTCCTGGGCCTTTGTGCCCTTCTCCGTATAGATCTCAAAAGCTCCGTCGTTAAAGATGTTGCAGTTCTGGTAGATCTCCAGGAAGGAAGCTCCCTTATGCTGATGCGTACGCGTCAGCATCGACTGCAGATGTTTCGGGTCGCGATCCATGCTCCGGGCTACGAAGGTCGCGTCTGCGCCCAGCGCCAGTGCCAAAGGATTGAATGGATGATCAATACTCCCAAAGGGAGTGGACTTTGTGACCTTGTTTACTTCCGAAGTGGGTGAATACTGACCTTTCGTTAGGCCGTAGATCTGGTTGTTGAAAAGGAGTATGTTCACATCGAAATTCCGCCGCAACAGGTGAATGGTGTGATTCCCACCGATGCTCAACCCGTCCCCGTCGCCGGTTACGATCCACACACTCAACTCGGGACGCGAAGCTTTCAGGCCGGACGCAACGGCGGTTGCGCGGCCATGGATTGAATGCATCCCGTAGGTATTCATGTAATACGGGAAACGGCTGCTGCAGCCGATTCCGGATATGATAACGATGTTTTCTTTCGGAATGCCGAGAGTAGGCATCACTTTCTGCACCTGCGCCAGGATGGAATAGTCCCCGCAACCGGGACACCATCTCACTTCCTGGTCGGTTACAAAATCTTTTGCGGTCAGGACAGGGGTGGCTGTTTCGCTCATAAAACTGCTTCTTCGCAAATTTAAAGAATTGAACGCAGCCCCCGGTGAACGCCGACAAATTAGCCTGGTCTTAGGGAATCGTAAACCTGCTTCAAGAAATCCTCATGCCCCTCAGCCGTATTATTACGAAAGCTGCCCGGCTTTTACTCGATTTGAGAACAAACCATTAAAAAAGTGCACTATGTATGAAAAGAGGGCGTTATACTTGCACAAACCTGTACCTCTGAAAAACCACCACCATGAGCTGGAACTCTATTCTCGGATTCGTAGCAACCATCGCACTGTTTTTCCCCATCATTTTCATACTTGCGCTACGGCTCAGCCGCTACCGCACATTCCTGGCTCTGCTGCTCTATTACAGCCTTGTGCTGGCCTACAACCTGCTTTCGCAGGGCTACATCCATGCAGGGCCGGAAGTGATCCGTGGCTGGGGCATTGGAAATAATCTTCTCGACGCGCCGCTGCTTTTGATTGCCCTTACGTATTACAGCCCGAGCAACCGGCTGACTACCCGCATGCACCTGCTGGTGTTGCTGGTGCTTCTCTTCGAAATGGTGGTGATATTACTGAATGGCTTTAGTGTGAAAGCGATCACGGTGGTCATGGCGCCTAATCTCGCGATGATTCTCTGCTTCTGTTTTTCCTTCTTCATCCGCCAGGTCCGGATTACCGTGATGCACAGCAAGGCGCTCGGAAAATCGCTGATGATCTCTTCGCTCCTTTTCGCTTATGGCTGCTACTCGCTGATATACCTTATGTATTATGTCTTCAGGACTCCGCACAAGGAAGATACTTTTCTTGTGTACTTCCTGGTCACCATATTCTCGTCCTGCCTGATGGCTGCCGGCATCCTGGTGGAAAGCAAATGGATTCGCAAACTGGAAGAGGCGCGCATCGCGCGGCGGGAGCTCCTCCAAATTTACCAGGACCGGGCGCGACCCGTTGTTTTGCGTCAACCCATCGCACAAGGGGAACTCGATTAAAAACAATACCGGCCTTCCGCGATCATTTTATCGGCTATCCGCCTTCTGGCGCTGCGCGTGTTGAACGCCTCCGCTTTCGTGAAACGCTTTAACCCCATCAGCATCATACGCTGCTCGTCGCCTTCGGCAAATGAGTTGATGGCGTCCTTTCCTGCCTTATTCACGCGGTCGGCAGCATCGTAAAGATAAGTTCGCATGATATCCTGCTGCAGGCTGCTGGCCGGGTCGCCGCGTTCTTCCGAGACTCTCATCACCCGCAGCAGCACGCTCTCAGCATGAAAAGCCTCGATAGCCATGTCTGCAATGTTCATCAGGATTTCCTGCTCGCCTTCAATTTTCATCATTAGCTTTTGTACCGCTGCCCCGGCTACCAGCAAAATGGCCTTTTTCAAGTTTGCGATCAGCTTTTTCTCCGAAGCGTATGGAAGGTCGGAGCTGTCCCCGAAATCGGGAATGCTCATCAGTTCCTTCTGTACGCCCATGGCTGCTCCCATCAGGTCCAGCCTTCCCTGCATCGCGCGCTTCAGGGTCATGTCGAGAATCAGCAGCCGATTGATTTCGTTTGTTCCTTCGTAGATGCGGTTGATGCGGCTGTCCCGGTAAGCGCGGGAAATATTATACTCGGCGCTGAACCCGTTGCCGCCATGGATCTGCACCCCCTCATCCACAACAAAGTCGAGCACCTCGCTTCCATACACTTTCAGTATAGCGCATTCCACTGCGTATTCTTCTGCTGCCCCAAGCAAAGATTCATTGAATGCCTTGCCTGCGGCAAGCAGCTCGGCCTCTCTTTCGTCAACCAGCCTGGCGGTCCGGTAAAGCGCGGACTCGCCGGCAAAGACGCGGATCGCCATTTCTGCGAGCTTGTGTTTAATGGCGCCGAAATTGGAGATGGGCTGTCGGAACTGTTCCCTCGTTGTAGCGTACTGCACACTTTCCGTTACGGCGCGCCGCGCGCCGCCGATCGCGGCGGCGCAAAGCTTGAGACGCCCGATGTTCAGAATATTGAAGGCGATCCGGTGTCCTTTCCCAATCTCCCCCAGTACATTTTCTACCGGCACTTTGCAATCCTGGAAATAAAGCTGCACCGTGGACGATCCTTTGATCCCCATTTTATGCTCCTCGGGACCCTGGGTGAATCCGTCCGTACCGCGGTCCACGATGAAACCGGTAAATTTTTCACCATCCACTTTCGCAAAAACAGTATACACATCGGCAAACCCGCCATTCGTAATCCAGCATTTCTGTCCGTTGAGCAGGTAGTATTTCCCATCATCGCTGAGCCGAGCCGATGTCCTGGCACTCAGCGCATCGCTGCCGCTGTTCGGCTCTGTGAGCCCATAAGCTCCGGCCCATTCGCCGGAGATCAGCTTCGGCAGATATTTTTTCTTCTGTTCCTCGTTTCCAAAATAGAGTATGGGCAGGGTGCCGATACCGGTATGCGCTGCTATGGCGACCGAAAAAGAATGACCCGCTCCGAGATATTCGTTGACAATGGTTGAAGTCACAAAATCCTTTCCAAGCCCGCCGTACTCTTCAGGAAACGAGACCGCAAGCAGTCCCTGCTCTCCTGCGCGCCCGAGCAGCGATTTCATCAGTCCCGGCTCCAGGTTGTCGATCCTGTCGAGGATTGGGTACACCTCCGTTTCCAAAAAACGCAGGCATAGATCGCGGATCATCATCTGTTCCTCCGAAAAATTTTCGGGCGTAAACATTTCCTCGGGCGCCGATTCACGGATCAGCCATTCCCCTCCACGCAGTACCTTCTTACTTTCGGTAGTTGTGCTCATGATAAATTATTATTTCAAATTGTTGTAGACGATCTGCAATACTTCCCGGCACCATTCAATCTTGCTTGCGGGCACGGACTGAAGCGCTTCGTGCAGGGTCTCGTCCGCGAGCCGCATGGTAGGCTCTTCCAGCTTCTGCGCCTGCCGCGTCAGAAAGATGCGGTTCACGCGCCGGTCGTTGTCTGCAGCCACGCGCTTTACAAGATTCAGACGCTCCATATTGTCCAGCAGCCGCGTGATGCTCGGCTTGTCGCGAAACGTCGCGTTGCAGAGCTGCTGCTGACTTTGGCCGTCTTCCTTCCAAAGGTGGTACAGCACGCTCCACTGCTCGATCGTCAGGTTGAGCCCCGCGGTATTGAATTTTTTTTGCAGCCGCCGGGCAATTGCCGTGGAGGCTTTGCCGGTAATAAAACTGTACAGCTCGCCTTTCGAAAATTGGTTGTTTGGCATATAGTTGTTTATACAACTAATCAAATTTAGCCTTATTTTTGGAACTCCGCAACACTGTTCGGGAAATTTGCTGTGACGCAACAATTCCTCTTATACCAGCGCTCCTCGATCTGCTATTACCGGTTTGGTTCCGGACCGGTGCCGGTCTACTGCTTTCACGGCTATGGCGA
>Ga0196980_1000463_pt1 | contig 9828 bp, 11 predicted proteins | sample S3_1013CmetaG_FD_155486 | JGI IMG/M metagenome (GOLD analysis project Ga0196980, IMG submission 155486) | Soil microbial communities from Anza Borrego desert, Southern California, United States - S3_10-13C | ecosystem: Environmental > Terrestrial > Soil > Desert | place: USA: California... | reverse complement strand
GGTGGAGCAGTAGTAGCTCGCCAGGCTCATAACCTGGAGGTCGCGGGTGCAAGTCCCGCCCCCGCAACAAGCACAAAAACAAAACGCCCTCACCGGGGCGTTTTGTTTTTGTGCTTTTGCGAGGGGAGTGAAGCGCCGGCGCGCTTTACGTCGGGACTTGCAAGGCAGAGCGATGTTTCGCCAGTAGGCGAAACCGCGAGCCAGGGTCGCGGAAATTTGTTTGCGACGGCAAACGAATTATCCGTGACCAAGCCCGCCCCCGCATTTCGCGCCCGAAGCAAGAAATGTTCTTGGCCAAGCCCGTTCATATGCCATACTACCGCCATGTCACCACAGGAAAGCGCCGGCGGTATCGTTCTTAATCCGTTGGGCGAAGTCATCGTCGTGAATCAGAACAATGATTCGTGGTCTCTCCCGAAAGGCCATATCGATCCCGGAGAGACTCCGCAGCAGGCGGCGGAACGAGAGATACGCGAGGAATCGGGGGTCACCCAGCTCACGTATGTCCGGGAACTCGGTGCCTATGAACGATATCGTATCGGGAAGGGGGGAGAAGGGGAGGATAGATCAGACCTCAAGCGGATACACATGTTCTTATTCCGAACCTTGCAGCAGGCGCTTAAGCCGACCGATCCGCATAATCCTGAAGCGCGCTGGGCTCCGCTGGAGGATGTCGCCCAGGTATTGACGCATCCTAAGGACCGGGAGTTTTTTCTCTCGGTCCAGGATTCGTTGAAATAAGCAGGTTAAAATGATACGTTTGCGAGACGTCGGGGTAGCTCAGTTGGTTAGAGCGGAGGATTCATAAACCTCAGGTCGACGGTTCAATTCCGTCCCCCGACACCAGTGTAGAATAGAAGAATGAACCCCATCGAGATACTCGGCGTACTTTCTGCACTCATGACGCTCTCGGCATTCGTGGCGAACGAGTGGGGGAAATTGAGTGCGGAGAGCTTTACCTACGATGCTTTGAATTTCCTCGCGGCGATCGGCCTCTTCACGTATGCATATCATCTTGATGCTGTCCCGTTCCTGCTGACCAATGCGGTCTGGGGGATCGTCTCCGGTGTCGATGTGGCCCGGTACCTCCTAAAAGGGAGCGGTTTGAAAAGGCGGCAGAAGTAAGCTATTGTAGGCGCTCGAGCGGGTGTATGGTCGTCATACTCCCGCGGCGTTCGGAGAAAATGAGAATATGAGCTATTCTCATTTTGCTCCTCACTTGCGGGTGTAGCTCAATTGGTTAGAGCATTCCCCTGTCACGGGAAAGGCTGCGGGTTCGAGTCCCGTCACTCGCGCAGTTCAGGACAACAGGAGGTGAAAGCCTCCTTTTGTCGTTTAGTGGAGCCGTTGATTGTTGGTTCAAACGTTGGGGATGTTTTTGTGAACGCTACTTTATTCTCGCTAAGCGGAATAAGCCATTCTACAAGGTCGAAATTGAGCGCATGATCTTTTAAGCGCCAGTTCAAACCAATCCCTGAAATGACGCTCTTCTTCACCTCTGCGTCGCCTGAAAGGAAGGCGTCTTTAGCGTCTCGCGCAAAAATGAACGCTTGCTGCGTAAGTTCGCGCCATGTCTTCGTAGGCATTCCTGTTTGAGCGCGCTTCAGTTCAAGGTCTGTGAGCTCGTTCTTGAGCCGTGTCTTCTCACGCGCATACTCTTCATCGTCCAGGATTTCCTGGATACGCAATCGCGTGAGGTTTTCTAGCTGCTTCTTTGCACTCTCCACGGCCTGCGCATGGGTAGCCTGTAGCTTTGCTTCCGCATCAATTTCTTGTTCAGACTGCTCTGCAAGGATGGCGAGCGCCCAGTCCACAAATTCCGGCGCAATAGAGAGCTTCTCAAGCTGTTCCACTATCTGAGATTCAAGGGTGTGAGCGTTCGTATAGAGCCCTTGCATGCAGACATCGGGATTCTTTCGGGCTTTGATGCAGTAGTAGAGCGTATAAGTCGCACGTTCGTTTTTCGTTTTCAAAATCTTCTCCTTGAAGGTCGCAGAGATAAGCCCTCCACACTCGCCGCAACGGATCATGCCAGTGTATGCGTATTCGTAGCGATTAGGGCGGGGCTTGCCGTTTCTGCCCAGAAGGAGCTGTACGTGATCAAACTCTTCTTTCGTGACCATGGGGTCGTGATTGCCAGGAATGAGTAGCGGCTTCTCTCCTCGCTTCAGGCTTTTTCTACCACCGAGCTGGTATGTAATTTGTCCTACGTAGAATCTGTTCGTGAGGATTCTATAGATCGTACTTCGCGAGATAGGCTTGCTACCTTTCTTCTTTCCTTTGCGAGTGCGAAAGCCCCACTCGTTGTTGAGCTTGTTCCGCACTTCATCGGCAGTGTAGTTGCCGGTGAGCATTAAATCCCATGCTTTGCGCAGGAGTGGAAATCGATCGGGATCTTTTATGATGTAATTGTCGCCACGCGCTTCAGTCTTGGTGTTTAGATAGCCTAAGGGGGCGCTGCCAGGCATCCATCCTTTATCAAGCTTGCTCTTAAGTCCGCGCTTAACGTTCTTACTCAGATCAATACTGTACTGTGCAGCGCCGCACAAGGCGAGCGTGAGCATATACAAGCTATCCGTAGGAACATGAACGGCATCAGGTGTACGTATTTCCTGGATTACTGCTTTTTGTAACAAATGGATCACAAGACCACCTTCTTGGAGATTTCTTGCAATACGGTCTTCCTTCCAAACGAGTATGCCCTGTGCTTCTCCTGCAAGAATGCGCTCAAGCATGCTCGTAAACACGGGGCGTACGCCTGGTTCCTTCGCAGTTTTTTCTTCGGTTAGAACATCCACGATAGTGAGGCTTCGGCTCTTCGCGAATTCTTTGAGCGCTTTCACTTGGTCATCAATCGACTGTATTTGTTTGCTTCTATCCTCTGAGGATTTGCGTGCGTAAATTATGTACTTCATGGTTTGTGCGATTTATTTTTAATCGCATTCTCAGTCTTACCTAAACGCCGCGAACGTTCGTTTTGACGCAAAATGGTTTCGATTTCATGCAAAAGCTTCGCCCCCTTGGTCGCGGCTTCCTCTTTATTGATGCGCATGCCGAAGCGGGCCAGGTAGAGTTCCTGGAACCGTTCGACGTGTTTGTCTGAAAGCGAAAGCATGAAAATGAAAAGACGCGTGAGATTTCATATTCATTTTCATTTCGTTGGAACTTCCGAATTTCTTTGGCGATCAGAAGATGCGAACGCCCGCATTTCTCAACGCATCAAACGGATAGGGCGGCTCCTTTTCAGGGTCGTAGCCTCCTGCCGCCCATTCGTCCATCTCGCGATGGTAAGCGACCATAACTGGATGCTTATTTATTTCTTCCCAATCGGGCTCGAAGGGGGCAGCTCCGCGCCCTGGCATCGGAGGGAAGATTGATACGTCCGGTTGCGTAGGGTGAGTAGGACGCGGCGCAAGGACCTTGGGGGTGAAGACTTTGGGCAATCCGTTCCCCAGTATGTCTGATCGCAGGAAATAGTAATTGTTCGGCAGCCATCGCCCTTTGAGCTTTACGCGTATCAGTCCTGCTTTAACGAGCTCTGTTTGCCAGCGTAAGAGCGTGCGCAGACTCGGCATGCCCATCGCCTGACGGATGCGCTCTTTTTTGGGAAAGGCAGATCCATACTCTCCAGCGAACCCAATCAGTACGCCGTAGAGAACCTTCGCACCAATTGAGAGATTTTCGTTCTCAAGGAGAGGTCTCGGGATCATTACGAAGCTTCTAATAGCTCGGTACGGGTTGAACTCGTCCGGCCGGAGGTTTGCTACCTTCTTTTGTTGCGGCATATCGTTGTTGCATTAGCGACTAACAACGAGAGTCTACTAGAGTGCTAATTTTGTCCTGTGGATAATAATGTCCTATGAAAAACAGCATTATTGACCGGCATATAAGACTAGTTTTGGCCGAACCAGATAACTAGCATCATTTGGAAGAGTCTATTATTAGATCCCGTTCGCGGCAGACTTTGCCCGACTTCTTTTTGTCGCAAGTGATGCAGCGCCCCCGTGGTCAGGAACGCTGCGAAGCTTCCTTGTTGGGCCGCAGCCTAGTTGCTGCCACCTCCTCCTGAACCCCAGCAATATGTGTCGTCGCATCCTGATGGCGGCCTTTGCGTCGGTGTGACTATGTTCACCTCCGCTTGTACCTGCGACGATGGGGGTGCTGGCTGGGTGATCACTACCGGCGTGACGATGGGGGCGGCAGGTTTGAGGGTTGCGAGGAATGCCCACTGCTGTAGTTGTTTTGCTCGCTTGTTTTGCTCGTAGATATTGTCGCTAAGTAACTGCAGCGTTGTTTGCAGCTCTTTCTGCGCCACCTGTGGCCCACATTCTCTGAACCAGTTGTTAGCGAAGCCTGGAATGAGATTGCAGTAGGATCTATACGTCGGCTGGACGTATACCTGTAGCGGATTGAGTTTGGTACCAACACTGAAATCGAACGTGGTGCCGAGAGGTGTACTTGGGGAATAGTTCCCAGATGCGGCTAAGGCTGGCGATAGCGGCAAGAGTAGGCCAATAAAGAGCGCGAGAACAGGGAGCGGAAGACGGAATGCTTTCATATCGTGTTTTCTAGCTTGTAATTTTCCCTGAGGCCTAGCATACCAAAATATCCAGAATTTGGATATTCAAATCTTCGATAGAGCATATACTCTATGAAGTCAATCCACACCAAGGAGTATGCCTATGTCGTAGAGCGTCTACGGAAGGCACGGCTTGAAGCTGGGCTCACGCAGGTACAGGTAGCAAAGAAGCTTAAGCGTCCGCAGTCCCATGTCTCAAATGTAGAGTCGGGGCAGCAACGCGTAGACGTGGTGGAGCTCAAGCGCTTCGCACAGATGTACGGCAAGGATATCTCCTACTTCGTAAAGTAGGACATCCCATCAGTCCTACCCCAGGGGGAGTGGATTCTTGGGTCCCCAGACGAAGGGGGCGGTGCCATTGGGTAACGCTTTTGCTCGTGGTTTTTCTCGTCGGCCAATGAGGCTGCCTTGTGTAAGTATGGGAAATAACAGATTTGCTATATAGCTGTTCTGTTATCTGAGGTTTCTGAGCGAAGCGTTGTGGCGGGGGCGCTTTTTTCGTATAAATAGCGTACTACCAAAGACTGGATGGAGGGGTAGAGGCCGAAATGAATATGCGAAAAACAATCTCTCTGAGTAAACATGTGGGTGTGTCACGAGAAGCGCTCGAGGAGGTAGGTGTCTTTGATGCGACACTCGGCTTGGATACGAAGCTTTTTATTGACCCAAAGCTTTTGGTCGCGTCCGATATTCCGGAATTTGCCCGTTCCCGTGTTGCTATCCTCGAGTATTTTGCAAAGTTATTGCGGGTTCATAAACAATCTCATAAAGCGCCTCGCCTTCAAGATGTGGCTGTAGGTATGTTGGCGGTGCCTGAGCCTAAGGGCTTCTCCATCGGATACGGGAATAAGACCGACAAAGGGACTGCTGTATCGAAAACTGTGGCAAAAAGCATTTTGCTCTCTGCTACGGAGATCGTCTCTGTCGGCATTGAAGACGAAGAGCTGGTGGAGCTGCTCGGCATGTTCGTGCCAGGATTTGGGCCTGACAGTATCAGTGACCTTACAATCAGTATCGTCTATGAAGATTTTTGTAAATATACGCAACGCATTTGTAAAGAACTTAAAATAAAAACAAAGGAGGCCTCGGTAAACGGTAAGGCTTACCAACTGCCACGCCATCCTTACCTCGAGACTCACATCGTGTTTGCGCCGCACTCTCTTCTCAGGCCATTACCGGTTGCGGTATCGTGGGATGAGATCAGTGCAGCTGCCGAGAGATCGCGAGAACTACGACGCGATCTCAACGAAATCGTTTTTCCTGTACTCAAAGAAACTCTGGAGGAATTTAAGGATAAGAGTCCACAGGAGAAGAAGGAGTTTCGCAACGGTTTTAGCAAGTTGCTCCAGCTTTATCGTAAGGTTGAGGTCGAGCCATATGACTTGCGATCAGACCCGAAAGGCTACTACCTCATTCAGCCGTTTGTTGAAGGTGAGACACCTCAAATAAAGGCAAGCTTTGCTCCGCGTACTCCTGAACAGCTGATCACGTCAGTCCGTGAGCTTGTGGGCCAATTTCAAAGGTCTATTGAAGACAATGGCGGTAACACTTTGCTATATAAGCGTACAAGCACAGGAAAGCTTCTGAAAGAGAAGCCGCACAACGAGGACGTGGCCCAGACCATGTTCTACATGATTGCGGACGTCTTTTGCAGCACCGCTAACATTATGTTGTCGAGGGAGTCTGACGCCGGACTTGGTCCCGTCGATTTCTCGCTTGGCACAGGATACGACTCGAAAGTGGTCGTGGAGATCAAGAAGTCGACCAATCGAGAGCTGGAAAGCGGTTACGAAAAGCAAGTGCAGGCGTATCAGAAAAGTGAGAAAGCAGTGCACAGCTTCTTCGTTGTTGTCGTTGTTAAACCCGGGAAGAAACGGAGTGACGAGCTGAACCCGCAACTTCAACGAATCAAAGTTGCGTTTGAAGAGAAGAAAGCTAAAAAAATACCTACGCCCGAGCTTGTCATTATTGATGGGTTGGTACACCCCTCACCGAGCAAGCTCCGGATAGAGCCTAAATAGGTTAATCTATTAGCATATGAATAAGATCTCACACGACAGCGAGGTTCCGGCACAAGGTATGCAGGTGATTACGGCATGCGCCTTCATCCACCAAAAATTTGATGGCATTGAGAAGGTGTTCCTTCCAAAGCGCGCAGATACGAAGAAATTTCTTCCAGGCGTTTTTGAGCTCCCTGGAGGTCACATTGACTTTGGAGAGGATATAGTGGAAGGACTGAAGCGGGAAATTATGGAGGAATTTGGAATGCGAGTGAGTGTCGGGGATCCTTTTGCGGCTTTTACCTACACCAATGAGATAAAGGGATCCCACTCTATTGAGGTGATCTATTTCGCGGAGTTCGCTGACCCCCTAGAGAACATTACTATCCATCCTGACGATCACTCACGCTACGAGTGGGTGGCTGAAAGCGAGATGGGCCAGGTTATTACCGAGAATAAGAGGCAGGAAGATCCGGAGATACAGGCAATTCTCAAAGGCTTCTCGCTGCTGAATGGTGATTCTCCAGCGTTTAACTAAGCCCATGAAGCCTATTCTTTTTTGCGACTTTGACGGTACTATTTGTCACGAACGCTATTGGCGCAGTTTACCTCCCGACCAACACGAGAAAGTACAGAACCTCCTTTTTCGCTCTGACAAGACGCGCGTAAACGACTGGATGCGCGGCAAATATACCGCTGAAGAAGTAAATCGATTTGTATCGGAAGAGACTGGAATACCTTACGAGGAACTATGGAAACTCTTTGTAAACGATTGCAGCACAATGCGCGTATCACAAGAGGTACTGGAAAAGCTCTCGGCTCTGCGTGATCGCTATAGGGTTATCCTGATGACGGGCAATATGGACAGCTTCTCGCGGTTTACTGCGCCAGCTCTTAAGCTCGAGCACTACTTTGACCATATCAGCAACTCCTATCACGAACGTAAGCACAAGACCGACAATAGAGGGGAGATTTTTGTGGAGTATGCTGAACGCTTCGGCGCTCCTCTCTCTAGTTGTGTCGTGATCGACGACAGCCCTAATGTCTGCGCTACCTTCGAAGCCTTAGGTGGAAGGGCGTGTATGATTACTCCTGACAGGGACATCGACTATCACCTGGCCGCTCTCGGAGCATAGAGTCGGTATGTGGATATGCCCTCGGTAAGCCCTAATTCTGGTTCCAACAGCGTCCACGAGGGCGCGCTAAGCGACAAAACGACTGTCTAAAGACAGTCGTTTTGCGCTTCAGACGCGAGTGAAGGAGAGTGCGGGGCACTCTCCGTCGGGACTCGAAAGGCGCAGCGGGACCCGCGCCAGCGGGCGCGGGTGCGAGCCGGGGTCGCGAAAAAGTTTGCGCGACGGCGCAAACTTTATTTGTGACCGAGCCCGTCACTCGCTGTCGCGTCAGCGATTGGATTATCCATGACCGAGTCCCGTCACTCGCGCATAGGTTTCGGGTTATAAACAGTCGTTATTTTGAATCGGTCCTCAAAGATTAACTGTCACTTTCAAGAAGGTAGCTGGTATCGATGTGCTACCGTCAGTTGCCTTGTTCTGCTCTTTTGCTAACGCAACAAGTTGCTTATGGAGGTCATCTGCTTTCCCGTCTTTTTGCGCTGCATCGACGGCGTTCATTGTTGGGCCGTAGAATTTTTCAAACGAATCGATGAACTGTTCTGGGCTGTCCGGTGATACAAAATAAAACGTATCCTTGACCATGGATATTTTTTCCTTGGAGATTCCTGCCTGACCAAATCGCTCGATGACGTTGCTCTCGATTCCCCATGTCATAGGACTGATGAAGCCTTCTGGCGGCGGGGGAGAAAACGCGGAGCTTATCTTCAAGAGCTGCGAGACAAATGAGGTCTCGTCATTTGGTATCCAGTTGCCCATTACGATGCGTCCGCCGGGCTTAGTGACCCGCACCATTTCTTTGGCGACGTCGAAAGGCTTTGGCGCAAACATCGCGCCGAAGACTGTGAGAGTCAAGTCAAACGAATGGTCGGGAACTCCCTGCAAGTTGCATGCATCTCCCTCCTGGAATTTCAGATTGCTAAGGCCCATCGCAGCTGCTCGTTTATTTCCAGCTTCAACGAGGTTCTTGGCAATATCTATCCCAACGACGTCAGCTCCAAGTTGAGCAAGCGGAACTGCCGTGGTTCCGTCTCCGCAGCCGAGGTCTAAAGCCCGGAGCGGAGGCTTTATCCCGAGAGACTTCACAAGCTCATCGCCGGACTGGCGCATGAAAGCGGCAATCTTTGTAAAATCCCCCTTTTCCCATAGTGCTTTGTTTGGATTCATGAGGGTAATGATATCCAGGGGTTGTGAATACTTCATTAATTCTCCTTACCGAATCGCAATCACCGCCTGTCCCTCCCCATCATCCTCCTCCACGCGATTGAGATACAAAAGGGGAGAGACAAGCATCATGAACACGACTTTTATGACGAAGCCGGTGAGCAGTACTTCCCATACGCTGGCGAAAGGAACGGTCCCTAGAAAGGCGACAAGGAAGAAGACGACGCTATCGATGAACTGCGCGACGACGTTCGTCGCGTTCGCACGCAGCCATACGCGTGCGCCCTGCATGCGTTCCTTCAGATAGATATAGAGATAGACGTTGCAGGTCTGGCTGATCGCATAGGCGAGGAGCGACGCGAACGTGAGGCGCAGTAAGGGATCGAACGCGACGGCGAGCGCGGCATCGAGTTCAGTGGTCGCACCGGAGCCAATGAGCGCGTTCGTGATGCGTGCTAAGAGCGAGAAGAATGTGACCGCAACGACGCCGATCCAGATGGAGCGGATGCCTTCGCGCCGACCGTACCGCTCGATGAGGAAATAGGTCGCAAGGAAGACCGACGCGTAGAAAATGTTGCCGGTATTCGTCGCGAATCCGAAGAACTCGACGATCTTGCCGCCGACGGCCGCTATGAGGATGAGGAAGACGATGATTGCGCTATAGAGGCGCTCCTTGCCGAGCCTCCACGTCGTAATGACGAAGGCGATGCTGATGAGTGCCGTGAAAAAGAGGAGTATCTCGTTCATATGCAACCCCCGACCACCCTATGATACCAGGCCGCAGACCTTCATTTACCAGACGATACAGATAATACCCCCTGCAACGAGCGCGAACGCGATGAGCTTCACTGCCACATGCTTTTCTCTGAAGTAGCGATGTCCGGATCCGATCGCTGCCAGCGTCTCGAAGGATCGCTTCGCCGCCATGATGACCGATGCTGGCGCGAATAAG
>Ga0196980_1000462_pt1 | contig 9830 bp, 7 predicted proteins | sample S3_1013CmetaG_FD_155486 | JGI IMG/M metagenome (GOLD analysis project Ga0196980, IMG submission 155486) | Soil microbial communities from Anza Borrego desert, Southern California, United States - S3_10-13C | ecosystem: Environmental > Terrestrial > Soil > Desert | place: USA: California... | reverse complement strand
GATCCCGCAGGGCCAGGAGCAGCTGGCGCAGGAGGCCGGTGCGCGGATCGATGAGAGACGCGGTTTGGACCAGAGTTGAAATCAACGATGGGCAATGCAACGATGAGTCAGCCCGGTCGGTTTCCACGCAATCCTGAATTCAACCAAATGGAACCGGCACTTTTTTCACGAGCCTGCAGATCTTCAAACCGACATCATTGAGTGTCGCCAATAAACCAAAAAGGCAATCTGGTTGATGCACGCCGCCGTTCGCTTTAACTGCTTCCTAAAATTTCGCTAAACAACGTGCATTAATCAGATTTTAATGCTTGCGGAATTTATGCTCCACCAGGATGAATATTTTTGTTCCGGGCATGGACACGAAACGCAGCATATTGCTGGTGGAGGATGAGAAAAAAATCGCGGATGTCCTGAAAAAGGGACTCACCGAGCATCAATTTGATGTCCGGCTGGCCTATGACGGGGTTGCCGGCAGGCAAAGCTATGAAGACAACCCGCCTGATTTAGTCGTTCTGGATCTAAACCTTCCCGGCATGAGCGGTTATGAGCTTTGCCATTGGATGCGCAGCCGTGATCAGCGAACTCCAATTATTATGCTTACGGCGCTCGACAGCACTGACGACAAGATTATGGGATTTGAGGCGGGAGCCGACGACTACATTATCAAGCCGTTCGATTTCAAAGAGCTCCTCGTACGGATAAAAGCTTTGTTGAAGCGGATCTACGATTTCGTTCCGGCCGGAAAAACCCTCCGGGTGAGTGACCTTTTGATCAACCTGGACAGCAAAGAAGTGTCGCGATCCGGCAAACCGATAACGCTCACAGCAAAGGAATTCCAGTTGCTCGAATACCTTGTCCGCAACCGGAACCGTGTGGTGTCACGGGCAGACATCGCCCTTAACGTGTGGGATATTGATTTCGATACCAAAACAAACGTAATAGACGTATATGTAAATTTTTTGAGGAAGAAGCTAGACAGGGATTTCTCACCAAAGTTGATTCATACTCATGTGGGGATGGGCTATATTTTGAAAGATCCGAGTTGAAAATCAGAACCAAAATAACGCTGCTGTTTACACTTGTGGTGACAGGCATTTTGTTGGCTGTCAGTTCGATGATCTATTCGCTGACCTCGATAGAGTCCAAAGAGGTATTCCGGAAACGCCTGAGAAGCCGCGCCAGCAATAATGCACAGGTCTTTGATTTTTCGGGTGGCTCTGCCATCGAAATGCTGAAACGGATAGACGCGGGAACGCTTTCGCTGCTGCCGCAAAAAACAGTGCTTATTGCTGACACGGGCGGTCAGGTTTTATACCGGTACGAGGCCGAGGATGCGGGGCATATTGAAATGGACCGGCCCCTGCTGTCGGCAATTATTGAAGGCGGCGAAATATTTTTTCGAACCGGCGACCGGGCAGCGATCGGCCTTTATTACAGGGGGCAACGAAGGCAGTTTATCATTATCGTTGCCGCGAGGGATGTGGACGGCGAACTCCGCCTGCTGCAGCTGAAAAATATTCTTTTTATCACGCTGGCTCTGGCAACGCTCGTGACCGTAATTGTTGGAGTTTTGTTTTCATCGCAGCTGATCAGGCCCATAGTCCGCATCATTGAAGAGGTGAAGAATATATCTTCCCGAAATCTGTCACGGCGGCTGCAAACGGGTATGAGTCAGGATGAGCTGAATGACCTGGCACGCACGTTCAATGATTTGCTGAATCGACTGCAGGACGCCTTCAATTCCCAGCGCCGTTTTATTTCAAATGCTTCCCACGAACTGTCGACTCCTCTAACCTCTGTTTCCAGCCAACTCCAGGTCACATTGCAAAAAGACCGGCCGCCGGAAGAATACCGGCGCGTACTTCGTTCCATCCAGGAAGACATTGAGCAGCTGCAGCAATTGACCAGGAGCCTGCTCGAGATCGCCAAAACAAGCGGATCTGGCAGCATCGAGCTCGCTGAAGTGCGGATTGACGAGATTCTGCTCAAAATTGTCTCAGATATCGGGCGTATCAATTCAGACTATGTAGTTGAACTCGTATTCCCCGACCCGCCGGAGGATGAAAAGGACTGCATGGTGTTTGGAAACAGTGATCTCCTGTATATAGCGATAAAAAACATCATTGAAAACGGCTGTAAATACTCACCGGACAAGCGTTCGGTGGTCACGATCGACTTCGAGACGAATAACATTGTGGTTACGGTAACGAACCAGGGCGATGTTATTTCTGAGGAAGAGATCGAGCAGATCTTTCAGCCGTTTTACCGGGGCACAGTACCCACCGAGGTAAAAGGGTTCGGGCTTGGACTTCCCCTGGCCCGAAGAATCATCAGCCTTCACAAGGGCGAGATCACCGTTCAGTCTGACCTGAGCGGTACGCGATTTTCTATTCGCCTCCCCTCGCTCCGCATTCAACATTAATCGGTTTTTAATCAGCCGTTAATCCCGCTTTAATTCGCCGCGCGCATATTTGCGTTTAAGTTTTTGGGTCATCAATACCCGATAAACCATCATGATTACAGTTATCATTCCGGCACTGAACGAGGGGAAGACGATTGCCAATGTTGTGAAGTTTTGCCTGAAAAATGAGCGTGTGTCTCAAATTATAGTCGTTGACGACCAATCAACCGATGACACCTGTCAACAGGCAGCTGAAGCCGGCGCCAGCGTTGTCATAAGCGCCCGGAGAGGAAAAGGCTTTTCCATGAAAGAAGGAATCGTACTGGCACGCAACGAGATCCTTGTTTTCCTCGATGCCGACATTGACCCTTATCCCGAAAGTACCATCGAAAGGCTCGGCGCGCCCCTGCTGGCCGGCACCAGCGATTTCGTCAAAGCAAGCTTTTCCCGAAATGCCGGCCGGGTAACCGAAATGCTTGCCAAGCCGCTGCTTTCGATACTCTACCCGGAGCTTACCATATTCAATCAGCCCCTGGGCGGAATAATTGCCGGAAGGAAAACATTCTTCCAGCAGATCGATTTTCAGGACGATTATGGTGCCGACGTCGGGATTCTCATAGATATGTTTCAGCTTGGGGCACGCATCAGGGAAGTGAATATCGGACATATAGAAAATAAAAGTAAGCCGTGGCAGGAACTTCCCAGGATGTGCGGGGAAGTGGCTACCGCCATACTTCGGAAGGCGCTGCTCGCGGGAAAGCGCCCATCCCGGGGAAGACCCTTGCCAGAACTGTAGAAACGCCATAAATCTGTTTGCATGATCAGCAGTGGAAATACGGGGAAAATGGTAGTCTTTGATCTGGACGACACCTTATTACAACGACGGTTTATCGACGTATGTGCTGAACGGTTCAACTTCAGCCAGGCCCTCAAATTGTTGCGGCAGTTGGACCATGATTCGCTGACGCTTACGAAGCGCATCGCCGCGTTTCTGAAAGGGAAAGCACTGACTGAACTGACAGAGATCGCCGACTCGATCCCCCTCGTGGAAGATGTAGCTCACGTGATCGAAGAACTCAAACGCCGAAATTATGTGGTAGGGATCATCAGCGACAGTTACCAGGTGGTTGCAGACAGAATTTCGGAAACCATCGGTGCAGATTTTTGCCTCGCGAATGAGCTGCAGTTCGAGGGCCGTGTCCTCACGGGCGAAGTACTCATTCCTTCTTTTTTCCACTATTCGGCCGACAGCAAATGCAGGCACCAGGTATGTAAAACAAACGCGCTGCAATTTGCGGCCCGCAAATTCGGTGTTGACCTCGCGAATTGCATCGTCGTCGGCGATGGCGAAAACGATATTTGCATGATCCGTAATTCCGGTGTCGGAATAGCGTTTTGCACCACGAGCCAGCTCCTCTCCTCTGCAGCCAAACAGCAAATACGCGAACGGTCTTTCAGGAAACTTCTTGAATACGCACCTTGAAAGGATTATGGTAAAGCTGTTCACGAATATATTGCTGCCCGTTTGTCTGAACAACGACATCGTGGCGCGGACGCAACAGGCCGTGCGGCTGGCTAACCAGTTTCACTGTAACCTTCACCTGCTGCATTTCGCCGCGCCGCGGGCGCTGGAGGCCGTTCGCACCAAAGTTTGCCGTGCGCTCGGTATCCGGGTCACAAAAGCAGCGATCCGGCAAAAGCTCGCCATGCTGCGGCTGGAATGTGCGCGCGAATTGAATCCTGGGCTTCTTTTTCAGACAGACGTAGTCACGGGCGATCCGCTCGAAGGTATGACCGAGTACATCCAGAAAAATGGCATTGATTTAATAATGGTATATGCGGACATTTATCACCTGCATCCCGATCTGTTTCGGCCAGACTCTGAACTTTGTCAGCTGCTTCCCCATCACGCGATCATGAGCCTTGATCAGTGCGCTGCGGTTGATCAAACGAAAAATATTGTTGTACCGGTGGGCAGCGCGCTCGAAGTGAATAAGTTGAGGTTTGCTGCGTACATAGCTGATCAATTTTCGGCAACTATTCACCTGGTCGCCATTCCGCCCGGCTCCGGTTCCACAGTTAATTTTGGATACCTGGAGAAGGCATTCCGCATCCTTCGCGAGAATACTCACCTCGAGGTGATTTGCAGAACGCTTGACGGCAGCCATGCGAACAGGCGATTGATAAACTACGCGGAATCGATAATGGGGGCCATGGTAATTTCCAGCACGCGCGATCTGCCTGGCATTCGTAAACGGGGCTTCTGGAAACTGCGCAGGTTATTACGCCGCGAAGCAGCTCCGCCTTTGCTGGCGGTTGGGTAATACCTGCTGATGCCTGGCTTCAACGAGCTGAACGCAGTCTATTGGAACATTACGCTTCACCGCGACCCGGAACGGCTTTTTTTTGTAATGCAAGAATTCCTTAACGATCCGGAAACCCAAATATTTTTATCTTTGCCGCCCTGCCCAGGTGGCGAAACTGGTAGACGCACCGTCTTCAGGTGGCGGCGCCGCGAGGTGTGCTGGTTCGAATCCAGTCCTGGGCACAAAGGCCGCTCCGGCTATGCTGGAGTGGCTTTTTTATTTGGCCGCGTCGAAAGCTATGCTTTCGTAAGTGAACAAATAAAAAAGCCAGCCCCGCCGATGGCGGGGCGACGGCCTTTGGGTACGCCCCTCGCAGGACATTTGGATCACCGCAGGTAATCCAGTCCTGGGCACAAAAGACCCACGCAGAATGCGTGGGCTTTTTAATTTCAGAAGCGTTGCAAGCTTGTTTGCAAAAGCGGATGAAATAAAAAGCCGGGGCGCGGTAGCGCCGTGGGTCTTTTGAATACCCCTCGCAGGACTATCGGGATGATCCGCGAAGCGCATAATCCAGTCCTTGGGTAACCACACTTCGCGGAGTGTTGGATCCGGTTTTGAGCTATTTCGGCAGGGGCGAAGTTCGAGAGTGCTTTTTCGTTTTTTGCGCCGCCCGCGAACATCAGGGGCCATCAACTACGACCCATCATTCCACCAGCTTCGGCAGGCTTTCCAGTTTATACGGGGTTTGCCCGGGCTGGAATGTGGAGGACGAAATCGCGGGCGGCTGCGGGATATAAACGTCAAAGCGGCTTCCCTGCTGCGGTTTGCCCGTCGCTTCAATAATTCCACCGTGATTTTCAACAATTCTTTTGACGATGGCCAGGCCAATGCCGGTGCCGCCATATTCCTCGCGGCTATGCAGCCGCTGGAATACTTCAAAAATTTTGTCCTTATACGCCGGATCAAAGCCAATTCCATTGTCACTGAATGAAATATGATAATAGGGCGTTGTTCCGGAGATTTTTCCTTCCAGAGTCTTGTTTCCCGTTACCATTCTGCCTTCGATTCTTATATGGGGAGGCTCGGTCTGCTTGGAAAACTTGAGCGAATTCCCAATCAGGTTTTCGATCAACTGCTTGAACTGAAAAGCAATCACGTGAAGCTTGTCGAGGTTGTTAATCTCAATCACCGCCTTCTTCTCCGTAAGTGTTTCTTCAAAATCTCTCTTGACTTCTTCCACCAGTAAATTGAGGTCGGTCAGTTGCAGCGATTTCTCAGAGGTCCGTGTGCGAGAATATGCCAACAGATCATCCAGGAGCTGCTGCATCCGGTTGACGGTCTCTTCCATGCGCGAAAGATATTTTTTCCCGGATTCAGAGAGCTTTTCCCGCTCCTCTTCTACAATCAACTTTGAAAACGTCCGGATCTTGCGCAACGGCTCCTGCAGATCGTGACTTGATATATAATTGAAAGAGTTGAGCTGCTCATTGGCCAATTGGAGCGAACGGTTGGCCTCCATAAGTTCCATTGTCCTGGCCTGAACCGCTTTTTCCAGTTCGTCCGAAAATGACTTTTGCGCGTGTACATCCGTATTCGTTCCTATCCACCGAACTACCTTACCCTGATCATCTTTAATAGCATGAACCCTCGTCAGAAACTGTCTGAATACGCCGTCGGCTCCCCGAATTGGGAATATCATCTCGAAGGACGTGCCGGTTGCGAGGCAGTATTTCCATTTTTCGACCACTACCGGGAGATATTCCGGATCGTGTACGGACTGCCATCCCCAGCCTTGCATGTCTTCCGGCTGGGTGCCGGTGTATTCATACCAGCGCTTATTAAACCAGTAAATCCACCCGGTGGGGTCCGCCATCCACGCGAGGTTTTGAATATTGTCTGCCAAAGCCACAAACTGTGCTTCGCTTTGCTCTACTTTTTTACGCGCGAGAACCTGATCGGTCACTTCCGTCGCAGCTGAAAGAACGCCGTCGATCTTTCCGTCGAGATCATAAAGGGGCTGGTACACAACGTTGAAGTAACCCTCCTGCAGCTTGCCGTCGCCAAACTTGTCAAATTGAACATAGTTTTCCTGACCGATATACGGAACTCCGGTTTTGTACACCTCGTCCAGCAATGCGATGTACCCCTGGCTCTCGACCTCGGGAAATGCCTCCAGCATCGTAAGTCCGGTTACATCCCGGTTGCCGATGAGTTTCTTCGAAAACGCATTGATTAACTCAAACCGGTGGTCCGGCCCCCGCATTACCGAAATGGGGAAAGGTGCGTTCATCAAAACCGACTGCAAAAAGTCGAGGCTCCGCCTGTGTGCACTTATCTTCGCTTCCGATTCTATCTGCGCAGCAAGAATCTCTTTTTCCTTCCGCATCAACTCGTCTTCCTTTCGCTTTTCTTCCGTTATATCCTCTATTATCAGCAATATTAACTGCTCATTCTTGTTTCTCTGGGGTACCAGCTTGGCGCTAAAAACAAGAACTTTATCCCCCAGCCGGCTAAAAAAGTGGAATAGCTGCATTTTTTTGAACCCCGCTTTATTACGCACGATATCCTGGACGATCTTTTTCACCTCGGGTATGTTCCAGGCACCTTCATCCAGCCGGAACAATGATCTGCCAACGACGTCGTCTTCCTCCAGCCGGAACGTGTGCAAAAACTGCTCATTTGCGGATCTGATATACATGTTGCGGTCCACGATCAGCATGGGATCCGGAATCGTAGCCAGGATCGAGTTTGAGTAATTATTCAGCGCCTCCACCTCCTCATTCCGCTTCTGAAGTTCCTTGTTCGACGAAATCAGCTCCTCGTTGGTGGCTTCGATCTCCTCCTTGGAAGTCTCTAACTCTTCGTTGACGGTACGCAGCTCTTCATTGTTCGATACGATTTCCTCGTTAGCGCTTTGTAATTCTTCGATGATCGCTTCCTGCTCACCCGCGATCTGCTGCATTTCCGCCCTCGCCAGTTCAAGCTCCTGCTCAAGTTTTTTGATCTTTCTGTCTTTGGCACGATCGTAATTGCCCTGACCATCCGGAATAACTTCTATGGCCCTGTGCTCCTGGAAAATGACCAGGAGCAGGGGTTCTTCACCCCGCACCTTGAGGGGACGCACTTCCAGGCTAAACACTCCCGGGCGGCCGTTGATTCGCCATTCCAGGTTGGATTTGTGCACAGTCGTTTCGCTTTTGATAGCCGTATGGATCGCATTTCGCAAATCGAACAACAAATCGCCGCGAACAATCTTTAGAATATTCAGGCTGGCTTTACCCGCCAGCTTAAAAAACCGAGTGGTTTCGCCCCGGAACTGAAGAACCTCAAGTTTACGATTGATAACAGCGCAAGCCGGAACATATGAATTGAGCAGCAGGTTATCTATAGCTGCAGCAAGGCTGCCGCTTTCAGTTCGTACCGGCTTTGGAAACGGCCCAACATATTTCTTCAGGAGTTTCGTGGTCTCAAGGTGCCGCTTCAGGTCGGAGCTGACCAACTTTTGGGCACCAAGGCTTTTCTTTTTTACGAAGATCTTCAGCTTTTTGTGCACCGATGTAAAAAGCGACGGCGAACTGCCTGTGGTTTCTGACTTGCCGAGCAGCAAGTATCCCCCGTCGTTCAGACTAAAATGAAAAGAGGATATGATTTTTTTCTGAGCTGCCGAATCGAGGTAAATGAGCAAATTGCAGCAACTGATAAGGTCCATCCTGGAAAACGCAGGTTCAGCAATCAGGTTGTGCACGGAGAAAACGCAGCCGTCTCTTAACTGCTGGCTGGTGCGATACTTACCCCCTGAAATGGTGAAGAACTTCTGAAGACGCTTGCGCGATAAACTGACCACCTCCTGTTGCGTGTATTCACCGTTCCTCGCTTTGATGATTGAATGTTCGTTTAAGTCAGTAGCGAAAATCTGAAAAGCTATTTTTTCCGCCTGTCCTTCCTGAATCTCATGCAACAGCATGGCTATGGAATAAGCTTCCTCACCCGTGGAACAGCCGGGAACCCAGATGCGCAACACTTCACCTTTCTTCTTGTTTTTCAGCAGCCGGGGAAGCAATGTTGTTTTCAGGTAGGCAAATACTTCCCGGTCCCTGAAAAAGGAGGTTACTCCGATAAGAAGATCTGCATACAACAAATCCAGTTCTGAGTTCTTTTTCGCAACCAATGATGCATATTGACCGAGTTTCTTAAGCCTGCTTGCCGAGAGCCGTTTCTGTATCCTCCTTTTTATCGTGCTCATCTTGTAGCTGGCAAAGTCCACCCCTTTTCTTTTGAGCAACAACCTGAGAATTGCCTGCAGTTCGGGATTCCTGCTCCCGCTTTCGTCGGCGACGGTAAGATTGTCAATTACCCGCTTGCTCATAACATTATGATATGATTAAACATGCATACTTCGCGACTGTCAACGATCTTGTTACAACTACCGGGTGTAACGTAGCTGTTTGGGATTGAGAACAAACCTGTTTCTCGGGGGTCGGTCCAACTCCCGGTTATACAGTTTGGTCAACGCATACCTAAGTGGAGGCAGCAGTTCGGCAATGTCGGTTTTTCGCAGGTAATAGTGGGCACCGTGGTGGTAAAGAACGTCGGCAACGTCATCGTGCAATGAGGTAGAGTAAACAATGATGGGGAGGCGTTTGGTTCTTTGCCTTCTTTTGAGCTCCACAATGCATTCACTTCCGTTTTTGAGTGGCATGTTCAGGTCAAGAACGAGTACATCAGGAAGGCGGCCTGTATGGGTCGCAAGGTAATCTATCAGCTGCTGGCCATTGTGGACGGACGATAATCGAAACGGAATCGATAGACCTTTTAGCGCGATTTCAAATAAAAAAATATCGTCGGAATCGTCATCGGCAATCAGAATATCCAGAGTCCTTTTTTCGCCTTGCATCGTTTATTCCGTTTATTCCTTTGTGCTAAGAGTCAGGCAGAGATAACAAATATAAGGCAGGGGGTCTGTTTTCCAAAGTGGAAGGCGGAAGCGGAAAATGCACTCCCGGCTATGACAGGTACTGGCAGTGCCTTTCAAAAGCGAGCTCTAAAGGCCTGACCGGCAAAAATTGTTCACCGTCAAAAGGCAGAAAGGGCGGAAGAGCATAAAAAGGGGGCATCGGGAGCGC
>Ga0196980_1000461_pt1 | contig 9841 bp, 14 predicted proteins | sample S3_1013CmetaG_FD_155486 | JGI IMG/M metagenome (GOLD analysis project Ga0196980, IMG submission 155486) | Soil microbial communities from Anza Borrego desert, Southern California, United States - S3_10-13C | ecosystem: Environmental > Terrestrial > Soil > Desert | place: USA: California... | reverse complement strand
TGGGCGTCGTGCTCCTGGTGGGCGTGGCGGCCGTGTGCGGCCTGGCGCTGCTCTGGCGGGAGTTGACCCTCGAGCGGGCGGCGCGCCTCTCGGCGGAGTCGGCGGCCGACGTCCGGTTCCGGGACATCGAGGCGGGCGTGCTCAACCTCGCCATGACGGGCCGTCCTGCGGGCAAGCGGCCCGCGGGCGGGTCTCTCGACGACGACCGCGACGAGGGCGGCGACCGTCCGCCCATCCCGAGGGACAAGGAAGGGCAGGAGATCATCGACAGCCTCGAAGGCATCGCGGGCGACCCCGTGCGCGCGACGTTCGAGGCGGGGCCGCGGCGGCCCGGGCGGAAGTAGCGCCGTCTCGGCAGCACCTTGGGGGCGTGGGCCTCGCTGGGCTTCATACGCCCGGCTTGCCGGTTCGACTCCGGAAGGTGCTACCAGGGCGGCGGCGGAGGTATCAACGTGGCGGAAGATCCTGACGCGCCCACGGGCGCGGAAGCTGTCGGATCCCACGCCCCCGGAGTGGTCCCGCCGTCGCCCGCTCCGGCTCCCGTCGTCGCGGCGCCGGGCGACGCATCCGCCCCCGGAGTACTTCCGCGACGGAAGCGCGGCCGCCCCCGCAAGGACCCCAACGCGCCCCCGGCTCCGCCTCCCCCGCCGCGTCCGAAGGAGGTCGACGCGGAGGGCCGCGAGGTCTTCGACGTCTTCGGCCACAAGCTCCCGGAACCCATCGCGGGGATCGTGCGGCGCGCGGTCGCGCGCGTCGTGAAGCTGGACCCGGAGACGTCGCTCGACCGGCGGGCCATCGCGGACGCCGTGCTCCTGCTCCTCCAGGCGCGGTCCCCGCAGGACGTCTCGAAGGCGCGGGCGTTCATCGGGCTCCTCGGGCTCCCCATGGGCCCCGTCGAGAGGGCTAACGACGAGAAGAACCCGAAGAAGGCCAGCGACCAGCCGCCCGTCGTGCGGTTCGGGGCCGCCCTGGCGGGCGTGGATCGCGCCACGAAGGGAACGGGGTAGCGTGGTCGCGGTCTCCGACAACGTCCGCGAGACGCTCTATCGCCTCTACCCCCATCAGCTGCAGGCGCTGGCGCTCGCGTCCGCCTTCCGGATCCCGGGCGCGCCGTTCCACTACCCGCACCCCATCGTGGCGCTCTCCGGCGGCGTCCGCAACGGCAAGACGCGGGCCCTGGCCTGCTGGATCCTGATGGTCTGCGGCTACACGCCGTACCTTGCCCCGCCTCCGCCGCACATCGTCCGCCGCATCTGGATCGTGGTGCCGACGCGGGACCCGTTCTGGAACAACATCAAGCCGGAGATCGAGGGGATTCTCGGGTGGGCCAACGAGGGCGGCGTCATCCTCGACCAGAACAAGAGCGAGCCGAGCTACATCCTCCGCGCGCCGGACGGCGGCGCCCCGTTCGAACTGGTGATCCGCACGGCGGAAGATCCGGACCGGCTCCGCGGCGCGACGATCTACGCGGCGGCCGTCACGGAGGCGGGCAAGATCCCGGACGCGCAGGCGTTCAAGATCCTCCGCGGCCGCGTGCTGGCGTCGAAGGGCTACATGTTCCTGGAGTCGTCGCCGTTCGGGAAGAACTGGTTCTACACGGACGTGGTCGAGCGGGCTCACCTGACGTTCGACTACGGGAAGTGCGACTATTCGGGCGAGGACCCCGGGGATCCCATCGTCACGGTCAACGACGAGATGCGGAACGGCTACCGCATGAAGGATCCGCGCATCGCGGCGATCCGGGGCGTCCCGATCCAGGCGAATCGGTCCCTCGACGAGGAGTGGATCGACGACTACGCGGGCGGCCTGTCCGACGAGGAGCGGCGCCGGGAGCTCGCGGGCGAGTTCTTCCAGTGGTCCGGCCTGATCTGGCGCGCCTTCGACTCCCGAATCCACATGATCGACGCCCCGCAGCCGGAGGACTTCACGGACAAGGGGAAGTTCGGCGACGGCTGGAGGTTCTTCGCGGGCATGGACTTCGGTTTCGACCATCCGTTCGCGCACGTCTGGATCGCGCGGAAGCGGGAGAAGCGCATCGTGGTCGACGAGCACCGGGCCGGCGGCCTCACGCTCGACCAGCACGCGGAGATCATCAAGTCGAGCCCGTGGAATCGCTTCATCCAGTACCGGTTCCGGGATCCCAGCGGCGCCCAGGCGGCGGCCGACCTGGCCGGGTTCAAGGTCTACTCCGAGGACGGCGAGAACCAGGTCGAGCCGGGCCTGGACTGCGTCGCGCGCCTCTTCCAGCGCGAGGAACTGCTCATCTCGAGGCGCTGCCGCTACCTTCCGGCGGAGATCCAGAACTACCACCGGCACGAGAAGACCGGGAAGCCGGTCAAGAAGGACGACGACCTTTGCGACGCCCTCCGCTACGGGATCTACAGCGACGACAAGCACGGCGGCCCGGGGCTCCCGCACGCGTCGATCGACCCCCAGACGGGCCAGCTCGTGCTCCAGGCCGACGACGAGGAGCGCGTCGCCGAGTACCGGGACGAATTCGGCGACGTGGACGATTCCTACAACAAGCCCGGGAAGGAGATCGTGTAGCGTGGAACCGATCAGATTCGTCATGAGGCAGGAGTACGTCACCGTCACCTGTAACCGTTGCGGCGTGACGGGCAAGGCGGAGCCTAACCCATATTGCTCGACCGAAAACATGGGGGTATGCTCCGTCGCCGTCAAGCCCTGGCAGCGATGCGGCGGAACCCTCGTGGCCCAGAAGCCCGGGATTCCCGCCGCGCGCGTGAAACGGGCCCCGATCGAGGCGACCCCCGAGGAGGGACGCGAGCTCGAGGAAGGGCTGGAGCAGCTGGGGCGCGACATCGGGAAGGACCAGTAGGAGGCGACCATGAGCGACGCGCCCGAGAAAGACCCGACCGACGACCTGGCCGTGCTGGCCGACGAGATCGACAACGAGAAGCCGGAAGTCGCTCCTCCTCCGGCCCTCACCGCCGACGAGGCGATCAAGCGCGCCGAGGCCCGGCTCCGCGCCGAGAGCGGCCCGCTGGGCCTGGGCGGCCAGCCCGCGCCGGATCTGACGCGGCCCGCGCGCGTCCGCACGACCTCGCGCGGGAACGAGCCGAGCCCCAAGGTTCCCCAGCCGGGCGCGCCCCAGCCGGGCGCGGACGGGATCGTGGACGTGGACGGCGACGAGATGGGCGCGGCCGATCCGACGCTCGATATCTCGAAGTACATCGAGTACCTGTTCTACAAGTGCTCCTCGTGCGGCAAGACCGTCTTCGCGGGCGGGGCCGACACGAAGCCCACGGCGCGGTGCTCCTTCGGCTGCAAGACGGGCGTCGACGGCGACGGCAAGGCCATCAACGGCGTCATGCGCCTGCACCGCTACCGGCGCGAGAGGAATCCGGCGCCGGCCGAGTAGGAACGAAGAAAGGGGAACCCATGTCCGACTGCTCCTTCTGCGGCGGCTCCAACCTGGAGCCCGGGAAGCCGTGCGCGCGCTGCGGGAACTTCCGCGCGCCGATCGCCGTCAAGGCGGCACCCGTCGCGCGTCGATCGAGCGACGACGTCAAGGCGGCCGTCGACAGCCTCCTCGCGGGCGTGAGCACCCTCGAACGTGACGCGGAGGACGTGATCGCGAAGACGGCCGGGGCCGCGAAGCCCACGAAGACCGCGGAGGCCCGCGCGAAGCTGCTCGGGGACTCTCTCGAGACCATCCGGAAGGCCAAGGCCCAGCTGACGGCGGCCTTCAAGGAATAGCCGTGCCGGTGTTCGACTTCGCCTGCGAGGGCGGCCACAGGGAGGCCGACGTCCTGATCCGCGGGGGCGCGGACCTCGACGCCCCTCGCAAGTGCCCGACCTGCGCGGCGCCGTCGAAGCGTCTCTTCGGAAGCTTCACGATTACGGGCGCGACGGAGGCAATCAAGCACTACGACTTCGAGAAAGACGCCTGGGCGCTCGCGACGGGCGAACGGCATGACTCGCCGCGCGACCTGCGGGAGTGGTGCGAGGCGCGCGGGAAAACGATCGTCGACAAGGGGTACAAGCCCAAGGCGCCCGAGCCGTTCGAAGACCACGAGCTCGACAAGGCGCTCGACAAGGTCTATCACGAGAACCACGACATCGGGGAGATCGGGTAGTGGAGCTTCTCAACGGCGGCCGAAAGTCCACGGTGAAAGACGACACGCTGCTCCAGGCCCACGGGGCGGGCGCGAGCGTTCACGCCTTCAAGCTGAACAAGCGCCGGCTCAAGTGCCCGTGCGGCTGCAACGTCTTCGTGCCGGAAATGACCGGCGCGGTCTGCATCGACGTGACGGGCGACGCTCCGCCGGACCTGATCCCGACCGGCTCGCGCTTCCGCTGCCTCGACTGCAAACGCATCGCGGCCTACGACCAGAAGCAGGGCCGCTGGTACGCGTACGACGAGACCGAGGAGGCCAAGCCCGAGGATGAGCGGAAGCCTCGCGAATTCATGGAGCTCGAACGTCTGTGAACGCCACCGCCGCCCCGCCGGCCGACGCGTCCACCAGCGACGAGCCCCAGATCAACCTCGGGGGCAAGGACGCTCAGTACTGGTTCCAGTTCGTGCACCGCCGCATCTGCGCGGCGCGCGAGGATCGGAAGCGGTTCGACGGCGGCTGGGAGCGGGCGCGGCGCTACTACGGCGGCGACCACTGGAGCCACAAGCTGCGGCCCGCCTGGAAGGCGCGGCCGACGATGAACTACATCTTCGGCGACATCGAGACCCTCATCCCGATCATGCTCGACCGGGAGCCCACGATCAACGTCGTCGGCAAGGATGAAGAGGCGTCCAAGAAGGCCGACTTGATGCAGGACGCGGTCCGGGACGTCTTCACGAAGAACGAATTCCCCTCGGTCCGCGGCGTCTTCGTCCTCAAGGATTCCCACCTGTACGGGACCGGCATTACCAAGCAGTGGTACGACCCGATCCGCGACGAAATCCGGATCTCGCACATGGACACCAGGTACTTCTTCCCGGCGCCCGGCACCGTCGAGCTCCAGGACGCGGAATACCTGACGATCATCCACAACCGCGCGATGAGCGCGGCGCTGCGGCAGTTCAAGCATCTCAAAGGGAAGATCAAATCCGGCGTCTGGGACGAAGCGTTCACGCACCAGCCGATCCAGCCCAACAGGACGTACGAGGATTCCGGCAACGTCGTCACCGATTCGGGCGCGATCGTCGGCGGCCCCGGCGCCGGGAATCAGAGCGACGCGTCCGATGGCGACTCCTCCCAGGGCGTCGTCACGCAGGTCGAGATGTGGGACCGCGACGACGAGGGCAACGTCTGGTGCACGATCATGGTCAACGGCGAGGTCGCGCGCCGCGGCCCGTCGCCCTACCACTCCGGCCGCGCCCGCGAGGGCCGGCGGATGGGGCTCTATCCGTTCGAGCGCGAGCTCTGCTATCCGATCGGGTCGCAGTTCTGGGGCATGAGCGAGGTCACGAACCTCGAGTCGCCCCAGGACGGCATCAACCGGACGGAGGCCCAGGTCGCGGACTGGCTCCGGATGGTCTGCACCCCGTACATGCGGATCCACAAGGACAGCCGCGTGAGCCTCAAGGACATCACGAACCGGCTGGCGTCGTTCCTCGTGTACAGCGGCACGATCCCGCCCGACTGGATGCCGCCGCCCAACGTGCCGCCGGAACTCTTCCGGGTCATCGAGAACCTGCTCCGCCACCAGGACAACATCTCGGCGATCCACGACGCGGCGCGCGGCGAGATCCCGGCGAGCGACTCGTCGGGCATCGCGGTCAAGCGCCTCCAGGAGGCGACAAACGGCCGCGTGAAGCTCAAGACGCGCATGTTCGAGTCCTACCTCGTCGGCGTCGGCCGGCAGGTCATCGAGCTCGTGAAGCAGTTCTCCCAGGACCGGGTCATTCGCGTCGGGCAGCAGTACAAGTGGATCAACCGGATCGTCGTGGATCCGGAGATGAACACCCAGCGCGTCGACCCGGATACGGACATTTCCCAGGACGACTTCGACGTGGAAGTGGGCGTCGGATCCACGCTCCCGATCGACAAGGGCGTGCGATTCGAGCAGTCCCTCCAGCTGCGCGAGGCCGGCTGCATGTCCAAGCAGCAGCTTCTCCGCGACGCGGGTCGCTCCGAGGAGGACATCGTCCGGATCCTCGAAGAGGTCGACCAGGAGCTCAAGGAGGAGCTCGCCCAGCAGGCCGCCCTCTCGGCGCCTCCCGCGGGCGGCGCACTTCCGCCGGCCGAGGGCGAAGTCCCCCTCGAGGAAGGCGCTCCCGTCGCGGAAGCGGCCGCTGGCGACGGCTTGCCCACCGAGGAGGAGATCGCGGCGCTCGAGGCCGAAACCGCTCCGCAGTAGCCTACCCCTCGTTGCGACTCGAAAATCACGGTGTACGGTTGGGTCGTTAGCGATCGGAGAAGTGAATGCCGCGCGAAGGTTACGTGAACCCGTCCGAGAAGGGCGACAAGGGCGACCGGGGCCCGCACAAGGGCGGCCGGATGGGCGGCGGCAGCGACAACGAGTCCCCCTCCCAGGGCAAGCAGGGGCAGGAGGACAAGAAGGCGTCCCCCGGCAGCAAGAACGGCGGGAGCGGCGAGGGCTACGATCCCGGCGGCATCCACGGGGAGTCGTCCTTCTCCGGTCACGGCAAAAAGAGCAAGAAATTCTGATCCGCTGACTTTCGCGGACCAGTTTCGCAGGAGAGAGGAGACCTCGGCATGTTCCAGCTGATCGGCGACATCCACAAGCACACCCTCGGCGCCGGAAAGGCCCGGATCGGCAACTTCCACGGCTTCACCGGCTCGACGGTGGCGAAGGCGGTCGACACCCTCTGGGCGTCGCCGTTCGTCGTGACGTCGCCCGGCTTCCTGGACAAGCTCGCCTTCGAAGTCACGACCGGCGCGGTCGGCGTGGCGCGTCTCGGCCTGTACCACAACAAGGGCCGGAACAACCTCTACCCCGACACCCTGATCGTCGAGACGGGCGAGATCGACGTCTCGGCGGCGGCGGTCAAGGAGGCGTCGATCGACGTCAAGATCGACGCGGGCATCTACTGGTTCGTCTACCTCGCGGGCACGCTCGCGCCCACGGTCCGGTGCGTGGCGGCGGCCTGCGCGCTCCCGCTCCTCGGGCTCTCCTCGGCCCACGCGAACCAGCTGGGGATCTCGAAGGCCCTGGCGTACGCCGCCCTCCCGGCGGCGTTCCCCAGCGGCGGCGCGTACGCCGCGACCGAGTTCCCGCGCTGCACGGTGGGCTTCACGGCGAAGTAGGTCCGGAGGCGCACGACGATGGAAGGCGAGAGCCCGAAGGCGGGCAAGCTCCGCAAGGCGAAGCAGCGGACGATCGACACGTCCGAGGGCATGAACGTCGACATCCCCACGCAGGGGACGGGCGACCAGTACTTCGAGATCAGCCCCGCGCGAATCGGGGCGCTGCAAAGGAGACTCCGTGGACGAGCGGGCAAGCGCCGCGCGCATTGAGGCGCTCAAGGGCCGCGTGAAGGGCCCCGCTGCCCCTCCGCCGATCGAGGAAGAGGCCCTCATCGACGAGGAGCCGGGCGAGGACGAAATCGTGGTCGACGAGGTTCTCGACCAGATCCGGTCCTGGATGCCGCAGGTCGACGAGGAAGACCGCGCGAAGCTCCAGCAGGCGATCTCGCTCATCGAGGAGTGCGTCGGCGGAGGCGAAGAAGGCCCCGCGGACGAGGAGCCGGCGCCGGAAGCCGGCGGGGAAGCCCCCGCGGCGGACGGCGGGGCGCCCCAGGTCCCTTTCTAAAACTAGATATTTTTTTTGAGACCGTCCCCGGGTGTTCCGGGGCGGAAGAAGTCGGGTTGAGAGGCTCCGATGGAAGACGACAAGGAGCTGGAAGCCGCCCTCGACGGTTTGGAGACCGAGCCCACCCCGGAGGCCGATGATTCGGCCGCGGGAAGCCCCTCCAACGCGTCGGAACGGGTCGAGCCCACCCAGGCCGAGAAGGAAACCGCCGGGAAAGCCGGGAACTCCGAAGAGATCGAAGTCGAGGGACGGAAGTACCCCAATCTCGAGGCGTTCAAGCGGGCGCACGCGCACTTGTACCGCGACCACAGCCGTGTGACGAACCGTCTCACGGAACTGCAGAAGCGGCACGAGCCGTTCTCGGCGCTCGAAAAGGCGTGGACGGAGGATCCCAAGTTCTTCGACCACCTCATGAAGGCCAAAGAGGAGTACTTCGCGCGGCGGAAGGCGGGCGAGAGCCCGGCCGAAGCCAAGCGCAACACGGGCCTCGACCAGGTCCCCAAGGAAGTTCTCGAGCGCCTCAGTCGCCATGACCAGGTTCTCGCTCGCGTCGAGCAGAGGGAAGCGGACCAGGAACTGGATGCCGAGATGTCGGACATCCGCAAGAAGTTCAACCTCGATGACGCCATGGTGGATCGCGTTTGCGAGAAAGCCTTGGACGTCGCGCAGAAGACCGGGTTCAAGATCAGCCTGGAGGAGGCGTACGAACGCCTCCAGGTCATCGAGAACCGCGGAAAGAGCCTTCGCGCCGAGGCCGAGCTCAAGCGGGTGAAGGGCAACGCGGCTCCGGGAAGCGGTTCCGTGAACCAGCCGCCGGCCCCCAAGAAGGGCATCGGCGACTACGCTTCGTCGTCGGACGAGGACAAGGCCCTGGACGAAATCCTCGACAGCATCGGCAAGTAGTACCCGGGCGACTCGTCCGGAGAAGGTTCGTCCATGGCCCTCCTGGCCTCGGACGTGGACTCCCTCACGACCGTCTTCATCATTCCCCGCGCCGTCCAGAACTACTTCAAGGCGAATCCGTTCTGGTTCCGGCTCAAGCGGAAGGGGATCCGGTTCGAAGGCGGCACGGAGATCCGCGCCCCCATCTTCTACGACAAGCTGGTGTCGGGCGGCTCGTACCGCGACCGCCAGCCCCTGAACACGACCAACAACACGGTCATCACCCACGCGAAGTACGAGCTCCAGGAGTACTACATCCACGTCAGCGTCTCCGGCCGAGACAAGGCGCTGGGCGGCGGACGGGCGGCGGTCAAGAACTTCGCGAAGCTCAAGATGCTCCACGCGAAGGACCAGCTGTCCGACATCCTGGGCGTCGACACGCAGGGCTCGAACACCGACAGCATCTCGCTGGACGGGCTCGGCCTGACGATGTCGGCCTCGTCCACGTACGCCGGCATCGCGGTCGCCGACGTGCCGACGTGGAAGGCGAACATCCTGGCGGCTTCGGCCAACACGATGACGCTGGCGAAGCTCCAGACGGTGCTCGGCCAGTGCACCTTCGGCGGGTCGCGTCCGACGCTGATCGCCTCGCGGCAGTCGGTGTACGACAAGTTCTCGACCTTCGGCGACACGGTGCAGCGCATCGTCGACACCGACATGGCGTCGGTCGGCATCGCGCAGCTGAACTTCCGCGGGATCCCCTGGGTGGCGGATCCCCACTGCCCCGGCGCGGACGGTGGCGACACGACCAACGTCGCGGAGTTCATCAACGAGGACTACTTCGAGCTCTGGATCCACGAGAACTACAACTTCCTCGTGGAGAAGATGGCTCGGGTGTCCGGCGAGGACGTCGACCGCTGGTCGATCTGGGCCAAGGGCAACCTCGTGTGCCATTCCCGGCGGCACCAGGGCGAGCTCACGGCCATCGACCCGAACCTCTAGACCCTACGGGTCCGGAGGCGCGCAGCAGTTCAAGGGGGGAGGGCCCCGAAAGGGGCCCTTCCCCCACGGTTTAGGTGGAGACGGTGGGAAGCGAAGCACTCGAGTTCAAGATGCGGACCGAGTTGGATCGGCGCAACCGGTCCGCGCCCCCGTTCTCGATACAGTCCGGCTCCCAGCGCAAATCCGCGCCGGCCAGCTACGACGATCTCTACTACTCGAC
>Ga0196980_1000459_pt1 | contig 9856 bp, 7 predicted proteins | sample S3_1013CmetaG_FD_155486 | JGI IMG/M metagenome (GOLD analysis project Ga0196980, IMG submission 155486) | Soil microbial communities from Anza Borrego desert, Southern California, United States - S3_10-13C | ecosystem: Environmental > Terrestrial > Soil > Desert | place: USA: California... | reverse complement strand
ACATGCTCGAACAGGTACCGAATGTGCGCGAGCACCTGCTCGTCTTCCACTAGCCTGCCACCGAAATATTGGGCCAGGAGGGGCTTGGTGATATCGTCCGAGGTAGGTCCAAGCCCACCCGTGATGATGATCACGTCCGCGTCTCGGCTTTCTTCGTCAAGGACATGGCGGATGGCCTGCCAGTCGTCTCCTACAGTGACCATTCTTCGGACTGAAATGCCGATGCGGGTTAATTCCCTGGCGATAAAGGCGCTGTTGGTATCAATCGTTTGACCGATCAGCAGCTCGTCGCCAATCGTGATCACCGAGGCGTTCACTGAATGCATGGTTTTCAAAGGTAGGAGATGGTTAAATTTGAAAATTGAATCGGATGCGCGTCCTTCTACTTTGTGTCATTTTTCCTTTTTTCACTGCCGGGCTCTTTGCGCAGGCGGTTGGGGAACGATTACAAAAAGCTTACCAGCGGTTCGAGCAGGATTCGCAGTTGAAATATGCCGTTGCCTCGCTCTACGTGATCGAGGCGCGCACCGGGAAAGTAGTGTTCGACCGGAATTCAGGTCTTGGGCTTCCGGGCGCCTCCACGCAAAAGGTGGTAACGGCTGCCACAGCGCTGGAACTCCTCGGAAATGATTTCCGTTATAACACGCTCCTGCAGACGAACGGACAGCTCCGTGGAAATAGCCTTATCGGCGACCTGGTTCTGAGAGGCTCCGGTGATCCGAGCCTTGGCTCGTGGCGCTATGGCAATACAAAACCCGCATCCATCCTTTCTCATATCATTAGCCTGCTCAGGGAAAAGAAAATCAGGAACATCACCGGCGACCTTGTGGTGGACGAATCCGCATTTGAAAGCAACACGGTCTCCGACGGTTGGATCTGGGAGGACATTGGAAATTATTATGGAGCCGGGGCCGGAGGGTTTAACTGGCGCGAAAACCAGTACGACCTTATTTTGAAAAGTGGTCCAAAAGAAAAGGACCCGGTGCGTATTGTGCGGCTCGACCCCGCGGTCGCAAACCTCAGGTTGGTGAGTGAAGTGAGGGCCGGGCCGCGCGGGAGCGGCGACAACGCTTATATCTATGTCCCTCCTTTTGCGGCCACCGGCTTTGTGCGCGGCACCATTCCCGCAGGCGAGGACAGCTTCAAAATCTCCGGCTCGCTTCCCAACCCTGCGGGGCAATTCGGGGCAGAGCTGGCAGCTGCGTTGAAAAATGCCGGGATTCGATTGCAGGGAGGCGTGCGAACGCGACTTGATCAGCCGCCGCTCAACCGCGGACTTCGCGAATTGGGATCCGTAGCATCACCGACCCTCGATTCTCTCATTTATTTCTTTCTCCGCCGTTCGATCAACCTTTACGGCGAGGCGCTGGTGAAAACTTTCGCCCTCAAAGAACAGGGCCTGGCTTCCGCGGATACAGGGTTGCGCATACTCAGAGATTTCTGGAATCAGCATGGGATCTCACCCGATGAGCTGAACCTTTATGACGGGTCCGGGCTTTCCCCGCTGAACCGGATAACGACCCGCGCACAGGTAGAGGTACTGAAGTTTGCCCTGGCACGACCCTGGTACCGGCCTTTTTACGAAGGGCTGCCGGAATTCAATGGCATGAAAATGAAAAGCGGCACGATCAGCGACGTAAAGGGCTTTTGCGGATATCACAAGGCCGCGGACGGGACGGAGTACATTTTTTCTTTTCTCGTGAATAATTACTCCGGCCGCGCTTCCACGCTGGTGAGCAAGATGTACCGTGTGCTCGACGAGCTGAAATAGGATTTTCCGCTGGCTGAACGAATAACCAATAAAACTGCAAAAACTATGGCTCAGAACTACAGAAATCACTGGCGGTACATTCCGCTCTGGCACTACATTACGCCGACCGTGCTGCTGGCCATACTTATCGGCAGCATCATGAATCTGGTGAATGCCGACCCGGCCGCGCTTTACTCGGCCAGTCTCATTCTCGCGATTGCTGCGTTGCTCTTCGTTTTTTACTGGTATGCGCGCTCCTTCGCGCTGCGGGCTCAGGACAGGGCAATTCGGGCGGAAGAAAACTTCCGGCATTTTGTGCTTACGGGCAAGCCGCTGGATCCGCAGCTAAGGATGTCGCAGATTGTGGCCTTGCGATTCGCCTCCGATGAAGAATTTCCCATCCTGGCTCGGCGCGCCCTGGATGAAAAAATGCGGTCGCGCGAGATCAAGCTGGCGATACGGGAGTGGAAAGCGGATTACGACCGGGTCTGAGTCGAGTCCGGAGTCGGGGAGTCGGAATATTAAATAATAAGCATCAAATGTTGAAGTGGCGGGGGCGTTGTCGGCTTCGACATCGAACCCTCGAACGCCCTATCCTCCTAACTCCCACCTGGACGTTATTGTCAGATGTTCAATATTCGGTGGCTAAACGCCTATTCAATCAGAATCCAAGGCGCCTGAAAACCTCCATTTCCATCTGCAGCAGCCAGGGAGCGGCGATAGCAGCAATCCAGATGAGCAGCACAAAAAGCTTTCCACCCAGAGACATGTCCTGGATCAGGTGGCGGTGCAGCATTCCCTCGATCGCAGTCATCAACTTTTCCTCTTTCGGACTGTACTGAAAGGGAGGTCCCGCGGGCTGGTCGTGAAACGCTGCATGTTCTTCGATGAGGATCTTTCGAATCTGCCAATAGTTCTCGTCGCTCAGATCTTCGTAAGAAATGTCGAGGCTGATCCCTGCTGCCTCGATCTTTTTTTCGACTGCTTCCATCTTGTTCTCGGAAAAAAGCCGCACCAGCATCAGGGCCGGGAAAATGAGCAAAGGGTAAACCGGGATTTTTATGGCAATCCAGGCCAGGAACGCGGCAGACACAAAAACAAATGCCTTGCCGAGCCAGCCCTCTTCATCGAGAAACACGCGGTGGAGGAGTTGTCCTCCGTCGAGCGGATAGACCGGCAGCAGGTTGATCAGGTTGAGAATGATGAGCAGGAGAGCCACACGCGAGAGTGAGACGCCACCAATATCGCCGTCACCTCCAAAGTAAAAAAGCAGCAGTCCGACGATGATCCCGGGCAGCGGACCCGCGAGCAGAATTACGGCAGATTCTTTCTGCGAAACCTCGCGCTTGCTACCGGACACGTAAGCGCCGAGCAGGGGAATGAAAAAGATGCCCAGGTCTTTGTAACGGTAAATTTTCATCGCCGCGAAATGTCCCAGCTCGTGAAAGATCACAATGGCAGTGATGATCAGCAGCACCGTGAAGCTGTGAAAAATGTAGTAGCCAAGCGCCAGGTATAGGGCCAGGCTCAGAATGGAACGCCACCAGATGTTGCCGGTGTCCTGGGGTTTTTGAAATTTAGGAGGGTAATACACGACGTCCGGCTGCACCGGTGATTCGGATTGCTGCTCATCCATCAGGTAAAATTAGGCAGACCCTGAGTTTTCAGCTGAAATAGGGCTGCAGTTTTTTGTAAAGCGCATCGGGCATTGAAGCTTTTTTCATCGAGCCTGCCTCCATGAAATAAAGTACGACGCGTCCGCTGGCGAGCTGCTCCCTGCTTTCGTTATAAACTTCATGATGAAACTCAATCCGGGATTGAAACGGAAGTTCCTTCAATATGCTGCGGACGGTCAGCAGGTCGTCGTACCGCGCAGGGCGCAAAAAGCGACTGTGCACCTCGGTTACGGGCATGATGATGCCAAGCTTTTCCATTTCCGCGTACGTAAAGCCCAGCTGCCGGATGGATTCAGTGCGCGCAACTTCAAAGTACAGGAAAAAATTGCTGTGATAAACGACGCCCATCTGATCTGTTTCTGCATAGCGGACTCTGATTTCGGTTTCGGTAACGAACATGATACTAGCTGTTTTACATTCGGTGAAATGAACGAAATGTTAAAACAACAACATTCCTTTCACTTATCCACAACTGTTTGGAATGATGTTTGGTCTGAGCTGAAATAATTTTCATATTCGCGGCGTTACTTTATCCCGATCTCCATCGGTGCCCGGCTAAAGGACATTCCAAATGAAGAATCACAGTTTGCTGGTACCTGCCATCTTCCTCACCCTGTCCGCATTTTCCCAACAAACCGCTTTCTACAACGATCCCGATGAGAAGCTCAGGGAGGCTAAGCAATATTTTCAAAAAGAGCAGTACAGCCTGGCGTACCCGATATTTCGCGAGCTGAGCCAGACAATCCGCGAAACTGACCGGGTGAACCGGCCGATCACCGTTCAGGAGATCGAATACTACACGGTTGTCTGCGGACTGAAGCAAAATGAGGCAAGGGCGGAGGAACTCGCACGCGAATACATTGAGGTAGAAAAGAGCAACGCGCGTGTGCAGATGATGAACTTTCACCTGGGCGAATATTACTTCCGTCACGAACGATTTGCTGACGCGGTCGCGCGGTACGAAGAAGCCAACCTCGGCAACCTGAGCAACCGCGAGATTGCGGAAATGAAATTTCACCAGGGTTACGCGCACTTTAACCTGCAGCAGTTCGCCAGGGCGAAGCCGCTGTTCAACAGCGTCCGGTCGCTGAAAAAGGATCCGAACTACTTCCACGCCAACTATTATTATGGTTTTCTCGCTTTCCGCGATCGCCAGTACGGCGAAGCGCTTGAAAGCTTCCGCGTTGTGGAGAATGATAAAACCTACGCGCCGATCGTCCCGTATTACATTGCACAGATCCATTACACGCAGGGACGAAAGGATGAGGCCCTCGCGTACGCCGAAAGCAAGATCCGAAGTGGAGAGTCGCAGTATTACGACCTGGAGCTCAAGCAAATGGTAGGGCATGCTTATTTTGAAAAAAAGCAGTACGAAAAGGCGCTTCAATACCTGGAAGACTATGTCCGCGGCTCCAGGAAAGTGAGGAGGGAAGACCTCTATGAACTTTCTTACGCTTATTACCAGACCGGCCAACTCAACAAGGCAATTGAAGGATTTCGGCAGCTGAGCGGCCGGGAGGATTCACTCAGCCAGCACGCGATGTACCTGCTGGGCGATGCCTACCTGAAGACGGGGCAGAAATCGAATGCCCGCAACGCTTTCCTATTCGGAGCATCGAACAACAGCAACCAGCGGCAAAAGGAGATTTCGCGCTTCCAGTACGCCAAGCTTTCCTACGAGCTGGGTTATCAGGACGAAGCGCTGAACAGTCTTCGTTCATTTCTGAACGATTATCCCAATTCGCAGTACCAGGCGGAGGCCCGGGAGCTGTTGATTGATGTGCTGGCGAATACAAACAATTACCGCGACGCGCTGACGCTCATGGAAGGGTTGCCGAGGATGTCGGAGAATGCAAAGAGACTTTATCCAAGAATCCTGTTCGGACGCGCTACGGAAATGATCAATGACGGCCAGCTCGCACAGGCCGATGTCCTGCTGACCCGCGTACTTTATTCGGATTATAATGCATCGGTGCTGCCGTTCGCCTATTTCTGGAAAGGAGAGATCGGATACCGGAGCCGGCAGTTGGACACCGCCATAAAATATTACCAGGCATACGCCACCTACGGCTCGCCGCCCGCCGGCGAGGCAAATGCCACCAACGTGAAGTACAATCTCGGCTACGCTTATTTGAGGAAAGAGAACTACCCGGTATCGATGAACTACTTCCAGGGGCTGATGAAGGCCCCTGCGCTGAATTCGGACGCCTTTTCGCAGGACGTGTACCTGCGGGTTGCCGACAATCATTTCATGATGAAAAATTTTGCGCAGGCGCGCTCCATGTACGAAACCGTAATCCGGCTCTCCTGGCCGGCCGAAGACTACGCGACCTTCCAGATCGCGATGCTGGCGGGAGTGAGAAGCTCGGCGGAGAAGATCTCGCTGATGAATAACATGACGAGGAAATTTCCCAATTCGCCCCTGGTGCTCGACGCGAACATGGAAATTGCCAATACTTATATGAGCGACGAAAAATTTCGCGAGGCCATTCCTTACCTCGGCAATGTGATCAGCAATCCCACGGGCGAAGCGATGAAGCCGCAGGCTTATTTGAAGCTCGGGATTGCCTATTTCAACATCAACCAAAACCAGGACGCGCTGAAGCAGTTTTCGACTCTCGTGGACCGGTACCCGAACGCGCCCGAGGTGGAGGATGCCCTGGACCAGGTGCGCGCCATCTACGTGGAAGAAGGAAAACCGGGCGAATACGCCGACTTTATGCGGCGGGCGGGTCGTCCCATTAGCATCAGCAGCGAAGACTCGCTGACCTATTACGCGGCGGAGCAAAAGTATGACGAGCAGAAGCTCAACGAGGCGCTTTCCGCGTTCAACGAATACCTGCAGAAATTTCCAAACGGAAGCTACGCGCTCGATGCGCAGTTCAACCGTGGGGAGATCTATGCGGCACGCAAGGACTGGAACAATGCGCTTGCCGCGTTGGATGCAGTGATGGCCGAAGCCCCGAACAAGTACGCCGAACGGGCGGCCGTCGCGGCGTCGCGTATCAGCTTTTTCGAGCTGAAGGATTACCCAAGGGCCGAAGACCATTACACGCGTCTTAAGCAGCTTGCCTCAGGCCAGGAGAACCGGCTGGAGGCGATGCGGGGACTGCTGCGGAGCCAGTACCAGCTGAAAAAATGGGGAGAAGCGCTTGAAAATGCAAAAGAGCTGGCTGCAGCGAAGGGAGCCAGCGCCGATGACAAGGCGCTTGCAAACATGACAATTGCCCGCTCGCACCAGGTCGCGGGTCAGCCTGATCTCGCCCTTGCCGCATTCCGGCAGGTGGTGCAGGTAAATAAAGGTGCGCTGGCGGCTGAAGCGCGTTACGAGATCGCAAATTCACTCTTCCTCCTCGACAAGCTCACTGAGGCCGAGAAGGCAGCATTCGAAACGATCAACAAATCCGGGTCCTACGATTACTGGGTAACGCGTTCGTACCTGTTGCTCGGAGAAATCTATTTCCGGCAGAAAGATTATTTCAATGCGAAGGCGACATTCCAGAGCATTGTGGACAACAGCCTAAATGCGGAGCTGAAGAACGAGGCACAGGCGCGGCTGAGCGCGGTGATTGAAGAGGAAAACCGGTCGAGCAAGGTCAACAATTGAATTGGGAGCAATGAAACGACTTCAAACGATAAGCAAAATAATGGCAGGATTCGCGGCGCTGTTTCTTGCGCTCCATGCGCAGGGGCAGAAAGACACGGCTGGACCGAAAGCGGTCGAGATCGTTTCGGGATTCAAGCCCATGCTAAAGGAGTCGGCCAAGATCTATTTCGGTGCTTCACCCGCTCCGCCTGACACTTCGCGCCGGAAACTTACGTATGACATTCCGAATCAGAACTTATTGTTTGCCTACCAGCCCGGATCGCTGAAGCCGCTGGCTCTCGATATGGACACTTCCGGCGCTTTTGACAATTCCAGCTACGTTAAGGCGGGTTTTGGAAGCCTGCGCACACCGCTCGTGCAGGCGGGAATTACATTTGGAGATGGCAGGAGCGCCGGTTTGAACATTTATGCGAAGCATGTGGCTTCGGAAAGCAAGCGACCGTTTCAGAAATTCGCCGAAACCTCAGCCGAGCTGTCCGGATATTTCAAGGTCCGCAAGCTGGAATGGAACGGGGCGCTGGGAATGCGGCAGGACCGGACTTATAAATATGGCTTTGAACCGCAGACCCTTTCGTTTCCGGAGGATTCGCTGAAACAGAATTTCCAGACCATCTCGGCCCGAATGGGTTTTCGGAACATTGACAAGACGGAATTTGGACTGACATACGCACCTGTGGCAAGGATCAGCATTTTCAGCGATCACCTGAACAATAGCGAAAGCAATACGGTCGTAGATCTGCCGCTGCAGAAGACGATTGCGAAAATTTTCGAGGTGAACCTGGCGCTTGGCTTCGACCTGACGCGGCTTTCTCCAAAAAACAAGAGCGCGATCAACAACACAATGTATCACATCGCTCCGTCGGTGCGGTTCAAGACGAGGAAGTTCAATATCCAGGCGGGCATTCGTCCGACGTGGGACAATGGAGAATTCGAGATGTTTCCGAACGTCCTGGCCGAGATCGGCACCGAAGACCAGCGCTTTTTCCTGCACGGAGGATGGACCGGCTACGTGCGAAAAACGACCTATCAGTACCTGGCTTCACAGAATCCCTGGCTCTGGTTGCCTTCGACATTCCGTAATACGTGGATCGAAGAGCGTTTCCTCGGGATACGCGGTTCGATAGGCGATCATTTCACTTACGCCACGCGGGTGGCAGTTAACCGCTTAAAAAACCAGCCGCTGTTCGTAAACGATACCGCAGCCGCCGGTGGCGGGAAATCATTTGTAGTGGTGAACGAGCCTGCGATGAATGTGGTCCAGCTCGGCGGAGAGGTCGGCTTTAATGTGGAAGAAAGATTTTCGCTGATCGCGGGCTGGAAGATCAATGAATACAGGGGGCTGAAAAATAACCACAGGGCGTGGGGACTGTTGCCTCTTGAATTCAATGCAGCCATGCGGGTGCAGGTGCTGAAAGACCTGTTCGTGAATGGCGATCTGTTTGCCTGGTCCGGATCTCAATACATGACACGCACGGGGGACAATGCCCGGCTGAAGGGTGCCACCGACCTGAACGCAGGGGTGGAATTCAGGATCACGAAGAATTTGAACCTCTGGGCTCAATTCAACAACATCACCAACAAAAAATACCAGCGCTGGAACCAGTACCCGGTTTACGGATTTAGTTTCCTCGGTGGAGTTGTATTTTCGTTCGATCAAAAGAACAAATGATCTTTCGCGATCTGTATGAGCATCTGCTCCGTCACGAGCAGCTGCAGCTGCCGGGAATTGGATGCCTCCGGCTCCACCGCCGCCCCGCCGAGGTGGATTTCCGGAATCGCCAGGTGCAGGCTCCGGTTTATTCGATTCAGCTGGATCCTGAAGACGAAAGCGCAAGCGCGAGGGATTTAGCGGCTCCATTGTCGGAAACGCTTGGACTGACCGCGGATGAGGCCCTTCAAAAATTCAGCGAATTATGCCGCGGATTACGCCAGCGGCTCGTAAAGGGCGGTTCGTTTCAATGGAATGGCGTTGGCGTTTTCAGGCTTGACGATGCGGGGAAGATCAGTCTCGACCCCGTTGGAAGCGACCCTGAGCTGTTTTCACCGGTGCCGGCGGAGAGAATCGTCCGGCAAGACGCAGAGCATCTCGTAACGGTAGGAGAGGAATCGCGAACATCCACCGAAATGTCGCGCATGCTCGCACAGACCGACATACCTGGGCGTAAGGCCGTGCGCTGGTGGCTGTTACCTCTGATAGTCGGCCTTGCGGCTTCTGCCTTTGTTGCCTGGTATTCTTTGAAGCAGGGTTCGGCAATGTCTGTTGTCTCCAATAAGGCCAGCCTGAGCGTTCGGGAAAGCGAGCCAACCTACCGCATCATTCCGTAGTGGCGCTCGCTCAGGAAACAAGTATTACTTTACAGGCAATGCAGACGATCCATCACGAATTCTGTCCGGTCTGCGGTTCGACGGCCCTTCGTCATGTTTTTTATGCGCGCGATCATCTCGTCACCGGCGAGTCGTTTCCGGTCATCGAATGTGCGGAATGCTCGCTCCGTTTTACACAGGACGCGCCCGATGTTTCATCGATCGCCGACTATTACCGCTCGGAAGATTACATTTCCCATTCCGGGACCTCACGCGGGCTCGTGAGCAGGCTCTATCACCGTATCCGGCGCCGCACCCTGCGAAAAAAAAGAAACCTTGCGGAACGGCTTTCGAAAGCAAACAGGGGCAGGCTCCTGGACGTGGGCGCAGGTACCGGTCATTATTTGCAGCAGATGAAAGAGCACGGTTGGCTGGTCATGGGAACAGAACCGAGTGAACTGGCCCGGCAGGCAGCGTTGCATTTGCATGGGATCGAGTTGCAGCCGGCATCCGCTCTCT
>Ga0196980_1000458_pt1 | contig 9902 bp, 12 predicted proteins | sample S3_1013CmetaG_FD_155486 | JGI IMG/M metagenome (GOLD analysis project Ga0196980, IMG submission 155486) | Soil microbial communities from Anza Borrego desert, Southern California, United States - S3_10-13C | ecosystem: Environmental > Terrestrial > Soil > Desert | place: USA: California... | reverse complement strand
GCTAAGCTCAGCCGCGAACGGAAAAGCATCGCCTGGGTTGTGGATGAATTCGGGGGAACCGCAGGAATTGTGACGATGGAAGATGTGCTCGAGGAACTTTTTGGGGAGATCCAGGACGAATACGATACCGAGGAATTTGTGGAGAAGCAGATCGCCGAAAACGAATACATTTTCGCCGGCCGGCTGGAGCTGGATTATTTGGAAAAGAAATACGGGTTCGAATTCCCGCGGGACGAATATGAAACACTTTCGGGCCTGATCATTCACTTCCATGAAACCATTCCAAGGCAAAAAGAGCGCATTATCATTGACGATTACGAGTTTGATATCCTCGGCGTCAGCGATACCCGGATCGAGATGGTGAAAGTGAAAAAGCTGAAATGAGCAGTAACAGTTTTCCGCGCCGGCAGCCGGCACCCTTATCTTTGCGCATTCCCTGCAATGGCCCTGCTCGACTTTTTCAATAAACGCAAGAAAAATCCCAATGCCGAGATGTCGTTCATCGATCATCTCGAGGATCTGCGCTGGCATGTCATCCGGGCCATCATCGCCATACTGGTTTGCGCAGTGCTGGTCTTCATTTATTCCAACGTTGTGGTGGACGAGATCCTTTTTGCGCCCACCCGTGCCGATTTCATTTCGGCGCGCTGGCTCTGCCGGCTGGGGCACGGCATTGGGATCGGCGATGCACTGTGTTTTAACGAAGTGCCCGCGAAATTCCTGGAAACCACGATGACCGGTCAGTTCATTGCTTCCTTCACTCTCGCCTTTATGGGGGGGTTTGTGCTCGCATTTCCGTACGTGTTTTGGGAATTCTGGCGTTTTGTGAAGCCCGCACTTTCACCCAGGGAGCTGAGGAGAACGAGAGGAGTCATCTTCTGGGTTTCGCTCCTGTTTTTTCTGGGCGTTGGCTTCGGGTATTTCATCCTGACTCCGTTTATGGTGAACTTTTATTTCAATTACAAGCTCAGCGAGCAGATCCAGATCATGCCCAGCTTTTCGAACTATCTCGAAAATCTTATCTATACTACCGTAGGGGTCGGAGTGCTTTTCCAGATGCCGCTGCTGGTGATGCTGCTGGCCCGCATTGGCATTGTTACCGCGCGGTTTTTGAAAAAATATCGCCGGCACGCTTTCGTGGTGATCCTGATCGCTGCCGCGATCATAACTCCTTCCACTGATCCTTTCAGTTTGGCCATCGTTACCATTCCGCTCTACGGTCTCTACGAGATCAGCATTGTGATCGCCGGAAGGATCAACCGCCGCCAGGAGGCCGAGCTCCGGGAATGGAGCTGAGGCACCGCGTGCCCAAGTTTCCTAAATTTGCACCACCGTCTTCCCGCCTGCCGGTAACAAAAAAAAATTTCAGTTATGGCTCTCGCCTTTGACCTCCAAAAACCCATCGCGATCGGCAGTGATCATGCCGGGTACGATTACAAGGAAGACCTTATCTCTTTTCTCGAAGGGAAGGGCCTGCCGTTCCAGGATTTCGGAACGCATTCCAAGGACTCGGTGGATTATCCTGACTTCGCTCACCCGGTTGCGAATTCAGTTGAGAACGGGGAAGCCGCGTTCGGCATCCTGCTTTGCGGAAGCGCAAACGGGGTAGCGATCACTGCAAACAAACACCAGGGGGTGCGCGCTGCGCTGTGCTGGGGTGAGGAAATAGCCAAGCTTGCACGCGAGCACAACAACGCGAACATCATCTGCATCCCTGCGCGCTTCGTTCGCGAAGGCGATGCGGAAAAGATGGTAGACATCTTCATGCATACCCCTTTCGAAGGCGGAAGGCATGCACGGCGCGTGGAAAAGATCGCCTGTGCAGCAAAAGCGGTTTAGCTCACCACCCCAGAACCCAGGCAAAAATCAGCGGGGCCACGATGGTTGCGTCGCTTTCAATGATGTATTTGGGAGTGTCCACGTCCAGCTTTCCCCACGTGATCTTTTCATTGGGATGCGCGCCGGAATAGGAACCGTATGAAGTGGTGGAATCGCTGATCTGGCAGAAATAACTCCAGAAAGGAATTTCATGCATTTCGAGGTCCTGGTACATCATGGGCACCACACAGATGGGAAAATCGCCGGCGATGCCTCCGCCAATCTGGAAGAAACCGATTCCCTTTCCTGCGCTGTTGTCTCTGTAATAATTTGCGAGCCAAACCATGTATTCGATGCCGCTTTTCACAATGTCTGCATTTAATGCGCCCTTGTACACATAGGAAGCGAAAATGTTTCCCATGGTGCTGTCTTCCCAGCCCCCGACGAGGATGGGCAGGTTTTTTTCCGCGGCGGCAACCATCCAGCTGTCGATGGGGTCGATCTGGTAATACTCGCGCAGCAATCCTTTCAGGATGAGCTGGTACATGTACTCGTGGGGAAAATACCGCTCGCCTTTTTTCTGAGCGTCAGACCAGAGCTGGTGAATGGGCCGCTGGATCCGGCGAAATGCTTCTTCTTCCGGAATGCAGGTATCTGTGACGCGGTTCATGCCGCGGTCGAGCAGCTCCCGCTCCATCAGCGGCGTGAGGTCGCGCCAGTGGGGCAGCCGCTCGTAATGATCGTGTGCCACGAGGTTCATAATGTCTTCCTCCAGGTTGGCACCGGTGCAGCTGATCAGGTGCACCTTGTCCTGGCGGATCATTTCCGCGAGCGAGACCCCGATCTCCGCGGTACTCATTGCGCCCGCAAGTGTCACCATCATTTTACCGCCCTGCGCAAGATGGCTTTCGTACCCTTTGGCTGCGTCTACGACTGCAGCTGCGTTAAAATGGCGGAAATGGTGTTCGATGAAGCTGGAAACCGGGCCTCTCATTACTTCTGATTTTAGCCCGCAAAATTACTGCTTCAAAAAGACAAAACCCTGACTGCCATTGGCGAGGTCAGGGCTTGTTTTACCACACACCAAAACTAACTTATGTGTCTTTCTAAGCTTTTTTGATCTTTTGATACACGGTCCAGTTGAGTCCGACCGAGCGCAAAATGATTTTTGTGTCCGCATTTTCGATCGTCAGGAAATAGGCGTTGCCCGTATCCCTTACGACTTCGAACAGGTCGCTGATCCAGTAATCGGGATAGCTCTTCCAGAGGTTGCTTTGCAGTCTTGCCGGAAGATCCGCCGGGCTGATGTAACGGCTCAGCCCAATAAGCTCGCCGTCGGGGTTGTAATAGGCAAACACGTGCCGGTCGTTATAGACGAAAGCGGCGCGGTAATAATTGTCAGCAGCGGTCCACTCGACCTCCGTGGCCCGGGAAAACTCGTCGCGGAAGGCCTGCAGCACTTTTTCGGTTACCCGCTCTTTGTTCTCGGGAATTACGGGCGTCCCGGCCATAGCGCCAATTCCGAACAGTGCAAGTGCCAGTGTCACAATCGTCTTCTTCATACTTGTCATTTTAATGGTTTGAAATTTTTTCTTCTGTTTTTCCCTGTGACGAAACAAATGTATTCCGGGTTACAGGGCACGACAAGCCAAAAGTTACGAGCGGCAGTGGTTGTTAATGACCCTTAACAGCCGTGCGCCTTAAACTGCTTAAAAAAATTTTGCCGGACGATAAAGTATTTAGATATTTGTCTAAATATCACAATAACGGTGGTGAATATCGTATTCAAAGCTCTGAATGATCCTACCCGCCGCGAGATTTTGGAGCTCCTGCGCGACCGGGACCTGACAGCGGGCGAGATCGCGGAGCAGTTCAACATGTCCTGGCCGAGCATTTCACATCACCTCGACCTGCTCCGCCAGGCGCGACTGATCACTTCGGAGAAAGTGGGCCAGTTTGTTCACTATTCACTCAATACCACCGTTGTCGATGAGATTCTGAAATGGCTGATGCAGTTCAAAACCAAAAAGAAGCAACCATGAACACCTTTTTGAAACGCGCCGTTTGGGTACTTTTTGCGATCCCCGCCGCGTACCTGTCAATCATCTGGAATGCCCTGCCGCAGCAGGTGCCCATGCACTACAACATTCAGGGAAAGGTAGACCGTTACGGCAGTAAGGAGGAGCTGATCCTGATGGTAGGATTGCTGACAGCAATCAACATTGGGGTTTATTTTCTCCTGGTCAATGTGCACCGGATTGATCCAAAGCAGAAATACCGGGGAGAGAATGTGGGCGTCATGCGGAAGCTTGCCTTCGCCATTTGCCTTTTCATTGCCGCTATCCTTTGTGTTGTGTTATACAGTGTGCAGCAGGGCGAGCTGACCTTCAGGCCGAGCCTGATCGTGATCGCAATTGGTCTCCTCTTCGCGGTGATCGGGAATTACTTTTACAGCATCAAGCCCAATTATTTCGCAGGCATTCGCACCCCCTGGGCGCTGGAAAATGAAAACAACTGGAAGCTGACGCACCAGCTGGGGGGCAAGCTGTGGTTTGCGGGCGGAATCGCGATAGCCGTTGCAGGCTTCTTGCTGGAGAGCTGGCCCCTCTTTGCGCTGGTCATGGCCGTGGCGCTCGTGCTGCTGATTGTTCCCATCGCGTATTCGTACCGCCTTTATGCGCGGGAAAAAAGAATAAAAAGAATGTAGGGTACTTTTATGCAAAACTGGCTTTGAACTACCTGGCCCACGCGCGTCTTTCGTTTGGCAACCCGGAAATCCTCGTGGGTAATATCATCAGCGATTTTGTAAAAGGCAAAAAGAAGTTCGATTATCCGCTGGCGGTCCAGAAAGGAATCGCGCTCCACCGGGCCATTGACAGTTTCACCGATACTCACGAGGCCAGTCGTAAGGCGAAACAGGTGTTCCGCCCGCACTACAGGCTTTACGGAGGCGTTTTCGTCGATATCACGTACGATCACTTTTTGGCGCTCGATGGTTTGGAATTTCCGGGGGAAACCCTCCTCGATTTTTCGCACCAGGTTTACCACACCCTGGAGGGCCATGCAGATCACTTACCGGCGCGCTTCGCTGCCCTGTTCCCTTACATGAAGCGACACAACTGGCTCTTTCATTACCGCGAAACCGAGGGGATCAGGAGAAGCTTCGAGGGTATTGCCCGGAGGGCACGGTATGTTTCAGAGGCGGAAACCGCTTTCCGTTTGTTCCTCCAGAACTACCAACTCCTGCACGATTGTTATCGTCAATTCTGGACAGACGTGAAGCCGTTTGCCCTTAGGGAATTCGAATTTCTTTCGGGTGCCGGCACAGGAAATATTTGAATGCGCCCGTTTTCGAATCAGTTATTTTTGTCAGCATGAGAGGTGTCTGGCTTATCGGCTTTGTTTTTTTGGGGCTTGCCGCCGGCGGGCAGGACGTTCCGCCGCTGGACAAGTCGCCGATGGATATGAGCTATTTTCCCGTGAACTACCCGGTACTGAAAATCCAGAATAAGAGCACCGGCTCACCCGTAATGAGAGTAATCTACAGTCGTCCGCAGAAGGCTGGAAGACAAATTTTCGGGGGGCTCGTGAAATACGGGGAGCTGTGGCGGATGGGAGCAAACGAGGCGACCGAACTCGAAGTCTTCAGCCCGGTTCGCATCGGGGGACGGAAAATATCGCGGGGACGCTACACTCTTTATGCAGTTGTGAATGAGCAGCAATGGACTTTCATTGTGAACCGGGAAACGGACACCTGGGGAGCGTTCAAGTACGATCCGCGCCGCGATGTGGTGCGGGTGCAGGTGCCGGCGACGCGCACCGTTAACCCGCTGGAATACCTCGCCATTTTTTTTGAAAAGTCTGCAACCGGCGCGAACCTCATCGTGGAGTGGGACCATGTTCGGGTTGCCTTGCCGATTGTTTTGTGAAATCGTTATGAGAAACATAAACATTATCGTCTTGTCGCTTGCCCTCGCAGGCTGCGCGGAAAGAGGAAACCGGAATGAGCAGCAACCGTCGCGGGATACCAGCCGTACGCAGCCGCGGCAGGAAAACACGGTGAATCCACATGCAGGCGTGGATTTGTCTCCGATGGATATGAGCTATTTTCCTCCCAACTATCCGCAGCAGAAAATGGGAAAAGCCGTGTCCGATCCGCCGCTTGCGCGCATCATTTACAGCCGGCCGCAACTTCAGGGACGCAAACTGTTTCGGGATGTGCTGAAGCATGGCGAGCCCTGGCGCCTTGGTGCCAATGAGGCAACCGAGCTGGAGCTGTTTCGCGACGCTCTCATCCAGGGTAGACCGGTAAAAAAGGGGCGCTATATCCTGTATTGTATTCCTCAGCAGGATCAGTGGGCCATCCGCCTGAACAGCAACCTTGACAGCTGGGGCCTCAAACCGGATTCTACCCGCGATGTAACCAGCTTCATGGTGCCGGTTACAAGATCGAAATTCCATATTGAGTACTTCACAATTGTCTTTGAACCCGCAGCCGAGGGCGCGAATATTCTAATGGCATGGGACCAGCTCGAGGCGCGCCTGCCGATCCGTTTCTGAGATTTCCATCGCGGGCGGAATTCTATCGATATTTACAGCATGTGCGGAATTGCCGGGATCATCAGTTGCGATGCGCAGGAGCTATCGCAGCAACGGCTGCATCTCATGTCGGCCGCAATCGCTTACCGCGGACCTGACGGAACGGGAAGCTGGCTGGATAATGACCGGTGCGCAGGCCTGGCCCATTGCCGTCTTTCCATCATCGACCTGAGCGCGGCGGGAAACCAGCCAATGCATTTCCGGAGAGGAGAACAGGTTTATTCCATCATCCACAACGGCGAGATTTACAACCATGTCGAACTTCGGGAGGAATTAAAGAAAAAAGGATATTCTTTTCTTTCCAAAACCGATACCGAAGTAATCCTTGCTGCCTTTGACCTCTGGAAAGAAAACTGCCTTACTCGCTTTGACGGAATGTTTGCCTTCGCCATCTGGGACCACAAACGAAAAGAGCTGTTCGCCGCGCGGGATCGCTTTGGAGAGAAGCCGTTTTATTATGCCTGGCACGGGCGGGCGTTCCTGTTTGCTTCCGAGATGAAGGCTCTTTGGGCCGCGGGCCTGCCGCGTGTTCCCAACCGTAACATGCTGTTCAATTTTTTGACGATCGGTTATACCGGAAACCCCGAAAGGCCGGGTGAAACGTTTTTCACTAATATTCACAAACTACCTGCTGCGAACTGGCTCCGCTACCGCCTGGAAGGAAATCAAATTGACATTACCACTTATTGGGCGATCGACGGGCGACCGCAAGTCCCCGTGCCTTCCGAAAGGCAGGCCAGGCAAAAATTCCTTGAATTATTAACGGCCAGTGTCGACCGGCGGTTGCGCAGCGATGTGCCCTTTGGAACTTCGCTCAGCGGCGGACTCGACAGCTCGAGCATTGCCGCGCTGAGCGCAACCCGCCAGAGCTACAAGACATTTACCGCAGCCTTCCCGGGATTTGACCGTGACGAAGAGCGTTTCGCACTGCAGGTGGCACGGAAGCTGAACCTCAAACCCTGTGTCGTGCACATAACCGGCAGCGACCTCGTGGAGGACTGGGAAAAACTTTGCCGGCACCAGGAAGAACCTGTTACTTCATCCAGCATTTATGCGCAATGGCGGGTGTACCGCCTTGCCGCCGAACAGAATGTGAAGGTTCTTCTCGACGGCCAGGGCGCGGATGAAGTGCTGGCGGGTTATCACCGTTATTATAAATGGTACTGGCAGGAACTTTTCCTCAAAAGAAAACTCCGCCGCAGTCGCGAGATCCATCATGCGAGAAGGCTGGGAGTGAAAGAGCCCTTCGGCTTACCAAACCTGTTTGCCGCGTTGCTGCCTGAGATCGCTTCGGTGGTGCTGGAAAAGCGATACCTGCTGCGGGCGCTTCGACATCGCGATCTGAATCCCGAATTCGCGCGCGAACACGGCCGGGAGGCCTATTATTCGGCGCCGCGCGTCTTCGATCTGAACGGAGCCCTGCATTTCAATTGCTTCGTGCATGGGCTCGAAGAGTTGCTGCGCTACGCCGATCGAAACGCGATGGCACATGGCCGCGAAGTGCGGCTGCCTTTTCTAAACCACGAACTCGTCGAGTTTCTTTTTAGCCTGCCGGGCAATTTCAAAATTCGCGGAGGGTGGACAAAATGGCTGCTCCGCACTGCAATGGAGCCCTTTCTTCCTCACGAGATCGTATGGCGCCAGCAAAAAATTGGTTTCGAACCGCCGCAGGAAAGCTGGATGCGCCATCCGCGTGTTCAGGAAATGATCCGCGCAGCGAAGCAAATGCTCGTTGACGAGCGCATCCTGCAAGCTTCGGTGATGGGCCGGGAGATCGTTCCCCGGTCAGCACACGAGGCCGGCAATTACGACTGGCGTTACTTGTCTGCCGCGAGCCTCTTCAAGTAAGATGAAATCTCCATCTTTGCAGCTCATCGCAAACAAGGCATATGAAAGCGGCAACGAGATTCGTTCACGCGGGCACGCATCCGGATCCTTCCACCGGGGCGATCATGACCCCCATCTTTCAGACGTCCACCTACGTCCAGGAAGCGCCCGGCAGGCATAAGGGGTTCGAATACGCAAGATCACAAAATCCAACGCGCAAGGCACTTGAAGAGGCGCTGGCGGTGATAGAGAACGGACGGTTTGCTCTTGCATTCAGCAGTGGTGTCGCAGCAACCGATGCCGTCATTAAATTACTGCAGCCGGGAGACGAAGTCGTGGCGGCGAACGATATGTACGGGGGAACGTACCGGTTGTTTTCAAAAGTGTTTGAGAAATTCGGAATCCGCTTTCACTATGCCCACATGCACGATGCGGAGAATGTGGCGCGGCTGGTGAATGAAAATACACGGCTCATCTGGACCGAAACGCCTACCAATCCGCTGATGAATATCTGTGACATCGCTGCAATGGCCGGGATCGCGAAAAAGCACAACCTGCTGCTTTGCGTGGATAACACTTTTGCTTCCCCGTATCTGCAAAACCCGCTCGAGCTGGGCGCCGACATCGTCATGCATTCGGTGACGAAATACCTGGGCGGCCACAGCGATGTAATACAGGGCGCGCTGGTGATGAATGACCCGGAGCTGCGGGAAAAACTTTATTTCATTCAGAAAAGCTGCGGGGCCGTGCCGGGGCCGATGGATTGTTTTCTTGTGTTGCGCGGGATCAAAACGCTTCACCTGCGGATGCAAAGGCACTGCGAGAACGGGGAAAAAATTGCACACTGGCTTCGGTCTCATCCGAAAGTGGAGAAAGTGTACTGGCCGGGATTTTCAGACCATCCCGGCCACACTGTCGCAAAAAAACAAATGCGCGGGTTCGGAGGTATGCTCAGTTTCACCCTGGCCGACGATAGTCTTGAAAATGCGACCCGCGTGCTTTCATCAACCCGGCTGTTCGCGCTTGCCGAAAGTCTCGGCGGCGTGGAATCGCTCATCAATCATCCCGCGTCCATGACGCATGCATCAATTCCCCGCGAGGAGAGGATTCGGAATGGCCTCACCGACTCGCTCATCCGGCTGAGCGTGGGGATTGAGGATGCTGAAGACCTGATCGCAGACCTGGAGCAGGCTATCGGGTAGTTTTGGCATTCATTCTGCAAAAAGAACCGAAACAAACGATGCTTTACCTCATCGCGATCATATTGCTCATAGGATGGGTGCTCGGGTTCTTCGTTTTTTCGGCCGGACAGATCATCCATATTTTGCTGGTACTTGCAGTTATCGCGATCTTGCTGCGGCTCATCCGGGGCGATAACCCGGTTTGAGTTCCTGAATGAATCCCAAAGAGCTCAAGGCATTTCTCGACAGGAAGGTTGCCGAATACAACGGGCCGTTTTTCGTTGCCGGCGATCCTGTTTCCATCCCACATCTCTTCCACAGGCGGCAGGATATCGAGATCGCCGCGTTCTTCTCCGCCATTTTCGCCTGGGGAAACCGCCGGGCGATCATTGCAAGCGCCCGCAGGCTGGTGGAGCTGATGAGCATGCAGCCTTACGAGTTTATTATGTCCCATTCCGCTGGTGAGCTCAGAGCTTT
>Ga0196980_1000456_pt1 | contig 9921 bp, 19 predicted proteins | sample S3_1013CmetaG_FD_155486 | JGI IMG/M metagenome (GOLD analysis project Ga0196980, IMG submission 155486) | Soil microbial communities from Anza Borrego desert, Southern California, United States - S3_10-13C | ecosystem: Environmental > Terrestrial > Soil > Desert | place: USA: California... | reverse complement strand
GGGGGAGGGCCGCTGCATGAGAACCGCAGGTGATTGGCGGGTGGTACCTCACCGCGCCATCGACAAGCGGATCGAGATCCAAGCGAACGGGGTTCCGATTGCGTGGGTGGACAACGACGACACGGACGACGGGCCGGATAACGCCAAGCTGATGGCGCTCGCGCCCCGCCTACTCGCGATGCTCCAGGAGGTTGACGAACTAGGATTGGGCCATGTCATGCCGAACTGGCGCACGCGTCTTGAAGCCCTACTTGCGGAGGTCAAATGACTGAAGTGGAGTGGCCGGAGCACGCGAAGCTCACCCAGATCGCGGCGCAGAGCCAGGCCTGCTACGACTTCGTGCAGTGGCTGGAGAGTGAAGGCATTCACCTCGCCATGTATCTCCCGACGCGGGATAAGGAGGACGAGGAGGACGAGCCGCCGACCGAGTTGGTGGCGTACGCCCCGCCGATGCGGGAGCTCCTGGCCCGGTTCTTCAACATCGACCAGCGCAAGCTGGAGGATGAAAAACTGGCAATGCTGGCCCGCCTGCGTGCGGCTCAGGACCGAGGCTAGGTTCCGGTTACAGAACCTGAGCGATTGTGCTGTGCCCCATCATTTTTCGAGGGGCGGAACGGAGGATGTATGGAGGAGCCCAGAGGAGTACCCAAGGAGGCGCGGTTATGAAAGCAGTCCATGCCTGGGACAAGTTGTGGGAGTACCTGCCGCCGGTGGAGCTCGCGCCGGCTGTAGGTGAGGCGGTCGACGCCGTCCAGCAGAGTGGCCGCTGGACGACCAAACAGATCGAGGCGTTGTATGCCTTAGTCAGCACGGTCCGGGACTACGACAAGACCCAGCGAGAGGCCGTGGAGGAGCGATTACGCGATCTCATCTACTGGGAAGATCCCGATGCCATGAAGCTGGTCTACACCACCGAGGAAGGCCACGTCGGGATAACGGACCAGGAGTGGAAGCAACACTACGAAGCCCCTACGTTCGCAGAAGCAGTGGCGAAGATGCACCAAGCGTGGAGGACCCGTGATTCCCGGTGAGCACACCAAGGCCTGTTTGGACGCCGAGGCCAGCCGCAAGCGGGCCCAGGAGCGGTACGACCAGCGCTGGCCTGCCCAGTGCCCGTTTTGCCGCACGGACACGGACTCTCGGTATCCGTGTCCCAACTGTCTGTACCAACTCATTTGCCCGCGCTGTGGTGCCGGCGGGGCGATGCACCCGGAGGATGCGACGATCCCGTGTAAGTACTGCGGGTTCGATGAGAATAACTCGAAGCACAAACGGCCGCCCGACTATGAGTGTCAGTGCCGGGTGGCGCGGGAGGCGCAGCGGCAGGAGGAACTTCGCAAGCTGCGGGGTCAGCGCGACCGCATTCAAGCGGAGATTGATCGACTCCAAGCGGGAGGCGATCCGTTGCAGGAAGGCCAGTATGGGGCCGGTGGTCCAGGCACCCACGGCTATTTCTCCATGGGAGGTTAGTGTGGCGAGACCGCATGTGTTGGTGGGAGCGTGCTCGGGCCGGCGGGTAGCCCGGCTGGAGCGGCTCGGCTGGGGCCGGCTCCACTCAATTTATCCGGTGGGCGGGCGCATCGGCCGGAAGTTTCAGCCGTACGACGGGGAGCGCTGGGCCTTCGACAATGGGGCGTTCGCCTTTTGGAATGCCAAGCTCGAGTACAATTTCGACCGGTTCGTGGAGGCGATGAACTGGCTCGACCAGGAGATCGTGGTCCACAACCGACGGGTGCCGCCGGTCTTCGCGGTGGTGCCCGACCTCCCGATGCGCGGCCGGGAGTCGCTGGAGTTCAGCAAGCTGTGGCTCCGGAAGACGCGCGAGATCATGGGCGGGTGGCAGCATACCGACTGGTACCGGGAGGGTCGCCTCCGGTTCTGGATGCCTTGGTATCTGGCCGTACAGGATGGCATGACCCCCGCCGACTTGGAAGAACCGTATGACGGGGTGCCGTTGATCTGCTACTTCGAGGGCATCTTCATCGGCGGCTCCGATGAGTTCAAGGCCACAGCCCCGGAGTGGCGGAAGCTGCTCAACTACTGGAGCGGGAAGCTCCATTTCGCTCGCGCGTCGAGCGTCCGGCGGTTGGATCAGGCGATTGCTGCCGGGGCCAACTCAGTGGACTCGACGCAGATGATGTGGTCGGAGGAGAAGTTTATCCGGTTCGCCAAGGCGTGGTGCCAGCGGGTGGGCCATGAGGTGCCGGATCTGACCTTGGAGGAGGCCGCATGAACTACGATGAGGACATCTTGATCTGGTTGAAGACCGTGCAGCGGTATGTCGTGGTCGATAGTGCAGAACTGTCGGGGCTCGCGCAGGCGGGGCTCGTGCGCGCTACCCGGCACCTGAGCAAGCACTGGGATCCGGTAAACGCGAAGGCGGAGGCCTTTCTCTTAGGAATGAACTACAGGGTCTTGAGGGTCGCATGGCGTGGGGGAACACCTCCAGCGGGGTCTGGGCGATGTGCTCCATGAGTCCCCGAGAGGAAGTACGCATGGCGTTCATCGAGACCAGCGGGAGGATCGCGGCTGCGGCGGCGCTCCTGAACAGCAACACCGTGCCTTGTACCTGTTGCGGTCTGACCAAAGCAGAGAATTGGGCGGAGAAACAGATTGCCGATCAGGCCGCGGCCATCGTGCATAGGTTGCAGCGGTTAGCGAAGCAACTGGAGAACGCATGAACCACCAGAAAGCGACCCCAGGGCAACTACGGAGGCGGCAGCGGACCCTGTGGGATCGTATCCACAAGGATCCCGGCCAGAACCATCGCCAGCACCAGGCGTGGAGCAACGAGGTGTACGCAATTCAGCGAGAGTTCCACCGGCGGGGCGACCTGCTCGCCGATAAGCTCGGCATCCCCAAGCGGGGCAGCGATGCGCTCATTCATGCGACCCAGAGTATCGCCGGCGCACGCGGGCGCTGGGCGGAGCTCCGGCAGCGCGGAGCCACCGATCAGGAGATCCGCGAGTTCCTCGGTCGCGAGTGGACGCAAGGCGGCTACGCCGGAGCAGGCCTGTGGTACGATTACTGGGGCGGGACCAACCCGCGGTTGGTGATCGGTCGAGACAAGCAGCAGACGCTCAAGGGTAAGGCGCTGATCGTAGCCGTGCGTACAGCGTATGCCATTCCAGTGCCGAGAACAAGGAGAACGACATGCCCAAGGTAGATTGGGAGATGGTGGGACCAGAACTCCTGGATGCACTCACGAGACTGCTCGCCTTTCCGTTGGCGGTGGACCCCGAGAGTGGCGAGAGCGAGGGTGATCTGGAGATCGCTATCGGCGAGGCCGCGGATGTGGTGGACCGAGCGCGTCTGATAAGGAGGAACGATGAATCCTGACCGGGCCATCATCCACGCCGAGGACATCGCTTTCCACCGGCGGTGCGGCCTGCCGCTCCCGGCGGACGGGAAGCTCAAGCGCGGCGTGCTCTATCAGCAGGAGGGCAAGTACTATCGGCTTCGGCGCGGGCGCGTAGTGGAGATCCCGGCCGCGTGGGTGGGGCAGACGCTCCACCCACAGACCAAACGCAAGCGGCCGAGCAAGGCAATTCACAAGCGTCGGAAGATGCTGAAGTACGGCGACCATCCAAAGAAAGGCAGGAGGACATGAGCGGGCTCGGCGGACCCGTACGGTGGCAGCCGTTCCCGAAAGGCTGGACCAAATACTTCCGAGAACAGACGGGTAAGCGGTTTGCGTGGGAGACGGTGAACGCACAGTGTTCGGCGGTGGCGGAGCTCTACCGCAACTTCTACGTCTCGCACGCAACGGACCTTCGCGCAGCGCTCGGCCGCGCCCGGGAAGTGGAACACCAGTACGGGTTTTACCTTGGCTCGGTCACCCACCCCTACTGGGTGAGATACCCGCTCATCCGGCACGCGTGGGTGCGGGTGGGTGCGGAGATCCATGATCCTACCCGGTTCTGCTTCTATGCAACGCAACGATCGTACGTGGCGATTGTGCTCGCAAGTGATCCGGCCTACGACCTCGGCATGAATCGGGTCAAGCAGGCTCTCGGGGGCCGGCCCATGCCCGCGTACGACCCGAGCAAACGGGTGGACTGTACAGAACCAGTCATTCTTAACATCTTCGATGGGGCAGTAGACGAGGAGCGGCTGATCTGGCTGGCCAACTGCCCGCCCGGACACCCGGTATTCTGCAATGAGGCACACCGGCGCGCCGTCGTGCGGTGGTTCGTCGAAGCCGGTCACGGAGTGTGGGTACCTATCGACAATCGAAAGGGGATTACCGTATGACTGCGTTGGCTGAATGGCAGCGGATGCTACCGCCTGTGGGGTCCGAGTTCCGTCATGATCGAGGGGAGCTCAACATCTTCAACGTGGGGGCGGGCGACCTCCAGATCCAGATCACCGGGGTGGAGGATGAGGCGGAACTCGCCAAGATCCGGCAGCGGATCGAGGGGATGCTGAAGCAGGGCTACGTCCTGCTGGCCGCCGACAAGCGCGGCCGTCTGCGTCGAATCAAGAAGTTCGACCCGAAGAAACTCACCTATACGATCAGTCTGGACGAGGGCCCCGATGCCGAGGTGCCGGTGAGCAAGGGTAAGGCCACTGCCGTGCCCCGGTCCGCAGGAGGCTGAGCATGGCTGCACCCATTGTGCCGGAATCCACAGAGGCGTTCCGCGACGCGTTAGTCCAGTCCGCCGCGGATACTCTGCCTGAGATTCTGGCAGAGAGTCTGGATGCCGACGTAACCCAGGACGAAAAACCTACTGACGAGGAGGCAGAAGACGTCGACCGGATTCTGGCGGAAGTCGCCCGACGGAACGGCATTCCGCTGTATGACAGCGCGGAGGAGGCCGCCAAACCCTGGAGCCAGCGTCGGGTATCCGGTCAGATGCACGAATTGCTCCGCGCACTCTTCCAGACGGCCGCCATCGAGCGTGGATTCATGGGCGGCATCCCCATACCAGGGGACGGGAGCCCGCCCCTCGTGATTGAACCGCGGCATCCGCTCCGCGCGGCGCTCGAGAGTATCGGAGCCAATCTGGAAGATTCGGCAACGCGGTTTGGTCGGGCGATCCGGGCGGGCGACTTTGCGTTCGCCGCGTCACGCCTCCCTAAAGACCGGGACTACGAACACGTCACGTCGTGGTGGTCGGACCGCCTGCAACGGCTGGTGCTCGTGGTGCGCGACCGGGAGACGCAACTACGCCGGCACGTGCTCTGGCCATACCGCTTCAACCTGGATCACGAGGAGCGGTGGCTTAAGCTCGCCGACACTCTCTCGGCATCTCTCAACTACGATTACGATGCCGAAGTGACCGCGATGGAGTCACTGGAAAAACACGTGACTGCGCACCAGTTCAAGATGTATCTGATCACGGGTATGTTCATGGAGAGTTCCCCGCGATCCGGCATCGCGTATCTCTTCCGCCGCCTCCGACCGACGATCGCCTTGGGAAGCTCGGGTCCCCGCAAGAGTCTGATAACCGCCGAGCAGGATGGCGAGCGCAAGGTTCGGATCATCGCGTGTCTCTGCCTCCATCCCATCGGGTACTATCAGGGGTCGTGGGCGGGGGTGATGGTCCCGACCGACGACGTGCTCACGCACCTGCTGCTGATGCGCGGGGACGAGCACATGTTCTGGCGGCAGGCCAACCAGCATTCGCCGCGCAATATCAACGCAGGACTCTGACCTATGGAATGGACGCAGCACGACGGCTACTGGGAGATCGACGGGCGCGAGTGCACGATCACACTCGAGCCGCGTCCCACCTACTGAGATCGTGGCAACTTCATCGCGAAGTTGCACCCAACCGGTCGGTTGGCCCAGGACATTGATCACTCGGATTTGTGGCCTCGATACTACTTCGATTGGGCGCGAGCGCAGGCGGAGATCGAGGCCTGGCTGGAGAAGCGGGGACAACGCAAGTAGACCAGAGGAGGACCCATGTACGAGACGACGGAAGACTTCGTAGTGGCGCTGGCCAACGAGCACCTGGTGGGGTTCACCATCACCGCGGCCGAGGTCGATGGGGGCCTCCCGGTGCTGACCCTACGCCGCGGGAAGGAGGAGCGCCAGGTCGTGCTCCAAGCGGACGAAGAGGCCAACGGCCCGGGATACCTGGTGGTGTACGATGAGCGGCAGCGGGAGCTCCGGCCCCAGCCCAAGTCTCAGCGGACGCGTCGGTTAAGCCATACTTGACCCGAAGACCTACCGAAGCGACCTTAAGGGACTGGCCGGAGCCGGTCCCTTTTGGTACGTTTGTAGATGGTATCTCGCTGTGGCAGTAGGAGTTAAAAGAAAACGCCGACCGAAGTCGGCGCTTTCCGGAGGAACCCACGAATGGATGGGGAAGGAAACCAGTCCAAGGTGGGATGGCGGCCGGGGACCCCTCCCCGTCGCTACAAGCAATATGCCCCGAGGCAGTCGGAGCGTCAAGGGGCAGCCGAAGGAGGTTCATATGGTTCGGATCGTGGAGAATAGTCTCGGGCTGCCGACCGCGCGCGTGCGAGAGCTCGCCCGGCTCGCGCGACCGCGTGCGACGCCTCCGGTGGAGCTCATCCTCCGCCCGACCCGCGCGACACCGTCCCACCCGCGGGGAGTTCGCTGGAACGCGAGCAGCACGCCCGAAGCCGCGGTCGTGGAAATCGAGCTCGGCTTGCGCTGGCGGTATCCGTTCTACCATCGGCATGGAGCTCCCGCCCTGCGCCAAGGCTACTTGTCCTGGGGCTGGATTCCCTCGCTCGAGGTGTGCCTGCTGGGGCTCCTGGCCCACGAACTCCGCCACTGCTGGCAGGTAGTGTGGCCCGATCGTCGGTGGTCCCTCGAGGTCGAGGGGCGTGTGAAGTCCCCCTTTGCGTGGGCGGGAGAGCGCGACGCCGATCGGTGGGCGTTGCAGGTACTCGGGAGGGCAGCATGAGTCCCCAGCGGGAGCGACAGCGGCGACGCACGAAGGGCCGGTGGATCGAGGTACGCCAGGATGTGAACTGGCTCAAGCGCAAGCGCAAGCAGGTGCCGCGCGGCCTTCTCCAGCAGGTGTTCAATGAGCGCTTCAATCGGCCGAAGGCGGGGTTCTGATGGGACGCTCGCGAACGTTCGAGAGTACGGCGCAGCGGCAGTTGGCGCAGGCGTGTGCCCACGAAGCACCGGGGTTCTTCGACAAGCTGATGCGCGCTGGTCTGTATCGGACGGGCCAGTTAATGCACGACGTGGTCCGCTCGCTCGGCTACGAACTAGCCGAATTGGGCGCGGCATTCGACAAGGAGTACGAATGCAGGAACGTATCTGGTCGCCGCACCGCTACGGCTGTGTCGTCTGCCACCGGCGGGCGCGGGCGAAGTGGGCGCGGATCGAAGCAGCCCAGCGGGCGCAAGAGCGCGCGGGGTTCCGCGTCCGATCGGCGCAGCGCATCGCGCGGAGCTTCCGGCTCTGCGTGAGTTGCGCCCGCGGACGGCCGGTTCGAGGTGAACATTAGTCCCTTGACGCGACCCTTTCCGTCGCATATCATTGGCCGTCCGACTGTGCAGGAGCAGTGCCCCAACGCGGGTGCTGACAGTCTGGAGTTCAATTATGAACAACTTTAGCTTGGCGCTGGAACGCTACCTCCGCCAGTTGCGGGAGGAACGCTTCAGCCACGCGACGATCCAGAAGTACGACCAGACGCTGCGGCGACTGGAGCGGGAACTCGGTGGGCTGTTGCAGTCGGACGCCACCGTGGGTCCGGTACTGGTGCGCTGGCGCACGGAGCGCGTGCGGCGCTTCGAGGACGACGAGATCTCCGCCAGCAAGGTGGTGAACGAACTCAACATCTTGCGGGGGTTCTACGACGCGGCGCTGGCGGCCAACTTCGTTACGCACAATCCCGCCCGCACCCTCAAGTCCGTGTGGCGCGGGGCGTGGGAGCCGCGCCCGATGCCGCTGGAGCATGTGCAGCGGTTGATGGAGGCAACCGAGCCCTTGGTGGACGCGTCCGGGGAGCCTCGCCTGGCGGCGCTCCGGGATCGCACGATGTTCGAGCTCTACTACAACGGCTTGCGGCGGCAGGAGGTCTGCCGCTTGGGGACGGACCAGGTGCGACACTCCGTGGCGGAGCAGACGCTCGTGCTGCACGTGATCGGCAAGGGCTCGCGCCAGTACCGGGACGGCAAGCCCCGCGAGGTGCCGCTGTCGCCGGCCGCTGCCGATGCGCTGAGTACCTTGCTGCTCGTGCGGTTCTTGCCGGCCGAGGAACGCGCGCTCTGGCTGGACCAGGCGCGGGGACAGGTCGAGCAGGAGAACCTCGCCCCGTACGTGGCCGTCGAGCGCCTCCTGCGCAAGCGGTTGCGGGAGACCGCGCCCTGCTTTGTGACCGGACACCCGAAGCGGCAGGGGGAATGGCAGGTGTCGGAGCGATTCGCCAATCGTCGGTTCCGTGAGTACCTGGTCCTCGCCGACCTGGTGGACGCCGACCGGCAGCCGCTCCCGTATGGACCGCACTCGCTGCGGCATTCGTTCGTGACGGAGCTCCTGGAGCGGGACGTGGATTCGCTCCGCGTCCGGGATCTCGCGGGTCATACCTCGGTCGTGACGACCCAGATGTATGACAAGGTGCTGTTGAGCGGGAAGGCGCGGGCAACCCGGGCCCTGCCCGTGACGTGGAAGAAGGTGGCGGTATGAATGGCCTTGGATTCATGGTGCTGGGCGCGTGCGTCCTGCTCCTGCTGGCGCTCTTCACCAGCGTGTATCGGTGGTTGGAGCGCATCGGGTGGCCTGTTCGGGAGGGCCCGCGGCCGGGCACGACCATCCCGCTGAGCGTGTACGAGGTGCGGCCGAGCGAATTGCTGCGGGAAGCGTTCCGGTTCAACCCGCCCACGTTCCGCGCGCGGGATCGGGAGCGCAAGTTGCGCGAACAGGGGCCGCCGGTAACGAAGGCCCCGCTGCCGGAGATCGAAGTCCGCGAGGTGTTCTTCAAGGAGGGGGAGCCGCGCACGTTCGCCGAGTACGCTGGGCAGCGGCCCGTGCTGGAGCAGTTGCAGGACATGCTGAAGGTGATGGTAATGGTGGGTGACCAGCGGCTCCGGCCGATTCTCTTCACCGGCCCGCCGGGCATGGGCAAGACCCTGCTGGCGAAGGTGCTCACGAACGAGATGCGGTTGGCCCTCAACCGGCCGGTGCATTTCTTCGAGACCTTCCCGGCCGACCTGCCGGATGTGAAGCGGTTGGACGAGATCATCCGGCGGTGCCACAACCATCCGGGCTCGGTTCTTTTCATTGACGAGATCCACGATCTCACCGACCGGCATTGCCTCAAGCTGTATCTCGTGCTGGAGGAGGGGCGGTATCTGTTCGAGGGCGACGCGCAGCCGACGATCCTCAATCCGTTCACGATCCTGGCGGGCACCACGGATCCCGGCACCTGCCACCCGGCCCTGCTGCGCCGGTTTGATCGGTTCCATCTGGAGCCGGCGACGCGGAGTTGGCTGGAGGATCTCCTGTTCCATCGGCGGTTCCCGACGGAGCGGGGCGCGGCGGCGCTTCTGGTGAGCCGCACCTACCACGGGGGTGAACCGTGGCGGGCGCTCAAGCTGCATCACATGGCAGAGACGTACGCGCGGGCGCGCGGGTGGGATCGCGTGACCGAGGCGGCGGCGCAGGCCGTCATCGACCGACTCAAGCTGGACGAGTGGGGCCTCGGGGATCGGGAGCGGGCGGTCATCCGGTCGCTGCTGACCCAGCCCAAGATCAAGAATGTGAAGGGGCAGGAAATCATCACGCACTACGCGGCGGCGGAAGACGCGGTCTGCACGATGGCGGGTGTGGATCGGGATACGTACCGCCTCGAGATCAAGCCGGTGCTGTTTGCGCAGCGGCTCCTCATGGTGCGGGGTGGGCAGGCTCTGACGCCTCTTGCCGTTGAACGATATGGCCACCTGGGAAGGGTCGCCTAGTGATTTTCCTCCTCTCGGCTCGCTCACTCT
>Ga0196980_1000447_pt1 | contig 10089 bp, 13 predicted proteins | sample S3_1013CmetaG_FD_155486 | JGI IMG/M metagenome (GOLD analysis project Ga0196980, IMG submission 155486) | Soil microbial communities from Anza Borrego desert, Southern California, United States - S3_10-13C | ecosystem: Environmental > Terrestrial > Soil > Desert | place: USA: California... | reverse complement strand
GCGCGGGCCTGACTTTTGCAGCTCGGGGTTCGCCATGAGACAAGCCATCGCCATAGTCCTTCTGACTTTCTTCGCCGTCGCCGCACCCGCTCAGCAGAAATCCGCTGCAGGCGGCCGCACCGCGAACCTCCCCGACTTCACCTCGCTCATGAAGCAGCAGGGGCCGGCGGTGGTGAACATCATTACCAAGCGCGAGGCGCCGGCGCGAACCGCGCGCGGCGGGCCGCAAGCCGAGGATCCGGTGCAGGAATTCTTCCGCCGCTTCATGCCCGATACGCCGGAGCGCGAGCGCCCTGGTCCGGGCGCGGGCCTCGGCTCCGGGTTCATCATCAGCGCCGACGGTTACGTGCTCACCAACGCGCACGTGGTGGCGGGAGACGGCGAGGTGACGGTGCGCCTCGCCGACGCGAAGCGCGAGTTCAAGGCGAAGGTGATCGGCGCCGACGAGCGCACCGACATCGCCCTCCTCAAGATCGACGCGAGCGGGCTGCCGACGGTCAAGCTTGGCAAGTCGGCGTCGCTCCAGCCCGGCGAATGGGTCGCCGCCATCGGCTCGCCCTTCGGCTTCGAGAACACGATCACCGCGGGCATCGTGAGCGCGACCGGTCGCTCGCTGCCCGCCGAGACCTACGTCCCGTTCATCCAGACCGACGTCGCGGTCAACCCGGGGAACTCGGGCGGGCCGCTCATCAACCTCGCCGGCGAGGTGGTCGGGGTGAACTCGATGATCTACAGCCAGACCGGCGGCTACATGGGGGTGTCGTTCGCGATCCCGATCGAAGTGGCGCTCGAGGTGAGCAAGCAGCTGCGCGCCGAGGGAAAGGTCACCCGGGGCCGCCTGGGCGTGCGCATCCAGCCGATGACGAAGGAGCTCGCGCAATCGTTCAAGCTGAAGGAGCCCAATGGCGCGCTCATCGCCACGGTCGAACCGGGAAGCCCGGCCGACAAGGCGGGCTTGCGGCCCGGCGACGTGGTGCTCGCCTTCAACGGCCAGGAGATCGACGATCCGAACAAGCTGCCGCGCCTCGTCGCCGCGACCAAGCCGGGCCAGAGCGCGACGCTCAAAATCTGGCGCGACGGCAAGGAGGAGCAGGTGAAGTTCACCGCCGCCGAGCTGGTGGCCGAAGCGAAGGCGCCGAAGCCCGCGCCCGACAAGGGAACCAAGCCCAACCGGCTCGGGCTCGTGGTGAGCGAGCTGCCTGCGGCGCAGCGCAAGGCGCTCGGCATCGACTACGGCCTGGTGATCGAGGCGGCCGAGGCCGGGCGCACGCCGCTTCGTCCCGGCGACATCATCGTCGGCGTCGGGACGCAAAGGCTGAAGAGCCTCGAGGACTTCAACCGCCTCATCTCCGAGCAGAAGCAGGGCGAAACCGTCGCCCTGCTCGTTCGTCGAGGCGAGGCGACGGTGTACGTACCCGTGGAGGTCGGCTAGGACGGGTTGATGACGATCTCGACCCGGCGGTTGAGCTGCCGGCCCGTCTCGGTGGCGTTCGAGGCGACCGGGAACGAGGGTCCGTAGCCGCGCGCGTCGATGCGGCGCGACTCGATGCCGCGCGACACGAGCGCGTCTTTCACCGCCGCCGCGCGGCGCTCCGAGAGACGCTGGTTCACCTCCTTGGAGCCCACCGAGTCGGTGAAGCCTTCGATGGCGATGTCGCGGTCGGGATACTTGCGCAGAAACTGCGCAAGGTTGTCCAGGGCGCGCTCGGCGCCGCTTTTGAGCGTGGCGCCGCCGCTATCGAAGAGAAGCTCGTTCTTGAGCGTCAGGATCCAGCCGCGGTCGGTCTGCTTCGCGCGCACGTCCGCAAGCTCGGTCTCCAGCCGTTTCACCTCCGCCGAAAGCTCGGTCGCGGCGAGCGTTTGTCTGTCCTTCTCCAGCCGCTCTCTCTCCAGGAGCTGGGCGCGCAGCTCGGCTTCGCGACGCGCGATTTCTGCCTGCTGGGCCTGCGCCCGCGCGGCCGCCGCTTCGCGCTCGCGCGCCTGGATTTCCGCGCGCCGGCGCTCCTCGCGCGCGGCGGCAACATCCGCCTCGGCTTGCCGCGTGTCGGCGGCGCTGAGCGCCGTGCGCGAGCGCTGCTCGGCGAGGTAGGCGTTGTGCTCGACGAGCTCCGTGGGTCCGCCCTCCGCCGCCAGGCGCTCGGCGTCCTTGAGCGCGCTGCCCGCGGCGGCGAGCTCCGGCGCCGCATAGCGCTGCACGTGAGGGCTCTCGGATGCGAGGCGGTAGGCCGCGCGCGCCTCTTCCAGCTGGCGTTCGGCCTGCGGCGTGATGGCGCAGCCGGCGAGCGCCAGGGCGGCCGCAACGATGGTGAGGCTGAAGGGCTTCCTCATGTTCCGCTCCTTTCCTGCCGCAGGGCACGCTCGGCGCGCGCTTTCTCGGCATTCGTCCAGGCGAGCTTGGCGTCGGCCTGTGCCTGCTCGGCAAGCAGCCGGGCGTGCTCATAGTGCCCGCGCTGCATCGCGCTCTCGGCGCGGGCCAGCTTTCCTTGCGCAGCAGCAAGCTCCGCCGGTGCTTCCGTCCCTGCGGCCGAGCGCGCCTGCGCCACCATCTCGCGTGCGGCAGTGAGCTCGGGTTGCGGTGGATCGGTCGTGGCGCACGCCGCAAGCGCGGCAATGAAAGGCAGTGCAAGTCGAAACACTCGTCCTCCGTCCTAGTAGAAGTTATACGACGCGGAATCTGTTACAGCCGTTCCGGCTAAGCCATAAGGAGCAAGCGCCGCACCGGCCCCGGGTCTGTCCATTGCAGGGCTTGGAGCGGAATACAAGTCATGCGTTGCGCTGCGCTGCTACTGCTGGTTGGCCTCGCGTCCTGCAGCTCCGATCCGGAGCCGGGCCGGCTGCGGCTCGTAACCATCGACAGCCCAGAGGCGGGCCTCGCGCTGCAAGAGCTGCCGGCGCAGACGCTGCGCTCGATTGGCCTGCCCTACGGGCTTGCGGTGGTGAGAGCGGGCGGGGTTGCCGAGCGGGCAGGACTGAGGATCGGCGACGTGGTGTACGGCGTGAACCAGAAAAAGGTGACCAACCTCGAGGAATTCAACCGGCTGCTCGCGCAGCAGCCGGGCAGCACGCTAGGGCTGCTGGTGCGCCGCGGGCGCAGCGACTTCTACGTCGCGGTGGACTTGAACGGCGGCAGCCCGCATGGCCTGCCGAAGGGTTTGCCGGCTTCTAGAGATACTCTTCTGCGCACTTGATGATCTCGGTGTTCGTGGGACGCTCGAGGCAATGGCGGGCGTCCTCGTTCCACCGGCGCTGCTTGGTCCGTGATGCGGCCGCCGCCTGCTTTTTCGGCTGCTCGGCTTTGGTCTTATCGTCCGTCGCCTGCGGCTTCTCGTCCTTGGATGCCGGCTTATCCTGGGCCCACGCCGGGAGTGCCAGGACGACCATCAACAAAAAAACGAGCGGTTTCATGGACCTACCCTGTTTACATGAAACGATGGGTGAAGAATACCCCTTTTTCAGCAACCGAGCCAGCGAAGCGCCGCCTCGCGGTCGCTGAAGAAGTCGAGCCGCACCCCACGGTTCTGCGCCACGTCCTTGAAGAACTGCGACTGCTGGTCGACCGCGTAGCCGTACAGGCAGATCGCGACCTGCATCCCGGCAAGCCTGCTGCCCATCAGCGCCCCCAAGCCGAACGAGTCCATCGTGTCCATGTGCCGCTTCGCCACACGGCCCTCGATGAGCACACGGCCCACGTTGCGGCGCGTGCAGATATCCGAGATCGCGAGCGTGAGCTCGCGCGTTCCTGCGGGACGGATTTCGTAGCCGGGCGCGAGCGTGACGTGCAGGTAACCCGCCTGCAGCGTCGTGGTGAAGTCGGTGCTCATCGCCCGCAGCGAGGTTACCGGTGCCGGCGCCTGATGGCTGTAAGGAAATCTCGACCCTTCATCTGAAACGAGCCGCGGATGAATTCGCGCACCGATTTCATTGCCGCCCATACAACGCGGCCTGCCCGCCGCGTGAAAATCCCATGACCACGATGCACTGCGGATCAATGCGCGCGTGGCGCTCGAGCACCTCGGACGCGCGGCAGGTGTCGTAGGTCATGGCGAGCCGCCCCGCCACTGTTCGGCGCATTGAACTGCTGCTGCCGGATGCGAAGCTGGCCGGCAGTAGCACCGGCGTTGCGTCCTAGCGCACCGGATGCACCTCCACGCCGAAGAATTGCGCGGCACAGGCAAGCTGCGCCAGTAACAACACGTACAGGCAGCTAAGCCTGCGCCCCGGCGAGATCTAGAGCTGGACTTCGGGCGCTTGCAGGATGTCCTGGCGCGCGAGGCGCAGGCGCACTTTTTTTTCCGGCCAGTCGATGCGCTCGATCACTTGCGGCGAGATGAGAAGCAGCCTGCCGGGGAGCCAGTGACGCGAATCGACCAGCACGTCGGTGATCTCCCAGGTCTCGTCGTCGACCACGAGGTCGGCAACGCTGCCGATCTCGCCGTCGGTCGCCTCGATACCGCAGCCGATCACCGCGGCGCTCGAGCAGAGGTCGGGCTGCTCGGGAACTGTCGGGCAGCGCGCGATCTGCTCGCGCGTAAGCTCCACGCGGATATCGCCCGGCTCGAGCGGACGATCGCGGCCGATCGCGATCGGCGACACGAGGTATTTCGGCCCCGGGATCCAGCGCCGCGTGTTGACCACGAGGTAGCGCACGTCCCAGGCTTCGCCATCGAAATACAGGTCGTCGACCGATCCCACGGCGCCATCTTCGGCGTGGATCACGTCGCCCTGGAGGTCCCGCACCTTGTGCAGCATTTGAGCACGTCGAAGCAAGCCCTGCGCCCGGGTGGCTGGCGCACGAGCCCCGCGTAGCGATATGCCCGAGTCAATGACTTTTCTCCTCGAGCGCGCGTCGGATCGCCGTCAGCTCGCGCAATACGCATCCGCCCGCGAGCATGACGGCGGCAATGAGAAGCAGCACGAATCCCTTGATCTCGTTCGCTACGCCACGCTCGGTGAGGAAAACGACAAGGCCCGAAGCGCCCACCACCGCGCCGACGACAATCATCGCTATGCCGAGGTGTCGCATGCCGCTCACCTCAAAGGTATCATTTCGCCTCCCCCAAAGACGACCTGAAGAGGAGACCTGCCATGGCGATCAAAGTGGGCGACCGGCTGCCCGACGGAAAATTGATGGAGACCACCGAGTTCGACTCGGCGACGCAATGCGCGATGGCGCCGAAGGAAGTGAACGTCGCCGAGGCGGCGAAGGGCAAGAAGATCGCGATCTTCGGCTTGCCGGGCGCGTATACGCCGACCTGCTCCGCGAAGCACGTGCCGAGCTACGTGCAGAACAACGACGCGCTCAGGAAGAAAGGCGTGAATGAGGTGTGGTGCGTGGCGACCAACGACGCGTTCGTGATGGCGCACTGGGGCCGCGAGCAGAAGGCGCTCGGCAAGATCCGCTTTCTCGCCGACGGCAGCTGCGAGTGGACGAAGAAGCTCGGCCTCGAGCTTGATCTCAACGCGCGCGGCATGGGCACGCGCATGCAGCGCTTCTCGATGCTGGTCGACAACGGCGTGGTGAAGCAGCTCAACGTGGAAGCGCCCGGCAAGTTCGAGGTCTCGGACGCCGCCACGATGCTCAAGCAGCTTTGACCCTCGCGGGGGCGTTCGGCGCCGCGCTCGTCGCGGCGAGCAGCTTCGCCTTCGCTCAGGCGCCGCAGTCGGACGAGCGCAAGGCCAAGGCGCGCGAAATGCATGCCAAGGCGGCCAAGGCCTGCGAGGCATCCAAGGAGCAAGGCGACGCGTATCGCGAATGCATGCGGCGCGCGCTGTGCGCGCAAACCAGGGACCCGGCAAAGTGCGAGGTGCAAGCGAAGCAAGCGATGGCCAGGCGCGACGAGATCCGCGAGGCGTGCAAGGACAAGCAGGGTGACGAGCGGCGCGCCTGTATCCAACAGCAGCGCAAGAAATAGCTTCGCCGCCGGCGCGCGGGCCACGCTGCCCGTGCTCCTGGCGGTCATCCCGTTCGGCATGATCACCGGTGTCGCGATGGTGGCGAGCGGCATTCCGCCACTCGTCGCCATGCTCATGTCGGTGGTGGTGTTCGCCGGCGCGTCGATGGTCGCCTCCGCGCAGCTCCTCGCCTCCGGCGCGCCCGCGCTGCTCGTCGTCCTGACGACCCTCATCATCAACCTGCGCTTCATGATGTACAGCGCGTCGCTGCGGCTGCACTTCGCGCACGCGCCGCTCTCGCAGCGGCTCACGGTCGCCTACCTCATCGCGGACAACGTCTATGCATTGATGCTCGGGCGCTTCGCCGAGCATCCCGAGGACCCGGGCAAGTTCCAGTATTTCCTCGGCGCCGGACTCGTCGTGTGGGGCGTGTGGCAGGTGGCGGTGCTCGCCGGCGTGCTGGTCGGCGCCGGCGTGCCGGCCGCGTGGCGGCTGGAATTCGCCGCGCCGCTAGCCTTCATCGCGCTGTCGATTCCATTCCTGCGCGACCGCGCGACAATCGGCGCCGCGCTTGCGGCCGGAATAGCGGTGGCGCTCTTCCACGACGTGCCGCTCAGGCTGAACATCGTGCTTGCGGCGTTCACCGGAATCGCCGCGGGATTCCTGATCGAGAAACGGCGATGACGCTGTGGCTCACGCTTGCCGGCATGGCGCTCGTGACCTTCGCGCTGCGCGCCGCTTTTCTCGTGCTGCCGCCCGGCATGGACCTGCCGGCCTTTTTCAAGCGCGCGCTGCGCTATGTCCCGCCCGCCGTGCTGACGGCGATCTGGGCCCCGGAAGTGCTGGTGCAGAATGAACAACTGCCCGCCGGCGTTGTCGCAATAGCGGCGGCCTGGCGATGGCGCATGACCTTCGTTACGATCATCGCCGGCCTCTTCGCATTGCATTTTTTCGCATGGCTCTGGTAAAGCGCTCCTTCCTTTTCCTCCTCCTCGCCTTTGCCGCCACGGCGCTCGCGGCGCAAGCGCCGCAGAAACGCGCAAGCATCGAGGGCATCACCGAGTGGCAGCTCGCGAACGGGCTCAAGCTCCTCACGATCCCCGACCCAAGCGCCGACACGATCACCGTGCATATCGTGTACCTGGTCGGCTCGCGCCACGAGGGCTACGGCGAAAAGGGCATGGCGCATCTCCTCGAGCACCTGCTGTTCAAGGGCTCGAAGCGCCATCCGAACCTGAAGGAGGAATTCACCCGGCGCGGCGGGCGCTGGAACGGCACCACCTCCAACGACCGCACCAATTACTTCGAAACCCTCGCGGCAACCGACGACAACCTCGAGTGGGCGATCGCGATGGAAGCCGATCGCATGGTGAACTCGTTTGTCTCCAAGGCCGATCTCGAGAGCGAGATGACCGTGGTGCGCAACGAATTCGAGCTGGGCGAGAATAACCCCGGGAGCGTGCTTTTCCAGCGCATGCAGCAGCTCGCTTTCCCGTGGCACAACTACGGCAATCCCATCATCGGGCAGCGCTCCGACATCGAGCGCGTGCCGATCGACAAGCTGCAGGCTTTCTACAAGACCTGGTATCAGCCCGATAACGCGGTGCTGATGGTCGCCGGGCGCTTCGATGAAGCGCGCGCGCTTTCGCTCGTGCACAAGCACTTCGGCGCGATTCCGCGCCCCGGCCGCGTGCTGCCCGCCTACTACACCGACGAGCCGACCCAGGACGGCGAGCGTCGCGTGCGGCTGGAGCGCGTGGGAGATACGCAGATCGTCTCGGCGCTGTACCGCGTGCCCGCCGGAAGCCATCCGGACTTTCCGGCGATCGACGTGCTCGCGCACGTGCTGGGCGAGGTGCCCTCCGGGCGGCTGCATCGCGCCCTGGTGCAGCAGGGTCTCGCCTCCTACGCCTGGGGCGCGGCGCGCGAGATGCACGACCCGGGCTACATGTACTTCGGCGCGTCGCTCGGCCGGGAAGGCAAGCTCGGCGAGGCGCGCGAAAAGCTCCTCGAAGTCGTCGAAGGCGTGAGCCGCAGCAAGGTGACCGCCGAAGAGCTCGAGCGCGCGCGCACCTCGCTTCTCAACGGCTTCGAGAAGGTGCAGCTCGACACCAACGCACTGGTGCGCTCGCTCTCGGAATACATCGCGATGGGCGACTGGCGGCTCTTCTATCTCTATCGCGACCGGCTGCGCAAAGTGACGCTGGAGGACGTGCAGCGGGTGGCGGCCCACTACCTCAAGCCGGCGAACCGGGTGCTGGGCGAGTTCATTCCGACCGAGCGCCCCGAGCGCGCCGAGATCCCGCCCACGCCCGACCTGCAGGCGGCGCTCGAAGGCTACAAGGGCGGCGATACGGTGCAGCTCGGCGAGGCCTTCGATCCGTCGCCGCAGAACATCGAGAAAAGGGTGGTGCGGAAGAATCTCAGCAACGGCATGCGCGCCGCGCTGCTCGCCAAGCAGACGCGCGGCGGCCGCGCCGTCGCCAACCTGACGCTGCACTGGGGCGACGAGACCACGCTCATGCACCGCGAAAGCGCGTGCAACTTCGCCGGCGCGATGCTCATGCGCGGCACGCAGAAACTTTCGCGCGCCGAGCTCAAGGAGGCGTTCGACAAGCTGAACGCGAGCGTCTCGATCAGCGGCGAGGGGGCGAGCATCGAAGTGCGCGGCGAGAACCTGATTGCGGCGCTGCGCCTCGTCGCGCAGGCGCTGCGCGAGCCGGCGTTCCTGCCGCAGGAATTCGAGGAGATGAAGCGCGCGGCGCTCACCGGCGCGGAGGCGCAGCGCAACGAGCCCTCGTCGATCGCGGGCGTGCGCCTTGCGCGGCACCTGCATGTCTATCCGCCCGGGCATCCGCACTACACGCCGACCGTGGACGAGCGCCTGAAGCTGATGCGCGCGGTCAAGCTCGAGGACGCGGCGGCCTGCTATCGCGAGCTGTTCGGCGCGACCGGCGCGGAGTTCGCCGCGGTCGGCGACTTCGATGCCGACGCGGTGGCGCGCGCGGTGGACGAGCTCTTCGGTTCGTGGAAGACGCCGCATCCGTTCAAGCGCGTGCCGACGCACCACTTCGACCGCCCCCGCTTCGAGGACCTGCTCATCACGCCAGACAAGGCGAACGCGGCGCTGCGCGCCGGCCTGAACGTGCGCATGCGCGACGACCACCCGGATTTCCCGGCGCTGGTGCTCGCGAACCACCTGCTCGGCGGCTCCTCCACGGCACGCGTGCCGGCACGCGTGCGCGAAAAGGAAGGACTCTCCTACAGCACCTATACGACGTTCACCTCGAGCGCGCTCGACGAGGCCGCCGCGTTCCGCGTGTCCTCGAGCTTCGCGCCGCAGAACCGCGCTCGCGTGGAGCGCGCGATTCGCGAGGAGCTGGTGCGCGCCGTGCGCGAAGGCTTCCGCCCCGAGGAAGTGGAAGCCGGCAAGCGCTCGGTGCTCGAAGCGCGGCGCCTCGCGCGCGCGCAGGACCGGGCCCTCGCCGGCCGCCTCGGGCACTACCTCTTCGTGAACCGCACCTTCGCCTGGGATATCGACTTCGAGGCGAAGATCGCGGCGCTCACTCCGCAGCAGGTGACCGCCGCGCTTCGCCGCCACATCGACCCGGAGCGCCTCGCGATCGTGGTCGCGGGCGACCTGAAGAAGAACTAGCGCTTCTTCAGGAGGTCGCGGATTTCCTCGAGCAGGATCTCCTGCCGCGGCGGCGCGGCGCGCTTTGCCTCCTCACGGCGGTGCAGGCGGTAGAGGAGCTTGATCGCGACGAAGATCGCGAGCGCGACGATGACGAAGTCGACGCAGGTCTGGATGAACTTGCCGTAGAGGATGCGCGCGTCGCCGACTTGCACCGCGAGGCTTTTGAAGTCGACGCGCCCCAGCGCGCCGATCGCCGGCATGACGATGTCCTCGACGAGCGATGACACGATCTTGCCGAATGCCCCGCCGATGATCACGGCCACGGCGAGCTCTACGATGTTGCCCTTGACGGCGAACTCGCGGAACTCGCGCGCGAAGGTCCTCATCGGTAGCTCACCTCGAGAATCTCGAGCTGCTCCTCGCCCGAGGGGCTTTTCAGCGTGACGCTGTCGCCCTCGCGCGCCTTGATGAGCGCTTTGGCGATCGGCGAGATCCACGACACCTGGCCTTTCGCCGGGTCGGTCTCGTCCACGCCGACGATGGTGATGGTGCGCTCGCTG
>Ga0196980_1000446_pt1 | contig 10119 bp, 12 predicted proteins | sample S3_1013CmetaG_FD_155486 | JGI IMG/M metagenome (GOLD analysis project Ga0196980, IMG submission 155486) | Soil microbial communities from Anza Borrego desert, Southern California, United States - S3_10-13C | ecosystem: Environmental > Terrestrial > Soil > Desert | place: USA: California... | reverse complement strand
GTGTTGCTCATGATCCTGCTCGCGGAAAGGCTGGTACCGGAACTGAAGGCCGTTCGAGACCCGGGCTCACTGATGCTGCTGTTCCTCGGACTCATCGTGCTCGGCGTTTTCATTACGGTATTCAGTACCCACCGCAGCGTGCTCAAGTATCTAAAGATGAAGCTCGACGACCTCTACTGAAGGCTCGCAGCGCTGGGATGAATTTCCTATATTGCGCCTCCAAACCGGTATATGGCTACGCAAAAGCAATCTTCACCTTCGATTTTTACGCGCGAGAATTATGTCTGGATGCTTGCGGGCGCCGTTTTAATCGCTGTCGGCATGCTCCTCATGTCGGGCGGAAAGAGCAACCGCGATCCGTCGGTGTTTGATGCCGACGCGGTGTACAGCTTCACACGGATCACATTAGCGCCCATCCTGATCATTGCAGGACTGGTTGTCGAAATCTTCGCAATCTTCCGACAACCGCGTTCGAAGTCCTGAGGTACCCGCTTTCCTTTTGTTTGGAAAATAAAATATCTTGTCGCCTTCAACCGAGTCATGAGTCTCGCCGAAGCCATCATTCTTGCAGTCGTGGAGGGCATTACCGAGTTCATTCCCATCTCTTCGACGGGGCACATGGTCATCACCAGTTCCCTGCTGGGCATTCACAAAGAAGAATTCACTAAGGTTTTCGAAGTCGCTTCCCAATTCGGAGCCATCCTTGCCGTGGTAGTCCTCTACTGGAAAAAATTCACAGCCTTCCGGCAATGGAAGTTTTACGTGAAGCTCGCCATCGGCGTCACACCAGCCTTAGTGCTGGGTTTTCTTTTTTCGGACCACATCGACAGAATGCTGGAAAGCCCGCTTACCGTTGCGATCAGTATGCTTGCGGGGGGTATCGTGCTGCTGTTCGTGGATCGTTGGTTTAACCATCCCCGGATCGGCGCGGAAGAAGAGATCCCGAACAGCCGGGCCTTCGCCGTGGGACTGTGGCAGACAATCTCGATGATACCGGGTGTGAGCCGCAGCGCAGCTTCCATTATCGGTGGCATGCAGCAAAAGTTTACGCGCAATTTGGCAGCGGAATTCTCTTTTTTTCTTGCGGTGCCCACCATGTTCGCGGCCATGATGTATTCTCTGTTTTTCCGCGACTGGGGCGAGGAAGGGGCCACGCGCAAGGGATATGAAATCATCCTTGAATCCCGGGAGAGCACGACAGCTTTCATCGTAGGCAACCTGGTCGCATTCGTCGTGGCGGCGCTTGCTATCCGGTTTTTTATTCGTTTTCTAAAAGTGAACGGGTTTCGAGTGTTTGGGATCTACCGCGTGCTCGCCGGTATCCTGCTGCTCATACTGGTGCTGACGGGAGTGATCGCCAAATGAACGAACAACATCAGATGTAACAGAGTCAACCGAACACCGCATGCTGACTGCCCCAAAAAATGTGATCCGCAGCTGGGCCATGTACGACTGGGCCAGCTCTGCATATAACCTGGTGATCACCTCCACCATCTTTCCCGCGTATTTTGAGGCGGTTGCCGTAGACAACAAGGAAATCTCCAAAACAACGGTCACCTTTCTCGGCCGGCAATTCGAGAACAGCGCTTTGTACAATTATTCCATCGCGCTGGCGATGCTCGTTGTGGCGATCACTTCGCCCCTGCTTTCATCCATCGCAGATTACAGCGGTCAGAAAAAACGATTTCTTAATTTTTTCATGACCATGGGAGCTCTCGCCTGTGGGATGATGTTCTTCTTTGAACGGGACACGCTCGGCCTTGGGATAGCGGCGATCATCATGGCATGTATCGGGTTCTGGGGGGCGCAGGTTTTCTACAACTCTTTTCTGCTGGAAATCGCGCGGCCGGAAGACCGCGACTACGTCAGCGCCCAGGGTTTTTCCTACGGCTACGTGGGCAGCGTCCTGCTGCAAATCATCTGCTTCGTGTTCGTGTTTTTTCCGGGAATTTTGGGAGGTAACGAAGACTCCACCATCCAGTTCCGCGCCTGCTTTCTGCTCGTTGCACTCTGGTGGTGGGGCTGGGGACAATTTTCGCTGCGCCGCCTTCCGACACCTGTCCCGGCCGGCACGGGCAAGCGGCAGCGATCGGTAATCATCCAGGGTTACCGGGAACTGAAAAAGGTCTGGGAACAGGTGAAGAAGATTCGTCCGCTGAAGCGGTTCCTGCTCGCGTTTTTCTTTTACAACATGGGAGTGCAAACGGTGATGCTTGTGGCGGCACTCTACGGCAAGATCGAGCTGGAAATCCCAACAGCGAATTTGATCGTTTCGATTCTCATCATCCAGCTGATAGCTATTCCCGGAGCCTTCGCCATCTCCTGGCTTTCTTCCCGCATCGGAAACCTGAAGACGCTGATGACGGTCGTATTGCTCTGGATCGGGATCTGCGCCGTGGGTTACGTGATGCCAAAAGGCGGTATTTACGAATTTTACGGGCTGGGGGCAGCGGTGGGATTCGTCATGGGAGGGATTCAGTCGCTCAGCCGCTCCACGCACGCCAAACTCGTACCGGAGGGAACAAAAGACACGGTGTCGTTTTTCAGTTTTTATGATGTCACGGAAAAAGGAGCGGCGGTGATTGGCATCTTCAGCTTCGGCTTTATTACAGATCTCACCGGGTCGCAGCGGAATTCGGTGCTGGCGCTCGCAACTTTCTTCGCAATCGGGTTGTTATTATTGATCTACGCCGCTGCTGCGCTGAAGCCAAAGATCTATGAAACTTTACAGCGTTAATACGGGCTATTTTAGACTGGATGGAGGCGCCATGTTTGGCGTTGTGCCCAAGTCCATCTGGAACCGCATCAACCCGGCCGACGAAAACAACCTGTGCAACTGGGCCCTGCGTTCTTTACTCATCGAGGACGGAGACCGGCTGATCCTTGTGGACGACGGCATTGGCGATAAGCAGGACGACAAATTTTTCAGCTATTATCATTTGCATGGAGACGACAGTCTTGATAAATCCCTGGGGAGACACGGATTTAGCCGAAACGATATTACCGACGTTTTCCTGACCCATTTGCATTTTGATCATTGTGGCGGAAGCATCGTGCGCCAGAACGGAAAGCTGGTACCCGCCTTTCCCAACGCGCGTTACTGGAGCAACGAGCCTCACTGGGCCACGGCCACTGCACCCAACGAACGCGAAAAGGCATCTTTCCTGAAGGAAAATATTCTTCCGATCCGCGAGAGCGGACAGCTTGATTTCGTTACTGCCCCCGCGAAAACCGCTGGCCCGCCCGGGGTATCGAAATTTTCCGAAAACATCGATGTGTTGTTCGTTTCGGGTCACACCGAATCGATGATGTTGCCCCGGGTAGCATACAACGGAAGGACCGTGGTATATATGGCGGACCTGTTGCCCTCGCAGGGACACATTCCCATCCCTTACATCATGGCATACGACATGCAGCCCCTCGTTACCCTGCAGGAGAAAAAAGCATTTCTTGAAGAAGCAGTGGAAAAAGATTACGTTCTTTTCTTTGAACACGATCCGGAGCACGAATGCTGCACCCTGCAGCGTACGGACCGCGGCATCAGGCCGAAAGATTTTTTCCGGCTGAATGAGCTTTAGAAATTTTCCAGAATTTCCGGATGCCCAGCAACAAAAGGCTGCCTGCCACAGCAGGGAGGATCAGGTTGAGGAACCAGATACCTGCGCTCGCAATAGTGATCCCCAGCGCGTTTGCACTATAGAGACCGAAAATGCGCAGTCCCACCTCGGCTCGTAGCCCCACGTCTGCAATCGCCACGCTTGGGATCATCGCCATCACCAGGAAATTCACGCTGGCTCCAAGGAACGTTTCGCCCGGGCCGATGTCTACACCAAACAGCCGAAACGCCAGGTGATACTGAAGGATAAATACAAGGAAACGGAGCGCCGAAATTCCAAGCAAACGAAATAATATTCGCGGGTCGAAATCCGCGAGCGCGTCAATGAGGTAATTGAATCGCTGGAGCAGCGGCAGCCGGCTCAGCCATTTCACAACCCACGAAAGCCGCAAATAAAAAACGAGGGTGAGCAGCAGGACGAGCAGAGTACCCCAGATTACCATTCTATTCCAGGGAAACCCGATGATGCGGTCGAAGCCGTCCTGCCGCAACAACAGAAGCAGCGCAACCCACCCCATCCCCAGTGTCACAATTACCTGGCTGATGCTGGCGACGATCGTCAGAGCGACCGCGCGCAACCGGTTGCCCTCCTGCATGTACAATACGCGCCCGAGATATTCCCCCATGCGGTTGGGCATCGTCACGGAAAACGATACTCCCGACAGCACCGCACGAAAAGCAGTGAAGAAATCCAGCCGCTGCACGCGCGTCGCGACGATGCGCCATTTCCACGCCTCCAGTCCCCAGTTGACGAGCATCAGCAGCACGAGCGCGGGAACGAACAGAGAGCCCAGGCCGACTGACCGCCTGATCTCCTTCCAGGCGCGAGGCAGATCGGGTTGCTGGCGAACCTCGTTGTAAATTACCCAGGTCAACCAGAGAAAGAGAAGCGGGCCAAGCACGTAGTTGATGAATACCTTGATATTTCGGGGAAGCTTCATTAATCTTGTATTGCCAAATCCATGTGTTAACCGTCGGCGATTACCCTCTGTCTTACCCTGATCTTGCGAATAAAGGAAATTTGCCGGCATAAAAATAGGCTCCCTGCAAAAGCAATCGAAGATCATACTGGGGATCGACCCGGGAACGCTCGTGATGGGCTACGGAATCATTGAAGCGAACGGCCGCGAGATCTCGGTTCGCGATATGCAGGTGTTTCGGCTTTCGGGGAAAAAGGGCAACTACGACCGGTTGCAGCTGATTCATCAAAAAGTGGTAGAGTTGATCCGCACATTTCGCCCGACCGAATTTGCAATTGAAGCCCCATTTTTTGGAAAAAACGTACAGAGTATGCTAAAGCTGGGTCGCGCACAGGGAGTCGCCATCGCCGCCGCCATCGGCGCCGGGCTTCCGGTAACCGAATACTCGCCACGCAAAGTAAAGCAATCCATCACGGGCAACGGGAATGCCGACAAGGTGCAGGTCTGGAAAATGCTGAAGGAACTCTTGTCGCTGCAGGAAGCGCCAAAATATTACGACGCCACGGACGCCATTGCGGTCGCCATTTGCCATCATTTCCAGACGAGCTCCGCCATCGCATTACCCGGCCGTGCCTCCGGCTGGGATGAGTTCCTGAAAAAAAATCCGCACCGGATTGTTCGGCGTTAGCTTCCGAGATGTTGTAGGATACGCTGCTGCACCCGCTTCAGATCCTCCTCCGAAGCTTTCATTTTTGACTGAGAAAAGTTCAGGTCGTTCGAGGAGTTGATCGGCACAAGGTGCATGTGCGCGTGCGGAACCTCCAGTCCGATCACACTGATGCCACAGCGGTTGCATTTAAAGGCTTTTTCGATCGCCCTGGCGATCGGTCGCGCGAAGACCAGCATTTCGCGCAGGTATTCATCCGGGAGGTCGAAGATTTTGTCCACCTCGGTTTTGGGAACCACGAGGACATGCCCTTCACGCAGAGGAAAAATATCAAGGAACGCGAAAAACCTGTCGTTCTCAGCGATCCGGTAACCCGGAATTTCTCCGGCGATGATCTTTGAGAAAATAGTCATGCCTCCAAAGATTTTGGTTTTGAATGAAAGCAGCCAGTATCGAACCCGCTTCAGCAAGAGTTATTGTTGAGGCTCTGCCTCAAAGCTACTGGAATTAAACACCGGCTCAGGCGGTGATCTTTTCGATCTTGAAATGCAGCACTCCCGCAGGTGCCTGCACCTCGGCGGTATCGCCCGGTTGTTTTCCGAGAATTCCTCTCCCGATGGGAGAAGTGATGGAAATCTTGCCGGCCTTGAGATCGGCTTCCTTCTCACTCACGATCTGGTAGGTGACCTGCTTTTTTGTGCTGAGATTGGTGAGGGTGACTTTGGTCAGAATGGAAACCTTGCTGGTGTCGATGGTAGACTCGTCAATTACCCGCACGTTCGCGATTGCTCCCTCGAGAGCGGCGATCCTGGCTTCGAGCAAGCCCTGGGTTTCTTTAGCCGAATCGTATTCGGCGTTCTCCTTCAGATCCCCCTTGTCGCGGGCGTCGGCAATGGCGCGGCTCGCGGCCGGCCGGTCTACCGTCTTCATTCTCTGGAGCTCCTGTTTCATCTGCTCCAGGGTCTCCTTTGTCACGTATTGAATGTCTCCCATAGACGCTTCTTTGAAAAAAGAAAAAAATAACAACGCCTCAGTTGAGGGCTGAAGCGTTGCAGTAGAAAACAAAGATAAAAAAGATTTGAAAAAAGCAAGACCCTTATGGGTTCTTACCCGGGGGAGGCACGGCGGTCAGCTTTCTCGTGTATTCCGCCCAGCCGCAGATCTTATTGTCCTTGACCTGCCAGTAGGAATGACCGGCTATAGAATCCAGCTTTCCTGTTTTGTCCTTCATGTAGTCCTTTCCCCAGACCAGAACGAAATCCTCGTTCTTGTCGTTGAGGTGCACGGGCATGTAAGCGTCCAGCACGGATCCGACGCTGTCAAAATTTGCCCTGAATTTTTTGCCCTCGCTGATCAGGCTGTCAGCGTTTCCCAAAAAGCGCGTTCCGTCAGAAAATTCCACCCAAACCGAATCCGTCAGCAACGGTCGCATGTCGTCCAGCCGGTTGTTTTCCCAGGCTTTAAAAAAGTCGAAAACGATTTTTACGTGTTCCGGCTTACCCATGCTGATGTCGGAAGAGTACTGCGCCTTGTACGCGTATTCCATTTTGGCGGCCGTATCCTTTCCCGCGCCCGTGTCTTTCATTTTGTCTGATGTTTTCTCATTGCAGGCAGCGAACAGGATTGCGAGCGCAACAACGGGTAAACTAATTCGTTTCATACGTTTGATTTTTTTTGGTTGGTTAGTTAAAAAGGACGTAAAAGATAGCAAAGTTCCGGTAGAAAAAGCCTTTCACGAAAAACCCAGCTTTTCCAGGAGCACCTGGGCCATCCGCAAAAACGCTTCTTCGCTGTAACCCGCGATATGGGGGGTTATGACGACGTTGGGTTGCGAATACAGCCAGCCGTACAGGTCCCGTTCCTGCGGCGAGTAGCTTCCGGGCACCTCGTTTTCCAAAACGTCGAGGCCCGCGCCGGCTACCCTGCCCTCGTCGAGCGCCAGACGAAGCGCTTCAAGGTCTACGACCTTCCCGCGGGAGGTGTTCAAAATAAAAGGCTTTTTTTCCAAAGACCGGAAAAATGCGGCATTGGCAAGATGGAATGTTTCGTCCGTAAGCGGCACGTGAAAGCTGATCACATCGGCGTACCGGCAGACCTGTTCCAAACTCGCCTCGCGAATATAGTCTTTCCCAAAGCCGAACCGGTACTTGTCGTAAGCCAGCACGGTCACGCCGAACGAACCAAGAAGCGCGGCGAACGCACTGCCGGTATTCCCAAATCCCAATAGCCCGATCGTCTTTCCGTAAATTTCTGTCCCGCGGTTCGCCTCGCGGTTCCACATGCCTTTTTTCACTTCCTCATACGATGAATTGATTCGGTTGCTGAGATTCAGCAGCAGCGCGAGTGCGTGTTCCGCAACAGCCGTGCGGTTTCCCTCCGGCGTGCTTACGCAAAGAATTCCGCGTGTTTCCGCGTAAGGCACATCAATTAATTCCATGCCGCTGCCCAGTCGCCCGATCCACTTCAGCTTTAATCCTTTTTCCAGCAACTGCCGGTCCACGGGAATGCGCGTAGTCACGACAAGCCCTTCCGCATCGGCGATCAATTCCTGCACCCGGGAATAGGTAATTGCGGGGTCGTACAATACCCGGTAGCCGTGCCGCTCCAGCGACTCGGCCAGGAAAGGATGCGCCCGCGCCGTGATGATCACCGTTCTCATTTCATTCTGAATGTTAGTTCGGCAAATTCGGAAACAGCAAGCTGTTCGGCCCTTTTGTCAAATTGTTGTTCCTGCAGCACCGCCGGAGCGAAGAGTCCTTTCACCGCGTTTCGGAGCGTTTTACGGCGCTGGTTGAACGCGGTTTTTACCAGAAGAAACAGATCCTTCCCCGAGCGCATCGGCACAAGCTGGCGGCGGGGAAGCAGGCGGATGACCGCGCTGCGTACTTTCGGAGGTGGCTGAAAGGCGCTTTCCGGGACTTCAAACAAATACTCCACGGTGAAAAAAGCCTGTGTCAGCACACTGGTTACCCCATAGACCTTGCTCCCTTCGGGAGCGGCCACCCGCTGGGCCATTTCTTTCTGGAACATCCCCACCATACATTCCACGCTGTCTTTCCAATCGATGATGCGAAAAAGGATTTGTGAAGAAATATTATAGGGAAAGTTCCCAACCACGGTGAAGTTTCCGGGAAAAGGCCTTTCGATCTCCAGGAAGCTCGCCTGAATCAAATGATCGCGGATCAGCGGAAATGTAGAAATCAGGTAATCAACTTTTTCGGGGTCGAGCTCCACTGCTTTGAAATGTACATTGGGCAATTTGAGCAGGAAGCGCGTTAGCGCGCCACCCCCGGGACCAACTTCGAGCAGTTGCGTGAAAGGGTGTTCCTGCAGCGCAGCCACGATCCTTTTGCACACGCGCTCATCTTTCAGGAAATGCTGGCCGAGAGATTTCCTCAGAATCATATGCAAAAGTAGACCGAATAAAACTTTGACTGCCGAAACACTGTGGCAGCACAAATAAAAAAGGGCCGCGATGCGGCCCTTTTTGGGAAATCATTTATTGTTACCGTGGGTTATCTTGTTTGTCCGCCGCCGCCGCTGCAATCCTGCTGCACGTAGCTTACTTTCATGGCCCAGGAACCACCGTCGTTGATCTGGTCACCCTGTGCCCAGCCGGTTTCGTTAAACGTCATCGAACCATTGGTGAACGCGACCACTTCGGCATGCGCAGATACGCAAATGGACCCGCCCGGGAGGCTGTTGCGCGGAATTGTGTACGTATAGATGTCCGTTCCACCGGTTCCATGATCCGTCTGGTAAGGATAGAGTCCGATTCTCGGATTACCCGCCCCGTTAACCGGGATGGCGTTGCAGGCACCCACATAGAGGTGGGTCCGACGCACGCGGTAATTTCCGCTCAGCATATAGGAAACGTAAACGTTAGTCGCGTCATTCCAGATCAGCACTGTTCCAACAGTGGTCGTCTGACCTCCAAGCAGCGCCGTCTCCGTTGCAGTCACGCAGGCAGGGATGGTGTAGCCCGGAGGAGGCGTAATTTGATTTTCGCGCTGTGCGAGTTCGTCAAGGTTTTCTTTCTGACAGGAAACAAACAGAACTGCAAGTGCTGACAACAGAAGGGTGGACAGTGATTTCATGGGTGACGATTTAATACAACAAAACAAGTCATATTACTTCGCAAGGACAAGGAAACGATCCCGGAATCTTGCACTATCACGTAAAAAAAAGTTCGGGGCAGCCGGAGATTTACGATGAGCGGTTGGTAAGAACTACAGGAGATTTTTTGTAGAAAATTTGATTTCTAGTCTTTGATGAGGCTGGAAGCCCACCTGGCGCCATCGGTTTGAACCATTAGTATATAGGCGCCGCTGCGCAATTTTGCCAGATCGCTCAACACGAGATCGCCGTTGGCCGCTCTCATGCCACTAATACTTACGAGCCTCCCGGTCGCGTCAAACAAGCGCGCTTGCACTTCGGTTACCGCGTCCAGGCTGAATCGTAAACGGACATGATCGCTAAATGGATTACCCATCACGACAAAGCGCCCGCTTCCACTGGTTCGAATCAGCAGAACGCCGGAATTGAAAAAGCTTCCATCTTCATTCACCATACGCAGACGGTAATAGTTAGCCGCTCCGGGCCTGATCTGCGAATCAGTAGCGTTGTACGTGGTTTGGGTTAAACTGTTACGGGAAGCCAGGCGCTTCAGCGGCTGGAAATTGATACCGTCTGAACTTCTTTCCAGCTCGTAGTGGGAAACATTCAGTTCCTGGTCGACGATCCAGGTGAGCTCATTGTGGCCTCCTTTACTTACGCCGGTAAACGATTCCAGGATTACAGGCAGCGTACCGCTGTAAAGCAAACTTTCAAACACTCCTTTTCCGTGCGTGGCCGCGCGGATCTTGTTGCCGGGAACTGCCACAAGGTCCATGACCTGGGTGGCATCCCAGAGGTTG
>Ga0196980_1000444_pt1 | contig 10136 bp, 7 predicted proteins | sample S3_1013CmetaG_FD_155486 | JGI IMG/M metagenome (GOLD analysis project Ga0196980, IMG submission 155486) | Soil microbial communities from Anza Borrego desert, Southern California, United States - S3_10-13C | ecosystem: Environmental > Terrestrial > Soil > Desert | place: USA: California... | reverse complement strand
GCGTCTATCCGACGATGCACCTGCAGTACACGATCGGAGAGGGCGAAACCCTGCGCGGCAGCTACAGCCGGCGCATCCAGCGCCCGCCGCCCCAGCTGCTGAACCCCTTCCTGACCTATCAGGACAATTTCAACTACCAGTCGGGCAACCCGGACCTGCTGCCGCACGAGACCGACTCCTTCGAGGTCATGTGGCAGAAGCGGGTCCAGCAGACCTTCTACCAGGCCACCCTCTACTATCGCGACACCACCGACGCCTTCACCCCGGTGACCACTCCGATCGGCGGCGGCGTCTTCGTGACCCGGCCCGAGAACATCGGCTCCAGCACCTTCACGGGCCTCGAACTGGTCGCCAACGGCGCGCTGCACCCCACCCTGCGCTACAACGCCAGCGTCAACGCCTACCGCCAGGAGATCGACGCCGGCGGCGTTCCCGGCGCGACCGACAGCGAGGGCGAGGGTCTCGGCGGCCGCCTGACCCTCAACTGGACCCCCACCCAGGAAGATTTCCTGCAGGTCACCGGCATCTGGACCGGCGACCAGGTCCTGGCCCAGGGCAGCCGCGAGACGGCCACCCTGGTCAATCTCGGCTACCGGCGGAAACTCAGCAAGGACTGGTCCTTCCAGGCCACGGTCCGCGACCTGTTCGACGAGTTCGGGGCCGTCACCGAGATCGAGGCGGCGACCTTCACCGACCGCACCAGCGTCACCTTCGGCGGCCGGGCGGCCTATGTCGGCCTGACCTGGACGTTCGGCGGCGGCCAGCGGCCGCCCGAGCAGTTCGACTTCTCGGCTCCGACCACGGGCAACTGAATCCGGGCGGGGCCCGACGCCGTTCGGCGCGGGCCCCTTTCCGCGTCAGCGGGTGCAGCGGGCGGTGGTCCCCACGCGCGGCACATACATGTCCGTCGCCGGATTGTAGGTCTTGTAGCGCATCTGGCAGGCCCGGACGTGGCGATGCCAGTCCGACGGATTGGCGTAGCCGGCCGGCGGCGCGGGCGGACGCGGGCCCCAGCTGCTTTCCCACATGCCGTAGTCCACGGCCCGGGGCGCCATTGCGGCCGAGCCGCCGGAGCCGCCGCCCGCTTGCGCGGCGGCCGGCGCGCCGCCCGAGGGATTATCCGGCCCGCCGGACGCCGGCATGGCGTAGGGCGTGCCTTCCGAGCGGGGGCTGGCCGGCCCCGGCGAGGTCGCCCCTCTTTCAGTGTCGGCAGGCGGCGTGCGGTCGGTGCCCTGCGGCGCCACAGCCGGCGCCTGCCGCGGCTGGCCGCTTGCGACCTGGGCGGCGGCGGGAATGGCGACGGCGGCGAGGACCGCCGCTGTCGTGACAAGGATCGGTCTTTGCATCGTTTTCTTCCCAACAGTTGCAACCCCGACGGCTCCCAACCGGGTCGCTTGCGGCCGGTTCCAGCGTGGCCGCACGCCGTTCGTCCAGTCGCGATTTTCTCTGGCCGCGGGGACTTGTGTGGCCATCCCGCCACACCCACCTGATCCGCAACCGGACGGCGCGTTGCTTGCTTCATGAGGGCGTGCGGCCCGGATTCCGCCTCACGAGGGGACTCTATGAATCTCGACCTCTACTCCGACCGCGCCAAACAGGCCGTCCAGTCGGCCCAGTCGCTGGCCCTCGCCCGCCGGCACCAGCAGTTCGCGCCCGAACACCTGCTCAAGGTGCTGCTCGAGGAACGCGACGGCCTCGCCCGCAATCTGATCAGCGCCGCCGGCGGCGATCCGACCAAGGCCGAAACCGCCACGGAAACCGCCCTGTCGAAGCGCGCCCAGGTCTCCGGCGGTTCGGGCCAGCTCTATCTCGACGGCGACACCGCACGGGTCTTCGCCGCCGCCGAACAGGCCTCGAAGAAGGCCGGCGACGCCTTCGTCACCACCGAACGCCTGCTCGGCGCCATCGCCCGCGAGGGCGGCGTCGCCGCCACCGTGCTCGCCTCCGTCGGGGTCACCCCCGACACCCTCGACGCCGCCATCAACGAGATCCGCAAGGGCAAGACCGCCGACTCCGCCGCCGCCGAGGACGCCTACGACGCCCTCAAGCGCTACGCCCGCGACCTGACCCTCGCCGCCCGCGACGGCAAGATCGACCCGGTCATCGGCCGCGACGAGGAGATCCGCCGCACCATCCAGGTCCTCGCCCGCCGCACCAAGAACAACCCCGTCCTGATCGGCGAGCCCGGCGTCGGCAAGACCGCCATCGTCGAGGGCCTCGCCCTGCGCATCGTCAACGGCGACGTGCCGGAGTCCCTGCGCGAGAAGAAGGTCATGGCCCTCGACATGGGCGCCCTGATCGCCGGCGCCAAATACCGCGGCGAGTTCGAGGAACGGCTCAAGGCCGTGCTCAACGAGGTCGCCGCCGCCGAGGGCGGCATCGTCCTGTTCATCGACGAAATGCACACCCTCGTCGGGGCCGGCAAGGGCGACGGCGCCATGGACGCCTCCAACCTGCTCAAGCCCGCCCTCGCCCGCGGCGAACTGCACTGCGTCGGCGCCACCACGCTGGACGAGTACCGCAAGCACGTCGAGAAGGACGCCGCCCTTGCCCGCCGCTTCCAGCCCGTGTTCGTCGAGGAGCCCTCCGTCGAGGACACCGTCTCGATTCTCCGGGGACTGAAGGAGAAGTACGAGGTCCACCACGGCGTGCGTATCGCCGACGGGGCCATCGTCGCCGCCGCCACGCTGAGCAACCGCTACATCACCGACCGCTTCCTGCCCGACAAGGCCATCGACCTGATCGACGAGGCCGCCAGCCGCGTGCGCATGGCCGTCGACTCCAAGCCCGAGGCGCTCGACGAGATCGACCGCCGCCTCGTCCAGCTGAAGATCGAGCGCGAGGCCCTGAAGAAGGAGACCGACACGGCCTCCCAGGCCCGCCTCGAAAAGCTCGAGGACGAACTCGCCGAGCTCGAGGCCGAGAGCGAGGACCTCACTACCCGCTGGAAGGCCGAGAAGGAGAAGGTCGGCCAAGGCGCCCAGCTGCGCGAAACCCTCGACCGCCTGCGCGCCGAACTGGCCGCCGCCCAGCGCGCCGGCGACCTCGGCCGCGCCTCCGAGATCGCCTACGGCCAGATCCCGCAGATCGAGAAATCCCTCGCCGAGGCCGAGAAGAACGAGGCCGACAGGTCCGGCCCCCTGACCCCCGAGGTCGTCGACGCCGAACAGATCGCCCAGGTCGTCTCCCGCTGGACCGGCGTCCCGGTCGACAAGATGCTGGAGGGCGAGCGCGACAAGCTGCTCAAGATGGAGGACGCCCTGGCCCGCCGCGTGGTCGGCCAGGACGAGGCCCTGACCGCCGTCGCCGACGCCGTGCGCCGTGCCCGCGCCGGCCTCAACGACCCCAACCGCCCGCTCGGCTCCTTCCTCTTCCTCGGCCCCACCGGCGTCGGCAAGACCGAGCTGACCAAGGCCCTGGCCGAGTTCCTGTTCGACGACGAGCACGCCATCACCCGCCTCGACATGTCGGAATATATGGAGAAGCACAGCGTCTCCCGCCTGATCGGCGCGCCCCCCGGCTACGTCGGCTACGACGAGGGCGGCGCCCTGACCGAGGCCGTCCGCCGGCGCCCCTATCAGGTCGTGCTGTTCGACGAGGTCGAAAAGGCTCACCCCGACGTCTTCAACACCCTGCTGCAGGTGCTCGACGACGGCCGCCTCACCGACGGCCAGGGCCGCACCATCGACTTCCGCAACACCCTGATCATCATGACCTCCAACCTCGGCTCCGAGGCCCTGGCCGGTCAGGGCGAGGGCGACGACGTCGAGGCCGTCCGCCCCTACGTCATGGACGCCGTCCGCGCCCACTTCCGCCCGGAGTTCCTCAACCGCATCGACGAGATTATCCTCTTCCGCCGCCTCGGCCGCGGCCAGATGGCCGGCATCGTCCGCATCCAGCTGGCGAGGTTCGAGAAGCTCCTCGCCGACCGGAGACTGACCCTCGCCCTCGACGACAGCGCCGCCGCCTGGCTGGCCGACAGGGGCTATGACCCGGTGTATGGGGCGCGTCCGCTCAAGCGCGTCATCCAGAAGGACCTGGTCGACCCGATCGCGCGGAAGCTGCTGGCGGGAGAGATCGAGGACGGGAGCGTGATCGCCGTGTCAGCGGGCGAGGGCGGACTGGAGATCGGGAAGGCGCGGGTGCATTAGGGATAGGCTCCGGCTTCGCTATCTGGAGTCGAAGCGCCCGCAATCATTGCCCAATCGATAGCTCCAGCGGCCATCCATCACCCACTGGAGACAGCGTTCCCCATGATCTTGTGTGGTCAATGTGAACCAGCTCGGTTCCCTCTGCGGCGGCCCACGCATCAAGCATGCTACCCAACAGAGCTCTTGTCCTTTCCGGCGCATCTCCTTCACGCCACATGAGCATCTCTGGATAGCCAAGGCCGCCGTCCGGCAGGTGAATCGTATGGTTCTCCATCGCCGCCCAAACGAAGTCGATGTTCGTGAGCGGCGACGCGCCCATCAGGGCGTGACGAACAGCATAGGCTACTAGGCTCGCTTCAATCCTCTGCCCCTGCTCAAGGACCAAAATGGCAAGGCCGGTCGCCGACTGGACGTCGAAGGCGCGCCGGGTTGCGGCGATCTGCTTGTCGGCACGTTGCAATTGCTGGCGGACAGCACGCCCTCCAATGTGGACCATCTGCCGGTTCACTTCCTCCCCGTTCGCTCGCTTTTGAAGCATCGGCTGGATACCGACTCGGCCAACAGCAAACATCCGCGGCTCTTCCGCCATCGCGTCGCGAACCAAGGCGGATACCCGAGCTGAAGGATCACCTTTCACAGTCTTGAGCTCCACGATCAGTCGGCGTTGATCAAGCAAGTAGTCAGCAATCTTGCCAACGAACCGAGTGCCGAAAGTTAGTTCGTCGAGGACTTCCGCTGACGGTCCAGCATTCAGAAACTTGGCAATCCGCGACTCTAGTCGGCCCGCTTTGCGGGTACTTGGGATAGGGCGCGCAAAGACGAGCATTCTCGCTCGAGAGACACCCATCAACGTAACGGAATGTCGGAGATGAAGACGCGCCTTTGCGCGTCCTCGACGCCAGCCTCCTGTAGAAGGCGGACGAAAGCATCTCGCATCGACCACGCGTCGACTGCTGGCCCGATGATTATGCGCTCGATTAGCTCCGCGACCTCAGCCCCCACGAAGCCTTCGTCTGGGTAATTCCTAAGAGGAATTTTGTGAACACACTGGGGAACGCCGCGCACCACCTCAACATTGGATGGTAGCCGGTCCGTCCCTTCCAGCGCCGGCGTATGGATGATCCTCCACTCTCGTTCTTCGTGAAACCCAGGGTGTTTGGTGCAAACGGTCGAGAACCGCATCATCTGAAAAACCGCCTCAATGACGCTCTCTTGGCCGAGTTCGCGCCATAGTTCGCGGCTGCTTGCGATGTTTTCGCTGACGGTACCGAATTCCCGAAAGAACTGCGCATCGCTGAGGTACGCTACAGGACTCGTATAGGCTCCAAGGGCATCGCTCGCTGTAGCGAAGGCCGTACTGTTCAAGACCATCGCTACACCGGCGGTTGCTCCGTATGCCCGCCACATCGAAAGCCGACCAATTCCGTCTTCGCTATCGTCATGTTCTGAAATGCACGTGACGTAGGTTTCACCCCGAAACGACGGAAGCCAAAGATTGAATCTCCGCTCAAGTTCCTCGCAGGTTCCGGGAAATTCCTCCTCTAGTGCGGCTTTCATCCTAGCGCCTGCCTCGCCTTTGTAGGCTGCGTTAAGGCATTCAAAGCCGTACTCCACCTCCATGTAGTCGTTCATGGTGGTCGTCCGTCGCATCCAGACTTCGCGGTTCTGAATTATTCGGACTGCGGCTTCGGCAGTCGTGTAGTGCACAAAACGGGTCTTCCCGTTTCTGACATCGTTCTGCTTCTTCGTGGCGTACGGGAAGAACAGCGCCGCCAGTTGATCGTCAACATCGCTCATAAAACTACGATAGGCCGAGTCGCGGAGCCGTAGCACTAGAACAGCTACGCCACCGCCTCATGCCCCTCTCCCGATGGGAGAGGGCTTGAGCGCACGGCGGCGCAGCCGTCGTTCTGGCGCTCAAGGGTGAGGGTCGGCCGTCCGGGGGCGGCTTCGCCGCTTCCACCAGCCGACCCTCATCCGGCCCTCCGGGCCACCTTCTCCCAAGGGGAGAAGGAAGGCACCCCCTCCTCACTCACAACTCATCTCCGGCCGGTACACCTGCATCGCGTTCGTCCCACTGTTCCCCCCCAGCGTGATCCCCCCGCCCGGCAGGAAGATCCGCCCGTCGATCACCGCCGCGCCCTTCAGCCCGTGCACCGCGATCGGCAGGTCGGGCAGCTGGGTCCAGCGGTCCTCCCCCGGATGATAGGCGTAGGTGTTCGGCGTCAGGCCCAGCACATGGGTCGGTTCGCCCTCGCCGCCGAACACGAACATGCAGCCGCCGTGGGCCGCGCCGGTGATCCCGCCCCGCGGCGCCGGCATCGGCGCGCCGCGCGTCCAGGTCCGGGTGGCGGGGTCGTAGATCTCGACCACGTCGGTGCGCTCGGCCCCGGCGCCCGGGCCGAAGCGGCCGCCGGCGACGATGACCTTGCCGCCGATGGCGACCATGGCCAGGTGGTTGCGCTGGGTCGGCAGGTCCGGGAGCTTTTCCCAGGTGTCGGTCGCCGGATCGTAGACCTCGAAGGCGTGGCCCCCGGGCGGGCGGCCGCCGGCCACATAGATTTTGCCGTCGATCACCGCCTTGCCGCCGCCGCTGCGCGCGGTCGGCATCGGCGCGCGCGGGACCCATCCGCCGACGGCCGGGTCATGCATCCAGACCGTGTCCAGATAGACCTCGGGCCGGCCGGTGCTGGCCCCGTCGCGTTCGCCGCCGATGACGTAGAGCTTCCCGTCCACCGCCGCCACCATCATGTGGTGCAGGGGCTCGGGCAGGCGCGGGCCGAGGGTCCAGCGGCTGGTCGCCGGGTCGTAGATCTGCACCAGGCTGGACGGCAGCCGGCCCGGCGGATAGCCGCCCAGCACCCAGATCTTCCCGTCGAACAGCGCCACGGCATGTTCGGAGCGGGGCAGCGGCATGGCCACGCCCATGCTCCAGCCGTCAAACTCGGGCATGGCCCCGACCGGCGGACCGGCGCTCACCCGCGCATTCCACGCCTCGAACAGTTCGCCGTCCTGGATCGGGGTGGCCGGCCCCAAAGGCGGTCCCTGCGGCGGTCCCCCGCCCGGCCCCTGCTGCGCCGCCGCCGCGCTCCCGATCAGCAAGGCCGCCGTCGCCGCGGCTGTCGCAATCCGATACCGTCCCATGCCGTCCTCCCGTCCCTCACCACCCGGCCAAGGTCTGCGAGGCCGGCTTCCGCTGCAAGATTCAACGGGCGGCGCCTCTCCGATCCGTCGCGGGGCCGATGCCCCTTGCCCCCGCGCCTCCGGTCCCGCCACACTCCCCCGATGGACGAACCCCTTGAGCCCTTCCGGCCCTCGGCCCTGACCCGCGCCACGGACGGGCGGGAGGCGCGCGGCTCGATCTTCTCTCCCGCGGACTGGGAGGACGAATACGGTCCCGACGGCGCCACCGGCATCTGGCCCGCCGTCGTCCTCGGCCTCGCCTTCGTCGGCCAGTGGTTCGTCGGCGGACCGGAGCCGTGGGGCCTGTCCGCCGAGGCCCTGGCCGAGGGGCGGTGGTACACGCCGCTGACCTCCATCCTGGTCCACGGCGGCCTCGCCCACATCTGGATGAACGTCGGCGGGGTGATGGCGCTGACGCCGCCGGTGCTGAGCCGGTTCGGCGGCTACCGGCGCGGCTGGGGGCGCTGGCTGCTGCTGTTCGTCGTCTCCGGCCTGGCGGGCGCGGCGCTATTTCTCGCCGTCAATCCCACCGGCGTCGTGCCGATGGTCGGAGCCTCCGGCGCCATCTGCGGCCTGTGGGGCGCGGCCGCCCGCTTCGATCCGGAAGGCGGCGTCGCGTTCCTGACCTCGCGGCGCGTGCGCGATCAGGTCGTCGGATTTCTCAAGATGAACGCGATCCTGTTCTTCATCCTGTTCGTCCTCGTCCGGCTCAGCGGCGGCGTCGGCGGTCTGGCGTGGGAGGCGCACCTCGGCGGCTTCCTCGTCGGCCTGCTCGTCGGCCCCCGGCTGGCGCGCCGGCACGCGCGCGAGGCGGCGGCCTGAGTCCGCACCTCCGCCTGACCCGTGACGCTGTGCTGGCAATCTGCGGAATTATAGTCCGATAGCGCGGAGAACCCCTCGCGCTTTCAATGACCTGACCTTTTCTCGAGTCGATCTTCCCGCCTGAGGAAAGACCCGGCGCATACTGTTCCGGTCCCTTCGCAGGGCCCGGTCTTTGACAATCGAACCACCGACCCGCCGCCCCCAGGCGCCGTCATGACCCCGAGCCGGCGATGTAGACTCTGCCGACTCCGCCACAGCGAATTCTGCAGACCTTGCCGACTCTGCCACAGCGTTTTTCGAATTTCACCCGGGTAGAACCGGGCCGGTCCCTACTCCGCCGGGCGGAACAGCAGGGCGGAGACCTTGCCTTCGGGATTGATGCCGATCAGCCACTGGGTGGCGGCGTTGGCGAAGGTGGCGTTGAACACGTCGATGCCGTTCTGACTGCCCACGAAGTCGAGCATGACCAGCTCGCCGAAGCCGTCGATCACCGGCCGCATCGCCGCCGACTGCTCGCGCACCGCGGTGGCGATGGCGTCGGTCATCCGGCTGTAGTCGGGTTCGCCGGCCTGCAGTTCGGCGATGAGAGTGCGCAGGGTCTCTTCCGACGCCTCGTTGGCCCGCTCGGGCGACACCGGCGCCTGGGACGGCGCGGTCCGGACGGCGGGGCCGGGAGCCGGCGCGGCGGCCCGGGCCCGGGCGGCCGGATCGTCGAAGGTGTTGGGCACCGTGCCGGCGGCGACCTGGGCGTGGGCCGCGGCGGGAAGGAGGAGCAGGGCGGCGGCGAGCAGAAGCGGCTTCATGAGGGTCGTCTCCGGACGGAACTCAGACGATGGCGGGCCAAAGCGACAGAACAAGGGCGGCCCCCGCGGCGGCGAGGGCCAGCGTCATCCCGGCGACCATCCAGCCCGGCGTACGCACCTCGCGGATGACCACTGTGCGGGGCTCTGGCGGGTTCTGGGCCAGCCGCGACAGTGCTCTCAGCGTGGCCCTGAGCTCCTCCAGCGCGTCGCGGATCTGGGCCTGCGGACCCAGTTCGCGGCGGATCCAGCGCTCGACCACCGAATGCGAGGCGGCCCACAGGTCGTGGTCCGGGTTGAGCCGCCGTGCCACGCCCTCGACCGAGACCATCGTCTTCTGCAGCAGGATCAGCTCGGGCCTCAGATGCATGTCGAACAGGGCGGTGATCTCGAACAGCTGGCCCAGCAGCCGGCCCATCGACACCTGCGACGCCTGCTTGCCGATGACCGGTTCGCCCACCGCCCGCAGGGCCTGGGCGAAGGCCTCGACGGAGTGCTCCGGCGGCACGTATCCGGCCTCGAAATGGACCCGGCTTATGCGGTCGTAGTCGCGGCTCAGGAAGCCCCACAGGATCTCGGCCAGATAGCGCCGCTCCGACGGTCCCAGCCGCCCGACGATGCCGAAGTCGATCGCCGTCAGCTCCGCCGGCGCGTGGCAGAACAGATTGCCCTCGTGCAGGTCGGCGTGGAATGTCCCGTAGTCCAGCGCCTGGGTCAGGAAGGCCTGCACCACGTGGTCGGCGAGGGCGTTGCGGTCCAGCCCCGGCTGCTCGACGGCGGCCGGATCGGTCATCGCCAGCCCCGGGGCCCACTCCAGCGTCAGAACCCGCTTGCCGACCCCGTCCCAGATCACCGCCGGCGCGGTCATGTGGCAGGCGCCGCTGTCCCGGGCCCGGTCCATGATGTCCTTGAGCTCGGAGGCCGCCGCCGCCTCCAGCCGCATGTCCAGTTCGAGCTGCAGCGCGCGGGCGATGGTCTCGACGAAGGCCGAGGGCTCCAGCCGCCGCGCCGGGGCCACGAAACGCACCGCCAGCCGGGCCGCCAGCCGCATCGAGTCCAGCCCCTGTGCCACGCGCCGCTCGACCCCCGGCCGCAGCACCTTGACCGCCACCTTGCGCCCGTCGGCCAGCCAGGCCGGATGCGCCTGGGCCAGCGAGGCGGCGGCCACCGGCGGTCCGAA
>Ga0196980_1000440_pt1 | contig 10181 bp, 9 predicted proteins | sample S3_1013CmetaG_FD_155486 | JGI IMG/M metagenome (GOLD analysis project Ga0196980, IMG submission 155486) | Soil microbial communities from Anza Borrego desert, Southern California, United States - S3_10-13C | ecosystem: Environmental > Terrestrial > Soil > Desert | place: USA: California... | reverse complement strand
GACGCCTCGCAACATACTCGAAAAAACTTCTTCAGAAAAGCGCCCTCAAGAATGTCGCTGTATCACCGTTTACCCCGTATTGGTCTTTCAACTTTTACATCGCTCATTTGCGGATCTGATGCCGGCGCATTTCCATCCTGTTCAGCATAGTTCAGGTCCTTGGAAAATGTTTCTTCCAGGAATTTCAAAGCGACCAGCGCGATGATGTAAATAATTACTGAAAGGAGAAACGCACTGTAGACGATGCCGAGGTAGGGTTTGAGCAATTGAAAAGCAAGCGTGATGGGTATAACCGAGCCTCGAACAAAATTCGGAACGGTGGTTGCGACCGTTGCTCTCAGGTTTGTCCCAAAGAGTTCGGCAGCGACCGTAACGAACAATGTCCAGTACCCGTTGCCAAAACCGAGCAGTGCGCAGACGACATAAAAGACGACAAGGTCGTTATTGGGCATTAGCAAGTATACCGTTGAGAAGGTGAATGAAATAAGGATAAAGAAAAAGATCACACTTTTCCGTCTTTGAAAGCGCTGGCTCAAAAGTCCACTGACTATATCACCGGCAACCTGGCCACCAAAAAATATCATGACGGCCTGGCCAGCGTCGACCGTGCCATTGATTGCGAGAGCCCTGCCGAATTCCGGTGAAAAAGTTATCAGTACTCCCACGGTGCACCACATCGGAAGGCCGATGAGAATGCTTTGAAGGTATTTCAAGGTGCGTTCGCGTGTGGCAAACAATTGCATAATGTTTCCACGTGAAATATTCCTGGATTTAAGTTTATCAAACATCGAAGACTCAAATACCCTGACGCGCATGATCATCAGCAGCAACCCCAATCCGCCACCGACAAAATATGACATACGCCAGCTCAAGGCGTCGGCAACAAAGTATGCGGTGATCGCTCCCAATACGCCCATCGTTGCAACCAGCGTTGTCCCATAGCCCCTGATTTTTTTCGGCAGGATCTCCGTTACCAGGGTGATGCCGGCGCCGAGCTCTCCAGCCAGGCCGATGCCAGCGATGAAGCGCAGCACCGCGTATTGCTCGACGGTCGTCACGAATCCGTTCCCGATATTGGCCAGCGAATACGTCAGGATGGATCCGAACAATACAGACAACCTTCCTCTTTTGTCACCCATCACCCCCCACAAGATTCCGCCGATGAGCAGCCCGGCCATCTGCAGGTCCAGCAGAATGATCCCATTCGTCATGAGCTCATCTCCACTTAATCCCAAACTGCGCAGGCTTGGGACGCGCACGATGCTGAAGAGAAACAGATCATACATATCGACAAAGTAGCCGAGTGCTGCCACCAAGACGGGGACACGCAATATCTGCTTCAGGACAGGCTGGGATGAAGAATCGGTGATGGTCATAGTCGCGGAATTGTAAGACCGCCGTCCGCCACGATCACCTGACCGGTCGCGTACGGCAAATTATTTGTGGCAAGGGCAGCAACAATTTTCCCAACATCCTGCGGGGCGCCCCAGCGTTTCTCAACGGTCAGGCCTTTCTCGATAAGGTTGTCGTATTTTTCTCTGACCCCGGAAGTCATGTCGGTAGCGACGATGCCAGGTCGCACTTCATAAACCGGGATGCCGAATTCGCCCAGGCGAACGGCAAACAGCTGGGTGGCCATCGAGACACCGGCTTTCGAGATGCAATATTCGCCACGGTTGATAGAAACGACGGTCGAGGAGATTGACGAAATATTCACAATGCATCCAGAGAATCCTGCGTCAGATTTTTTCTGACCGATCATCCAGTTTGCGACTGCTTGTGTCAGGAAGTACGGACCTTTCAGGTTGGTCGAGATCACTTCATCGAAGCTGTCCTCGGTTGCCTGGAGGATATCCAGGCGTTCGCGAGGCGCAATACCTGCGTTATTTACCAACAAGTCGAGGCGGCGAAAGCGGTGTTGTATGAGCTCCAGTATCTGTTTGCGGTGTTCGGGAAGGGCGATGTTGCCGCGGCAGTACAGGACCTCCGAGCCCTTCTCCCTGAGTGACAGCAGCGCTTGCATCACTTCTTGCCCGGGGCGCATTCCATTGACAGCAAGGTCAAATCCCGCAGCTGCGAGGCTCTCGGCAATTCCGTAGCCAATGCCGCGACTTCCACCGGTGATGAGTGCCACTTTTTTCATGTGAAAATATTTAAAGGTCCGTTACGTTCACCCAACAACGCTTTTCCCAGCTCTGCAGGCCGAGTTCCGCCAGCTGAACGCCCTTGGCGCCCTCCTGAAGATCCCATGGAAAAGGCTCGTCCTTCACGACATGCCTGATGAACAACTCCCATTGTACTTTGAACGCGTTGTCGTAAGTTTCCTGCTCGGGAACCTTGGACCATCCATCGTAAAAATTGATGGGCTGCGCAATATCGGGGTTCCAGACTGGCTTGGGCGTGTTGCCGTAAGCTTGCGTGTAGCACTCCCGTAGTCCGGCGACGGCAGAGCCTTTCGTTCCGTCGACCTGGAGGGTGAGCAGGTCATCGCGTCGGACTCTGACGGTCCACGACGAATTGAATTGGGCGATGATGCCGCCCTCCAGCTCAAAGGTCGCGTATGCCGCATCATCCGCCGTGCACCGGTACTTCCTCCGCTGCTCATCCACACGCTGCGGAATGTGTGTGGCGCCCAGGCACGACAGGGCTGTAACTTTTCCGAAGACATTATCAAGCACATATCGCCAATGGCAGAGCATATCGATGATGATTCCTCCATCGTCCTCTTTGCGGTAGTTCCATGATGGCCGCTGCGCAGGAATTGTATCTCCTTCAAATACCCAGTATCCGAATTCACCTCTGACGCTGAGAATTTGTCCGAAAAAGCCCTGCTGGATCAACCGTTTTAGTTTAAGGATGCCGGGAAGCCATAGCTTATCCTGCACGACGCCGTTCTTTACGCCTGCACGCTTGCAGCGTTGGTACAAGTCGAGGGCCGTCTTTGTGTCAATGGCTACGGGTTTTTCGCAATAGACGTGTTTGCCGGCATCAATTGCTTGCCGGACAGCCTCCGCCCTCCGGCCAGTGGTCTGGGCGTCAAAGTAAATGATGTTGTGTGGATCCGCGAGCACTTTATTCAGGTCGGTCGACATTTTCGAAACCCCCGACATTTCACAGAGTTTCTCCAGCTTCATGGCATCACGACCGATGAGCACGGGATCTGGAATGACCACATGGTCGGGTCCTACCCTCAATCCGCCCTGCTTGATAATTTGTGTTATCGAACGCAGCAAGTGCTGGTTGGTGCCCATTCGCCCGGTGACACCGTTCATGATAATGCCGAGATGCTGTTTTTTCATATAATGAGGTTCAACTGTTATTTTTATAAGCGTCAATGATTCTGGATAAAAATTCTCCCTGGTCGGATTTCCAATGCGTGGTCGAAAAGATCTCCACTTCGTTGTAGCCTGCGAATCCGGCACCCTCTACCCAGCCCCGGATTTTTTTCACCGGAATGCACCCTTCGCCCATGATACCGCGATCCAGCAACAGATCGACCGTCGGCACTTTCCAGTCACAAATGTGAAACGCAAAGAGGTGGTTGTTCATTCCACATCGCGTGATCTCGGACTGGAGCTCGGGATCCCACCAAAGGTGATAGACATCCACGGCAACGCCGACATAACGGGAGCCAATGGCTGAAGCCATATCGTTTGCCTGGCGGAGTGTGTTGATCGCCGAACGCGTGTCGGCATACATTGGATGAAGAGGTTCGATAGCGAGTCGCACATTTGCGGATTCGGCATGCGGGACGAGAGATGCGATACCGTCCTGAATCTGATTGCGTGAATCTTCGAGCGACTGATTCGGATCCGCGCCGCACACCAGCACGACGAGGTTTGTTCCCAATTCACGCGCTTCGTCTATGGCGCGGCGGTTGTCGTCGATAGCAGCCCGGCGGGATTCCCGAGTTGTCCCGCAGAAGAAACCGCCACGACACAACGACACTATGTCCATCCCATGATCCCTGATCATTCCGCCAGTATCCTGAACGTTGCGTTTCTCAAGCGCGTCACGCCAGACAGTAATGCCCTTCACACCTGCTTGCGAAAAACGCTTCACCGCTTCTTCTATATTCCATGGCTTTGTCGTGATCGTGTGGATGCAAAGCTGCGAAAGATCCGTGATGGCCTTCGCGCTCATGACAAGCAATTAAAAAATGTGTAGTACCTTTCCTGCCTGATCAGCTTCTGCAGATACAGGCATACCTCGCGCGCGTGATAGTCCCCCCACATGCTCGACTCTCCGTGTGGGGAGGCGCTGCCTGATGGCACATGATCCCAATCATTCGGCCGATGGTACACCGAGTGTAAAATAAGACCTTCATGTTGAGGATCTGCGCTGAGGTATGGAGGAGCCAGCAGTGTTCGAACAATGGTCAGCCCGGCCTGCCAATATTTTGACTTCGAGGGATTGCTGGGTTCCAGGTATTTTCCGAAGCGCAGAAGACCCTGCGCAGCAATGGATGCAGCCGAACTGTCAACCGGTTCATGCGGATTGAAAGGGTCGGCAGCCACCTCCCAATAATTTCCAAGTTTATGAAGGTTCGGCGCACCTGTATCCCAATATGGAATCCCATCGGCGGGCATGCGGTCAATGTAAAAATCACACGTAGCCTTAGCCGCGTTGAGCATCCATCCTTTTATTTGTTCCAGCGACCCAAAGCCCGCCGGAAGGGTGTCGCTTTGGACTGTATCCAGCCACTCAAGCTCTTCCGCAAACCCGCACATAGCCCACGCCAGTCCACGTGTCCAGGTTGTAAATCCTGAATAACCTTGCTGCGAGTTTGGGCACCGGTAGTTCCCGTCATTGGTGTTAAAGATGATCTCATGGGCAGTCCGTCCCCTCAGATCGTAAGCGTCGCGGCCCTCCCCGTAAAAAATCGAGTACCTGGCTGTGGCCTGCAGGTGCATCAGTGCCCGTTCCAGGAGGTTTATCTTCACATCCCCTTCCCCCTGAAGTACATGTCCGAGTTTATGGCTCAAGACGAGTGCCCGGCAGGATCGGATCGTGTCCACGAAGAGTGAATGCGGGCCGTTGAAAGAATAGATGAATCCACCATCGCGAATCGATGTCCAGCGGGAAGCCTGGACGCCGCCCGAAATTTTTAGCGCGAGTTCGTAAAAATTCTTTTCCCATTCGTTATGCGCTATTTTTCCCTCCACCATCAATCGCAGCAAATTACCGTACGTGCTGACGTTATTAAAACCATGATCGTGTACCCCCGTGTGGCTGATATGCGGGGCCATATGCCTGACCGTCCGGGTGCGACCCAGATCCAGCATTTGTTGATCTCCCGTCGCGTCGAACTGAAGGATTGCAGAACCGAACTGAAATCCTTGTGTCCATTCCGTCCAGCCTCGGGACGTATATTTGCCTTGCACGGTAAAAACAGGAGCGCCTTTAGAGATGTCATAGCCAGCGTCGATCGATCTGATCTTTTGGCCGGACAGGTCCCAGAACCGGGTGAGTTTCTCCTGAAGGTCTGTGGGGGTTAAGGAATAGTCTATTCGGATCATCGTGTAACGAAATATAAAAAATATCCGGAAATCATCCGGATCCCGGGGACAGGTAGTCACCGGACGTTAAAGTAATAGACGCGAAACAACGAAACCCACCTGTACTCTCCTGCCCAACATTATATCATTCAGACTGGAATTTTATCAAGGAACTTCCGGCGACTAGGAGCAGAGCGAAATCTGCCCGGCAAGACTGGGGCAGATCAGGAAATCCTTGGGCCAAACGCCTGACGGGCTCTTTTATTGTTCATTTACTGAATCGTATCCTGCGCCCTGACTTTGGCCGATTATCTAAGTCACAGCTGATGAATTCTTCCAAGTCCCGTCGATGTGGACGTATTTGCACAATATGTATCGCACGCAAGCCCCTTCAACGACCAATTCAAATGGGCATGATTTTTCCGGCTGCTGGTAAAAGTAAGATGTGTTTGCTTTCTGTAAGGTGAGATTCCTTTTCCACGACCCTCGTTTGAACAGCGATTTATTACACCATCGGATTTGTTTTATGACATCGTCCAGAATAAAATATAAAGAGAGAAAGGCAGTGATTGTCTTTTCACTTTATCTCTTGCTGATTCTCTATTCAATGATCTTTTGATTAGGACGGTACCGTCTGTCGATATAGCAACAGTCAGTACCAGCGGAAGATAATTGCAAGATAAGTCCAGACATGGACGGACCACGCTTGCACGGCAAGGCGTCAGGTGTTGCGCCTAAAACGGTTACAAATTGGAGCTCTGACAGTATTGGCCAAGCCTTCGTACGCTTGACTGGCGGCGAAGCCACAATGAGCCATAACAACGCAATGGCTATTGGCAAATACGGCGAAGGCGTCAGGGTACCAACTGCGTTCTTTTCATTGTTTTTACCACTTGGATATTGTGAAATAAATAATTGATATTCTAATATTGCCCGTTGAACAGGCATTATCGGCTCTTACTCTATAGATCGTTTTTGAAGAGCAATATGTTGCTCAAAGTTCTTCGGCCTTGCATTGGCCAAGCATCCATTCGTTACAATGACCAAAGCGACACTTGCAGTGCGGTGACCGGGTGGATTCACGATATGGGCATTTAGATTGCAGCATTTCACTGCGGGTTCGAGAGTCCCGCCGATGCAAATTCACTCGTCGCTTGTATACGTAATTCAAAGCTCACAAGAGAGATAGCAGCTGAAAAAATCCCCTGGCAGGAATGCTTTTTCGTCGTAATGCAATGGCTATACTTTGGACGAGTGAAAACAGGAGCCATTTGAATACAATTAACTTAAACTCAAAAATTCTATGAAAACTAGACCGTTAATCTGGGCGGCTATTTGTTTGTCGTGTGTGATAGGAACCGCGTGTGAAGATGACGACAATGAATTAAGAACACTCAGCGGAAACGACCAGGCCTTTGTCGAAGAGGCCGCTATGGCGAGTGTCACTTCACAGAAAGTCGCCGAGTTGGCAACCACCAATACGACAGACGCCGATGTGCAGACATTTGCACAAAATATGTTTTACGAGCACGGGCTTGCCCTTCACGACCTGCGGCAGCTTGCGAAGAATTATAACAATGTGGATCTGCCGACTGATTTGGACTCAGTAAACAGGGAGGCCAAAGATACACTCGGTACCCTAACGGGCAGCGACTTCAACATCGCATATGCGCGGTATGTGCTTGAAAGCAATCAAAAAATAAAAACGTTGTATGAAAATGCAGCCAACAGCGCCAGCGATGCACGTCTTAAGGAGTTTGCAGCCAAATACCTGAGCATGATGACTCAAAATGTGCAAGACGCTGACAGCCTTGTAAGAATGATGGAACCAGAACCGGAGCCGACAGATTAAACATCAGGACATATTGATTTTTCTTGATGGAGAAGAAGCAGCATCCACTCGCTGACTTCTTCTCCATCAGTTCGTTGTTTCTATCCGTTACGCCCGCGAAATCCTTGGGCCGCTGGTTAGAAATTGCTCTGTCGCGAGCACAAAAAAAAATGAAATCCGATGGGCGAGTTGTGGTGACGAAATACTGGCTGTCACTTTCCTTCAGGAGTAAATGAAAATGCAAGCGCCGGATACTTTTTCAATTGCTGAACATCCGCCGGTATAAGAACTTTGACCGCATCACCTTCGCGTTTCCACTTTAAGGACTTACCGTTCATCAGCAGTTTGACGGTCGCATTTTTTGCCGGGACGTTGAACTTCCAACTGACCTCTGAAGGAATTGTGGTCCCCTCGTCCAGCAGCACAATCGCGAATGCCGACCCATCCTTTCCCCGCGTAAAAAAGGTGTTTCCGTCGCGATAGACTGGCAACGGCCGCGTCGAATAAATTGCCTGGCCGTTTGCTTTCAACCACAAACCGATTTCCGCCAATCTTTCTATCTGAATTTCGCTCAAGAGTCCCTTGGGGTCAGGGCCCACGCCCAACAACAAGCTTCCGCCTTTGGCCACGATCTCGGTGAGGATGTGAATTACGCGCGTGGCGGATTTGAAATTTTCATGTGGTACGTGGCTCCATGCGTTCCCCAGCGTCATACAACTCTCCCAAGGGTGATCGAGCTTATCCTTGGGAATGTTCTGTTCAGGCGTCAGGTAGTTTTCATACATGCCATGAACAGTCCGGTCCACGATAAGCACTCCCGGTTGCTTCGCCCGGGCCATGCCCGCAATCTTCGGAAGATCGATGTCCTGACTCCACTCCGGAATACGTGCGCCCCATGAACGGACCTCATCGTTGACAGTCTCGAGGGGACGAACCCAGCCACCATCGAGCCACAGAATATCCACGCGGCCATAGTCGCTCATCAGCTCGGAAATCTGGTTAAACGTGAACTGTTTGAATTGATGCCACCGCCACGGATTCTTGCGAATGTCGTAATTGTTGTTTCGATCCGGTGTAGCGTACAGGGGCCACCAGTAATGCTCGTTGTGCCAATCCGGCTTTGAATAATACGCTCCGATCATCATACCCTGCCGGCGGAATGCATCAAATACATGGAACGCCACATTAGATTTCGGGTGGGTCCCGAACGGTCCGTTGGTGATCTTAAAGTCCGATTCACGGGTGTCGAACATGTTGAATCCGTCGTGATGCTTTGTCGTAAACACCATGTAGCGCATACCAGCCGCCTTAGCAGCACGCGCCCATTGATCGGGATCAAATTTTATCGGATTGAAACGGTTGCTCAGTCCCCAATACCATTTCTTGTAGTCGCCATAATCAGAAGTGCTGTCACGCGTGATCCAGTCCTCTGAACAAATCGACCAGGACTCGATGATACCTGCTTCGGCATAAATGCCCCAATGAATGATCATGCCGAACTTCAGGTCTTGCCATTGATCTAATTTTTCTCTAACGAGCGGGTCTGCGGGCCATTGGTATTGGGTAGAGGTGGGGTGCGCATGCTGCGCGAATGACGCGTGCACCGACGACATGAGCGCCAAACAAGTCATCGTTGCGATCAGGAAACGTCCGAAAAAAAAGTAAGCCAGATATTTACGAAAGCCGTTCATCTCAGACTTGTCTTTTCAATTTCCGGGAAGCGCGTTTCCAGTCGAACCCGATCCACAAAAGATATGTACCAGTATTTCTGATCTGTTCCACGCGCATATGCGGGCCATGCCACCTTGCGTTTTCAAAGAATGCGCGCTTGTCTGCAAGCTCTTCGCCGATTGCGAACACAACCTTACCGTGAACTACTTCTGACGGATGGTCAATATTGTGGCGGACAAGGATATTTTTCAATACTACCTTCTGCCGTGCCGTGAGTTCGTCCGATTCGATTACCATCTTCCGATCCCCGACGTTGTTAAAAACAACGTCAAGCAATTCATCATCAATGTTCAGTTCCATTTCCTCGGTGCGACTGCAATTGTTTACTTCATTGCCCTGCACATAAAAGATATATTCCTTATTAAGCTCAAAAGTCCGTCGGCTGCATGAAGTCACTTGCTCGATCCGGTATGTTTTCAACTCCCGGTTACCCTTCCACATTTTTATGATCTCGACGTCGAAGGTGTGGTGTGTCGCTTGCGTGACACGTCCGTGGAAAATACTCGTGGACGATTGTACCTCCTGCTCAAACGATACGGGAAGACACTGGCACGCGAAAGCGGAAATACAGTTCCCCAGTATAAGGGTCAGACAAAACGACGTTCTCATAGAATTCGATATCAACATTGCGGTGAATTAACAGCTTTTACAGGAAATAAAAAAGATCGGAGGGAGCGGCGGAAACACTAATGTATGATGATCCTGCGCTGAATCGGGCGGCCATCGCCCGCCGTTATAAGCAGGTGATACACTCCGGGGCCGGCTTGAAGTTCCAGAACGTTCTCACCTGGCGCGAGCCCCCCCTCTGCGTACTTTCGGCCCAGCGAATCGAAGACCGTGAGATGATATCCGTCGCTGGCAACAAACAGCACAAGCCTTTTGTGTTGGACCGGATTCGGAAAAATCAAAATTCTTGCCGACCTGGTTTCTGTGCCAACGCCGGTACAAAGTACACCACCGTCCGAATTAGCGAGATATGTTTTAAGCCAGCTCAATGCAGGACGTTCCGTGCCGTTGCTTCTGATCAGGTATGCGTTCGTTCGCCATATTTCTCCTTGTCTGTACCCCCACAGAGTGATGCCGTGAACGCCGTGGTGAAGCCATAGTATCGGGAATATGTC
>Ga0196980_1000439_pt1 | contig 10189 bp, 13 predicted proteins | sample S3_1013CmetaG_FD_155486 | JGI IMG/M metagenome (GOLD analysis project Ga0196980, IMG submission 155486) | Soil microbial communities from Anza Borrego desert, Southern California, United States - S3_10-13C | ecosystem: Environmental > Terrestrial > Soil > Desert | place: USA: California... | reverse complement strand
CTGATCGCCGTCCCGGTGGTAGGGCGGATCGATCACGGCCACGGCCTCCGAACCGGCTGCTGCTACGAGGCTCACGGCCTGGGTTGCGCAGTCGTGCAAGACGCTCGTGGACGGCCAGCCCCCCCCCTGCACGCCCTCCGCCCGCTCGGCCAGCCGCGGCAGGCGGAGCCGCGTCTCGAAGCCCTTCGCGCGAGCGCTCTCGGTCAGGTGCGCGAAGCCGGCCGTGCGCCAGGCGCCGTCCCAGATCTCGACCGGCCGGCCGCGGCCGTTGGCGGACTGCAGCACGAGGAAGCTCGCGACGAGCTCGGCTGCTGCTTCGGCGCTGCAGTGGAAGATGGCGCTGGAGACGGGCCACTTCGCGCGGCCCAGCGCCTCGATGCGGTCCGCGAGGGTGCTCGGGTAGATGATGCCGCGGCCGCGGGTGGGCGTGCCCCGTCCCTTCTCGCTGACAACGGAGTCCGCGCCCTGTCCGGCCCCGCGGGCGATCCGCCACCGCGCGTCGGCAACGAGATCGCCCGCGGGGCCGGACAGGAGCTGCTGCTCCACCAGCGTCGGCTCGGCGACGGGCGTGGTGCGCTGCCCGGCTGGCCGCGGCACGCCACGACCGTCGGAGGCGACCCACGCGACCAGGGGCTCCTGCGTGCCCCGGCCTGCCGATGCGCGGAACTGCTCTCGCGCGTGGTCTTCCGCGGTCTGGCCCTTGCGCCATCGGGGATCGCGCCCCTCCTCAGCCGGCGGGCAAGCGCGAGAGCGCGTCTGCCCCGCCGGCTGAGGAGGGGCGCCGTTCGCCGAGCCCTGGCTCCAGCGACTCTCGTCCCACCACACCGGTGCGCCCGAAGCGGACCGGGCCTGGAGCCAGAGCCAGCCCGCCGTGCGCTCGGCGAGGTCCGATCGCGGCGGCTGGCTGGCGAGCCACGCCCACAGGTCGCTCGCGTCCGGTCCGCCGCCCGGGCGCTTCGCGCGCACGCAGACGGGGCAGCGCGCCCCGGCGAGCTGGGCGCTCCCCTCGCAGGCCGGGCAGGTCTGCGCCCAACGGCGAAGGACGGTCACGACAGCGGCGTTCAACGCCGGGTCCAGAAGGATCGGCCAGACCCAGCCCCAGGTCCCGGCATCGCTGAGGAAGACGGCCTCGGCGCCGATGCCCGGCCGCAGGCCCGCCGCCCGCACGAGCGTGGGTGCCGCGCGCCGCTTTCCGCCGAGCCAGGCGACGAGCTCCATCGGCGCGCCGAGCACGCAACGGGTGAACGCCGCGGTGCCGGCGAACAGCTCGGCCACGAGCCCGGGCCGCGTCACGAGGCTCTCGCCAGCGCGGTGCCGGTCGCGCCCTCGACCAGGGCGTCGCCGGCGTCCGTGAGCGCCCACAGCCGGCGCCGTCCGCGGACGTTGACCACGCCGACCAGCCCCTGGGCGTGTGCCCGCTGGAGCAGCCGGTACGCGAGGCTGCGGGCCATCTCGGCCTGGGCCGCCAGCGCGGGGGCGGCCGTGGCGGGCCGGGCCGCGAGCGCCCGAAGCAGCCGCAGGGCCACGTCGGGCAGCAGGTCCGACTGCCACGCCGGCCGCCACAGCAGCTCGTGCACGCCGCCGCAGATGGGGCAGACCGACATTGACGCCAGCGGATCCGTCGAGACGGTGCGGGGGACGAGCAGGGACGGAAGAGGCTGCACGGGCGTCCAGGGTGAGGCTGAAGAGGGACGGGGAGCCGCCGGACCAGGGGCGTCCGGAAGCGGGGAAGGGGCGACGCGGCGCCGGCTACGCGCCGCGCACGCTCCGGAGCTGCCGAGCCCAGGCGCGCACCCGCTCGGCCTGGTCCGCGTCGAGGACGCGCGTGACCCGCGTGCGATCCCGGAGCTTCACGGCCTCGGTCGCGAGCGCCCGGGCCTGGCCGCGGGTCTCGTCGTCGAAGCCGTCGTCGTCGGCCAGGGTCAGCGCCTGGTCGGCGACCTCGCAGAGCTGGTCCCAGGGCCGGGTGGCGGCGGGCTTCGGGGCGGGATCGATGCGCTGCGCGGGCCCGAGTTCGGACGGGGTGGTCCGCGCGTGTGCGCCGGCCTGGGCCGCCGTGCCGCGGGTAGACGCCCGCCGGGCCCGGTCGTCCAGGCCGGCGCGCACGGCGCTGGCCTCAATCACGAAGACGTCGCCCTCGCGCACCGCGAGCCCGGCGTCCACGCGCTCGCCGCTGACCGTGCGGACGACGAGCGGCACCCGAGACGGCAGGACGGGGCCGGCCGTGTCGACGTCGAGATCGTCGCCGCCGCGGCCGAGGCCGAGGCCGAGGCCCTGCTCCCCGCGCGCCCACGTGTGCAGGGCTGGTACGACCACCCGCCGCCACCAGGCCGCGTCCGCACGCTCGACCGCGAAGGCCCGGTAGAGCGCGGCTACGACGTAGTGCAGGTCCTCGTAGAGGTACATGCGCTCGTAGAGCACCTCGTCCTGGGCACCCCGGCACTCCGTGGGCAGTTTCGCCCCCACGAAGAGCAGCTCGGGTCCCTTCAGGACGACGCTGTACTCGCGCCCCTCACGCCGGATGCCGACGCTGAGCTCGCGTACGACCTTGCCGCCGGCGAGCGCCGCCCGGGCCTCGACGGCGGCCGACGGGTTGTCGCCGGTGAGCACCGTCCGCGAGCGATCCTCGTCGGCCTTCCGGAGCGCGACCCGCTCGTCCACCCAGCAGTCCACGATCCCAGCGTCGCCGAGGTCCAGCCGGCCCTCCTCGGCCTCCGTCTTCCACCAGAGCCAGAGCAGGAACTCGCTCACCGTGTGCGGCAGCAGCGCCCGCTCGGTCTCGCCGACCTCGGTGGGTCCCCACGCGCCGAGGGCGTCCGGCCGCGGCGGCACGAGGTCGCCGTCCAGGTCCTCCGCCGGGCCATCGAGCCGGGTCAGCCCGGCCACCTCGAGGGCGGCGAGCACCGGCTCGTCGTCGGCCACGAGGTCGAGCGCGGTGGCGGGCACGAGGCTCAGCCCGAAGGTGTCACGGAAGAGCTTCCGGACGTGGTCGGCCACGGCCTCGGCCGCGTTCGCCACCAGGACCCAGCCCTCCGCGAGGTTCCAGACGACCTCGTGGACCGTGACGCGCGGGAGCGCCCGGGCATAGAGCTCGTCCTCGAGCAGCTCGCGGAGCTCGGTGCGGACGGACGCCGGGGCGCGTTCGCGCCGATGCTCTTCGCACCAGGCCCGGATGCGCTGCGCCAGCGTGGCGGCGACCAGCTTCTGGGGCAGCGCCTTCCGCTCGAAGCGGACCCCGAGCACGGCGTACTGGTTGAAGAGCCAGCCTTCCGTCCCGCTGAAGTCCGTCTCCAGCAGGTTCTCGACGAGGCACCAGCCGCTGAGCTCCTCGCCGCGGACGAGACCGAGCGGGGCGTGGAAGGCCTTGTCCTGGAGCAGCGCCGGGTAGACGGCGCGGAAGTCGTCGGGTGGCTGGCCCATGACCCGGAAGCGACGGACGGTGAGGGCACCCTTGAACAGGGCCATGGCTACTCCAGCTCGAGGAGGGAGAGGACGACGCGCACCGAGGGGCGCTCGCCGGGGGCGGCGTAGAGCTTCAGCGGCTCGCCTGCGCAGACCTGGGCGTCGTCCACGAGGACGTCGGCTCGGACGAGGCTGTCGAGGACGATCTTGTCGAGGTTGTCGCGGTCCGGTCGGACCACGTGGAACACGGGGTGCTTCGGCTCGTCGGGCGGCTCGAAGCGGGCCACGACGTCCACGCGGACGGGGTGGTGGCGGTGCGGGGTGCTTCGGCCGCTCGCCCGCCAGTGGCTGCCGAGGACCATCGCGGCCGCGGCCGTCCAGTCCTCGGTCGCGTCGGGCGTGTAGTGGTGGATCTCGGGCGTCGGCTCCGGTCGGCCCAGGTGCCGCGCCACCAGCGCAGACAGGTGCCGGTCTCGAGGCGATCCCTTCGGCGGACGCAGCGCGGCCCGGGCACGCTCCTTCGACTGGGGGGCCATCGGCAACACGACGTCGAGCACGCGCACCCAGCGCACACCCGGCACGAGCTCGGAGAGCAGGCTCACCGGAGCCTCGCGCGAATGCGACGGGTGGACGGCGCGCCCGCTCCCCGCCACGCCCGGTCAGCGCAGGAGGCACCTGCCTGGAGAGACCCAGGAGCGATGGCGGGGAAGCGGGCCGCCGTGGATTCGGCAGGCGGGGGGTGAGGCGAGGGAAGGGCGGCAGGATCGGTCGTGGTCTCGCTCAGCCCGCGAAGGGCCCAGGCCAGGAACGCGACGAAGCCGAGGAGGCCGAAGCCAGCGCCGAGGGCACTCGGATGGGCCACCAGGGCAAGACCGGGAATCGCCGCGCCGAACACGACCAGCACAGCGATGGTGACGAGGCCGGAGACGCGAATGGGCGCTGAACGCCCGTGACGTTGATCTTTCAGGACAGGCGTCCCGTTTCGGCGGGGGCCCGGGCCATCGTGGTAGGCGCGTACCATGTTACGCACCGGCCACCGCCTCACCGACCCCGATGGAGGGCGCATCGCCCGCCGCCGAGACATCGACTCGAAAACGTGGGACGCCCGCGCGCCGCTCCAGTTCGGTGCGAAGGGCGTCGTCCCCGTTGAGGATGTCGATCAGGCCAGGGATGTACTTCGCGGGCACCCAACCGCGGAGCACCCACTCGTTGATGCGCCGCCGGTCGAGGCTGAAGCGCTCTCCGAGCCAGCTCTGCCACCGGGGGTGCTGGTCGACGGGAACGCGGGGCAGCAGGAGGTCGTCGAGACCGGTACTCATGATGTCCTAAATCACAGGACGGTGAACGCCTGTCAAGTAAATCGGGACAGCCTCGACGATAGTCCCGACGGCATGCAACGATTTCGCCGGGTTGTCGCGGCGGGCCTCCTTCGACTGCGGGAGGAGGCGGGCCTCACCGTGCGCGACCTCGGGGACAAGATGAACGTCGCCCCGAACACGGTGAGCCTGCTCGAGCTCGGTGAATCCGGCAAGATTCTCGACCGCATCCAGCAGTTCGCGCAGGTCTGTGGCGGGGACGTGATCGTCGTCGTCATCGGCCGGGGAGCCGAAGAGCGCCTTCGTGGTGACCTAGCCGAACTCGTCAACCAGCTCGACGGCGCGATTCTGAAGCCGCTCCAGCAGCACCTGGCGCGCTGGCTCAGGCTGGACGAGAGCCAGCGCGAAGCCGCCGACGAACTCGGAGAACTCATCGCGAAGCTCGACCCGCAAGGCCGAGCCACTCTCGCCGAGATCGTGGGGTACTGGCCGGAGCTCACCGCGGACTCGAGAGGCGCGCTTACCGCGACGGCAAGGGTCATCCTCCAGCGTTCGGGGGCGACGGCCGCTCAGGCCGAGGTGCTCCCGATCAGGCCTCCTGGCGACAAGCGACGTTGATCAAGGCCTCCAGGATCGCCAGCGTCTGGGCGAGTTGATCGGTACTCGCGCCTTCGAGCAGCGGAATCACCGCCTCCAACCACCGAAGGACGGGGAGAGGGAGGTCGTTGACCTGGGCCATGACTTCGGCTCGTGCGGTGACCAGGTCCCGATCGACGGCACCTACGGGAAAATCGACAACTCGCCCCTTCATGACGTCCCCCCAGACGTAACCACGATGGAAATCGTCGCCGGCCGTGGATTTCTGGCGACGCAGGACAGCGCGCGGCCTTGCTGTCCTATTTTTCTTGACACACCTGGGTGCATCGCATAATGTCCTAAAAGAAAGGACACGCGATGCACACCTCGACGGTCCCCGCTCGGACCCTCCCCACCCGCGCCACGATCCGGCGCCTCCAGGCGCGGGACGGTCGCCTTCGAGCCGCCGCCTACGCCATCGTCTCCGAGCCGGATCCCGAGGTCCCGACGGCCTACGGGTCGGCAGAGGCGCTCGCGGCCTACCTGTGCTGGCAGGACGACTTCCATCGCCGTCTCGGTCGGGCTTGCGGCCGGCGGGATTGCCACGGCGCGTACCGCTCGGAGCTGTGCTGGAAGGTCGTGCGGCGACCCGTGATCGCGCTGGCGAAGGCGGCGTGACATGGCTTCGCAGTCTTGCACGCGCCGTGCCAGTATCGCGACCTACGCGATTGCTCCGCTCGACCGCGGTCAAGAGGTGGATCCCTCCCACCGTCAAGAGTTCGTCGACGAATCCGTCGACGAAACCGACGTCCGTCACCCCCCGAGCCTGCTTGGGTTCGAGGTAAGCGCGGCCCTACAAGCTAGCCTGGATAGCGTTTTGGCAGCCGTTACGCTGGAGGACTTGCGTGGCGCAATTGCTGCCCACGCTGAAAAGGTGTCCAGCCTCCGGAAGCAGCACTGGCCGCGCGGCTGGAACAAGCGCGCGGCCGAAGGTGGACCGCGCCGCCGGAAGTCGGCGGCGATGCCCGACGCACTGCCGGGTGATCCGCCGTCGTCGCGGGAGCTCGACGTTCTCCGGGCGCTTCATGCGCACGGGGGCGAGCTTCCGCCGACCTACCGCGACGTGGGCGCGGCGCTCGGCATGGGTCCGAGCCGCGTCTTCCAGCACGCGAAGCGCCTCGCGCAGAAGGGGCTGGTGCAGCCGGCCGGGCATCGGTCGCGCGCGACCCGGCTCACGGACACCGGCCTCCTCTGGGTCGCAGCGGAGACGACCGTCCGCGACCACGTCCTGGCGACGAACACGGCCCTCCCCCTCTGACCTCCACCCCCAACCGGCCATCTCGCCGCCTGGAGCCTGCCATGATCTCGGTCCAGCCCATTCTGATCGACGACGCCCTGCCCGGCACCGAGGCCCGGGTGGTCCAGGCCGACGCCGCCACCTGGACCGAGATCGAGGCGGTGCTCGCACGCCGCCAGGGTTCCAGCGCCCGCCCTGCGACCGCGCCGGCCGGGAGCCCGTCGTGAGGCCCGAGGCCCGGAACTGCCACACCTGCGCCCATGGCGGCGCCCGGCAGTGCACTCTCGGGACAGCCGCCGAGGCCGTGCCGAGGACGAGCGCCCAGGCCCTGCTGTGGCGGCAGGCGGCGGACCCGATGCTGGAGGGGGTGCCGGTCACCGCCACGGGCTGCCCCGGCTGGCGGGCCGCGCGGCTCGTGGACGCGTGGTGGCCATCGTTCGCGGAGGGCCTCCGCTACCAAGTCCACGGCGTGCTCTTCGGCCACCCGGAGCTGCGCGACGGCCAGGTCCTGCCCACCGGCGAGGTCATCGCGCTCTACCCGGAGCGGGGCCGCGTGGTCGTGCGGTCGAGCTCGGAGAAGCCCCACGCGGTCGTCGTGCTCGGAAACGCGAGCACGGAGCTCGAACGGCTACTGAAGCGCCCCGAGATCCCGAACACCCTGCGCGCGCACCTGACGCGGCTGGCCCAGGGTGGGCTCGAGCGCGCGGCCTGCTACCACGCGAGCCTCGGCGCTGGCCTCACGCGGGCCGGACTGCTGGCGGCCGCGGCCCGGAGGGTCGCGTGACCGCGGTCACGCCCGAGACGCTGCGGGAGCTGCTCGTCGGCCTGCGCCTCGAGGGCGAGGCCACGGTCGTCGAGCTCAGGGTACGCGAGCAGCAGATCCGGCTCGTCGAGGTGACGCCCACGGGCTGGCGCGAGCACAGCGTGCCCCGCGGTACGCCCCTCGCCGCGGCCCTGGCCGGCCTCGCTGCCCGGACGGCCCGGCCGCTCCTCGAGGTCGTCCCCGCCCCGCAGGCCGCCCTGCTGCTCGCCGCGACCCGGACCGGCCTGATCCGCCGGTCGGCGCCCGTCCGCGTAGCCGCGGTGTCCCGCGGCTGGCATGTGCACCTCGGCCAGGCGGAGGCGTAGATGGCGCTCCCCTGGGTCCAGGTCCTCGGAACGCCGGACGGGCACTTCAACGGGCTTCCGGTCGTGTGCGAGTTCGAGCTCCAGTACGAGGTCGGGCGGGCGTGCGCCTGGGTCACCTTGACGCCCTGTGGGATGGCCGGCGCGTGGACGGCCCGGGTCGAGACCGATCAGACCCGGCTCCTGAACGCGAGCCCGGTCACCGCCTGGGTACCGCGCTGGACCGAGATCCGGGTGCTGAGCCTCCTCGACCTCGCGGCCCGCATGGAGGGCGTCGAATGGGAGATGCCCGACGTGACGACCGCGCCCGAGACGATCTGGCCCCTTCCCTGGCCGTGGCCGCGCTTCTTCGCCCTCGTCCCCTTCGTCGGCGCCGACTCGTGAGCCGAGACGTCGTCGCCGTCGATCTGCCGCAAGGTACGGAGCGTTGGCTCGCGCTCCGCCGTGCGCGTCTCGGTGCATCCGAGGCCGGCGCCATCGCCGGGATCGACCGCTACAAGCGGCCCGGGCAGGTGTGGGCCGCCAAGCTCGGGCTGTGGCGACCGGTCAAGCGCGAGCTCTGGCACGAGATCGGCCACCTCCTGGAGCGGCCGGTGGCCGACCTGTGGGCCCGCGATCACCAGGCCGTGTTGCACCCGGGCCCGGTGCTCACCGAGCGCAGCGGCCGGCTGCTCGCGAGCCTCGACCTGCACGGGCGGTTCGAGAGCGGCGCGCGCTTCGCCGAGGACACGAAGGTCCGGTTCGTCGAGGTCGCCGCCGATGGCGACCTGTGGGGCCCGGAGACGTTCCCCGAGGCCATTCGGCGCCAGCTCCTCCAGGGTGCCGACCTGCTCGAGCGCGCGACGGGCCACCGCATCGAGCTCGGGATCTGCGTCGCCCTGCTCATCGACCGGCACGGCCCGAAGCTCCGCCACTACGTGGTCGAGCGGACGCCGGTGGTCCGCGAGTGGTGGTCGGACCTGGTCGCGCCGGCCATGCAGGACTGGTGGGGCTGGGTGGACGCGCGCCGTCCGCCGCCGGACGCAACCATCGACGACGTCGCGGCCGTGGCCGCCACCGCCACCGAGGTCGTCGAGCGCACCCCGTCCGACGACGACCTGGCGCTCGTGGCCGAGCTGGCCGAGGCCCGCGCGGCGCTGAAGGCCGCCACGGTCGCACGCCGGGCCGCGAAGGACCGCGAGGCCGAGGTGGCCTCGCGGGTCGCGCGCGTCCTCGGACCCGACAGCCGCTGGCCGGGCGTAGCCGCGTGGGCCGAAGGCGCCCGGTACACGCGCCCCGAAGTCGAGATCACCGAGAAGTCCCGTCTCGTCCTCTTCCCTGCCTGAATGGAGACCTCCATGGACATCCCCGCGACCCCCGAACAGGCCACCTCCGCACCGCTCGGCGCCGGCCCGCCCACCCTCGACGAGCGCCGGCTGACGCTGGCCGAGCGCGAACTCGGCCTCCGCCAGATGGAGCTCGAGGTGCGGAAGATGGAGGCACAGGCCACGCTGCGCCAGTCCATGGGCGAGCTCACGCAGGAAGAGCGCGGCATCGAGGTCGAGCTCCGGAAGATGGACCTCGCGCGCCGGGCGCTCCAGCACAAGGAGGCGCTCGCCGACACGCTCGCCCGGTCGCCCTTCGTCCGGCCGACCATTCCGGCCGACCAGCGCTTCGCCTTCGCCTTCGGGATCCTGGAGCTGGCACCCCTGCTCGGCGTGCCGGCCTACACGATGGCGCAGAACGCCTACGCCGTGCACGGCGGCATCGGCTTCGAGGTGGATTACCTCGCGGCGCTGGTCGAGCAGCGCGTGCCGATGGTCCAGGGCTTCACGCCCGAGATCGGGCCCACCGACCCGAGGGCGAACCAGGGCTTGCCCGAGTTCGTCAAGGTCACCTGCCACATCTCGGGCGAGGCGACGCCCCGGTCGTACACCATGACGGCGGCCACGATCCTCGCGGCCTCGTGGTCCAAGGACAAGGACAAGGACAAGAACCTCAAGGACGCCTACAAGTCCGAGGGCGTGAACATGATGCGCCGCCGCGCAACGGCCCGGCTCATCAGCGCCACGCCGCAGCTCAAGGCCGCCGTCCTCGGGCTCACGATCGGCGACCCCGAGGACGTCGAGGCGGTGTCCGTCGAGGTGGTCCAGCACCGGAAGGGTGGACCCGCCCTGCCGCCGGCGCCGCCCCGCAAGGGGATCGCGGGACCCACGGCCGCGGCGCTGGAGCTCGACGACGCGCTGGCCGTCCACGCCGACGACCTGGCCCTGCTGGAGGCCGCCGCAACGCCGAGCCAGCGCGAGGCCGCCCGCGTCGTGGCGGGGGTGACGACGCACGCGCCGATCGCCGCCCTGACGAGCGCGCAGCGGGGCCAGATTGCCGCCGAGCTGGCGCGGGCGGGCGTGATGCCGAGGCCGACCGAACCGCTGGCCGTGCCGGTGGCGACCAGCGTGGTGCCCACTGCCAGTCCCGAGGTCCCCGCCGAGGTCGA
>Ga0196980_1000436_pt1 | contig 10259 bp, 5 predicted proteins | sample S3_1013CmetaG_FD_155486 | JGI IMG/M metagenome (GOLD analysis project Ga0196980, IMG submission 155486) | Soil microbial communities from Anza Borrego desert, Southern California, United States - S3_10-13C | ecosystem: Environmental > Terrestrial > Soil > Desert | place: USA: California... | reverse complement strand
ACCGGCGAACCTCGTGTTGATGTTTTACTTTTTGTTTTTACGCAAACACCGCTGGTATTCGATCAAGGTGCCGACGATTGCGCTGACCAGCGTAGGACTGATGTTCTTTTTAAAGAAAGTATTTGGACGGGTTCGGCCGGAGATTCCGCTGCTGAAAGAGGCAAGCGGATTGAGCTTTCCCAGCGGACATGCATTCATGAGCGTTACTTTTTACGGACTGCTCATATACATCGTGTGGCAGACAGTGAAGATTTCCTGGCTGCGCTGGATGCTGGCGATGTTGCTGCTGCTCCTGATTTTCGTGATAGGACTCACGCGCGTCTATCTACGTGTCCATTACCCCAGCGACGTGCTCGCCGGTTTTGCGACGGGTTTCATCTGGCTGGTCATTTCTATTTATACGCTACGCCGCATCGAACGCTATACGAATCGTAAGATTGACCCGGTGGTGCGGTCCCAGAGCGTGGTCACCGAATAGAATTCTGTCCCCTCCCGATTGCCCGTCTGTAGAAAAAATTCCCCAGCGACGAGTACAGTCCCCGGGGCGGGGAACCCTCCTGCTGCTAAAACCAATCCCAAAAATTTTTTACGACAATGATTTTGGGCATGCGTTCTAACACTTGTAACATATTACTCTTTTGCGGTCAGCCCTGAGGTTTAATCTACACCGGGGAATTTGGTCCCGTTTTGGCATCGTAAGCGGGTTTGAGCCACAGCGAAATCGTATTATCACTCCGTGATGCAATGAAGACAACCACCCTTATGAACACTGAACCGATCATACTTTGTTATCCTCTAATCATTCGTAATGAAGAAAAAACCCAAAACAGCTGTTCCGGAACCAGTCATTCCGGAATTGCCTGAGCAGATCGTTGTGCCCCTTAAGGACACCCCGAAGTCAAACGGTCACAAATCCAACGGACACAAATCAAACGGAAAGCCGCGAACCCGCCCCAGCCGCGAGGTGAGCTCCATTTCCGACGAGCTCGACAACCGCGAGCTGATGCGTGTGCTTTCCGAGGTGAGGCATGGCAACTTCAGCGTCCGCATGCCCGTTGACAAGTTTGGCCTGAGCGGAAAGATCTGCGACACACTCAATGAAATCATTCAATTGAATGAGATACTTGTGGAAGAACTCACCGAGGCACGCCGAACGATCGGGAAGGAAGGTCACTTAAACCACCGCGTCGTGCTCCCCAAATATGCAAAAGGCTCCTGGCGCACGGCTTCGGATTCGATCAATAGCCTCATCTCCGACCTGGTGCACCCCACTATCGAGATTGCGCACGTGATCTCGTCGGTTGCAAAGGGAAACCTCTCGCAGGAAATGCCGCTGAAGATCGGGGATCACGTGCTGCAGGGAGAATTTGCGAAGATCGCCGCTGAAGTGAACGACATGGTGAAGCAGCTCAACCTTTTCTCGATGGAGGTGACGCGGGTAGCCCGCGAGGTGGGTTCGGAAGGAAAGCTCGGGGGACAGGCGAAAGTAAAGGGCGTCGCCGGCGTGTGGAAAGACTTAACGGATTCGGTCAACCAGATGGCGGGCAACCTGACGGCGCAGGTGAGAAATATCGCGGAGGTAACGACCGCGGTTGCTAAAGGAGACCTGCGGAAAAAAATTACCGTGGATGTGCAGGGCGAGATCCTGGAGCTGAAAAACACGATCAACACGATGGTGGACCAGCTTAACTCCTTCTCATCGGAGGTGACGCGTGTTGCGAGAGAAGTGGGTACGGAAGGAAAGCTTGGCGGACAGGCAGAAGTAAAAGGCGTGGCCGGAACCTGGAAAGACCTTACTGATTCAGTGAACCAGATGGCTTCGAACCTGACGGGCCAGGTGAGAAATATCGCGGAGGTAACGACAGCGGTTGCCAAGGGCGACCTCTCAAGGAAAATCACCGTAGACGTGAAGGGTGAAATCCTCGAGCTGAAAAACACCATCAATACGATGGTGGACCAGCTGAACTCATTCTCGGCCGAGGTAACCCGTGTGGCGCGCGAGGTGGGTAGTGAAGGAAAACTCGGAGGACAGGCAACCGTAAAAGGAGTGGGTGGTGTGTGGAAGGATCTCACCGACTCGGTGAACCAGATGGCCTCGAACCTGACCGCGCAGGTGCGCAACATCGCCGAGGTGACCACGGCGGTGGCGAAGGGAGACCTCTCCAGGAAAATTACAGTAGACGTCAAGGGAGAAATTCTCGAACTGAAAGACACCATCAACACAATGGTGGACCAGCTCAACTCCTTCGCGTCCGAGGTGACGCGCGTGGCTCTGGAAGTAGGTACCGAAGGAAAACTCGGCGGACAGGCCCGTGTGCAGGATGTGGGTGGAACCTGGAAGGACCTGACAGAATCTGTGAACCAGATGGCTTCCAACCTGACGGCGCAGGTGCGGAACATCGCCGAAGTGACGACGGCAGTTGCAAACGGTGACCTTTCGAAAAAAATTACGGTCAACGTGGCGGGCGAGATCCTCGAGCTGAAGAACACCATCAACACGATGGTGGACCAGCTCAACTCGTTCGCCTCTGAAGTGACGCGCGTGGCGCGTGAAGTAGGCACCGACGGTAAACTCGGCGGGCAGGCGGAAGTAAAAGGTGTGGCCGGAACCTGGAAAGATCTTACGGACTCGGTGAACCAGATGGCATCCAACCTGACAGGCCAGGTGAGAAATATCGCGGAAGTGACGACCGCGGTTGCGAAGGGCGACCTCTCGAGGAAGATCACGGTGGACGTAAAAGGTGAAATCCTCGAGCTGAAAAATACCATCAACACCATGGTGGACCAGCTGAACGCATTCGGTTCCGAAGTGTTCCGCGTAGCGCGCGAAGTAGGATCGGAAGGAAAGCTGGGCGGACAGGCAGACGTTCCGGGTGTAGAAGGATTGTGGAAAGACCTTACCGACTCGGTGAACAAGATGGCTTCCAACCTGACTTCACAGGTCCGGAATATCGCGGAGGTGACGACAGCAGTAGCGAACGGAGACCTTTCGCGAAAGATCGAAGTGGATGTAAAAGGCGAGATCCTGGAGTTAAAGAACACCATCAACACCATGGTGGAGCAGCTCCGCGGGTTTGCATCCGAAGTAACACGTGTAGCGCGCGAGGTCGGTACGGAAGGAAAGCTCGGCGGCCAGGCATACGTTCCCGGCGTTGCCGGCACCTGGAAAGATCTTACGGATTCAGTAAACCAGATGGCATCCAACCTGACCGGACAGGTTCGTAACATCGCAGAGGTTGCGATCGCCGTTGCGAACGGAGACATGAGTAAGAAAATCACGGTAGACGTTCGCGGTGAGATCCTCCAGCTGAAGGAAACACTGAACACGATGGTGGACCAGCTGCGCGCATTCGCTTCCGAGGTTACGAGGGTAGCCCGTGAAGTCGGTACCGACGGAAAGCTGGGCGGACAGGCATTCGTGCCGGGCGTTGCCGGTACGTGGAAAGACCTCACCGACTCGGTCAACCAAATGACCGGTAACCTGACTGCTCAGGTGCGGAACATCGCGGAGGTGACGAAAGCTGTGGCGTCCGGAGACCTCACGAAAAAAGTAACGATTGACGTGAAGGGCGAGATCTTCGATCTGAAGAATACGATCAATACGATGGTGGACCAGCTGAATTCCTTCGCGTTCGAGGTGACCCGGGTGGCCCGTGAAGTGGGTACGGAAGGAAAGCTCGGGGGACAGGCCGAAGTGCAGGGTGTGGCCGGAACCTGGAAGGATCTTACCGACTCGGTAAACATGATGGCCTCCAACCTGACCAACCAGGTACGTGGTATCGCAAAGGTGGTGACTGCCGTTGCGACAGGGAACCTTAAGCAGAAACTTTCCATCGTGTCGCGCGGGGAGGTGGCGCAGCTGATCGATACGATCAATGAAATGATCGATACGCTGGCGCTTTTTGCCGACCAGGTGACGAACGTAGCGCGCGAAGTAGGAGTAGACGGAAAGCTGGGCGGACAGGCTTCGGTTCCGGGAGCTTCCGGCATCTGGAAGAACCTGACCGAAAATGTAAACCAGCTGGCGCAAAACCTTACTACGCAGGTCCGGGCCATTTCGGAAGTAGCGTCCGCGGTAACTAAAGGGGACCTTACGCAGATGATCCGCGTGGAAGCAAAGGGCGAGGTGGAAGAGCTCAAAGACACCATCAATCAGATGATCGCCAACCTGAAGGAAACTACGCTGCGCAACCAGGAGCAGGACTGGCTCAAATCCAACCTGGCAAAGTTCACCCAGATGCTGCAGGGACAAAAGGATCTGAACACGGTAACCCGGAGAATTCTTTCGGAGCTCGCGCAGGTGGTGAACGCACAAAAGGGAATGTTCTACATACTCGAGCAGGACGAAAACTTCAAAAACCAGAAGCTGAATCTGTTTGCCGCCTATGCCTTCGGAGATGAAGTGAAGATGTCGAAGGAGTTCGCGCTCGGAGAAGGGCTCGTAGGCCAGTGTGCCCTCGAAAAAGAGCGGATCCTGCTCACCAATGTTCCGAAGAATTACTTTAAGATCAGTTCCGGACTCGGCAAGGCCGCACCGGTGAACCTGATCGTGTTGCCTGTGTTGTTTGAAAAGGAAATCAAGGCTGTGATCGAGCTGGCGTCGTTCGACACCTTCAGCCAGATCCACCTGGACTTCCTCGGGCAGCTTACCGAATCCATCGGTATTGTGTTGAACACCATCGAGGCAAACACGCGTACCGAGAGCCTGCTGGTGCAGTCTCAGTCGCTGACCGATGAGCTGAGGAGGACCAACGAAGAGCTGCAGGACAAGGCGCACCTGCTGGTGAAGCAGAAAGAGGAAGTGGAAGCAAAGAACAAGGAAGTGGAAGAAGCCAGGAGGTCGCTGGAGGAGAAAGCGGAGCAGCTCCAGCTTACATCGAAGTACAAGTCTGAATTTTTGGCGAACATGTCGCATGAGCTGCGCACCCCGTTGAACTCACTGCTTATCCTGGCGCAGCAGCTTTACGAAAATCACGACGGCAACCTGAACGAAAAGCAGATCAGCTACGCCAAGACGATCCACAGTTGCGGCGACGACCTTATCCAGCTGATCAATGATATTCTCGACCTGTCGAAGATTGAATCGGGTTACATTTCGACGGATTTCGTGAACCTGCACTTCCACGAGATCACCACGTTCGTGGAAACTACCTTCAAGCACATTTCCGAGAATAAGAATCTTAAGTTCGCGATTGATGTGGATCCCAATCTGCCGTCGAGCATGGAGACGGACGCTCAGCGTTTGAATCAGATCCTGAAGAATTTGCTTTCGAATGCGTTCAAGTTTACTGAGAAGGGTGAGGTTCGCTTCCGCATCTATGAGGCGCACCGAAACTGGAAGCAGGCTAACCCAAGTCTCGACAACGCCAAGCGTGTGGTCGCCTTTGAGATCGCAGACACCGGAATTGGAATTTCAAAGGACAAGCAAAACATCATTTTCGAAGCATTCCAGCAGGCCGAAGGTTCTACCAGTCGGAAGTATGGTGGAACCGGTCTGGGGTTGTCCATCAGCCGCGGCCTTGCCGACCTGCTGGGAGGTTCCATAGAGTTGGAGAGCGAAGCAGGAATGGGAAGCAACTTCACCCTCTTCCTGCCGATTGACTATGATCCGGCAGTCGCCAAGAAAGAGAAGCAAAGCAGTTTAAAGGTGAGCGAATACAAACTTGCCGAAGACGATTCTTCGCACACGAATTTACAGTCAGTGCCAACGATCAAGGTGAGCGAGACCAAGGATCTGGACGCGCTCAACGAGATCATCAACGAAATGGGCGACGACCGGAACAACATCCAGACCGGTGACCGGGTGGTGTTGGTGATCGAGGACGACGTGCGGTTCGGGAAGATCATGATCGAAAAGGCCCACGAAGCAGATCTGAAGGTGGTAGTTGCCACCAATTTCGCTGACGTGTTCGACATGGTGAACAAGTACAATCCGATCGCGGTCACGCTCGATGTGAAGCTTCCCGGCGGAAGCGGCTGGAGGATTCTCGATCTGTTCAAGAACGACATCAACTTCCGCCACATTCCCGTGCACCTCATCTCCGGCGAGGAGAACCGCCTGCTCGCCATGCAGCGTGGCGCGAGGAGCTTCCATTTGAAGCCGCTCAAGACGGACGAGCTGAGCCGGCTCTTCGATGATATTTACAAGTACAACGAAAGGAAGCGCCGGAAGCTGCTTGTCATCGAAGACAACGAGATCGATTCCTCACAAATCGCGAAAGTGCTCGATAACGGTGAGCTCATCGATATCGAAATAGCCGAAACAGGCATCCATGCGCTGGAAAGAATTCGCGAAAACGAATATGACTGCATCATCGTGGACTACATGTTGCCCGACATTGAGGGGCTCGAAATGGTTACGCAGATCAGCAGCATCAAAAAGATACAGATGATGCCGGTGCTCATTTATTCAGCGAAGGATTTTTCACCAAAAGAGCGCACACAGTTGCGGCAGCACGCAAACCGCATTTTGCTCAAGGATGTGAACTCGCTGGACATGCTGCTCGAGGAGACAGTAATGCTGTTGCACCTCGATCACAAGTCGCTGCTTTCGGAAAAGCGCAAGCTGATCGAAGACCTGCGGTCAAAGAACGACGTGCTCGTTAACAAGAAGGTGCTGGTGGTAGATGACGATGTACGGAACCTGTTCGCGCTGACCACGGCCTTTGAGCGGTATAGCATCCGCACGATCACTGCTGAAAGCGGCCAGGAGGCGATGAACATTCTGAGTGAAAACAACGACATCGACATTGTGCTGATGGACATCATGATGCCGGAGATGGACGGGTATGAAACGACGCAGAAGATCCGCCGCGAGCACAAGAATACAACGCTTCCGATCATCGCCGTTACGGCAAAGGCCATGAAAGGAGACCGTGAGAAATGCATCGAGGCCGGGGCTTCGGACTACATCACCAAACCGGTGAAAATAGATCAGCTCCTGTCGCTCATGAGAGTATGGCTCTATAAATAGAACGCATGGAAGGCTTGCACTCAAATCTGAAGTCCGATATCAAGATCCTCATCGTGGACGACAGGGAAGATAACCTGTTTTCCATCCAGGCAATACTGGAAAAGGACAACTACAATATTGTCCGCGCCAATTCCGGCCGCGCCGCGCTGAAGATCCTGCTGAAGGAATTCGATTTTTCGCTGATCCTCATGGACGTTCAGATGCCCGATCTGAACGGGTTCGAGACGGCTTCCATCATTTATGAACGGGACCGGCTGAAAAGCATTCCGATCATTTTCATTACCGCGCACGATTACGATGAAGAGTTCGTGTTCAAGGGGTACCGGATGGGAGCGGTCGACTATATCTACAAGCCCATCAACCCCGAACTGCTGCGGGCCAAAGTGTCGGTATTCGTGGAGCTTTACCGCAAGAACCAGCAGCTGATGCGACAGGAAAAGAAGCTGCTTTCTGCCAACCGCTCCCTGCAGCGCGAAATTGAAGAGCGCAGAGCCTCGGAAGAAAAAGTGAAGTGCCTCAACGAACAGCTCGTCGAGAACAATGCGCACCTTAAGGAGATTAACGAGGAGCTGGACCAGTTCGCTTATGTGGCCTCACACGACCTGCAGGAGCCGCTCCGGAAGATCATGCTCTTCAGCGATAAGATCCTCGAAGGTGGTGAGCTGGACGCGGCTTCGGCAACCCTGCTTCAGAAAATCATCCGCTCGTCGACGAGGATGCAGATGCTGATCAACGACCTGCTTACGCTGTCACGCGGTGCGGCCACGGAGGCTGATTTCACTTTGGTGAACCTGGGTGATGTCGTTCGCGAAGCGATAAGTGAACTTGAAGTGGAGATAGAAAAGAGCGGCGCCAGTTTTGAAATAGGTGACCTTCCCGAAGTGTGGGTAATTCCCAGCCTGATCCAGCAGCTTTTCCACAACCTTCTCAGCAATGCGATCAAATTCCGACGCAAGCTGGTGCCGCCGGTCGTAAAAATCTTTGCCGAACGCTTCGAGGTGGCCGGAAGTGCGGAATCGCAAACTCCAAAATGGATTTACAAGGTTTCTGTTAGCGACAACGGGATAGGCTTCGACAGCAAGTATTCAGACGAAGTATTCCGCGTTTTCAAACGCCTGCACAACTACAGCGAATATGAGGGCTCCGGTGTCGGGCTTTCCATTTGCAGAAAAATCGCAGAAAAACACCAGGGTACGATCCGTGTGGAAAGTGTCCCGAATCAGGGGACTACTTTCGAGATTCTTCTCCCCGAACACCCTCATGGCGGCGAAATACCCGAAAGCATGAACTATACTTTTCTTCCGCTCGACAAAGTTTCGTAATTCCTGTTGTCTGTCTCCGGGCCTGCAGTTCTAAATCGGTCAAGCAACCAGAGCGACGCAGTGAGCCATACGAAGCCGATGCAGAATCCGGCGATCACATCCGTTGCATAATGAATGCGCAGGTAGATCCTGCTGAAACCGATGAGAAGGGAGAAAAGCAGCAGTGCCGTCGTCAGAAAATATTTCCATTTCGGGGGCAGCCCGGATTTCCACACCAGCCAGGCAAGGAGGCCGTAGAAAATAAAACCGGAACTGGCATGTCCGCTGGGAAAGCTGTAGTTTTTCAAAGGTTCAATGAGCGGATCCGGCGGCCGCACGCGAGCGAAAAAATATTTCAGGAAGTCCGAAACCACAAAGCCGCTGATCCCAATGGTCGCCACATCCAGTGCAGTACGTTTCTGTTTCATGCGGACCAGGTACCAGACACATAACAGTGCATATCCTGCAATGAGGAATTCCTTGGAGCCGAAGGCGGTGACCGTTTTCATGAAAGGCGTCCATTCCGGGTTTACCAACCGGTTGCGAAAAAATTCCGCAGCGCGTGCGTCGAACTCGGCTTCTCTTTCCAGCATCACCTCGTGAACGATATACCCGAATACGTAAACTGCGACGATGAGCATGAAAATGAGCAAAAGCAGTTTTGCCGGGAAGCGCTGCCAGAGGGGCCGGGGTTGAAATTTTTTGTTCAGCGACACAAAGGGAAATTAGTCGGGAAAGTCGGAAATGTCAGGAAAGTCAGAAAAGACTTCCGAATAATTAAAACAACCGGCTGTCGGGTCGGGTTTCCGCCGGTTTTTTTCCCCCGCGACAGGACTGTATTTTTGCGCCGGAGAGATGGCAGAGCGGTCGAATGCGGCGGTCTTGAAAACCGTTGAGGCGCAAGCCTCCGGGGGTTCGAATCCCTCTCTCTCCGCCTCCGCCCACCGAAGCTTTAGCATAGGTGGGCTTCGCTTTGCGGGATGCGGTGGATGGCGTCCGCTTGTCCGCTGATTGGGAAAAATGCCCGTGAGCGCAGCGAACGGACGTTGCCTGAGAACGGACGTGCCTCGCCCACCCGGGGTTACGCAGTAATCCCTCTCTCCGCTTTCCCCACCGAAACTTTAGCGTCGGTGGGCTTCACCTTTGCCAGCTTCTGCGGACACGTATCCCACCCCCCGGCATAAAGCTTGCAAACCTGCCTATAAATGTTGCTAATGTGGAGGAAATATCTGTGGGCATTTGCGCCTTTCGCATTCAAAGTGTCCGCCCAGTCGGACAGTCTACCTCAACCGGTGCCGCATGATACGGTGAGTACGGCGGACATTCAGCCGGTATACAAGCTGAAACCCAAAACCGACCTGCCCATTATGGCAGTCGGCTCGGCATGGTCGCTCTACGCGTTCACCAAAATCTATAGCAAGGATACCTCAACCAGAGCCCAGATACTGGCGCTCGACAAAGACAACATCCCGGGGTTCGATCGCTGGGCTACCAAATATTATTCTGAACAAACATATCACAGCGGCGACGAGCTGTTCTACGGAGCCATGCCCCTGCCACTGGTGGTAGGACTGATTGACGGAAAAATCAGGAAGGATTATTTCAAAATGGCCTACCTCTACTGGCAAACCATGTCCATCACGGGTCTGCTCTATACCGGCTCAACCTATTTCACCAACCGGTACCGCCCCTACGCGTACAATCCGGAAGTGCCGATGAGTGCACGCCAGCGCGGGGGAGCGAAAAACTCATTTTTCGCGGGACACGTGGCACTGGTGGCCAGCTCTACTTTTTTCACTGCCTCGGTGCTGGACCATTATCATCCCGACTCGAAACTAAGATGGGTCTATTATGCGGTTGCCGGGGCCGCCACCGCTACCGTTGCCTACAAGCGACTTCGGGCGGGGCAACATTTTCCCTCGGATATTCTTCTAGGAATCGCGCAAGGCACCCTGACCGGGCTGCTGGCACCCCGCGTTCATCGC
>Ga0196980_1000432_pt1 | contig 10349 bp, 1 predicted proteins | sample S3_1013CmetaG_FD_155486 | JGI IMG/M metagenome (GOLD analysis project Ga0196980, IMG submission 155486) | Soil microbial communities from Anza Borrego desert, Southern California, United States - S3_10-13C | ecosystem: Environmental > Terrestrial > Soil > Desert | place: USA: California... | reverse complement strand
TCGGCACTTTTTCGCAGGATTTCTCGATCCATCCGGGCAACGATTTCATTGATGGCGGCGACGGGATCGACTCGATTGCCTTTGGTACCTCTTCGGTAGTCATTGATCTGCAGGCGGGTACCTATCGCATTGCCGATCCTCGAGGCGAGGTGAACGGCATCGTCCTTAATGTCGAGGATGTTTGGGGAAGCGGTGGTAGCGATTGGATCAAAGGCACAGACGGCCCGAATGTTCTGGCAGGTGCGGAGGGCACTCGCGACACGATCGAGGGCTTCGGCGGCGACGATGTGATTTCAATGCTCTGGGGCAACGCCGCGCTGCTAAAGGGCGGAACCGGCAACGACACGATCACCATAGAAGAAGGCGGGGCGAGTCTGGTTGGCGGCGAGGGCAACGATCGGCTTATCGGTTATGACTTTGAACTCGGGAACAGCACGGGCGATAGCTTTGTTTTCGACGTGGCGCCCGGCGCCGCCAATGCCGATACGGTCGATCGCTTCGACGCGGGCATAGACAAGATCGTTCTGGACGGCAACGCGCATGCCGGTATCGGTCCCTCCGGCGACTTCACGGCCAGCGACGCGCGCTTCTGGTCCTCGGGAACAGGAACGGCGCACGACGCCGACGACCGGGTGATCTACAACACTTCAACCGGCCAGCTTTGGTTTGACGCTGATGGGAACGGGGCTGGTGGCGCGCAGTTGATAGCGACGGTGGACGCTTCCTTAAGTGCAAGCGATATCTCCGTCATCAACGGGACCGCGTCTGGCGGTGCAGTTATCAACGGCACCTCGGCGAGCGACACGCTTCAGGGCGGAGCCGGAAACGACACGCTCAACGGCCTTGGCGGGAACGACACTCTTGTCGGCAGCGACGGAACGGACTTCTACGACGGCGGCTCGGGGTCTGACACCCTGGACGTGCGGGCCACGATGACGGGTGTCACGGTGGACTTCGCCAGCGGCACGATGAGCGGCGGATTCAGCGGAACCTTCGCGAACATGGAGCGCGTCCTCGGCGGCAACGGCGCCGACAGCCTGATCGGCGCGGCCGGGCCGCAGACGTTCTCCAGCCGCCTCGGCAATGACACGCTCGCCGGCGCCGCGGGTGTCGACACCCTCTGGGGCGGGGGCGGGGCCGACACGTTCGTGTTCCGCGAAATGGGAACGGCGAACGCCGATCGCATCAGCGATTTCGCGGCGGAAGATTCGCTCGCCCTCGACGACGCAGCATTCACGGCAATCGGTGCCACGGGCAACTTCGCCGCCGGCGACGGCCGGTTCACGGCGAACGCCAGCGGCACCGCCCAGGACGCCGGAGACCGGGTGATCTTCAATACCTCCACCGGCCAGCTCTATTACGACGCCGACGGCACTGGAGGCAGTGCGACGGCGCAGCTCATCGCCACGGTGCAGACCGGGGCGACGGTTGCGGCCACCGACATAGTCGTGATCTGAGCAAAAAAGGGAAGCGCCTCGTCGTGCTGCGTCGGCACGTGAAGACAGCGATTTGCCCTATGCGAAATTCGGGCCGCTGCGACTGCGGGGTCGGCGACACGGGAGTAAAACATCCGCTCGATCGAATCGTGATGTCGTCCAATAGCCACTGTGCCTCATGGGTCGTCGACAGGAAGACGACCTGACTTAGAGACTACTTGATGGCGACGATCAACGGCACGACCGGCAACGACACGCTCAGCGGGACCGCTGGCGACGACACGATAAACGGGCTCGAGGGGAACGATCTCTTCCTCGCCGGCTCCACCGGCGGCAACGATGTCATCAATGGCGGCGGGAGCCGCGACTCGATCGAGTTCAAGACCCGCGCGACGAGCGCCATCGTGGTCGATTTTGTCGCTGGCACCATCACCGGCGGCTCGAGCGGCACGATCAGCTTTACGAGCATCGAGCGAGTCGTCACCGGCGATTTCAACGACCAGCTTACCGGTAACGCCGCGGGGCAGACGCTCACCGGCCAAGGCGGTTCGGACACCATTTGGGGCGCGGGCGGCGTCGACACGCTTTGGGGCGGTACGGGAGGCGACAGCTTTGTCTTTCGCGAGATGGGCACGGCGAACGCCGACGTCATTTCGGACTTCGCCTCGGCTTTAGACAAGATCATTCTCGATGCGAGCGTGATGACCGCGCTCGGCGCGAGCGGCAACTTCTCCGCCGGCGACGGGCGCTTCGTTGCCAATTCCACCGGCACGGCGCAGGACTCGAGCGACCGCATCATCTATGAGACCGATACGCGCCAGATCTGGTACGACGCGGACGGCACAGGCGCCGCCGCGCGCCAGCTCATCGCCACCCTGCAGACCGGCGCGACGCTTGTCGCGACTGACATCGTCGTGCAAGGCGGCGGTCCTGCACCAATCGTAGGCACCGAAGGCGACGACACTCTCTTCGGTACCGCCGGCGACGACACCATCGATGGGCGCGGGGGCAACGACTTGTTGCGTGGCACCGGCGGGGACGTGCTCTTAGGCGGCGATGGAAACGACACGCTGGATGCCGCGCGCTGGGATGATCAGGACAGGCCGATCCGAACCTCGGCCGATACGCTCAACGGAGGTTTGGGCAACGACGAGTATGACGTCACGAGCAATCTGCATGTCTTCGTCGACGAGGGCGGCATCGATACGGTCGTGGCGTGGGACATGGATTGGACGCTCGGCGCAGGCTTGGAGAACCTCGTCATCCGGAACGACGTGTCCGAGCGCAGCTTCGTCGGAATCGGCAACGACCTCCACAATCACATATCGGCTTCCTACGCCGGCAGCGAACTTCATGGCATGGGCGGCGATGACACGCTGGTCGGCGGCACTGATCAGGCGACCAATCGCCTTTTCGGGGGAGACGGAAACGACAGCCTCGAAGGCGGGCACGAAGGCCGGCTCGATGGTGGCCCCGGCAACGACACGCTGCAGGGAGGAGCCGGTAATCACGAGGTTTTTGTGTTTTCCGCGCAGCCTGGCGGCCAAAACGCGGATCTCGTCATCGGCTTCAGCGCATTCGCTGGCGACATCATCCTGCTGGACGGCAACACTCATCCGAATATCGGAGCATCGGGCCGTTTCGCGGTCGGCGACGCGCGCTTCGTTGCCAATTCCACCGGGACTGCCCAGGATTCAAGCGATCGGGTTATTTACAACACAACTACGGGTGAGCTCCGGTACGACGCAGACGGCAGTGGCCAGATGGCAGGGGCGATCATCGTCGCCACGCTCCAAGGCGCGCCCGCACTCGCAGCGAGCGACATCGAGGTCCTCAACGGCACGAGCGGCGGCTCGACGATTACCGGCACCGATGGCAACGACTCGCTGACCGGCACGAGCGGAAACGACACTATCGATGGGCGCGGCGGCAGCGATTCGTTGCGTGGTTTAGGCGGCGCCGATTCGCTGCGAGGCGGCGACGGGAACGACGTGCTACGGTCGAACGACCAAGGTAATACCGTTTCCCAGCATTCCGATGGCGCGGCGGATACGCTCGAAGGCGGCCTCGGCAACGACGAATACCACGTCGACGGCGCGGAAGACGTGATCGTTGCCGACCCGGGCGGTATCGATACGGTGATCGCGTACGGCGTGAGTTGGACCCTCGGGGATGGCCTCGACAACCTCTTCCTCGGCACAAATGCAGCCGACGGCACCGGCAACACGCTCGCCAACCGCATTGCGAGCGCCGCGGAGGTCGGCACGATCCTCGGCATGGCCGGGAACGACACGCTCGAGGCCCGCGGCTTCGGCTTTCTGACTGCGCGCGGCGGCGATGGCGACGATACCCTGCTCGCGAGCCTAACCGGCGCTAGGAATGTGCTCTTCGGCGACGCAGGAAATGACCTGCTATCCGGCAATATCGGTCCGACCACGATGACGGGCGGCTCCGGTGCCGACGTCTTCCTCTACGACAGGGATCCGGCGCACGACGTCGGAAACGAGTTAATCACCGATTTTGCTTCCGGCGAGGACGCGATTCGCCTGGATGGCCAGGCGATGCCGGCTCTGGGGAGCTCGGGCGCCTTCGCGACGAACGACGCGCGGTTTGCGGCGAACGCAACCGGAACAGCGAAGGACACGTCCGACCGCGTGGTCTACAACACCAGTACCGGAGAGGTGTGGTACGACGAGGACGGCACTGGCGCAGGGGCCGCAGCTCGCTTGTTCGTCTTGCAGGGCGCGCCAGTCCTGGCTGCGACCGACATCGAGGTCGTGAATGGCATCGCGGGCTGGCCCTTCATCACCGGTACGGAAGGCGACGACACGCTGACCGGCACGAACCGCGATGACACCATCGAAGGCCTCGGCGGCAACGATTCGCTCTGGGGCCTTGACGGCGGCGACCTCATGGTGGGCGGCGACGGGAACGATACGCTCGTCGCGTGGTTCGACGATGACAACGGCCCCGATACGCTCGATGGCGGCCTTGGCAATGATCTCTATTACGTCGACGACTTCGAAGACACCATCCTCCCGGACCCCGGCGGCGTCGATACCGTGGAAATCGACGTGGGCACCTGGACGCTCGGCGAGGGCCTGGAAAACCTGGACATGTTCGAAGGTAGCGGTGTCGGCAACGAGCTCAACAACACAATGCGCTTCGGACACAACTTCTCCGGGATGGGAGGTAACGACCTTCTCATCACGGGATCGCCTGGCAACGAGCGCGGAACCACGGCTAGCGGCGGTGACGGGAACGATACTTTGCATGGCCACGGGCTTCGGACCTTCCTCTTTGGCGATGCGGGCGACGACGTGCTCGAGCCTCACACCGAGCCCTTCTGGGGCGAGGCGAACGAGCTGACGGGCGGCGCAGGCGCCGACAGTTTTGTATTCAGTCAAGCGCCAGGATCAACTGAAAACCTGGTCCTGGATTTCGCCTCCGGCAACGACGAGATCGTGCTCGACGGCAAGGTGCACCCGAATATCGGCGCGTCAGGAAAGTTTGCTGTCGGCGATGCGCGGTTCTGGTCTTCCGGGACCGGCACGGCGCATGACGCCGACGATCGGGTGCTTTACAACACATCGACTGGACAGCTCTGGTACGACGCCGATGGCAGCGGCACAGGCGCAGCGGATCTCATCGCGACGCTGCAAGGCGCGCCCGGCCTCGCGGCGACCGACATCGAAGTGGTGAACGGCACGGCGCCGTCCGGCCAAGTCATCAACGGCACCTCGGGCCCCGACACGCTGAGCGGCACCGCGGGCAACGACACCATCAACGGCCTCGACGGCAATGACCTCTTCGTCGCCGGCTCGACCGGCGGCAACGACGTGGTCAACGGCGGCGCGGGCCGCGATTCCATCGAGTTCAGGGAACGCGCGACCAGCGCAATTACGGTGGACTTCGTCGCCGGCACGATCACCGGGGGCAGCTCCGGCACGATCAACTTCACGAGCATCGAGCGCGTGCTGACCGGCAACTTCAACGATACGCTGATCGGCAACGCCTCGGCGCAGACGCTCACCGGCCAGGGCGGCTCGGACACTATTTTGGGCGCCGGCGGAGTCGACACGCTTTGGGGCGCGCTCGGGGCGGACGCATTCGTCTTCCGCGAGATGGGTACGGCGAACGCCGATCGGATCAGCGACTTCGCGACCGCATCGGACAAGATCCACCTGGACGATGCTGCCTTCACGGCCATCGGCGCGATGGGCAACTTCGCCGCCGCCGATGCGCGCTTCAAGGCCAATTCCAGCGGCGCGGCGACCGACACGAGCGACCGGGTGGTGTTCAACACCTCCACCGGCCAGCTGTATTACGACGCCGACGGCAGCGGCTCGGGTACCGCGCAGCTCATCGCGACCATGCAGACCGGGGCCACGGTCGCGGCCACCGACATCGTCGTGATCTGAGAAAAAAAGGGACGCGCTTCGCCGTGTTGCGTCGGCACCTGAAGACAGCGATTTGCCCTATCCCAAATTCAGGCGGCTGCGACTGCGGGTTGGCCGATTTGGGCGTAGACATTTTCTTCGCTTCGATAGAAGCGCGACGCTCCTTCGCGGAGTGTCGACACGCGATTGGCCTGGAGCCCGATTAAATGGCTACGATCAACGGCACCACCAGCAACGACACCCTCAGCGGCACGGCCGGCGATGACACCATAAACGGCTTCGAAGGGAACGATCTTTTCCTCGCCGGCTCGACCGGCGGCAACGATGTGATCAACGGCGGCGGCGGGCGGGACTCGATCGAGTTCAAGACGCGCGCGACAAGCGCCATCGTCGTCGATTTCGTCGCCGGCACCATCACCGGCGGTTCGACGGGCACGATCAGCTTCACGAGCATAGAACGCGTGGTCACCGGCGACTTCAACGACCAGATCACCGGCAACGCTGCTGGGCAGACGCTCGCCGGTCAAGGCGGGTCGGACACGATCTGGGGCGCCGGCGGTGTTGACACGCTTTGGGGTGGCACGGGAGCCGACAGCTTCGTTTTCCGCGAGACGGGCACCTCGAACGCCGATCGCATCTCCGACTTCGCCTCGGGGTCGGACAAGATCGTCCTCGACGCGAGCAAGATGACCGCGCTCGGCGCGAACGGCAACTTCGCTGCGGGCGACGCGCGCTTCGTTGCGAACCTGAGTGGCGCGGCGCAGGACGCGGGTGACCGCATCATCTACGAGACCGACACGCGCCAGGTCTGGTACGACCCCGACGGCACTGGCGTGGCCGCGCGCCAGCTCATCGCCACGCTACAGGTCGGCGCAACGCTGGTATCCACGGACATCGTGGTCGAAGGTGGCAGCGCACCGAGCGGCGGGCAGACCATCAACGGCACGGCCGGAAACGATTCGCTGGCCGGCGGTGCGGGCAACGACACGATCAATGCGTTCGGCGGCGATGACACGATCAATGGCGGCGCCGGCGTGGATTCCATGATCGGCGGTGAAGGTGCCGATCTCTATTTCGTGGACAACTCTGCCGATGTCATTGTCGAGGACCAGCTCGGCGGCATGGACCTCGTAAATGCCAGCGCGTCGTATGCGCTGCCCGCGTGGGTCAACAATCTGACGCTGACTGGCACCGCGGCGATCAATGGCACGGGGAACGACATCATCAACGTGCTGGTTGGCAATAGCGCCGGAAACTCGCTGTCGGGTGGTGGCCAAGACGATACGCTCGACGGCCGCCAGGGCAACGACACTTTGACCGGGGGCGCGGGCGTCGATCATTTCATGTTCACCGTCGCGCCTGGCGCGGCTAACGCCGACAACATCACCGATTTCCTCTGGAATACGGACAAGTTGCACCTGGATGCGAGCGTAATGCCGGCGCTCGGCACCACTGGCGACTTCCAGCACGCGGACCACCGTTTTTATGCGGCCGCCGGTGCAACCGGTGGGCACGACTCGAACGATCGCGTCATCTTCAACACGACGACAAGGCAAGTGTTCTACGACGCGGACGGCAATGGAGGCGGCGCAGCGCAGCTCATCGCCACCTTGGCGGCGGGGGCCAGCCTGACCGCTACGGACATCGTGGTCGAAAACGGAGCTGCGCCGGGCGGCACGATCAATGGCACCGAGGGCGACGACACCATCACCGGCTCATCTGGCGACGACACGATCAACGGTCTCGGCGGCACGGACAGTCTCCAGGGCAACGCCGGAAACGATTCGCTGAACGGTGGAGCTGGGCGCGACGACCTTCACGGCGGAGAAGGAAACGACACCCTCGTCGCCGGCGACAATGACGCGAGCGGGCAGTCGCAGCTAATGGCCGGGGGCCCCGGCGACGATGTCATGATCGGCAGCGCGACGGGCGACGTATATATCGTCGACAGCCTCGGCGACCGTTTGACGGACACCGGCGGCCGTGACGCCATTAACGTGTCGATCTCCTATACCGCGCCGGATTGGGCCGAGCAGGTTGCGCTGATGGGATCCGAGCCGCTCAGCCTCACAGGCCACAGCTTCGCGAGCAGCCTCTACGGCAATGACGGCGCGAACCTCGTCCAGGGGCTCGGCGGTAATGACTGGCTGGGCGGCGGACTGGGCAACGATACCCTGATTGGAGGCGACGGCGCCGATACTCTGCACGGTCTATCCGGCAAGGACCGGCTCGAAGGAGGATCCGGAACAGATGACTACTCGTTCTGGCTGACCGCCCCGGGCGCGGCGGATGCCGATACGATCGTCGGATTCGCCACCGGCACCGACTTCATCACCCTGGACGGGTCGGTCCACGCCAATCTCGGCACAGGCGGACGGTTCCAGGCCGGCGACCAACGGTTCCTCGCCGCCCCTGGCGCCTCTTCCGGAGAGGACACGAACGACCGGGTCGTTTACAACACGACCACCGGCGAGCTTTGGTACGACGCCGACGGAAGCTTCGCCGGCGCCGCCCAGCTCATCGCCACCTTGCAAGGCGCTCCGACGCTAGCCGCGACCGACATATTGGTGCTCAACGGCACCACACCCGGCTCTCCGATCAACGGCACGAACGGCAACGACTCCATCCTTGGCACGGCCGGCAACGACTCGATCAACGGCCTTGATGGCTTTGACACGATCAACGGCCTCGGCGGCAACGACACCATCGACGGCGGTAGAGGCAGCGATAGGCTCAACGGCGGCGACGGCGCGGACTTGCTGATCGGCGGCCTCGATGGCAACTGGTTCGAGTTCTCGTCCGCACCGGGGAATGCGAACGCAGATACTGTCGCGGATTTCGGGCGTTTTCTCGATACGATCCGCCTGGATGCGACGCTAATGCCAGCGCTGGGCGCGTCAGGCCGCTTTGGCGGGGGAGACGCACGCTATGCGGAGAACTCCACCGGAACGGCGCAGGACCCGTTCGACCGCGTGATTTACAACACCTCGAGCGGCGAGCTCTGGTACGACTCCGATGGCAGCGGTGCAAACGGACGCCTTTTAATTGCCACGCTGCAAGGCGCCCCGGATATCGCCTCGACCAACATTGAAGTCGTGAATGGGACGAGCTCGGGCAACGTGGTCAGCGGCACCTCGGGCGACGACACGATCGACGGCACGGCAGGCGGCGACACGATCGATGGTCTGGGCGGGAACGATCTCATACGTGGCTATGACGGGGCGGACTCGCTGCGCGGGAGCGACGGCAACGATACGCTGGTAGCCGCCGAGCTGCAGTTTCTGCAGTCGAGGCCTGACGAGGCCTTCGAGATGAGCGAAGACGGCGTGGCGGATACGCTCGATGGGGGCTTCGGTGATGACGAATATCACGTCGATAACAGGACGGAAGCGGACGTAATCCTTCCCGATCCCGGCGGGATCGATCATGTGTTTGCCTGGGGGTGGGAGTGGACGCTCGGCCCGGGTCTCGAAAATCTCACTATTGCCTTCATGTTCGGAGGGAACGGGACGGGCAACGAGCTCGACAACCACATCGTGGGCGCCAGCGAGGGCGGCACGCTGTTGGGCTTGGGCGGAAACGATACGCTCGATTTGTCGCAGCATTCCGAGGATGTCTACACCGTGCGCGGCGGCGACGGGAACGATGTTCTGCTCGGGGGCTCCGCTGGTGGCGGTCGGGACGTGCTCTTCGGAGATGCCGGCAACGATCTCATCGTCGCCGGAGGCGGTGTCAGCAGCATGACCGGAGGGACCGGCGCCGACGTCTTCTACTTCGATACCCCTCCGGATCGGGTCGACCCCGAGCATAGCGGACCGGACGATCTTGAATCGATCAGCGATTTCGTCTCGGCCACCGATACGGTCAGGCTCGACGGCGAGGTGATGGCGGCGCTGGGCCCCTCCGGCCGCTTCAGCGCGGCCGACGCGCGCTATGCAGAGAATTCGACGGGAACCGCGCAGGACTCGTCCGACCGGGTCATTTACAACACTTCGACCGGTGACCTCTGGTATGACCCCGATGGCAGCGGCGCAGGCGAACGCCTATATATCGGCTTGCTGCAAGGCGCGCCTGGTCTCGCCGCGACCGACATCGAAGTCGTCAACGGCACTGCGCCGCAACCCGGTTCAACGATCAACGGCACCTCGGGCCCCGACACGCTCACGGGCACCGCAGGCGACGACACGATCAATGGCTTGGACGGCAACGACCTCTTCCTCGCCGGCTCGACCGGCGGCAACGACGTAATCAACGGCGGCGCGGGTCGCGACTCAATCGAGTTCAGGGAACGCGCGACGAGCGCGATCACGGTCGATTTCGTTAGCGGCACCATCGCCGGCGGCAGCTCGGGCACGATCAGCTTCACGAGCATCGAGCGCGTGCTGACCGGCAACTTTAACGACACCCTGACCGGCAACGCCGCGGCGCAGACCCTCACCGGCCAAGGTGGCGCGGACACGATCGCGGGCGCGGGGGGGATCGACACGCTGTGGGGCGCGACCGGGGCCGACGC
>Ga0196980_1000429_pt1 | contig 10414 bp, 12 predicted proteins | sample S3_1013CmetaG_FD_155486 | JGI IMG/M metagenome (GOLD analysis project Ga0196980, IMG submission 155486) | Soil microbial communities from Anza Borrego desert, Southern California, United States - S3_10-13C | ecosystem: Environmental > Terrestrial > Soil > Desert | place: USA: California... | reverse complement strand
GGCTATGGCTTTGGAGCACGCAGCACGCTGCTCGGTTATTTCCTCCGGGTGGACGCGGCCTGGGAAATGAAGGGCCTTTTCCGCGGCAAGCCAATGTGGTATTTTGCAATGGGCCTTGATTTTTAGTCGATAGTCGTTAGTGGCCCCACCCCCGAATCCGCCATGCCGACGTTTTCGGTCGACATCCCCACAATTCGCTCCCGGGGATCTGTCGCGATCACGTACCATTCTCCCCCGCGTTTAGCATGAGTAACTGCTTCTTCCGACTTCTGCCTTTACTCACACGGCCGACAATTCTCCCCAACCATATAGAGGAATAAAACACCCATCACGAGGATGCTGCTGAACACCACGGTCAGAGGAAATGTTCTTCGCAGAATGCTAATGTCAAAATGGAAACGCTCGTTGCTCGTTTGGATCCTAATGCGCAGCAGCTGTGTCGCGGCAAGGGCCAACGCTAATATCGGACCAAACAGAATGGCAAGGTTGATGTTCCATCCTACGGGCTCTTTGATCCCCCAGCGTTCGAGAACCGGCGCCGATGCCTCGAAGGGCGCGCTGATGCCCAGCCCGTATTTGAGCACAGCGATCACGATGACGTAGGTTGCAGGCAGGAGGAGAAGCAGCGCGAGCGCGCTGAGCCAGTTGATGTGTTTTTGTGTCGTAACCATAGAAAATGTTTTATGATTGAACGAATAATTTTTTTCTGAGCTCGACGGTTGGTTTCCCGATCAATTCATTCCACGGCCAGTCATGAACCGGCGGACAGGTTTTGCCGCGCCGGTAAGCGCCGCGCAGTTGACCCCAGTGCTCCGGCATCGTAAGGGCTCCGTAAATAACCGTGGCAAGTACCGGAAAAGAGATTCTTCCATTTCCCAGCATGAAGAATTGCAGGGAAGCCTCGCCCAGGTCGGTGGTATCGTACCCCAGCAGGACGTGCTTCAGGTCATGTCGCGCATAATGCGGTAGCAATTGTAGCTGCCTCGACACAAGGAACCGGTACAGATCATTTCCAAGCGAACCCTCAGGCAGACACCGCAGCTCTTCAACGGAATGAGTAAACAGCGGGGACGAACGGACGCGCCGCAGCAGCGGGAGCGCCAGGCGGTGGGTGAGAAATACAAGGACGACGGTTCGCAGTCTTATGATCCAGCTTTTCATTTCATTATTCTTATCATGTTTTCGAGCGCCGCGAGGTGATCGCGAAATGCTTTCTCGCCCGCTCGGGTGACCGCATAGGTCGTATTCGTCTTTCTCCCTACAAATCCCTTGTACACCCTAATGTACCCCTGTTCTTCGAGCGTCAGCAGGTGCGAGGCAAGATTACCGTCCGTAACACCGAGCGTCAGCCTCAGGTCATTGAAGCTCACCTTTTCGTTCACCAGGAGGATGCTCATAACACCCAGCCGCACCCGGCTTTCAAACGTCTTGTTCAGCCCGCTGATCGGATTTTTCATCGTTCGTTTTTCGTTCAGCTCTGATTTTCTACGCGGTCGTATTTCCACCACATCATCAACCCGTAGACAATGTGCAGCGCCCCGAACCCACCTGCCCAGAAATAAAGTCCCTCACGGGGAAACTGGGTGGCAGCCAAACCCAACGTGATCTGCAGCAGGCCCAGGTAGCCGACTTCACGGAGGGTGTACCTGCTTCCCGACACCAGGGCAATTCCGTAAAACACCAGGCTCAGTGGAACTGCGAAGCGCCATTCGCCATACTGCAGCAGTGCCAGGATGATCAGACCGCCCGACGCGAGCGGGATGAGCATGGTCCCCACCAGGCGCCGCGCGGTCATGTCCCAGAAAGGCAACCCGCGGCGAAGCGCTTTCCGACGGGTGAAAAAAATCGCAGAAATCAGCGCCAGCAACAGCACCGCGGCTGCCAACAACAACAACTTCGTCCAGAGATCGGGAAATCCCGTAGTCTTAATTTCCTGTGGCCCGCCACCCGAACGGGCTATCCATCTGTTCGCAACCCAGGCGCCGGCGAGGGCCCAAATGCCCGCGGCAACACCGCTCAGCCCGCTCAGCGAAAGAAAACGTGAGGAGCGCGCCATCATATCACGGATATCCTGCAGGGTCTCAGCAGGGCTTTTCCGATAACGGGGATCTTGTTCCATGCAAAGCACTTTGTATTGCAAAGTACGTAATCTCTTTTTACCGTACAAAATTTTCGAGCCGCACCCCATCTTTGCAAGGGCGACTCCGCCCCTCGCCCCACGGGGGGAGGGAGGAACTCTTTCGACTATGACGTTGAGGGTTTAGCGAGAGCAGTTTTACTCTCGACTCCAGACTATAGACTAACGACTCTAATTTTCCCCGGCGGACGTAGTTGATTAAATTTACCGGCTGCAAGCCAATATCGAATGAAATGGTTCACGCTGCTGCTGTGTTTTTTTTGCTCCAGCCTGGAGGCGCAGGAAAAAATCCTGCGCGGCATAATCCTCGACGCGCACAGTGAAGAACCGGTTCCATTCGCATCTATCAGCTTTCGCAGCAGCACCGTGGGAAAGCTCAGCGATTCGGCGGGAGCATTTTTGTTTCGGCTCTCCCGCTGGCCTTCGGATACCCTCGAAGTCACCTGTGTGGGTTACCAACCCTATCGGCTGCTGCTGGACCGCCGGCGGGATTCGCTTTTCGCAAAAGTTGTACTCGAGCGTGGCACCTTCAGCGAAGGCGTGCGCGTGCGCGTGCGGGTGAACCGGGGATTGCTCGTCTGGCGAAAAATTGTTGAGAACAAACACCGCAACGACCGGTTCCGTTTCGAGAACTTTTCCTACGAACTTTACAACAAGCTGGAACTTGATCTCAAAAACGTGGACTTTGAAAAGTTCTCGCGCTTTCGTCCCCTGCGACCGATCAGTGAGCTGATCAATGCCCACATCGATTCATCCGAAGGACTTCGCTATCTGCCTTCCTACCTCACGGAGGTGATCTCCGATTACTACTACCAGAAAGAGCCCAGGCGCCGAAGGGAGATCATCAAAGCCGTGAATACAAATGGGGTTCGCAACGAGAGCGTGGTGAAATTCCTGGGAGGCATGGATCAAAACGTGAACATCTACAACAATTTCATCCCGGTCTTCGACCGGGAGTTCGTGAGCCCGCTGAGCGATAACGGGGACTATTATTACAACTATCGCGTGGTAGACACGCAGGTGATCAACCGGCAGCGATATTATCATCTGGTGTTCACTCCGCGCAGGCGCGGAAGCGACACATTCGAAGGCGACTGTTGGGTGCACGTGGGCAGCTTTGCCGTGCAGAAGATGAATTTGCGCCTCGGAAAAGACGCGAACGTGAACTTCCTGGAAAACCTGAGCCTGATCCAGGAATACAGCCTGCTCGATGATTCCACCTGGTTCCTTGCGAAAGACAAATTTGTCGCGGATATTTCACCGGTAGGAAAAGACAAGCCCGGATTCATCGGCCGTAAAACAACTACCTACCGCAACATCGTAGTCAATGACTCGTCGGTGGTTCGCGAGCTCCAGAAGAACCGGGAGCTGGAAGAGATCCACACGCTCGCGGAAGCAAAGGATCGCCCCAGGGAATACTGGGCCACAGCCCGGCACGAAGAGCTTTCCAACGCGGAAAAAGGTATCATCCGAATGATCGATACGCTTACTAATGCGCCGGTGTTTCAGCGCTTCACACGAACCATCAATTTCATCGGCACCGGTTACCTCGACGTCGGAAAATTTCAGTTCGGCCCCTGGATGAATGTCATCAGCTCCAACAGCTGGGAAGGCCTTCGCCTCCGGTTTGACCTGGCGACGAACCGGCGTTTCCACGAAAAGATCAAGCTGCACGGATACCTTGCCTACGGATTCGGCGACCGGAAGCTGAAAGGATTTTCGGAAATATTTTTCCTCCCGCGGAAAGACCCGCGCACATACTGGTACGCTTCTTATATCAACGACCTGGACTATGGTCAGAATTATTACGGCGAGGTGTCGCAGGATAATATTTTTACTCTCGCGATCAGGAAACGGAACGTTCCCGTCAAAACCATTCGGGTGGAGGAAAAACGGGTTGAGTATTTCAACGAAACTTTTTCCTGGATGTCGAATCTTGTAGCGCTTACCAGCCGCACATGGACCCCGCTTCGAAATCTCCTGCCTGCGGATTCCTTTCCTGTTGCGCGAGGTACGCCGCTGAGCACGTTCGAAGTGCACGTACGTTTTCGCTTTGCCTATCTGGAACGGTTTCTTGAAAGCCATTTCTACCGCAGCAGCCTGGGCAGCGACTACCCCATTGGGGAGATCAATTTGAGCCAGGGTTTTCCCGGTGTACTGAACAGCAGCTACCGGTACACGAAAGTGTCAGGAAGCATTTCAGACTACAACAAGATCTCGCCGTTTGGCAATGTCTCCTGGTCGGTTTATGGCGGGAAAACTTTCGGCACATTGCCCTATCCATTGCTGGACATCGCGCCAGGCAACGAGCTGTACTATTACAACAAGTACGCCTTCAACATGATGAACCGCTACGAATTCATCCATGACCAGTACGCTGGTGTGCAAGTCGAACATGTCATAGGAAACGGCTTGTTTCGGTTTTTCCCGAAACTGAAGTTCCGGCAGCTCTGGACAGCCAAAACACTGTGGGGAAGCCTGCGCGAAGAGAACCGAGCACTGAATTTTAAGTCGGGCAACAGTTTCCGCACTCTCGATGGGAAAACTTATCTGGAGCTCGGAACGGGAATTGACAACATCCTCCACGTATTCCGTCTCGACTTTGTCTGGCGGGTACTGCCCCGCGACCTGCCGGGAGACGAAACCAGGAAATTCGGCGTCTTTGGAAGCTTCCGCCTGAGCTTTTGATCCGCTTTCACTCCGATTTCAACCGGTCGCATTCTTTAAGCATCACATCGCAGCTTCGCCGGATCGAAGCTTCGTCAATTGTCAGCGGCGGAGAGACGCGGATGCATTGCGGCGCGAAAAGAAACCAATCCACGAACACCCCATTTTCAAGACATTTGTCAATAACCTGCTTCGATTCTTCGGAATTACTAAACTCAACCGCGAGCCACAAACCGGAAGAACGAATTTCGCGGATCTGCGGATGGACCAGCAGCTCGCGAAACAATTGTTCTTTTTGCTTCACCTCTTCCACAAGTTTTTCATCCAGCAACACTTCCAGCGCCGCCATCCCTGCCGCGCAACAAACGGGATGACCTCCAAAAGTTGTGATGTGCCCCAGGGGAGGGTTCTCCGTAAGGCTGTGCATGATGTCACCCCGGCTGATAAAAGCACCTAAAGGAAGTCCGCCGCCGAGCGCCTTTCCAAGAAGAAGGATATCTGGCTGTATGCCCGAGTGCTGGAAGGCCCACAGCTTTCCCGTTCTGCCAAACCCCGATTGAATCTCGTCCAGCACCAGAAGTGCACCGGTTTCATCACACCGTGATCGCAGGGCCTGGAGCCATTGCTCGTTACCAGCAATAATTCCCGCCTCGCCCTGGACCGTCTCCGCCACCACGCAGGCGGTACTGCTGGTAATTGAGTCCAATGCCTCCATCGAATTGTACTCCAGGTGGCGAATGCCGGGAAGAAGCGGGCGGTAGGCTCGCCTCCAATTTTCATTGCCGATCAAACTGAGTGCTCCCTGCGTGGACCCATGGTAGGCATTGTGGAATGCGATGATTTCTGTGCGACCGGTGTAACGCTTTGCCAGTTTCATTCCACCCTCTACAGCCTCGCTGCCCGAATTGGTAAAAAAGACAGTATCGAGAGATTCCGGAAGCTGCGTGGCAAGAAGCCGGGCATAACGGACCTGCGGCGACTCCACAAATTCTCCATAAACCATCACGTGCAGGTATCGATCCAGCTGCGCGCGGATCGCTTCCATCACCCGTGGGTGTTTGTGTCCCACATTCGCAACACTGATACCGCTCACCAGGTCGAGGAACGATTTTCCCGACGTATCGAACAATTTCCAGCCTTCGGCCCGGGCCACCGGGAAGGCCAGCGGCGTCGGAGTGGTTTGCGCCAGGTGGCGAAAAAAAAGCTCGCGTTCCTCCATGTCCAAATTTCGCTTTTAAGCCTCAACTTTACGGCCGAACACCAACGAAACCTTTTCAAATGCCCGTCATCCTCCCGGTCGAAGGCCGGCAACCTCAGTTCGGGGAAAACTGTTTCCTGGCTCCCAACGCCACTGTGGTGGGGGACGTGATCATGGGTCGCGACTGCAGCGTCTGGTTCAACGCCGTGGTGCGCGGGGATGTGAACTTCATCCGTATCGGCGATACGGTGAATATCCAGGACGGAGCATGTATTCATTGCACTTTTCAACGTTTCGGGACGACTATTGGAAACCGCGTTTCGATCGGTCACCACGCGATCGTGCATGGCTGCACCATCCACGCCAACGTGCTCATCGGAATGGGAGCGATCGTCATGGACGGCGCCGAAATACAAAGCAATACCATCATTGCAGCAGGGTCGGTGGTGCTGGAAGGCACCGTCTGCGAGGGAGGCAGCATTTACGCGGGTGTCCCGGTACGCAAGGTGAAGGAGATCCCACCGGAAATGATCAGCGGCGAGATCGACCGGATCGCGGGCAATTATGTGCGTTATGCCGACTGGTTTCGTACAGGAACCAGGTAGAAATCCCCGATTTTTTTCTCTGCTCCCGCAGTTTTCCGTTAGAAAATGCAATTAGTTTTCGGTAAATTCGTTCCCAGGGAAACCAGCTAGTGAAAAACCTCCCGCTCATAGTGATCCTGATAACCATCTCGGCTATGGTTTCCTCCTGCAGAGTCTGGAACAGCGTGTTCAAGCCGAAATACGGCTGCAAGACAGACGGGAAGAATGTTGGGGCAGAAAAGATCCTGAGCGGCGACCCGGAAGGCACCAAGGCCGCGAAAAAAGCTAAAAAATTCAAAAGCTAGCCCCTCATATGCAGCTAACCTGCTATCCAACGAGTCTTATGAAAAGAACAAACAACCTTTACTATGAGTCTAACCCTACGAACCACTCTGGGCTGTACCGAAGCCGTTATCGCCGATGACGGGGGATTGAAACAGTTCTATCATGTGGCCGACATCCTGAGCCAGGATTTCAACATCAGATTTTCGAACAAAGAGGACGACTTTGACACCATTGACTGGGAGTTCAAATTCAAAGGTCATCATCTCACCCTGCACTACAACATCTACAACGGCATTTCGATCTTTCCGACGCGGACACGGGATGCCATGAACAAAGACAACAAAGCGGTGGTGGAACTGGCCGGCATCCTCGAATCGAAACTGATAAACGAAGGCCGGCGTAACATAGCCTGATTCAGTAATTTTTGTCAACTATTGAATCCAGGATATTTACGTAACTGATGTACCTGTTTTCGTGGATGTCCCCCTGTTCCACTGCCTCCTTGATCCTGCACCCCGGCTCGTTCACGTGCAGGCAATTGTTGAACTGGCACTCCCCCAGCCTGTCCCGCATTTCCGGAAAATAATGACTTAACTCCTGCCTGCTCAGGCCGAGTAGCCCAAATTCCTTGATGCCCGGAGTATCAATGATCCTTCCTCCTCCCGGAAGTTCGAACATCTCCGCGAATGTGGTTGTGTGCAACCCTTTTCCGCTCCACCCGCTTACGTCCTGGGTCCGCAGGTTCAGGTCGGGAAGCAACGCGTTCAGCAGCGAAGACTTTCCGACTCCACTATGACCACTGATCAGGGTGGTTTTTTCTTTCAGCACGTGCATCAGGGGTTCGATTCCTGTATTATTTCTTACGCTCAGGGGAAAAACGGAATATCCCACCGCCCCGTACATACTCGTCCAATTGTCCAGCTGCTGATGCTCCTTCTTCCCGTAGATATCTGTCTTATTGACGACGATGATGGAAGGCACGTGGTACATTTCCGAGGCCACCAGGAAACGGTCAATAAATCCCTGCGAAGTCCGTGGCTCGCGCAGCGTTGCCAGCAACAACGATTGGTCAAGGTTTGCCGCCACGATGTGCTGCTGGTGCTTTCCCCTCGGGGATTGCCGGTTGATGTAATTGCGCCGGTTCCCGATCTCGGTAATGAGCGCTGTTCCTCCGTCCGCGTTGTCCACTTCCATTCCGACCCTGTCCCCCACAGCCACCGGGTTGGTGGAACTGATATCATCGATCTTGAAGAGGCCTTTCATACGCGCGTTCCAGAATCGCCCCTGTTCGTCGCGCACTACGTACCAGCTTCCCGTCGACTTATAAACTACACCCTTCATAAACGCAAGATAGAAGGTTCCGGTCAGGGGAACTTCCGAAGCACCGTGCTGCGCAGCAACAGCTCGAGAAAAACGCATGCCAGGGCCGCGAGCACAAGCGGAAGAAACATCTCCTCAAAGCGCAACAATGTAGTGATCTCAGCCTCCGACTTCTCGAGCCGGTCGATCTGCGAATAAATGATCCGCAGGGCTTCCCTGTCCCGTGCCCGGAAATAACGCCCTCCTGTTTCAGCGGCAATCCGCTGCAAGAGCTGCTCGTCGATCAGCTCTACATACGGACTGGTTCGATCGCCTCTCAGGTATTCGGGTATTTTCACGGGGCCGGCACTCATGCCGATCGTGTACACCCGGACCCCCTGGGATTTTGCGATCTCAATCGCGGTAGCTGGATCAATCAGGCGCGTGTCCGGGGCATCTTCTTTCCCGTCGGTGAGCAGGATGATTACCTTGGAGCGGTTCTTTGATTCCGAAAGCCGGTCCACTGCCGTGGCAAGGCCTTCCCCGATTACGGTGCCGTCTTCCAGATATTTCCGGCTTTCAAGCGATTGCAGCTGTTCAATGAGGGTATTCTTATCGGATGTGAGCGGACACTGCGAAAAGCTTTCCCCGGCGAAGATGACCAGCCCGATCCGGTCCACCGGCCGGCTCCGGACAAAATCGATCGCCACTTCTTTCGCAACCTCCATCCGCGAAGGCGCAATGTCGCGCGAATTCATGCTGCCGCTTACATCAATGCAAAGGATAATATCAATGCCTTCGCCGCGAAAAATCTTTTCATCGTTTCGCCTCTGCGGGCGGGCCAGGGCCACAATCAATAAAACGACGGCCAGGCTTCGCAGGATCAGGGGCAGGTGCCGGAACCGGTTTTTCCAGGAACGTTCCGCGAAAGAATGTACCGTCGAGACGGTGAATGCCGCCTGTCGCGCACGATAGCGGCGGTACCACCAGAGCAGGGGAAGGATCGCAAACAGCCCAAGCCAGTGAGGATTAGCGAATTCGATATTGCGGAACCATTCATACAGCATCGCCTGACTGGTTTGAGGATTCTTCCATCCACGTCACCGCCTCCCGGAGCGTGTCAACCGTGCCGCTGCGCTCGGCGGCGGCAGGTTCGTACCGCGCGAACTTTACAAAATCCGCCAACCGCAAAGCCTGCGAGAGATCCGAAAATATTCCTTTGGGTAAACCTGCCCCGGAAAGCTGAAGTACAAGATCGTCGGTGGTTTTTTGCAGCGACAGAATACCTTTCTTCCGGAACACATACAGGCGAAACACGTCCACCGCCCTTGCATAGAATTCCCGTGTGGGCAGATCAGAACGCTGAAGCTGCTCAAAACCGTCCATAGCTTCCCGATAGGCATCCACGGGTTTTGGCACAGCAGGACCCTTCCGCCGGCGCACCCAAATCCAAAGCAGTAGCAAGGCGAGGAGTGCCACTGCAATCAGTATCCACCAGGTAAGGTCAACCCGGTCGGACGGTTCAGGCCCGATCACATCCTTTATATCGTGGTAAGGCTGGTTAGGATCGAAATCGGAAAAGACCACCTCAACGGAAAAAGTATCGGTGAACTTATTTTCAGAGATGCGGATCGCCGGTATCACCCAGCGCCCGGAATCGAAGCTTGTGAGCCGGTAGGACTGGCGGATCGCAGAACCCGAGAGTTGCGGATCGCTTTTTTCCAGGATTTCGAAATGCGGAATGGTGTCGATGTCGGGAAGCACCAGCAACTGCCTGTTCCCTGAAACAACTTCTACCGTCATCTGAAAATGTTCACCGATGAGGATCCGGCGCTTATCCACCATCACCGTCGCCGACAGGTCCTGGCCATTCGCCCCGAACCAGGCGGCAATAAGGCAGACCGGGAAGATTGCGCGCCGAAAAAAATTTTGACTGGAACTCATCGGTTGCGACTTAAGAAGAATCGCTGCAGCACTTTTACATAGTCTTCTCCCGTGCGAATGTGCAGCAGGTCGCAGCCCGCCTTGCGAAAAGCCTGCGCGCAGTATTCGGTGAGACGGAAAAACTCCTGCTCGTAACTATGGCGAACAAAACGGTTCCCCGTATCCACCCACTTTGTCTCGCCGGTCTCGGAATCACGAATATGCATCAAGCCTGCGTTAGGGAGCTGCATGTCCATGCGGTCATAGATCTTTATCCCGATTACATCGTGCTTTTTACCGGCGACGCGCAGCGAGTCTTCA
>Ga0196980_1000426_pt1 | contig 10446 bp, 11 predicted proteins | sample S3_1013CmetaG_FD_155486 | JGI IMG/M metagenome (GOLD analysis project Ga0196980, IMG submission 155486) | Soil microbial communities from Anza Borrego desert, Southern California, United States - S3_10-13C | ecosystem: Environmental > Terrestrial > Soil > Desert | place: USA: California... | reverse complement strand
GGAATCCGTTATGTTGCGCACAGCCGAGCAGCTCCGCGAAGTGAGCGACCGGCTCCGTCTGCCGGTCATCTTCAAGTCTTCCTTTCTTAAGGACAATCGCAGCAGTTTGGAATATTACCAGGGCCCCGGGCTCGACCGGGGACTTGCCGTGCTCGCGAGAATTCGGGAGGAATTTGGTTTTCCCATACTTACCGATATCCATTACCCGGACCACGCAGAAGCTGCGGGCCAGGTAGTTGATGTGATCCAGATCCCGGCGTATCTCTGCATGCAGTCCGGCCTGATGGTGGCAGCGGCAGTTACCGGAAAAGCGATTAACATCAAGCACGGCCAGTTTCTCGATCCCGCGAACATGATCCATCCCGTGCGGAAATGCGAGGAATCCGGAAACAGGAATATTATTCTTACGGAACGCGGTTTTACGATGGGCTATAACGACCTCGTGGTGGATCCGCGCAGTTTCCACCAGCTGTCACGCCTCGGCTACCCGGTTGTCTTTGACATCACGCATTCCATTCGCCGTTATGGGATCCCGAGCTCGGAAGCGCGCGGGGGCAGCCGCGAATTTTTGCCCGTGCTGAGCCGCGCCGGCGTGGCCGCAGGTGTGGACGGAGTATTCATCGAAACACATCCTGAACCCGAAAAAGCACTCTGCGATGCTGCGAGCCAGCTTTGCGTTTACGACCTGGAAGAATTTATGAAACCGCTGCTCGAACTGCACGCCGTGGAATTGACATACCGGAAGCGGCAGCAAGTGCCGGCCTGATCGAAAGATCGGCGTCAAAAAACAACTGTTTATGGAATTGTATCTCGACTCGGCCAATCTCAGGGAAATTGAAGAAGGCTTTCAGCTGGGATTTCTGGACGGTCTCACCACCACCCCCACATTCATGCAGCGCGAAGGCATCACCGATATTGACGCCACCATCGTGCGGCTTTCGAAGATGGTCCCGGTGCTGCAGATCGAAGCGTTGGGCAACAACGCGGACGAAGTAGTGAGTGAGGCCCGCCGGCAATTGGACCTTGGCCTCGACCCGCAGCGGACCGTCTTCAAGATCCCGGTTTCGCTCGAAGGCGTTCGCGCCTGCCACCTGCTGCGCCGCGAAGGCTTGCTGGTGAATGTACATCTGGTGTACACGTTGCAGCAGGCGTACATGGCCATGCATGCGGGAGCAAATTATGTTTGCCCGCTCGTAGGGCGTTTGCAGGACCAGGGACACGATGCCCTTGACCTTGTTGCGCAGTGTGTCCGGGCCGTAGAGCATTACGGTTACAACACGAAAGTGATGTTCAGCTCGGTGCGACATAACGAGCACGTGCGAAACGCGATCAATCTCGGAGTGCACACCATTACGCTTCCGCTTAAAGTCCTGAAATCACTGACCGAGAATAATTTCACCACTCTCGGCACCAGCCAGTTCGTGCGTGATACGCGGCTCATGACGGTTCGGGTGCGCGACGTGATGACGGATGTCAATCCTGTTGTTTCTGAAAACACCCCGCTCAAAGACGCGATCGTAAAGATGAGCGCTTTCGGGTTTGGAGCCATTACCGTGGTGAACCCGGACGGCAGCCTGAAAGGAATTTTTACGGACGGGGACCTGCGGCGCTTGTTGCAAAATGAAGGGGAACACATCCTGGACAAGAAACTGAGCGAGCTGCACTACGGAAAGCCGATCTCCGTGGACATCAATGCCCTTCTCAACGAGGCGGTATCACTTTTCCGGCAGTACCAGGTAGATACGCTGCTGGTAATGGAAAACGGGAAGCCGGCCGGCATGCTCGATATCCAAAACATTGGGGTAGATCTTGTGCTTTAACTGAATGAAAAAGATCGAAAATTTATTTCCCGGGAATTTTGTCGCCGAGCCCGCTTCGATGAAGAAAAAGATGCAGCGGATCCGGGCGTTCATCTTCGACTGGGACGGGGTCTTTAATAACGGCCACAAGACCGAATCGGGATCCAGCTCGTTTTCGGAAATCGATTCGATGGGCACAAACCTCCTTCGGTTCAGCCAGTACCTGCTTTATCAACATAATCCACCGGTGGCGGTAATTTCCGGGGAGAATAACCACGCGGCTGCGTTCTTCGCTGCCCGCGAACATTTTCATGCGCTTTACCATACGAGAAACAAGATCGAAGCGCTGCAGCATTTTTGTACCGCGTATTCGCTCGAACCCGCTGAAGTGGCCTTCTTTTTCGACGATGTCCTCGACCTGGCAGTTGCTTCGGTTTGCGGGCTGCGCATTCTTGTTACGCAGCAGGCGAGCGCCATGACGCGACGGTTTGTGGTTCGAAAGATGCTCGCCGATTACTGCACGGCCACAGATGGACTCCAACACGCCGTGAGGGAAGGATCCGAACTGCTGATGACCCTGAACGGCAACTTCAACGACGTGCTCACACACCGCATCGGGAATTCGGACGAGTACCAGGCCTACCTGCGATTGCGCAATGCAACCCTGTTGCAACAGTATTCTGAAAAAGATCTTCCCCAGCCATGATCCTGGGCATCATACCGGCGCGTTACGCTTCCACGCGTTTTCCCGGCAAGCCGCTGGTCGACCTGTTGGGAAAAACAATGATCCGGCGTGTGTACGAGCGCGCTTCGCGGTCGAAGCTGATCAAGAAACTCGTGGTGGCCACTGACGACAGGAAGATCTTCGACCACGTAACTTCTTTCGGAGGCCATGCTGTGATGACCAGCGGCGACCATGCGAGCGGAACCGAGCGTTGCCACGAAGCATTTCAGCAGATCAACGAGCCATTTGACTATGTGATCAACATCCAGGGCGACGAGCCGCTCGTAGCGGCGGAGCAGATCGATGAACTGGCTGCAGTGCTCGATGGAAAGATCGAGCTCGCCACGCAGATCATGAAGCTCACTGATCCGCAGGCGCTCTTTCAGCCATCCGTCGTAAAAGTGATTCTGAATGCGCGCATGGAAGCGCTTTATTTCAGCAGAAGCGCAATTCCCCATATCCGAAACGTTTCCCACGAGGAATGGCCCCGTCATTACAATTTTTTCAGGCATGCGGGCATGTATGCTTACCGCAGCGACGTTCTGGAAAAAATCGTTCGCCTGCCTGCCTCATCGCTCGAAAAAGCCGAGTCGCTGGAACAGCTTCGCTGGCTCCAGCACGGTTTTAAAATAAAATGTATCATTACAAATTTTCAAAGCCTCTCGGTCGACACTCCCGAGGATGTTGCCCCTGTCATCGAGAGGCTCAGGAAAGAATAAATTATGGCCCGGGACAAAATTCTGGTGATCGGAGCATCCGGACAAATTGGGGTGGAGCTTACGCTTGCGCTGCGAAAAATTTATGGAAATGCGAACGTGGTCGCTTCGGACCTGCGCGAGGAAAATGAATTGCTTCGAGGATCCGGCCCTTACGTCAGCCTCGACGTTATGAACCGCGAACTGCTGCATGTGCAGGTGAACCGGCAGGGTATCACTCAAATTTACCTGCTCGCGGCGATCCTTTCGGCCACGGGAGAAAAAAATCCCTCGCTCGCGTGGAATCTGAACATGCAGGGGCTGCTTCACGTGCTCGAAATTGCGCGGGAGGAGAAGCTGCGCAAGGTGTACTGGCCTTCCTCGATAGCAGTATTTGGTCCCACCTCTCCAAAGCGGGAATGTCCGCAGCATACCATTATCGAACCCACTACCGTCTACGGGATCAGCAAGTACGCCGGGGAATTCTGGTGCAATTATTACCACCATCGCTTCGGTATCGACGTGCGCAGCATACGTTACCCCGGGTTGATCAGCTACAAGTCAGCGCCGGGGGGCGGCACGACCGATTACGCCGTGGAAATATTTCATGCCGCGCTGGAAAATGGCAAGTATGAATGTTTCCTGAAGGAGGACACGTATCTCCCTATGATGTACATGCCGGATGCCATCCGGGGCACCATTGAGCTGATGGAAGCGCCTGCTGAAAAGATATCCATCCGGACTTCCTACAATCTTTCCGCCATGAGCTTTTCGCCGCGGGAGATCGCGACGGAAATTGAAAAACGCGTTCCTGGTTTTCGTGTGATGTACAAACCGGACTACAGGCAGTCTATTGCCGAGAGCTGGCCGCAAAGCATTGACGATTCCGTAGCGAGAATCGACTGGGGATGGAAGGAAGAATTCGACCTGGCGGCGATGACGCAGGATATGATAGAAAATCTGCGGCGGAGAAGTCAGTAAAGTGGAAAGTCAGAAGACAGAAGACGGAAGATGACAGAAGTGATTTGCTTCCTGTCATCCTGAGCTTGTCGAAGAATGGCAAGGTCAGGAAAATCGGGAAAGTCCGTAGAGCAGCATAGCCGGCGCCCCGTTTGCGGTCTGGCGGTTAGTCCACGATCCCGTTCTTAGCCGCGAACATGACGAGGCCGGCGGTATTCCGTACTCCGACTTTTTCGATGAGCCGCTGCCTGATCCCTTCGACTGATCGCGGGCTCAGGAAAATTTCCCTGCCGATCTCGGCTGCTGTCTTTTCCTCGCAAATCAGTTTCAACACCTGCAACTCGCGCTCCGTAAGCTCAATATCCTGGTTGAAGGAAGGCTTCAGGTTGTTTTTCAACACCAGCTTTTTCAAGAGTGCCTTGTTGACTACGTCGTTAAAGTAGTAGCCATTCTCATGCACGGCGTGTATGGACTTGCGGATCTCGTCCGGCTCGGCATTCTTGAGCAGGTATCCATTGGCGCCGTTTTCCATCATGTGGATGATGAATTTCTCATCCTCGTACATGGTGATCACCAGCACTTTTACTGATGGATAATTCTTGCGGACCAGTTTGGTTGTTTCCATACCGTCCATGATTGGCATTTTGAGGTCCATCAGTACCACGTCCGGAAGCTGCTTTTCGAATTCCTTCAGCAGGTCTTCCCCGTTGTCTGCTTCCGCGATCACTTCCAGGCTGTCGTCGGACGAAAGTCCGACTTTTAGCCCGTCGCGGTAGACTTTGTAATCATCTGCAATCGCTATCTTAATCTTAGACATGTTCGGAATGATTCGTTTTCACCGGGACGTGAATGTCTATGCTGTATCCTTCACCGGCGCGTGTGAAAAGTATCGTACCCCTGAGCAAGATAACCCGGTTTTGAATATTTTTTAAGCCCAGTCCCTGCTTTTGGTAGCGCAGCTGCTCAAATTGCTCCTGCGTAAGGCCTTCACCGTTGTGAAAAATGACGAGGTGCAGATCCCGCTCGCGCAGCTTAGAACTGATCATGAACTGCGTTGCATTGGCGTACTTGAGAATATTGTTGACCAGCTCCTGCACCATGCGGTAGATGCTAATGTCCTCGTCAGGGTTTCTCGTCTGGTAATTCTCGTCCAGCTCAGTGCTGCCTTTCAGCATCGAGCCTTCGGTGACTTTTCTAACGAAGTGCTTGATCGCTTCATTCAGCCCGAATTCCTTAAGAATATTCGAATGGAGATTGTGAGAAATGCCTCGCACTTTCTGGATGACTTCGTTCAGCAGTTCCCTGCCTTTTTCATAAAGCTTTCGGTCTTTCTCATCGAGGCTTTCTTCTTTGATGCCGAGAAGATGCAGCTTGGCAGACGAAAGAATGGCGCCTACCTCGTCGTGCAATGTTTCGGCGATCCGGTGCCGTTCGATCTCTTCGCTGCGTACCGCCGCTTCTATGAGCTGGTTCTGCTGCTGCTCGCGAAGCTTTTCCATCGCATCCCGATGCTGCGCCTGCCTGCGCTGGTTGTAGATCACTACTACGAGCACGCTCACCATCAGCAGGAGCATGGCAGCGATGCCAACGATGACAATATAGGTGATGTCGTTCATCCTTTGGATCCGATGCTAAAATAGAGCCGTCGTGATTCCCGGCAAAGGCCGAAAGATGAGATTGCGTACATACTCATGAAGAATGCGTAGTTCTACGCAGCCGACGTTTTCCTTCGGTCTTTATGAAGCGCTACGGCAGTCAAAATTGAGAAGATAATGAAACAGACGGCGTAGATCTTCATGGTGAGAATGCCGAACTGTATGTTGGTTGCCACGATGGGGTAGTAGAAGAGGAAAATAAAAAAAGTGGCCGCTTCGTAAAAGCTGAGCGCGGCCGTAACGATGAAGGAAGGATGCTTCAGCCAGTTTCTTTCAGTTTCGTCATGCATAGAGTTGAGAAAATAAAGGATGCAGAGGAACAAAAGCACAATGCTTTCGGCCGACAAAAGGCGGGAGCTTAATACCCAGATCGATTCGAAGAAGATAAAGTTTACCAGCGCAAAAGCGCCGTAAAGCAGCAGTACCAGCTGCGGCAACCAGCGCGGGTTGATCAGTCCGAGCCGACGGAAGTACCAGGTGAAAAGAAAAACTTTTACCACCGAGTGCAGGTTGTAGAGAATGTTGTTGCTCTGGAACCGCGGGGGCAGCTGCGCGCGATAGATCGTCATGAGGTTGGCTGACAGATTGATCAGCAATGCAAACACGAGATAAAGCACCAGTACCCGGCTGGGGCGGCTAGCCGGACGGCAAACCAGGGCAATGGCAAGTGGGATGACCAGGGGCCATACTTCCGACCATAGAAAAACAACGTGAATGAACCTGTCCATTTATTCGCCTGAGCTTTCGGATGCCGAATTTCCCGGACAATTATCGCCCGGGCAGCAGTATACCGGGCAGGGATAGGCTTCACCTCCCTGAATGAAGGTCTTTTCATCTCCGCTGGCATTCCATTCCACCCGAAATCCAAGCATCTTCGGCATTTTTGACGACTCGATTGGGATCAGTCGGATTACTTTGATCTTGTCGAGGTCGGCGGGCGTTCCGATCTGCCTGAAATCGTAAAAATTGTTCCGCACTTCCAGTCCTGGCGGGTAGCTACAGCGGCTTCCGTCCATTTTTTTGGTATTGCCGAACATTACGTTTCCTCTCTTGTCAAAAGCATACAACCTGACCTCTTCTATTCTGTCGTTCGCGTCACTTACCTGCAGGTAGAGCGTTGGCACGTAATCTATGTGGCTGCTGTCGTGCCAGCGGGTAGGGAGCATTGACTTTAATGCGGGCCCGCTGATAGTGATGCAGTTCCCCATCAATGCAGCCTTATCTTCCTTGTCCTTGCTCCTGCAATGGGGGGTGAACAATACAAGCACGGCGACAATAACGGCTGAAAGTGCACTGATGTTGTTCTTTTTCATATTCATTGTTTTTCGGTTAATGACGGCTCCAGCAACTTTACAATGCATTTGTTTACTAATATAGATTTCCCGGCCGAGCTTTCAAAACGAACTTGAACATTTGCATGCCTCAGCGCATCATTGCGTAGTAGTACGCAGTTGCCATAGCTCTGCGTGGTTTCGCGCAACATCGCCCATGCGTAGTTCCACGCTGGCCTCACGAGCATACCGGGAGGTTTCACGCACCCGCATTGGGACCGTATTTACGCTCATTGATCCCGCCATTTCGCCGTACTTGTACCGCAATTTTTTTTTCCGCATTTCCCACCTTGACTCAGGGGCATGTTCCGGGCAAGTTTTGTCTCGTAAAAATTTTTTTTATGAGACGCCTGTTCCTTCAAATTTTCGGACTTGTGATCCTGTCAACGATCACCAATCAAAGCGCCCAGGGCGCAAACAAATCCCAACACGCCATCGAATATGCAACCACCGATCACCAGGAACTGCCGTCTTCAAACGAGCAGGACAGGGAATATCCGGTGTCGCGGCCGCAGCGCCACGAAGAACACGGCAAGAGGGTTTCGGCGCCCCGGAGCGAGGAGCTCCCGCACATTCACCATTTCCACAGGGGGCGGGTGCGGGGTCGGCGTCACAAAGAGTACTGGCTGCTCAGTAAACTCCTGCTGATCCTGTGCCACATTGCGGTCCTGGTGGTCGCGTACCTGCACGTAACTCCTCACTAGACTATCTTATGACCCTGAAATCGGAAAACTGTTCGAACGGTACCCCGTTCACTTCGATAGTATCAACACGGGCGCGTGGTGGACCGTGTCGGCACCACTCCACCAGTTGCGACAATTTTTTTTCGTCGCCGCTGGCAATAATGCGGACGTCTCCATTGTGCGCGTTCATCACGCTGCCGGTAATCCCCAGCTCGTCCGCCTTTTCTTTTGTGCTTTGGCGGAAAAATACTCCCTGCACCCGTCCTCTGACCGTAATGGCAATGGTCTTCATGTAATTCAGAAACCCGGGATAAGATCTGCTATCTTTTCGAGATAATGCCGGTCGGTCTCGCTGAAGCTGCCGTAATCCGAGCTATCGGCGTCCAGTACGGCCACAACACGGTCCTGGCGTTTCACGGGTACCACGATCTCGGAACGCGAGAGGTTGCTGCATGCAATGTGTCCCGGAAATTTTTCGACGTCCTCGACCACGATCGTTTCACCGCGTTCCCAGCTGGAGCCGCAAACACCTTTTCCCTTGCGGATGCGCGTGCACGCCACGGGCCCCTGGAATGGACCGAGCACGAGCTCCTCGTTTTTCACTATATAAAATCCAACCCACAGCCAGCCAAACTGCTCTTTCAGCGCTGCCGCTACGTTGGCGAGATTGGCAACCAGGTCCGGTTCTCCGTCGAGAAGAGCGCGCAACTGCGGAATGAGTGACTCGTATTGTTCGGCGCGCGTGCCACTGACAATGCTAAGATCCTCCGCCATGCTACAAAGATAAACCGAACTCCCAACAGCCTTTCCTCCGTATCTTTCGTTCATGAAGAAACTGGTCGCGGGCTGCATCCTCAGCCTGCTGAGCGGGCTAATTTTCGGGCAGGAATTTGGAGGGCATCCGCCCCGCTTTCGCTGGAAACAGATCAATTCGGATTCCGTACGCGTTATTTACCCCGAGGGTCTCGACAGTACGGCGCAGCGCGTTTCCTCTATCGCGCATTACCTGGCTTCGCGTCAACCATTTTCACTGGGAGAACGGCTCCGGAAAATCAATATCGTCCTGCAAAATCAAACCACAATCCCGAACGGGTATGTCGGGCTGGGTCCGTACCGCAGCGAATTTTTTCTCACGCCTTTCCTTGGCAATTTCGACGAAGGCAGCCTGCCCTGGGCGGATTTGCTGGCGGTGCATGAGTACCGCCACGTGCAGCAATTCAACAATTTCAACCGCGGCCTTAGCCGGTTAATGTACTACCTGTTTGGCGAAGAAGGTTATGCGCTGGCCATTAACGCCGCTGTGCCGGACTGGTTTTATGAAGGGGACGCGGTGCAGCTCGAAACTTCGCTCTCCGTGCAGGGACGCGGACGGCTGCCGCTTTTTTTGAATGCGTATCCGGCACTGTGGAGGGCGGGCAAAGATTATTCCTGGATGAAGTTGCGCAACGGATCGCTGAAAGACTATGTTCCGAACCATTATTACCTCGGGTACCTGCTCGTCAATTATGGAAACAGCCGCTACGGCCCGGAATTCTGGAGGAACGTAACTGCAGACGCCAGCGCGTTCAAAGGATTGTTCTATCCTTTCCAGAAAGCGGTCCGGCGGCACGCGAGAATTGATTTCAAGACATTCCGCGAACAGGCCCTTGCGCATTACCAGGAATCAGTAACAGGGTCCGACAGCGCAGAATCGTTTCTGCTGCCGGTACAGCGCGACTATGTCACCAGCTATTATTTTCCGCACCGCGCAACCGGCAACGGCATTGTGTACCAGAAAAACAGTCACCGGCACCGGCCGGCGTTCTACCTCCGTGACAGCAGCGGGGAACGGCGGATCCGGGTGCGCGATATCTCGCTCGACGAACATTTCAGTTACCGAAACGGATGGATCGCTTATGCCGCGTATGAAAGCCACCCGCGCTGGGGTTGGCACGACTGGTCGGTAATAAAAATGATCAACCTGGGTACCGGCAGCGAACGGAAGCTGACATCCCGCACGCGCTACTTTTCGCCTGATCTTTCTCCCGACGCTTCGATGGTCGCGGCCGTTCAGGTAAGCCCTGCAGGAAAAAGCGAAATTCATATCCTGGATGCGGCGGACGGAAAAATTGTCAATCGTATCGGTTCGAGCGAAATCATGCTCTTCACCGATCCGAAATTCGTCGACGACAGCACCCTTGTCACAGCCGTTCGGCTAAAGGACGGAAGAATGGCGCTGGCACTTTCCGACCTGCGTTTCGCCAGCCTGGTGCGCCTCACGCCGCCGGCTTTTCATGTGATCGGAAATCCTTCTGTCGACAGCGGTGTGGTTTATTTTACTGCTTCCTTTGGTGGCAATGACGATTTGTTCGCCCTCCGGATCCACGACCGGAGTGTTTTCCGGCTGAGCCGGGGGCCGCTGGGAAATTATTTCGTAAACGCTTCGCAAGGACAGATCACCTGGTCGGCATTCACTGCGGAAGGCTACCAGCTAAAAAAGAAAACGATCAGTGAACTTTTATGGGAAGAAGTCCCCGTCGAAGAAATAGAAACAATGGCCGTAAAGTTTCGCGTCAGCGGAGACAGCCTTTCTGTTGCGCTGGCAACGCTCCCGCGACGT
>Ga0196980_1000424_pt1 | contig 10461 bp, 14 predicted proteins | sample S3_1013CmetaG_FD_155486 | JGI IMG/M metagenome (GOLD analysis project Ga0196980, IMG submission 155486) | Soil microbial communities from Anza Borrego desert, Southern California, United States - S3_10-13C | ecosystem: Environmental > Terrestrial > Soil > Desert | place: USA: California... | reverse complement strand
TCACCAAGTCCCGGGAAGGGGAAGTGGACGCCGTAGATGCGTTGCCTTCCCGAGGCGCCCCGCTCCAGCAGGCCCTGCCGGGTACGGATCGCGGCCGTGCTGTCGCTGTCCCAGGCGTTGACCAGCTCAGGCCGCTGCACCGAAACCAGCGAACTGTGCATGGCGTCGCCGATATAGAGCAGGCGGTCCTCGCCGGACACGATCTCAAAGCCGCTGTGCCCCGGCGTATGGCCCGCCAGCGCCACCGCCCGGATCGAGGGCGTCACCTGCGCGCCGGGTTCGAACGTCTCCACCTTGGGCGTGATAGCCGCCAGCAGCGGGCCCGCGCCCGCCTCGGCGGCCCCAGCCCTGGCGTAGTCCCACTCCGCCGCGCTCATGCGGATCACCGCGTTGGGGAAGGTCAGGACGCCATCCTTGCCGGCCAGACCGCCGACATGGTCGCCGTGGGCATGCGAAATCAGCACGTCGGTGACCTGCTCCGGCTCCACGCCTGCCGCGCGCAAGGAGGCGAGCAGCTTGCCCTCGGTGCCCATCTGTCCGCCGGCGCCGCTGTCGATCAGCACCACCCGGTCGCCGTCCCGGACCAGCAGGGGCTGGATGGACAGCCGGATCTGCCCGTCCCCCCGTCCCGCCGCGGTCAACAGCGACGCAACCTCCGCGCTGTCGCTCCACGGGCTCATCTCCCGGTCGGCGGCCGGAAAGGCCAGCTCCCCGTCCTTCAGCGCAACAGCCTGAATCTGGCCGATCCGGAAGGCGTGAATGTCGGAATGCGCGAGGGCCGCCGGGGGCGTCGGCGCCGCTTCCCGCTTCTTCGCCTCCGGCTCCGGAGAACAGGCCGTCGCCCCCATGGCGGCGAGGATCAGGCTGGCGGCGGCGAGGCGGGCGAAGAAGGTCATCTCGATCTCCGGCGAGGGTTCGTGGCTACGCTTACTTGGGAACCGCGACGCCCGGCGCCACCGCACCGGGCCCGTTTCCGCGTCAGGCCATGGCGGCGGCGAACAACTCGTTGGCCTTGTTCCAGTTCACCACCGACCAGAAGGCCTTCAGATAGTCGGCCCGCCGGTTCTGGTACTTCAGGTAATAGGCGTGCTCCCAGACGTCGGCGGCCAGCACCACGGCGCCTTTTTCATCCGCGACGTCCATCAGCGGATTGTCCTGGTTAGGCGTCGAGGTGACCTTCAGCTTGCCGTCCTGCACGATCAGCCAGGCCCAGCCGGAGCCGAATTGCCCGGCGCCCGCGGCGTTGAACGCCTCCTTGAACATGTCCATGCCGCCGAGGTCACGGTCGATGGCGGCGGCCAGTTCCGCCGATGGCTGGCCGGTCTGGTCTTGGGGGGCCAGCAGCTCCCAGAACAGGCTGTGGTTCCAGTGGCCGCCGCCGTTGTTGCGCACCGCCTTGGGCGCCTTCGAGATGATGGCGAAGATCTCCTCCAGAGACTTGCCCTGCAACGACGGATCGGCGTCGATCGCCTTGTTCAGGTTGTCGACATAGGTCTGGTGGTGCTTGTCGTGGTGGAAGGTCATCGTCTCCCTGTCGATGGCCGGCTCCAGCGCGTCATAGGCATACGGGAGAGGCGGAAGCGTAAAGGCCATGGGGAGGCTCCTTCGACGGGTTTCGGGGGAGCCCTCATCTAGGCGCCCGTTCACCGAACCCAAGCCCGGCGGCCGAATTCCCTTCCTCTTCCTCCCCCTCTGGAGGAGGGGGTCCGCGTGGCGGTGGAGGGGTCTTGTCCAGCCGCTGGCGAAGGGGGTTAGCCCCCTCCACCCCCCTTCGGGCGGTCCGCGTCCCCCCGCGGGTGAGGAATGTTGGCCTTCAGACAGTCGCGCACCGCCCGCCGCAGATCGCCGGACGCGGAGACGAAATCCACCCCCTCCGCCTCGAACACCGCCCGCGTCGCGGCGTCGAGCCCGTTCGGCAGCGCCGCCAGCACCCGCTTCTCACCCTTGGGGTGCAGGCAGAAGCCGATCTCCCGGCACAGGGCGGCGAACATCTCGTCGTGGGCGGCGCTGGAAGGATCGGTCATGGCCGACTCTTAGCATGGCTTCAGGGCAGCAGGCCGCTCAGCCAATGCATTATGTTGAGCCGGAACCGGCCGTTGCCCGGCTCCGCATTCATCCCGAAGCGGCGGTCGGCCTGACCGCTCTCCGCCGGATAGCGGATCAGCTGGGCCGACAGCAATCCGGCCTCCCCAGCACCGCATTGGCGATCACCAGCACGTCCACGCCGTTCAGCCCCCCGGCGTCGAACGCCAGCGTCCAGGCCATCAGGCTGAACGCGAATGCAACGAACCGCACGAGACGCCCTCCATATCCCGCCGCGACCGTGCCACGGGCGGATCAGGACTTCAGCCGCGCGGCGTGGAAGGCGACGTGGTCGGAGATGAAGCTGGCCATGAAGAAGTAGGAGTGGTCGTACCCCGGCTGCATCCGCAGCGTCACCGTCTGCCCCGCCGCCTCCGCCGCCGCGGTCAGCAACTCCGGCTTCAGCTGCTCCGCCAGGAACGGATCGGCGTCGCCCTGGTCGATCAGGATGTCATCATAACAGCCCGCCCCGACGCCCGCCTCGATCAGCCGCGCCGCGTCGTGCTCCGCCCACGCCTCACGATCCTCGCCCAGATAGGCCGTGAACGCCTTCTCCCCCCACGGGCAACGCGTCGGCGAGGTGATCGGCGCGAAGGCCGAGACCGACCGGAACAGATGCGGATGCCTCAGCGCCAGCGTCAGCGCCCCGTGCCCGCCCATCGAATGGCCCGAGATCGCCCGCGCCTTCGTCGTCGGGAACGCCTCGTCCACCAGCCCGATCAGCTCGTCGACGACATAGCTCTCCATGCGGAAATGCGGCGTCCACGGCCCTTGGATCGCATCGACATAGAAGCCCGCCCCCTGCCCCAGATCATAGGCCGGATCGTCCGCCACGCCCTCGCCGCGCGGAGAGGTGTCGGGCGCGACGACGATCACGCCATGCCCGGCGGCCGCGCCGTACGCGCCGGCCTTGGTGGTGAAATTGTCCTCGGTGCAGGTCAGGCCCGACAGCCAGATCAGCACCGGAAACGGCCCCTCCCCCGGCGGAACGAACACCGACAGCGTCATCGGTGTCCCGGTCGTCCGGCTGTCATGGCGCAGATAACGCAGGGTTCCGCCATGCACGGCGTGAGACTTCAGTGTTTCCATACCCGGACCTCTACCGCCCTCATCGTCATCCCGGAAGCCGCGCAGCGGCTATCCGGGACGGTGCAGGGCGCAGACCTTGTTGCCGTCCGGATCGCGCAGATAGGCCAGATACAGCTTGCCGAAGGGGCCCTCGCGCAGGCCCGGCGGGTCCTCGATCGACCGCCCGCCCGCCGCCGCGCCCTGGTCATGGAAGGCGTGAACCATCTCCGGCGTCTTCGCCGCGAAACCGATCGTCCCGCCGTTGGCGTGGCAGGCCGCCTCGCCGTCGATCGGCTTGCCGACGGCGAAGGCGCCCCGCGCCGTGCGCCACCAGTAGCGGCCCTTGGGATCCGGCCCGCTCGCCGGCTCGATGCCCAGCGCGCCCAAGGCGGCGTCGTAGAACCGGCGCGACGCCTCGACGTCATTCGCGCCGACGGTGATGTGGGTGAACATTGGCGGCCTCCCTGCCCCGAAATTCTCCAGTCCGTTTCTTTAGCGAACGGACGGAACGGCGCAAGAGGGGTGGGTCAGTCTGATCCTCCGCCGGGGTCCTCCGGATCCGGGAAGTAGAGTTCGTTCCCGTCCGGGTCGGCGACGATCAGCGTGCGATAGCCCCACCAGCCCCGGGTGAAAGCCACGTCCTTGCTTTCCAGCGCCGCCGGCAGCGCCTGCCAGTCGGGCGCCGTCAGTTCGATGAACAGCATGCCCTTGCCGACCTTCCCGGGCCACTGGCTGCACAGGATGATCTCGGCGTCATCCCGATCGACTTGCGAGACGAACTTCCTGCCGGCGTCGTCAGCGAACGACCAGGCCTCCCGAAAGCCCATCCGGTCGACATAGAAGGCGACGGCCGCCTCCACGTCCGCCACGTGCAGCATAGGACGCGAGTACCACATGCCCATGGGCCGACTCCTCCGTCAGTAGACCACCACGCTGCGGATGCTCTCCCCCGCGTGCATCAGTTCGAACGCCTCGTTGATCCGCTCCAGCGGCAGGGTGTGGGTGATCATCGGGTCGATCTCGATCTTGCCGTCCATATACCAGTCGACCACCTTCGGCGTATCGGTCCGCCCGCGCGCGCCGCCGAAGGCCGAGCCGCGCCACACCCGGCCGGTGACCAGCTGGAACGGCCGGGTGGCGATCTCCCTGCCCGCCTCGGCCACGCCGATGATCACGCTCTCACCCCAGCCCCTGTGGCAGGCCTCCAGCGCCTGGCGCATGACCACGGTGTTGCCGGTGCAGTCGAAGGTGTAGTCGGCCCCGCCGCCGGTCAGCTCGACCAGATGCGCCACCACGTCCGGCACGTCCTTCGGATTGACGAAATGGGTCATGCCGAAACGGCGGCCCCATTCCTCCTTCGTCGGATTGATGTCGACGCCGACGATCATGTCGGCCCCGACCATCTTCAGTCCCTGGATGACGTTCAGGCCGATCCCGCCGAGCCCGAACACCACGCAGTTGGCGCCCGGCTCCACCTTCGCCGTGTTGACCACCGCGCCCACGCCCGTGGTCACCCCGCAGCCGACGTAGCAGGCCTTGTCGAACGGCGCGTCCCTGCGGATCTTCGCCACCGCGATCTCGGGCAGCACCGTGTAGTTCGAAAACGTCGAACAGCCCATGTAATGGGCGATCGCCTGCCCCTTGTAGCTGAAGCGGCTGGTCCCGTCCGGCATCACGCCCTTGCCCTGCGTCGCCCGGATGGCGGTGCACAGGTTGGTCTTGCGGCTCAGGCATGACTTACACTGGCGGCATTCCGGCGTGTACAGCGGGATCACGTGATCCCCCACCGCCACCGAAGTCACGCCCGGCCCCACGTCGACCACCACCCCCGCGCCCTCGTGGCCGAGGATCGACGGGAAGATGCCCTCCGAGTCCAGCCCATCCAGCGTATAGGCGTCGGTGTGGCAGATGCCCGTCGCCTTGATCTCGACCAGCACCTCCCCGGCGCGCGGCCCCTCCAGATCGACCTCGACGATCTCCAGCGGACGTTTGGCCTCGAACGCGACGGCGGCGCGGGTTTTCATGATCAGGGTCCTCCGGTGCCCCCCGCTCGCCGCGCGACGCGCGACGGCTTGCTGCTCGAGGAGTCTTTTTTCAGCAGCCTTGATACGCCCCTTGCGGCCATGCCCAAACGACGACGAGCGCAAAACATTATTGTCGTGCAGCAACAATCATGGTCGAACGTCCCGATGAGCCGCTGGGACGGGATAGACGAGTTCACCGCCGTCGCTGAACAGGCCAGCTTCTCGGCCGCCGCCCGGCGTCTTGGGCTGTCGACCTCCGCCGTCAGCCGCGAAATCGCCCGGCTGGAGGACCGGCTGCAGACCCGCCTGCTCCACCGCACCACCCGCCGCGTCGAATTGACCGACGCGGGCCGGGATTTCCTGGTCCGTTGCCGCCGCCTGATCGACGAGCGGGATGAGGCACTGGCAGCCGTCCAGCCCGACGACCAGGCCCCGCGCGGCCTGCTGCGCATGACCTGCTCCGTCTCCTACGGCGAGCGCTTCGTTGCGCCTGCTGTAAACGCCTTCGCGCGCCAGAACCCGGAACTGAGGATCGAGCTGGATCTCGATAACCGGCTGCGCGACCTGGTCGGCGACGGCTATGATCTGGCGGTGCGGTTCGGGCATCTGACAGACTCCCGCCTGATGGCGCGGCGGCTGACCTCGCGACGGCTGATCCTCTGCGCCAGCCCCGGTTATCTGACGCGGCGCGGCGCCCCGCGAGACCTGTCCGAGATCGCCGGCCACGACGCGCTGATCGGCTCGTCCGAGCACTGGCGGTTCACCGAGGGCGGTCGGGAAGTGACTCACCGCCCCACCGGCCGCTGGCGCTGCAACTCAGGCGCAGCGGTGCTGGACGCCGCGCTGCAGGGTCTCGGCCTATGCCAGCTGCCCGACTTCTACGTGGCCGAGTCCCTCGCATCGGGCGCTCTCGTCTCCCTTCTGGACGAGTCCCGGCCACCGGACGAAGGCGTCTGGGCCGTTCACCCCCATCCCCGCCACGTCCCTCCCAAGGTGCGCGCCATGATCGACTGGCTTCACGAGCGCCTGTCCGGCGCGCAAACACGTCACGCATGAACCTCGTCATCCTCACCGGCTCCGGCATCTCGGCCGAGTCCGGCGTGCCCACCTTCCGCGCCAATGACGGCCTCTGGATGGGGCGCCGTGCGGAGGATGTCGCCACCCCCGAAGCCTTCGCCCGCGACCCGGCCCTGGTGCAGGACTTCTACAACCTCCGACGCCGCCAGTTGGCCGAGGTTCACCCTAACGCCGCCCACCGCGCCCTCGCCGACCTCGCCGCCCGCTGGGTCGGCGACCTGCTGCTGGTCACCCAGAACGTCGACGACCTGCACGACCGCGCCCACGCCGCGACCCCGCCCGCGCCCGGCTTCGACCTGATCCACATGCACGGCGAACTGCTGAAGGCGCGGTGCACCGTCACCGGCCGCGTCTGCGACTGGCCCGGCGACCTCGCCCCCGAGGAGCCCTCGCCCTTCCATCCGCGCGGGACCCTGCGCCCGCACATCGTCTGGTTCGGCGAGTGGCCGCTGCAGATGGACCGGATCGAACGCGCGCTCGCCGCCTGCGACCTGTTCGTCTCGATCGGCACGTCGGGTTCGGTCTATCCGGCGGCGGGGTTCGTCCAGCAGGCCAGTCGCGCCGGGGCCAGCACGGTTGAACTCAATCTCGAGCCGTCCCTCGGCCGCCACCTGTTCGACGAAGGCCGCTACGGACCGGCGACGGAGGTTGTGCCGGCGTTCTGCGAGGCGCTCGGAACCCCACCCTTCAGCCGTCATCCTCGGGCTTGACCCGAGGATCAGACCATCCGGTGCTCGGTGGAGGAAACTGTGGTCGCACGCGCGGGGCCGTCTGAGCCGCACATCCCGGCTCCCGCCTCTGATCCTCGGGTCAAGCCCGAGGATGACGGGCGGAGAGAGGACTCACCCCTCCCCCGCCGCCTTCTTCGCCGCCAGCTTGGCCAGCACCCGTCCCCGCCCCTTGGCCAGCGCGTGGATGACGCCTCTGAAGGTCGCCACCTCCTGCTCCGTGAACTGCGCCCGGCCCAGCATGACCCGCAAGTTCTGGCTCATCGACCGCTTCTTCTCGGGCGGGTGGAAGAAGCCGCCCTCGTCGAGCTCCCTCTCCAGATGCTCGTACATGCCGATCAGCAGTTCGTTCGACGCCGGCGGATCGCCCTCCCGGAACCGCGGCGGCGGCGCGTCGAGGATCAGGGTGCGCCACTCATAGGCGTTGATCGCCACCGCCTGCGCCAGATTCAGCGAATGGTGCTTCGGGTCGATCGGAATGGTGACTATGCCCTGCGTCAGGGCGATGTCGGTGGTCTCCAGCCCGGCCCGCTCGCCTCCGAACAGCAGGCCCACCGTCAGTCCCGAAGCCCGGTCGTCATACAGCAGCCGCGCCGATTCTCGCGGCGTCCGCACCGGCATCCGCGTCTCGCGCGGCCGGGCCGTGGTGGAGAACACGGTGTTCAGGTCCGCGATGGCCTCGGCCACGCTGTCGAACACCTTCACCCCGTCCAGGACCCAGTCGGCGCCCGAGGCCGTGGCCCAGGCGCGGTCCTGCGGCCAGCCGTCGCGCGGCGCGACCAGCCGCAACTCGGACAGACCGAAATTGGCCATCACCCGGGCCACTGCACCGATGTTGTCGGCCAGCTGCGGCTTGTCGAGGATGACGACGGGCGGGATCAGATCGGCCAAGTCCGCCTCAGTCGTCGCCGTACATGGCCAGCCATGGATCGGCCGTCCCGGCCTCGACCTCGGCCACCTTGACCGCCGGCCAGCCGATACTGTCGTCCGCCGAGTCCCGCCACGCTAGGATGAACAGGTCGCGCAGCTCCGAGGCGCCCGCGGCCAGCCGGGCGGTCACGAACGTCCCGCCCCGCGCGTCGCTCTCCGTGAATCCGCCGGCCTTCTCCAGCCGGTAGAAGGGCAGCACCTCGGCCAGCGTCGTCTTCAGATAGGCCGGCACCCGCGCGCGCAGGTCGAAGCCCTCCAGCTTCGGCGCCGCCATCGCCGCCTCGACCGCGTCCAGCCGCGCCACCCGCGCGGTGAACGCGCCCTCGAAGGCGCCGTGCGTCTGTCGCGAGGTCGTGAAGCCTTCGGGATTCGGGGTGTCCCGGTTCCAGCCGTTGTAATGGATCGTCGTGTGGTGCGGCTGGCTGCCGTCGCCGACGTAGTGGCCCAGATAGCCCATGTCGCGCAGGATCAGCGCCTCGCGCCGCAGCCGGTCCTCGCGGTACCAGGCGCGTTTGCCCGGATCGGTCTCGCGCGCCTCGGCGGCGTTCAGCACCCGCCACGTCGCGAAGTCGCGCACCAGCTGCTGATAACCGTCCATGATCGCGTACGGCAGGTAGCCGGCGTCGTCCACGTCCAGCCCCGCTGCGACCAGAGCCGCGTCGTATTCCGACTTCAGGCGCGGCAGGGCGTCGATCGACATGCCTCGCTCGTTCATCACCCGCGCCTGGTCGTCCATGTCGATGAAGTGGGCGGTGTCGCGTTCGCGGTCGTGCGGCTGGCCGCCGCCCTTGGTGCGGTCCGGCTCGCGGGCCAGTTCGCCGACCTCGGCCGCCGCGCCCGGCGTGCGCAGGAAGGCCGGCAGCTCCTCCGGCAGGCCGCGCACCGCGGCGACCCCGATCAGCCGGTGGCCGGTATTGCCCCAGGCCGAAGCCTGCAGGGCCACGCCGCCGACGGCGACGGCGGCGAGGGCGGCGGTGAGGATGCGCTTCATGGGACGGCTCCGGCGAACGACGCCGATGCTCTAGCTGATCCCGAACGCCGTCTCCACCCGTCCGATCCACCGACGGATCGCCGGACAGGGGGTCAGGTCGAAATCGCCCTCGTGCGCCCACCGGGTATAGGCGACCAGCGCCAGATCAGCGAGCGTCGGTCCGCCCCCGACCAGCCAGTCGGCCGTCGCCAGCGCCGCCTCCATCCGGTCCAGCGCCGCGCGCCCCCGCTCCATCAGCCGCGGCTCGATCTCGGCCGCCGGCCTGCCGAGAAGCGCCCGCTGAAAGCGCACCACCGCGATGTAGGGCTCATGGCTGTACTGCTCCCAGAACAGCCACTCGTACATCTTGGCCCGATCCCAGGGATCCGCCGGGACGAAGGCCGTGCCCTCGCCGAAGAACCCGATGATCGCATTCGACTGCGCCAGCGCCCTGCCGTCGTCGAACACCACGGCCGGGACCTGCCCTGCGGAATTCATGGCGAGGAATTCTGTGGATCGCGTCACACCCGACATGACGTCCGTTTCGATCCAGCGATAATCATGGCCAAGGCGGTCGAGCAACCACTTGACCTTCAAACAGTTGCCGGAGCGAACATCTCCAAAGACAGTAAGCATCTTGCCCCAGCAAAGTGTTTCTGATCTGCGAATACAGCTTACAGAATTGCGCGCGCTGGCCCAACGAGATTCGGCTTAACCATCACAAGCCCCACTTATCCACCGCTCGACCGGACAGGTGGTCGCACCGCGGTCCGAATGTCTGGTTTTCGCCGCATTTGTTGACGACAAGCGCCGCGCCGGACGCGACAGGGGCCGGTGCTTACGTGAGTCGAAATATGCTCGGTGCAGCCGCTGCAGTCGCCCTCGTCTGGGCGATGGCCTTCCCCGCCCATGCGGCGGAACAGGGTGATCCCGTATCCTACGAAGCCGCGGTTGCATCCGGCCTCGGCGAGGAATCAACGGCCCCTGCCGATGAAGGTTCCGACAGCGGCGTGACGGGTCTGACCGCCGAGCAGCAGGCCCTGATGGCCGAGGACGCGGACTGGACCGCCCGCGTCAATCTCTACCATGCGGGCGGCGGCGGAGCGACGGGCAACGACAGCCTCGGCTGCCGGCCGATCCCCATGCGCACCATGGCTGTGGACCCGCGCTACATCCCGCGCCGCACCCGCCTGTTCATCCCCGAGACGGTGGGAATGCGCATGCCCGACGGCACGCTGCACGACGGCTACTGGTACGCTTCCGACACCGGCGGCGCGATCAAGGGCCAGAAGATTGACCTCTACACCGGTCACGGCCGCGGTTCGATGCAGCCCGCGATGCGCTTCAATCAGCGCCGCCTGACCCTGATCGACGCCGGCCGCTTCGATGGCTGTCCGCCGTCCTGGGATGCCCAGCCCAGCCAGACCCTGATGGCCTCCGCCCCGACCAGCGTCGGCTCCAACTAGCCCCGACGGTCACGTCTGACCGATTGCCGTTCTCTGAAAGCGGCGTAGTCTGCCTTGGCGGCGGCCAGGGCCATCGCCAGATCCTCTGGATCACCTTTGACCGCGAACCCCTGTCC
>Ga0196980_1000422_pt1 | contig 10488 bp, 10 predicted proteins | sample S3_1013CmetaG_FD_155486 | JGI IMG/M metagenome (GOLD analysis project Ga0196980, IMG submission 155486) | Soil microbial communities from Anza Borrego desert, Southern California, United States - S3_10-13C | ecosystem: Environmental > Terrestrial > Soil > Desert | place: USA: California... | reverse complement strand
TTGTCTTGTCGTCTTCCTGCCGCATCAACGGCCTTCGCGAGGTGAGCACCACTTCGTCTAATGTCCGGGGAAGGGGTTCCAGTGAAAATTCGAAGCTGCGTTCGCCATTAATCGTGACACGCGTCTCAAGGGGAAGATAATTCACCGCCGACACGCGGAGAACGTATTGTCCCCGTTCCAGGCTCATTCCTGCAAAGCCGCTGCTGTCGGCGGTTGTTTCCCGGACGCGCGTGCTGTCGGCGTAACTGACAGCGGTTACGGTGGCAAAAGGTACGGGCTCTTTTTTGCGGTTGACGAGGCGGAAGCCGGTTGTGAAGGACTGGGAAAAGGAATTTGCGACAGCCAAAACCGACGCGGTCAGCAGTATTGCCCGAAGCATTGTCAAAAATACCATTTGGGGCAAAGCATTACGAAGCAATTCAATTGTTCAGGCAGATTTAACAATCCACGCGTTGTTCACAAGGGGGCAAGGCCGTCCGGCGATTTCTTAATTTGCACACATGAGGCAGTACCTGGATTTGTTGCAGCACATCCTGGATCACGGAACCGACAAGTCCGACCGGACAGGCACGGGCACCAGGAGCTGGTTCGGTTACCAGATGCGCTTCGACCTCCGCGAAGGGTTTCCGCTCGTCACCACGAAGAAAGTGCATCTGAAGAGCATCATCTATGAATTGCTCTGGTTCCTGAGAGGCGACACCAACGTACGCTACCTGCACGAACACCAGGTGACGATCTGGGATGAGTGGGCAGACGGGCAGGGTGAGCTTGGTCCCGTGTACGGCAAGCAATGGCGTTCCTGGGAGGGGCGCGACGGGAAGGTGGTGGACCAGATCTCTGAGCTGATTCGCGAAATACGTCGTAATCCTGACAGCCGCCGGCTGATCGTGAGCGCCTGGAATGTAAGTGATCTTTCCGAGATGCACCTGATGCCCTGTCACGCGCTGTTCCAGTTTTACACTTCCTGCCGTCCCGGGGAATCGAAGCGGAGCCTCAGCTGCCAGCTCTACCAGCGCAGCGCGGACGCTTTCCTCGGCGTTCCCTTCAACATCGCCTCGTATGCGCTCCTGACGTTGATGATCGCGCAGGTTTGCGAACTCGAGGTTGGAGAATTCATTCACAGCTTTGGGGACGTACATATCTATAACAATCACAGGGAGCAGGTGCATCTCCAGCTTTCGCGGGAACCCTATCCGGCGCCACAGATGAAGCTAAACCCGGAAGTCCGCGATATTTTCCAATTTGCCTTCGAGGATTTCAGGCTGGAGAATTACCAAAGTCACCCGCCGATCAAGGCACCGGTAGCTGTGTAGATTTTTCGAATTCCCGTTTCGTGCCGATCTTTAACCACCCAGCGTAGTGGGATTCACCAAAACTTCATGTCTTGATCATCAGTCTTGTCGTTGCTGCAGCCAGGAACCAGGCCATCGGGAAAGATGGACAGTTGCCCTGGCACCTTCCCAACGACATGAAACATTTCCGAAACATTACCTGGGGCATGCCGGTCATCATGGGACGCAAGACGTTCGAGACGCTTGGCAAACCGCTGCGTGGAAGAAAGAATATCATCATCTCGCGTCAAAGAGGATTTCGGCCCCCCGGCGTGGTAGTAGTAAAGGATCTGGATGATGCACTTTTCGTCGCGAAGGAAACCGACGCGCGGGAGGCAATGGTGATCGGTGGCGGTGAGATCTACCGCATGGCTTTTGAGAAAGCACGGCGCATCTACCTGACGCGCGTAGAAGCCGAGCCCGAGGCGGACACTTTTTTCCCGGAGCTGGATGAAAAAGAGTGGCGGTTATTGCAGCGCAGGGATTTTCCTGCCGACGAAAAAAATGCCCACGCGCATTCCTTTCAAATCTGGGAGAAAACAATCTGATCCCCCTCTTACTTTAACATTCAACAGTTAATATTTAATAGTCCCATTGTCCCGCATTCGATTCGTCCTGGCCCACCTTCGCTACTATCTTACCGCTTCGAGTGGAAAAGGACACAGCATCCATTCTCCGTTCGTGTTTGAATTTATTACGAAGCTGCTCAATGATTCTGTCGATTACCCCGATTACAGGGAAATAGAATCATTACGGAAACAGCTTTTGCGTAGGCGGGACCGGATTCATGTCCGCGATTTCGGCACGGGTGGCCGACGCGACCCGCTGCGAAGCGTGCGGTCCATCGCGCGGCGGTCGCTGAAACCCAGAAAATACGCACAGTTGCTTTACCGGATGGCGCGCCACTTCCAGCCACGAACGGTTCTCGAGCTTGGGACTTCCCTTGGCGTTACCACCAGCTATCTCGCCCGCGCGGTTCCGGAGGGACGGGTTACTACGCTTGAGGGTGCGCAGGAGGCGGCGGACATTGCGCGACATTTGTTCCGTACTCAGGGTTTACAGAACGTGCAGGTGGTCGAGGGCAATTTTGATGAAACACTCAGCGAAGTGCTCCATGGTACCGGAAAATTGGATTTTATTTTTCTCGACGGCAACCACAGGCGCGAAGCCACGGAGCGGTATTTTATCCAGATCCTTCCGCAGCTGCATGAAGGTTCGGTGCTCGTAGTGGATGATATTCACTGGAGCCGGGAAATGGAAGATGCCTGGAAAACGGTGGTGGCGCATCGGTCCGTGACCTGTTCCCTGGACCTGCATGCTTTCGGAATCCTGTTTTTCCGAAAGGAATTTCGCGAAAAACAGCATTTCACCATCCGTTTTTGATGCAGCGTGGACCCATCGGCCGCTCTCGAAAAAATCTCTACCTTCACGCCCACTAAAAATTATAGCCCGGCACCATTTTATGACGATTGGCGTGTTAAAGGAACCTGCCCATGAATCCCGGGTTTCGCTCCTGGCTGAAGCCGTCGCCTCCCTCACCAAAAAAGGCGTCCGCGTGCTTGTTGAAAGCGGAGCCGGGGAAAAAGCTTTTTGTACCGACGCTGACTACGCTGCCGCAGGGGCGGAGCTCCGCAGCCGTGACGAGCTCTGGCGCGATGCCGAAGTGCTCCTTTCGATCAATCATCCTCAGCCGGCGGGAGCGCTCGCAGGTAAAGTGTTGATTGGCGTTTACCAGCCCCTCTATCATGTCGAATTGATGACCCGTTGGGCCGGGGAAAGAGGATCGGTTTTTTCACTCGATATGTTGCCGCGCACAACGCGTGCGCAGAGCATGGACGTACTCAGCTCGCAGGCCAATATTGCCGGATACAAAGCAGTCATCCTGGCCGCGCATCTTTACAGTCGGTATTTCCCAATGTTCATGACCGCTGCAGGTACTATAGCACCGGCGCGGGTGCTGATCCTGGGGGCGGGAGTAGCCGGACTGCAGGCCATCGCCACAGCAAGAAGGCTTGGAGCCGTGGTGGAAGTGTTCGACACACGGCCGGCAGTGAAGGAAGAAGTAATCAGCCTGGGAGGGAAGTTCATCGAAGTGGAAGGCGCCGCCGACCCGAGCGCGGCCGGCGGATACGCGGTCGAACAAACGCCGGAATTCATGCAGCGGCAAAAGGCGCGGATCGCGGAAAGCATCGCGAAGTCGGATATTGTCATTACAACGGCACAGATCCCCGGCAGGAAAGCGCCGGTGCTGGTCACCGAAGAGATGATCGCCGCGATGCGGCGCGGATCCGTGATCATTGACATCGCCGCTGCGACGGGAGGCAATACTCCCCTGACCCGCAACAACGAAAGCGTGATGCACAACGGAGTGACGATCGTGGGAAATTCAAACCTTTCCGCCACCATGCCGAGTGACGCCAGCCGGATGTACGGAAAAAACATTCTTAATTTCCTGCAGCTGATCACGCAGGAAAGCAGCCTTCATCTCAACTGGGCGGACGACCTGGTGAAGGGAAGCTGCATTATACACGATGGAGCAATTGTTAACGAACGGCTGAAATAATCATGCAGAATTTGTTGAACTGGATCACGGAAAACCAGCAGATCATTTACATCGTGATCCTGATGATATTTGTCGGGGTGGAAGTGATCGGGCGGGTGCCCAGCGTGCTGCATACACCGCTGATGAGCGGAGCCAACGCAATCCATGGGGTGGTGATCATCGGGGCGATTATCGTGATGGGAAAGGCCGATCCAGGTAATTATCTCGCGCTCGGGTTGGGATTCCTCGCCGTGGTGCTGGGGACCCTCAATGTCGTCGGTGGGTTCGTGGTGACCGACCGCATGCTCGAAATGTTTCGCAAAAAGAAGAACCCAAAAAAGCAGTGAGCGGAACCAACCGTTCACCATGAACGCATGGAGATCAACATACTCACCGTTTGCTACCTCGTTGGCGCCGTGACCTTCATCCTCGGGCTGAAGATGCTTTCCAATCCGGCCACCGCGCGGAACGGGAACCTGCTCGCCGCCGCGGGGATGACGATCGCGATCGCCGGCACCATTTTCCTTTACCGCGACCAAGCCGGCGAAAAGCTGGGAAACCATGCCTGGATATTCGGAGGAATCCTCATCGGCGGAGTGATCGGAACGCTGGCCGCGAAAAAAGTGAAAATGACGGCGATGCCGGAGATGGTGAGCATGTTCAACGGAATGGGAGGGGCCTGCGCCGCGCTCATCTCCCTGATCGAGTTCGGCCATCTGCAACATGCGCCGGAACAACCGCTGGCCATGCTGGCGATCATTTTTGCCGGACTGATCATAGGTTCTGTTTCGTTCGCGGGAAGTATTGTTGCCTGGGGAAAGCTCAACGGTCGCATCCGGGACTTTTCATTCCGCGGGCAACATTTCGTGAACCTCATCCTGCTGATTGCGGCCCTTGGACTCGCGACCTGGATTACCGTTGGCGCGCCTGCCCGGGCTGAGGCGCTCGTTTACGCCGTGCTTGCATTTTCATTATTGTACGGCGTGCTTTTCGTGATGCCGATCGGCGGCGCAGACATGCCGGTGGTCATATCGCTGCTGAACTCATTTACCGGGGTGGCCGCCGCCTTTGGCGGATTTCTTTACGACAACAAGGTCATGCTTACCGGGGGCATCCTGGTCGGCGCAGCAGGAACACTTCTCACCATTCTCATGTGCCGGGCAATGAACCGTTCGCTCTCGAATGTGCTTATTGGTTCATTTGGGGCAAACAATGGCGTTGCTGCCGGCAAAAAAGAGCAGGGCAGCTACAAGCAGATCACGCTCAGTGATACCGCAGTGCTGATGAGCTACGCGAATAAGGTGATGATCGTTCCGGGATACGGCCTTGCCGTCGCGCAGGCGCAGCATGCGTGTCACGATCTGGAAAAGCTGCTTGAATCGAAAGGTGTGCAGGTGAAATACGCCATCCATCCCGTCGCCGGCCGCATGCCCGGGCACATGAACGTGCTCCTGGCGGAGGCCGATGTAAACTATGAGAAACTTTTGGAGATGGAGCAGGCTAATGAAGAGTTTCCATCCACCGATGTAGTGCTCGTGCTTGGAGCAAACGATGTGGTAAATCCTGCCGCAAAGTCAGATTCTTCTTCGCCGATTTACGGCATGCCGATTCTTGATGTGGAACTTGCCCGCAACGTGATCGTAAACAAGCGGAGCATGAAACCGGGCTACGCAGGCATCGAAAACGATCTTTTCTTTCGCAACAAGACTTCCATGCTTTTTGGCGACGCGAAAAAGGTGCTGCAGGACCTTATCGCAGAGATCAAAAATTTGTGAGCCCTTCACTTCGCTGTTTTATCGGGAACAACCCAGCCACCGTTAGCTTTGCGCTGTGAACCTTCCTGAAGAATTGCTCCAGTCACTAGAAGGCCTGCCCGGCTTTGACCGGAACGAATTCGTTTCCGTGCACCAATGGCCGCAATCGCTCACATCGATCCGGCTGAACCCGCGAAAGCCCTGCCGCAATTGTCTTGAGCTGGTGCAGGAAGCAGTGCCCTGGAGTAAATGGGGTTATTATCTGAAAGAACGCCCGTCCTTTACTTTCGATCCTGAATTTCACGCGGGGTGTTATTACGTCCAGGAAGCGAGCAGCATGTTCCTGGAACAGGCCCTGACGCAATCGGTCGATCTTTCGCAACCGCTGCGCATTCTCGATCTCAGCGCGGCTCCCGGGGGAAAATCCACCAACATTGAGTCGCTGATCGCCGAAGGAAGCTTGCTGGTGAGCAACGAAGTGATCCGCGGGCGCGCGAAGATTCTTAACGACAATATCGTACGCTGGGGCGCGCGCAACGCGGTTGTGACATCATCGGATCCTGCTGTTTTCTCAACGCTTCCGCAGTATTTCGATGTGCTGGTAGTCGATGCACCCTGCAGCGGCAGCGGCCTCTTTCGCCGCGATGAGGACGCGATTTTGGAGTGGAGCGAAAGTCACGTGCAGCTCTGCTCGCAAAGGCAGCAGCGAATTGTTGCGGATGCCTGGCCGGCATTGAAGGGGGGAGGCATTCTCATTTATTCCACCTGCAGCTACTCGCAGCGGGAAAACGAAGACATATTGGAGTGGCTGCAGCGTGAACTGGGAGCTGAGGCAGTTTCGCTTCGCTTGGATGAGCAATGGAATATCGAACCTTTTCGCGGCGGTTATCGTTTCTGGCCGCATCGCGTCAAAGGGGAGGGGTTTTTTCTTGCGGTAATGCGCAAGCCTGGCCAAACGCAGTCACTTTCCTACAGATTCGAAAGAACGATGGAACAACTTAGCGCGAACGAAAGAAAGCAGGTTGCCGCATGGATGAACACAGAAAATTTCGAATTGATGAAACGCGACCGTGAAATACTGGCCTGGCCTGAGTCCGTGTCGGAAGAAATGTCAATCGTGTCTGCGAAGCTTCGCGTGGTTTACTCTGGAGTCGCAGCCGGCGAAATGGCAAGGGACAAATTCATCCCCGCACACGCGCTTGCCATGAGCGGTCTCGTGAATGCTTCGGTACCACGCAAGATACTGGATGATGACCAGGCGATCCGATACCTGCGTAAGGACGAACTGCAGCTCACATTGCCGAAGGGATGGCAGCTCGTAACCACCCGCTCGGGTCACCCGCTGGGGTGGATCAATGTGCTTTCCAGCCGGCTGAACAATTACTACCCCAAACAGCTCCGAATCCTAAAAGACCGTTAAGTACCGGTGAGAACAGGAAATTTTTCCATCTTTGTACTGTCAAAACCCAATCATGAAAAAACTACTCTGCCTGTCGGTTGCCGTGTTGCTTTGCTGCGCCTGCTTCGCACAAACCGACTGGATCATCCGCAACAATCAGCAGGGACTTTACCTGGAGCACAAGGTGACTGCGAAGGAAAATTTTTATTCGATAGGCCGATTGTACAATGTGCACCCAAAGGAAATCGCAGCGTTCAATAAACTGGACATGACGAAGGGACTGAGCCTGGGACAGGCGATCATGATTCCTCTCGGTGTGAATTTTTCGCAGAGTACCGACAACGGCACGCCGGTATTCTATGTCGTGGGCGAAAAAGAAGGGCTGATGCGGGTAAGTGCAGCGGCAAATGATGTACCGCTTGGCAGCATCCGGAAGTGGAACAGGCTGGAGTCGGACAACCTGCGCGCAGGCAGCCGTCTGATTGTAGGCTTTCTCGTTGCTCCGCAGGCGACCGTCGCACAACCGGTTGCGGTGCAGGAGGCGACGCGTACCGAAGAGAAAAAAGAAGAAAAGAAAGACGAAATAAAAGTTGCCGAAACAGTCAAAGATGTTCCGCCACAACCGGTGGTTCGAAATGAAAATCCGAAACCCGCCGGAACAACAGAGATTCCTGGCGACGGATATTTCAGGGAATCGTTCCTGGAGCAGATCCGTTCCGAGCCCGCTTCCAAAAGCGAAACAGTGACTTCGGGTATTTTCCGAACTGGGGCCGGTTGGAAGGATGCGAAATATTACCTGCTGTTCACGGGCGTTTCGCCCGGCACAATCGTAAGGCTGGTAAATGTTTCGAACAGCAGGATCGTATATGCGAAGGTGCTGGGTGAAATGAGCAACATACCGCTCAATGATGGGTATCGCATCCGCATCAGCGATGCGGCGGCCGCCGCCCTGCAGGTTACGGGCGAGGAGAAATTCATCGTTCGCATTGTCTATTGAGATCCGAACCGGTATCCGCGCAGAAAATCTTCTACCTGCATTTTCTTTCTTCCTTCGAGCTGAAGATCCAGCACATAGAGCTGACCATCGGCGCAGTTGAAGCGCAGAAAGCTGCGCTGATCGGTTTCGTATGAACCCGGAGGCCTCGAGTGCTGGAGTCGCTCGTAACGGCTGCGGAAGATCTTCATGATCCTGCCGTCGAATTCTGTGAACGCTCCCGGCGTCGGCGAAAGTCCGCGCACCAGGTTATGGATTTTTTCAGCCGCTTCCTCCCAGCGAATCCGGCAGGTTTCCGGCGTTATCTTCGGAGCCGTCTTCAGTACATCGGTTTGGTCTCTCAGAAAGCTTTCCTGGCTCAGCGGCACGAGCTCGCCGCGGGTCAGTGCCCGTATCGTACGCACCAAAAGTCCTGCACCCGATTCTTTCATTCGATCGTGCAGCTCGCCCGCGGATTCGTTTTCGCCGATGATGAGCTGCTCCTGCATGAGGATATCACCCGTGTCCACCTCGTGCTTCAATCGGAAAGTGGTGAGCCCTGTTTTCCTTTCACCGTTGATGATCGCCCAGTTGATCGGCGCGGCACCGCGGTACTGCGGAAGCAGGGAAGCGTGCAGGTTGATCGTTCCCATCGGCGGCATGCTCCAAACAATTTTTGGGAGCATGCGGAAAGCCACTACTACCTGAAGATCTGCGTTCCACGAGCGAAGTTTTTCGACAAATACAGGGTCCTTTAGTTTCTCCGGCTGAAGCAACGACAGCTTGTGCTGTGCAGCGAACTGCTTCACTTCGCTTTCGCGCGGTCGCATACCACGACCGGCCGGGCGGTCGGGTGCTGTAACCACGCCTACCACGGGAAATCCTTCCTGCAGCAAGGCATCGAGCGAGGCTACGGCGAATAGGGGCGTGCCCATGAATACGATCCTGGGTGTGTTGTGACCGGTCGACATGCGCGCAAGCTAAAGATCAAATGCGAGACGCTGTTATTCGAAGTCTCGGTAGAGCAGGTATTTTTTACGGATCTTTTTAAACTCAGACAGCGCCGGCTCCCAGCTCTTGCGGATCTCTTTCTCTGATTTGCTTTCCCGGATCTGGCGCATCAGCACGTCATTTCCCGCGAGTCGGTTGAAGCTGTTCGATTTCAGAAAGAAGCTGTCTTTCCCGGGGAAAACCTTGTATGCCTGGATCAGCCAGCCGAGCTGAATGCGGTTGTTCACTTTTTTCAGTACCTGCTCCGGCGTACCGCCGAGGTACCACCCGTAACAGGTCTGAAAATAGTGCTTTGAATTTTTTGCCCCTTCATTCGGCCGGGGAACAAAGGAATAGAGATTTTTCGGAAGCGCCGGATGCCCGATCTTTTGAAAAGGCTTGTCGGTGCCGCGCCCTTCGCTGAGCGCCGTGCCTTCAAACAGGCAGGTGGAAGGATAAAGATATACGGACTGGATCTCGGGCAAATTCGGGGAGGGGCGTACCGGCAGTACGTATTTGCTGCGATGATCGTAATTAGCATTCCGTACCACCAGAAAATGAAACGGTGTGTCAGGCGTCGGCTTTGCATTGCGGAAACGATCGTATTTCTGATTCGCCTTGTCGGAACCGAGCCAACGCTCGCCGGCGATCATCATTGCGTATTCGCCAATCGTCATTCCGTATACGATCGGCACGGGCTGCATGCCCACGAACGATTTGAATTTTCGATCCAGCACCGGGCCGTCCACATAAAACCCGTTCGGATTCGGACGATCGAGAAGGAGCAGCGGTTTGTCGTTTTCGAAAGCCGCCTCCATGTATTCCTGAAGTGATGAGATGTAGGTATAAAAACGCACGCCCACGTCCTGGATATCGAAGATGAGAATATCAACTCCCTGCACGTCTTCCGCAGAGGGACGCCGTTTGGCCCCGTAGAGGGAAACTACGGGGATCCCGGTTCTCTGATCCACATAGTTGCCGACTTTTTCGCCCGCATCGGCGGTGCCGCGAAATCCGTGTTCCGGTCCGAAAATTACTTTGACATTCACTCCAAGGTGCCGAAGTGTGTCTACCAAATGTGTGTTTCCGACCAGCGACGTGTGGTTGGCAAAAATGCCGACCGTTTTTCCACGGAGCAGGGGCAGGTATTCGTCCAGTCGCTCCGCGCCGGGAGTGATTCGTGTGCCCTGTAATTTCTGACCAGCGACAGGAAGAGATGCAAGCAAAACTGCAATGAAGATGAGTGGTTTCATATTGATGAAAAACTCAAATATCCCGAAAAAATATAACAGAATTTGTGAAAGATTTCGGGTACCTTGCGCAAACCCAAAAAAAAGCACAATAAAAAATAATAATTCAATGCAGACAGCGAAAAGCGGCGACCGGGTCAGGGTACATTATCACGGAAGACTTACAACAGGCGAACTGTTCGACAGTTCGGAAGGAAGAGCTCCCTTGGAGTTTGAAGTGGGAAGTGGCATGGTGATCCCTGGGTTCGA
>Ga0196980_1000420_pt1 | contig 10531 bp, 8 predicted proteins | sample S3_1013CmetaG_FD_155486 | JGI IMG/M metagenome (GOLD analysis project Ga0196980, IMG submission 155486) | Soil microbial communities from Anza Borrego desert, Southern California, United States - S3_10-13C | ecosystem: Environmental > Terrestrial > Soil > Desert | place: USA: California... | reverse complement strand
GACCTGGCTCAATCCCAGACCCGTCCCCTTGCCGACCGGTTTGGTCGTGAAGAACGGCTCGAAGACGCGTTCCATCACTTCGGGACTCATGCCGGAGCCGTTGTCCGAGACGGTGACGCAGACGTAGTCGCCCGCCGGGAGCTCGGCGATCTCTCCTGCGGCGACGGGACAGTGCAGCGTCTGGACGCTCACCTTGCCGCGATCGCGCAGGGCGTCGCGCGCGTTCACCACGAGATTGAGCAGGGCGGCTTCGAACTGGGCCGGATCGACGCTGACCCGGGCGCCGCCGCGCCGCAGCTTCAGCTTGAAGTCTATCGCCTCGCCCAGCGCCCGCCGGAGCAGGGGCTCGCTCTCGCGGATCAGGCCGTTCAGATCCGTCGGCTCCGGCCGCAGCGCCTGGCGGCGGGAGAAGGCCAGCAGCTGGTGCGTCAGACGCTCGCCGCGGCGGGCCGCCGAAAGCGCCGCCTCGCCGAGCTTCTTCTGACGGGCAAGGTTGTCCGGAGACCTCAGCATCATGTCGAGAGCGCCGATCACGACCGTCAGCAGATTGTTGAAATCGTGCGCCACGCCGCCGGTCAGGCGGCCGACGGCCTCCATCCGCTGGGCGTGCATCAGATCCGCCTCGGCCTTGGCCTTCTCGGCGAGAGCCTCGCCGACCCGTTCCTCCAGCAGCTCGTTGATGCGCTTCAGGTCGTCCTCGGCGCGCTTGGCTTCGGTGACGTCGATATTGGCGCCGACATAACCCTGGAAATGACCGTCGCCGTCGAAGCGCGGAACGCCTTCACAGCGCAACCAGCGTAGTCCCAGCAGCGGATGGTTCACGCGCACCACCGCCTCGAAGCGATCCCGGTCGGCGAAGGCCCGCTGGTAGGCGGCCTCGAAACCCGCCAGCTCCTCCGGATGAGCCAGCCGGCTCCAGCCGTCGTCCAGACCGTCGTCGGCCTTGATACCGAAGAAGGTCCGGAAGCGGCGATTGGCGAAGGTCAGACGGGCTTCCTCGTCGCTCATCCAGATCAGGGCCGGAGCGCTGTCGGCGACGGTCCGGAAGCGGGTCTCCGACTCCTGAAGCCGCGCCTGGGCCTCGCGGATGTCGGTGACGTCGAAGGCCACGCCGACGAAGCCGACGACCTCTCCATCGGCGCCGAGCCTCGGGCGGGAGAACGACTTGAGCCAGCGGTACTCGCCGTCATGACGCAGGTAGCGGGCCTCCATCGAAAACGGCTGGCGCGTCGCCTCGCCGGCCAGCGACTCTTCGAGAATCCTGGGCTGATCGTCTGGATGAATGACGGCCCGCCAGTCGGCCAGCCGCGCTTCCTCGTACGTTCCGCCGTTGAACGCGACATAGGCCTGGTTCACGAAGGCGCGCGTGCGGTCCTGCTGCGTCACCCAGATCAGCACGGGCGCCGTGTCGGCGATGGCCCGGAACCGCTCCTCGCTCTCGCGGAGCTCCGCCTCGGCCCGGGTGCGTTCGATTTCCGTCCAGGTCCGCGCGGCGACCTCCTGGAGAAGCTCCAGCTCGTCGTCGGTCCACTCGCGGACGCTGGAATCGTGGACGTAGAGGAAGGCGCGCAGACGCCCGCCGCGGATCAGGGGCGTACGCATCAGGGACCGGGTCTGCAGGCGTTCGAAGATATCCAGCGCGTCCTGGGTGCGGGGGTCCTCCCGGACGTCAGCTATGCGGATGGACTGGCCGGCGGCGAGATCCCTGATGAGGGGCGCGCCGAGGTCCTCGAGAGAGAATTGGCCGTGTGCGCTGACGACATCGGCGGTCCAATCGCGGCTCATCGTGACCTGCCGGCGCTCCTGATCCACCTCGCCGTACCCCACGCGCTGGGCCTTCAACTCCGATCCGAGTGCGCGTTCCACCTCCACCATGATCGCCTCGGGCGAGGTCAGATCACGCAACGAGTCCGACAGCGCGAGGAGGAACGACTGGCGGCGTTCCTGGCGCGCCAGCGCCGCGATGGCCTCGCGCGTGTCGGTGACGTCGAATGACATGCCGACGTAGCCCTTGAAGGTCCCATGGGCGTCAAACCGCGGATTGACGGCGATCCGCATCCACCGCCAGGTCCCATCGACGCGCCGGAAGCGTGCCTCGAAGCCGTAGGGTTTGTGCTTCGGACGGAAGCGGGCCTGAACCGCATTGACCGAGGCGATGTCGTCGGGGTGGACCGCCTCGCGCCAGACGTGCCCCAGGATGTCCTCCGCAGGACGGCCGTAGAACTGGACGAGGGCTTCGTTGACGAACTCCACCTCGCCCTCGACATTGGTCATCCAGACTGGAGAGGGCGCGGTGTTGGCCATGAGCCGGAAGCGGGCCTCGCTCTCGCGCAGGGCGGCTTCGGCGGCCTTGGCTCCGGAGATGTCGACCACCACGGCGATAAAGCCTTCGACGGCTCCGTCCGGGCCGGTCAGCGCCCGCACGCTGATCACCACCCAGACGGTTGATCCGTCCGGGCGGATGTAGCGCTTCTCCAGCTGGGAGCCGCCCTCGCTGAGCGCCTGTTCCAGCGCGCGGCGGGTCGGCTCGATGTCGTCTGGATGGCTGACCGCTTCGGTGCTCAGGCCGACCACTTCGTCGGGGGAGACGCCCACGATCTCGGCATAGCGCGCGTTGGCGCTCATGATGGAACCGTCCAGCCCGAGGGTGGCGATGCCGGCGGAGGCCTGATCGACCATGGCCTGGAGCTGGGCTTCGCGGCTGCGCAGCGCGGTTTCGGCGGCCCGGGCGTCGGTGACGTCGACGTTGACGCCGATCATGCCGCGGAAGCGCCCATCGGCGTCGACGCGAGGGCGAGCCTCGGTGTGCAGGGTCCGCCAGGCGCCGTCCGCACGGCGGAAGCGGGCCTCGGTCTCGAAGCCGGAACCACGGCTGATCGCGTCCTGCGTCGTGGCGGCGACCTGGGCGCGGTCGTCCTTGTGCAGGAAGGTCGAGAAGTCGACGGGCCCGGTGAGATCGGGCACGCCCCAGAACTCGCGCAGCGCCTGGTTGAGGTGCACGCAGCGTCCTTTCTCGTCGCTCATCCACAACATGACCGGCGCCTGCTCGCTGACCAGGTGCAGTCGGTGTTCGCTCTCGCTGATCCGGTCGGCCGACTCCCGCAGGGCGTCGATCGACGCGTCGAGGCGGCCCAGAACCTTGCGCAGGGAGGCTGCGACGACGGTCGCGAACAGGCCGACGACAATGAAGTTGGTCGTGGCGACGACGCCCAGCCGGTTACGGACTCCGACGCCGACGGCGTTCGATCCCTCCATCATCCCGACGAGCGCCCAGCCCCCGAACAGGCAGGCGACGACCGCCGTGGCGCCGGCTAACCGGCCCCCGGCCAGCGAGGCCACGATGACCGCCGGCAGCAGGATCATGAAGCCGGTGACTTCGCCATAGAAGCTGGCCAGGCTGGCGCGGATGAGCAGCCCCGCGGCGGCCGCGCCGACGCCGATCAGCAGCGACGCCCACCAGGTGCGCGGGCGCACGCGGGCGAGACGCGTCACGCCCGCGTCAATATTCAGTATTCGCCGAAGCACCCCGACCGCGCTCAATTGATCCCCCGCTCGCGCGTACGCGACCTTCCGCAACGTATTGGCTTCATTTGCGTTCCGGCAAGCGCGGCGTTCGGGCCGGCGGCGGCCCGCCTTGCGTCGGGGGCGGGGGCGCCTACCTCCACCGGTGAACCCGCATCTAACGCCAGGAGCTTGCATGACCGCGACGATCGACACCGGCCTCTCGAAGACGGAGCGCACGGATGTGGCGCAGGAACTGACCAAGGTCCTGGCCGACAGCTTCGCGGTCTATCTGAAGACGCACGGCTATCACTGGAACGTGCGCGGGCCGGAGTTCTTCAGCTTCCACAACCTGCTGGAACAGCAGTACCGCGACATCTGGGCCGCGCTGGACGAAATCGCCGAACGCATCCGCGCCCTCGGCGTGCTGGCGCCGCAAAGCAATTCCGCCTTCGGCAATCTGACCTCCATCAAGGACGGCGATCCGGAGAAGGAGGCGACCGCCATGCTGAAGGAGCTGATGCAGGATCACGAAACCCTGATCGCCACGGTACGCCGGGCGTTTGACGCCGCCGACGCCGCCGGCGACGAGGCCTCGGCCGACCTGATGACGCAGCGGCTGGCGGCGCACGAGAAGTTCGCGTGGATGCTGCGATCCACGCTCGGAGGCCGCTAAGGCTTGACCGAGCGGCGTTTTTCGGTCTGAAAACCGCCTCGCTTGGAGCTTATAGCGGCGGCCTGTCCGGCGTCGAAGCCGGAGCTGGGAGTTGGATTTGGCGAGGATCGACTGGACCTCGATGTCGAAGAAGGGCCGCCGGCTGGCCGCCGCCGCGCCCGCCGCGCTGGCCGCCATCGGCGTGGCCATGGCCGCCAGCTCGACCGCCCGTCCGGAGATCGACCGCCGCGCCGAGGCCGTGCGCCGGGTGACCGACGGCGACCTGACCGACAAGGGGCTGGCCGCCCTGACGGCGCGCATGACGCCGTCGCAGCTGGCCATCGCCATGCGCCACGACTCCGGCGAGCGCCGCGCGGCCCTGTACGGCCTGACGCCCGGATGGGAGAGCCTGTCGCTGGGCGGCAAGCCGTCTCTGGACTTCGGCGCCTCGGGCCTCGAGGCCCAGAAGCTGAACGCCGCCATGCCGGTCTCGGGCCTGCTCCGCGCGGCCCGGCCGTTCGCCTTCAAGCCGGCCACGGCCGAGGACCGGCGCCGCGCCATTCGCTGCTTGACCCAGGCCATCTACTATGAGGCGGCGCTGGAGCCGACCGAGGGCCAGGAGGCTGTGGCGCAGGTCGTCCTCAACCGCGTCCGCGATCCCAACTACCCCAACTCCGTGTGCGGCGTGGTCTATGAGGGCGCCGAGCGGGTCACCGGCTGCCAGTTCAGCTTCACCTGCGACGGCTCGCTGGCGCAGGGCCCGGTCGGTTGGGCCTGGAACCGCGCCGCGCGCGTCGCCGAGCGCGCCTTGGCGGGCTACGTGGCGACCAAGGTCGGCACCGCCACCCACTACCACGCCAACTACGTCCATCCGTGGTGGGCTCCGACGCTGAACAAGCTGACCCAGATCGGGGCGCACATCTTCTATCGCTGGAAGGGCGTCTACGGGGAACCGGCGGCGTTCCGCCAGGCCTACTCCGGCCGGGAGCCGCGCATCGACGAGGCCCGCTTCGCCCGCCCGCGCATCCAGATCGTCGCGGAGGCCGACGCCGAAGCCGCCCTGGCCGAAGCCGCCGCCAAGGGAGAAGCCGCCACCCGCACCGTGGTGATCGACGGCCGGACCCGCACCGTCGGCGTGCTCTCGCTCGGCGGCCGGCGGCAGCCGACGCCGGAAGACATCGCCGCCATCAACCAGCGGCTGGCGACCTTCGAGGCCCCCGCCAGAGCCGCCCCGGCCGCCGCGCCGCCCCCCGGGGTGACGGTGATGGACGTCGAGGAAGTGGGCCGCCCCGCCTCCTGACACTCGATCATTGCAACGCTCTTCGGGGCTTGCGCATTGTTGCTGTCCCCGAGTGCGACGCAGCGCCGTTACCGAGGCTCCGTGACCCAGACCGATCCGAACGGCGACTCGTCCGTCGAGCGCCAGCTCGCCCTGACTGTCCAGGCCCTGGCCGAGAGCGAGGCGAGGTTCCGCGCCATCGCGGACTCCATGCCCCAGATGGTGTGGTCGACCCGGCCCGACGGCTTCCACGACTACTACAACGCCCGCTGGTACGAGTTCACCGGCGTGCCCGAGGGCTCGACCGACGGCGAGGCCTGGAACGGCATGTTCCATCCCGACGACCGGGAGCGGGCCCTGGCGCGGTGGAAGCATTCGCTGGAGACGGGCGAGCCCTACGAGATCGAATACCGGCTACGCCGCCACGACGGCGTCTACCGCTGGACGCTGGGCCGGGCCCGCCCCATCCGCAACGAGGCGGGCGAGATCACGCGCTGGTTCGGCACCTGCACCGACATCGACGATCTGAAGCGATCCGATCAGGCCAAGGAGCTGCTCAGCCAGGAGCTCAGCCATCGCATCAAGAACATCTTCGCCGTCGTCTCGGCCCTGATCGCCCTGTCGGCCCGCCAGCACCCCGAGGCCAGGGGGTTCGCCAATGCGGTGCGCACCCGCATCAACGCCCTGGCCCGGGCTCACGAGTTCGTCCGGCCCCACACCGAGACGTCGAGGCCGACGGTCGGTTCGATGACGCTGCACGCCTTTCTGGCCGACCTGTTCAAGGCCTACAGCGACCTGACCGGCGCAACCCGCGTCACCCTCAGCGGCGACGACGCGACCTTCGACGATCAGGCGGCGACATCGGTGGCCCTGCTATTTCACGAACTGGCCACCAACGCGGCCAAATACGGCGCCCTGTCTCTGGAAGGCGGCCGGGTGACGCTGGACACCCGCCATGCGGGCGACCGGTTCATCCTGACCTGGACCGAGACCGGCGGTCCCCCGCTGAGCGGCCCGCCCGCCCGCACCGGGTTCGGCTCGTCGCTGGCCAGCCTGTCGGTCGAGGGCCAGCTGGGCGGTCGGCTGGAACGACACTGGCTGCCGACGGGACTGCAGGTGGTCGCAGATCTTCCCGCCACCGCCCTGTCACGCCGGCGCGCCGCTCAAAATGTCGCATGATGGAACCCGCCCGATAGTCGCGCGCTCCCTCAAGCCGCGCCGAATGTTCGGCGTCCGACTTAGCGACCAGACAGACCGACTGCCATGACTGCCCGCATCCTGATCATCGAAGACGAGGCCCTGGTGGCCATGGAGCTTCGCTTCGTCCTGGAGGACCTCGGCCACGAAGTGGTGGCGACGGTCGCGGATGCCGCCACGGCCCGCCGGATCGTGCGCGAGGAGGACGTCGATCTGGCGCTGGTCGACATCCACCTGTCCGACGGCCCCACCGGCGTGGCGCTCGGCCGCGAGCTCGGTCAGGAGCTCGGCGTCTCGGTGCTGTTCATGACCGCCAATCCCGGCATGGTGCGCGATGGCGTCGCCGGAACCATCGGCGTGCTGTCCAAGCCGACCGACGAGCGCGCCGTGCAGACCGCTGTGGACTACGCCCTGCGCCGCCGAATGGGCCAGCCGGTGCTCTACGCGCCGCCCGAGCTGCAGCTGTTCGGCTAGGAGGCCGGCCTCACCAGACGCCGATCTTCTCGGCTTCCTTGTGTGAGATCGGATGGCCCTGGGCCTTGTGGTCCTGCTCCGCGAGGAAGCGCACCGCCTCCAGCGCGGCCATGCAGCCCATGCCCGCCGCTGTGACGGCCTGACGATAGACGTCGTCGGTCACATCGCCGGCCGCCCAGACGCCCTCGATCGCCGTCGCGGCCGTGCCGGGCTTCACCACCAGATAGCCGCCCTGCTTGGTCTCCAGCTGGCCGGCGAACAGTTCCGATGACGGCGCGTGGCCGATGGCGATGAACACGCCGTCGGCAGTGATTTCGCGCGTCTCGCCGGTCTTGACGTTCTTCAGCCTCGCGCCGGTGACGTTGACGCCGCCCATGTCGTTCGTCTCGCCGAGAATCTCGTCGATGGCCGAGTCCCAGATCACCTCGACCTTCGGATGGGCGAACAGCCGGTCCTGCAGGATGCGTTCGGCGCGGAACTCGTCGCGGCGGTGCACGACGGTCACCTTCGCCGCGAAATTGGTCAGGAACAGCGCCTCCTCGACGGCGGTGTTGCCGCCGCCGACCACGATCACGTCCTTGCCGCGGTAGAAGAAGCCGTCGCAGGTGGCGCAGGCGGAGACCCCGAAGCCCTGATATTTCGCCTCGCTCTCCAGCCCCAGCCACTTGGCCTGGGCGCCGGTGGAAATGATCACCGTCTCGGCCAGCATCTCGGTCCCGGAATCCAGCGTCAGCCGGAACGGCCGCTGCGACAGGTCGGCCTTGACCACGATGTCCTCGACCACCTCGGTGCCGACGTGCTCGGCCTGGGCGCGCATCTGCTCCATCAGCCACGGACCCTGGATCACGTCCGCGAAGCCGGGATAGTTCTCGACGTCGGTGGTGATGGTCAGCTGGCCGCCCGGCTGCAGGCCGGCGATGACCACCGGGCTCAGCATCGCGCGCGCGGCGTAGATGGCGGCGGTCCAGCCGGCGGGGCCGGATCCGATGATGGCGACGCGGACGGTGCGGGGGGTGCTCATGGCGTCTATTTAGGCGCTGATTCCGGTTCGCGCGATGATAGGCTGTGATCCATTCACAGGAGGGCGCCATGGAAGGTCGCAGCCATCTGGGCATAGGCATCGCGCTGGGGGTCGCCATCGGCTCGGCCATCGGGATCGCCATGGACAATCTTGCGCTGGGCATCGGCGTCGGCATCGCCATCGGCGTCGCCTTGGGTGTGGCGATGGACGCGAGCAAGCGCGGCAAGGGAAGCTCCGGAGACAGCTACACGTCGTCCGACGGCGACGGCCGCCACACGGACGGCGCTACTGACGGCGGCGGAAGCGACGGCGGGGGCGGCGACTGACCTTTTCCCTCCCCGTCCCCGGGGAGGGTGGTCGGCGCGCAGCGTCGACCGGATGGGGGCAGCCCCGGTTGCTGATCCGTCTCCAGGCGCGCAATCTACAAGTGCGCGGAGAACTGCGGATGCCTGTCATCGCCAAGGCCCGAGCCATGCGCAAGAGGATGAGCCCTCCAGAAGCTCGCCTCTGGGTTGCTCTTCGACGCCTGCGTGCGCGTGGCTACCACTTCCGGCGCCAGCACCCGATGCTCGGCTTCTATCCCGACTTCGTCTGCCTTGACCGGCAGCTGATTGTCGAGGTCGACGGAGCCGGACAGATTGGCGGGTCGAACAGGACCGGCGGCGGGACGCGGCGTTCGCGCGCGAGGGGTTCACGACGCTGCGGTACGACAACGCTTCGATCCGGGACAATCTGAATGGCGTGGTCGAGGGCATCCTGGCGCACCTTGAGGCGGCCGCCCCCACCCGGCCTCGCCTGCGGCCCGGCCACCCTCCCCGGGACGGGGAGGGAGACGGTTGAGGCGATTCCCCTCCCCGCCCCGGGGAGGGTGGTCGGCGCGCAGCGTCGACCGGGTGGGGCGGCCGCCTACTCGCGCCCCGTCCGCTCCAGCACAGCCCGCGCCGCCCGCTCCGTCTCGTCGAGCGGCTCATAGGTCCAGTCCTCCAGCGTCCCGTCGAACGGCCGCGCCGCGCCGCGTTCGCGCAGATCGGCGTGCAGGCGCGCGAACTTGTCGGCTGGCTTCAGCGGGATCATCGGCAGGATGTGCACGGGCGCGCCGGTCGAGGCCGCCTCGGCCGCCATATTGGCGCTGTCCTCGGTGACCAGCACATGGTCGGCGAAATGCAGGAAGGCGAAATAGGGGTTGGGGCCGGTCCCGTCCCAGATCAGGCCGGGCAGGTGGGCCAGCCGGGCGGTCATCACCCGTTTGGCCGCCTCGGGCGTCCGGCGCGAGAAGGTCAGCATCAGCGATCCCCCGGCTTCGGCGACGGCGGTCGCGATCCGGTCTGCCAGTTCGGCGGCGTGGCTCTCGGGCAGGTCGAAGGCCATGGAGCGCCCGCCGATCAGCGCCGCCACGCGAGGGCGGGGAAGGGGGGAGAGCGCCGCCTCGAACGCGGCCGCGCCTTCCGCCAGCCGTGTCGGCGTAACCCGGTGGGGGGAGCCGGTGATGGACAGCACATTGGGCCCGGCCATGCCGTCGTGCGCGGGCGCGACAACCAGATCATAGGCCTGCGTCTTCCAGCGCGGATCCTGGGTCTGGACGACGAAGGTGCGGCCGCCCGATCGCGCCTTGACCCGCGCCGACAGCGGCAGGGTCGCGCGCCCGGTGGCGATCCATAAATCCGGCCACTCCTCGCCGGGGCTCGGCGTAACCGGATCGGACGACGGGTCCAGCATCCACGGGGCCTTCAGCGCCGATGGCAGCTTGTCGAACGCGCCGCGCCAGCGGATGCGTTTCACGGTGATCTGCGCCGACGTCAGCCGCTGCAAGGCTTCGGCCAGGCCCAGGGCCTGGTTCTCGATGCCGGCGCGTCCGTCGGACACGACCCAGATGGACAGGGGGGAGGTCACGCCGGGTCGGGGCGAGGATTCCAGCACATGGCCTCGACCTTGTTGCCGTCCGGGTCGCGCAGGAAGGCGGCGTAATAGCCGGGCGCATACTCCGGCCGGGGACCGGGCGCGCCATCGTCGAACCCTCCGGCCGCCAGTCCGGCCGTGTGGAACGCGGCCACCGCCGCGATGTCGGGCGCGTTGAAGCAGACATGGGTTCCGTTGCCGGCGATGGCCCGCTTGCCGTCGTGGGGTTGCGCCGCCCAGAATTCGGGAAAGGTCCGGCCGTAGCCGATGCCTGCGCCATGCTCCATGAGCCGGCGCGCGCCGATGGTCGCCAGGACGGCGTCGTAGAACAGACCGGCGCGATGGACGTCCGTGACGCCGACCGAAACGTGCGACACCAGCGGAGCGCGCGTTTCGGTACCGGTCATCGGCCTATTTCCACTCGACCTTGAGGATTTCGTACGCCTTGACGCCGCCGGGGGTGTTGACCTCGACCACGTCGCCGACCTCCTTGGAGATCATCGAGCGG
>Ga0196980_1000419_pt1 | contig 10544 bp, 8 predicted proteins | sample S3_1013CmetaG_FD_155486 | JGI IMG/M metagenome (GOLD analysis project Ga0196980, IMG submission 155486) | Soil microbial communities from Anza Borrego desert, Southern California, United States - S3_10-13C | ecosystem: Environmental > Terrestrial > Soil > Desert | place: USA: California... | reverse complement strand
AGACGGTCCATAATCAGCATCGTGCTGGCCAGCATCACCGCCGGCATCGCGAAAATCACCATCAGCGCCATCACCAGCATCGCCCAGACGAACAGCGGCATGCGGTTGAGCGTCAGGCCCGGCGCGCGCAGCTTGAAGACGGTGGCGACGATCTCCGTGGCGACGGCCAGGGCCGCCACTTCGGTGAACGTGACGGTCTGCGCCCAGAAATCCGCCCGCTTGCCCGGCGTGAATTCAGGCCCGGCCAGAGGCACGTAGCTGAACCAGCCGACATCCGGCCCGCCGTTGAGGAAGAAGGCCGTGTAAAGCATGACGCCGCCGAACAAATAAACCCAATAGCTGAAGGCATTGAGCCTCGGAAACGCGATGCTGCGCGTCCCCACCATCAGGGGCAGCAGGTAGACGGCCATCGCCTCCATCACCGGCACCGCGAAGAGGAACATCATCGTGGTGCCGTGCACGGTAAACAGTTGGTTATAAAGGTCGGGGCCGACCAGGCGATTTTCCGGCCGGGCGAACTGAAGCCGCATGGCGACCGCGAGGATGCCGCCGAGCACAAAGAAAACCAGCGCGGTGACGATGTACCGCTTGCCGATGGCCTTGTGGTTGACCGCGCTCAGCCATCCGTAAAAACCGGGCGGATCGCCCCAGGTGCGTTCGAGTTGCCGCCGCTCCCGATCGGCGTCCCCGACTGGTGGAACCGTTGTCGTCGCGCTCATTTAAGGCTCCCGAGATAAGCCAGGAGCGCCTGCAAATCCAGCGGGGCCAGCTGATTCGGCGGCATCCGGTTACCCGGCTTGATCCCCTGCGAATCCGCGATCCAGCCGGCGCGATTACCCGGCGTGTTGGGGAGCGTTGCCGCCGCGATGGTCTGGCGGCTCGCGATATGGGTCAGATCGGGCGCGACCTTGCCACCCGCCGGGGTGCCTTGGATCGTATGGCACATGCCGCAGGTCGAGGCGAGAAAAACCTCCTGTCCGCGCTGCCTGAGCGGATCGTCGGGCGGCGGGGGCACCGCGCGCTGCTTATCGAGCCAGGCCCGAAATTGGTCGGGCGGCTCGGCGATCACCAGAAACCCCATGTTGGCGTGCTGATAACCGCAGTACTCGGCGCACTGCCCACGGAACACGCCGGCCCGGTCCGCCTTGAAACTGAACGTGGTCTCATGGCCCGGGATCAGGTCTTTCTTGCCGGCCAGGTTCGGCGCCCAAAAACTGTGGATCACGTCGTGCGACTGGAGTCGCAGCACGACCGGCCGGCCGACCGGAACGTGAATCTCGTTGGCCGTCGTCACCCGGAGGCTCGGGGTCGTCTCGGCGTACTGCACCTCCCACCACCATTGATGGCCGGTCACGTCGATCACTACCGCGTTATCGGTGGATAGCGAAGCCAGCGTGCGGTCGGTCGTAAGGCTGGCGATCTGAAGACCGAACAAGGCGATTATGGTCAGGCCGGTCGGAATCGCCACGAAAAGCGCGTGCTTCCGCTCGGCCGCCGGAGCGGGAATCGCCTCGGGATCGGAGACTGCGTCGCGTTTTTTCCGGTGGCGCAATACAGCGTACAGCATCGCCAGCGTGACCAGCGTCAGCACGGCCGCCGATACCCAGAACATCGGCCACCACAGCGATTCGATATGCGCCGCTTGCGGGCCGGCGGGATCAAGGACGGACGGCATTCCGGAACAGCCCGAAAGAGCGAGGCTCAGCATGCCCCCTCCCGGCGCTCGAAGCCTTGCCTGTCCGTGGCCCGACGACGGAGCGATGCCGTTTTCGGGCGGGTGCTGGCGAAGCCCGTTCATGGCGGCCTCCCCGTTTTCTTTGGCGCTTGCTCCTTGGCGGAACCTTCCGGCTTTTTAACGCTCATGGCGTCGTTTCGGCCCGGCGCGGCAGCCTTCGGCACCAGTCCGCTCATCGAACGCACGTAGGCGGCCAATTGCCAAACCTGATACGCCGGTATCTTTCCGCCGAATGCCGGCATGCCGTTAGGGCGTCCCTGAACGATGGTGGCGAAGATATTCTGGGGTTCGCTGCCGTAAATCCATCGATCATCCATCAGGGGCGGTCCTATGCCGCCTCCGCCTTGAAAGTGGCAACCCACGCAGTTGTACCACGAGAACAGGCGCTGTCCTTCCGACAACGCATAGGCGTTTTCCTCATAGGGGTTTGCGAACGGGGGAAGCGGTGTCGGCGTCCCCGGCTGCAAATCGCTGAGGCGTATGGATTCGATGGCCGTGGCCGCGGGCGGCGGTTCGCGAAAGCGGCGCTGCTCCCGTTCGCAGGCGCTCAGAAAGAATGCCGCCGCAATCGGATAGGCTAACGCCTTGAGCTTACGGGCGATTTCCATTCCGAGCGCCCCTTTCGGCTGAAAAGGCGGGTCCCGATCCTGGGCACGCCATAATCGTCGAGAATGGCTTCGATCTCTTTGCGTTTTCGTTCGATGACGCGCTCCAGTTCTGCCAGCAACCGTCTATCGCCGTGCCGCACCCCCATCGCGATATCGAATACGAAAGGCAGCGACCGGTCGGACGAGGGCGAAACGGGCACCACGGCCAGGGGAACCGCTTGCCTCCCGGCGAAATAGCCCGCCATCGGCCCCCATGCGACAGCCACGTCGATATCGCCCGCCGCCACCGCGTCGATGATTCGGGCCGGTGGATTCTCCTCCAAGTAATCGCCATAAACGGTGTAACCGATGACGTTATCGACGATTTTCCGGCTGGCCAGGGCATGGGCCGGGGGCGTGTTGGCAAAATCGTCGCCGACGATCTGGACGCCGATTCGGACATCGCGCAGTGCCGGATCGTTGAAGGACCGGATGTTCAGGCCCGAATCCCGGCGGTAGACGAACACATAGCTGGACCTGTAGTACGGCGTCGTCGTCAGCGTGGGTCCGAAACCGCTCGGAACCCCGAGAACCACGTCGCAACGATTGGATTCAAGCGTGTTCCGGATGAAGCCGCGGCGCTGCGCCCACCAGGCATATTCGACCTCGGCGTTCAGTTCGCGAGCGACGAGCGCTCCGATCTTGTTTTCGAAGCCCTCCTCTCTCTGGTTGGAGAAAGGCAGGTTATTGGGGTCCGCGCAGATGCGAAGCACCCGCCCCGATCGATCTTCAGCTGGCGATGCGGCGCCCGCGAGCACGGCCCACAGCAAGGCGAATACCGGGCAGAGCGTCAATCTAAGGCAAGGAGAAGACATACAGCATCCCGCCGCGCGTCGTATGATCCGGCAGATCTGTCATCGCATTGACGAATCCCAGCGCGCCCGTTCCGTCGCGCGGGTCGAGCCCGCCGGCGACGATGGCCCCGGACCAGCCGCCGACGCCGGACAGAATCGCCACGTATTGCTTGCCGTCGGGCCCCCGGTAAGTGACCGGCTGACCGACGATGCCCGAACCGCACTTGAACCGCCACAGCAATTCGCCGGTCCGCGCGTTCAATGCCTTGAACCAGCCTTCCATGGTTCCGTAGAACACCACGTTGCCCGCCGTGACCAGCGCGCCACTCCAAACCGGGAAATTCTCCTTGATTTTCCAGACCGCCCTGGCTGCAACGGGGTCCCACGCGGTGAACTCGCCCCGGTGTCCGCCGGGTCCCGCATACATGCGCACATTGGCTCCGACGTATGGGGTGCCTGCGATATAGTTGGCCTCGACACCCTCCTCGTCCATGCAGAGATTCTGATGAGGGATGTAAAGCCAGCCGGTTCTAGGCGAGTAAGCCGAAGGCTGCCAATCCTTCCCGCCCGGCGCGGGGGGGCAGATGTCGTGCACCACCGTGTTGAATCTCGGCTTCTTCTCATGCACTTCGATCGGGCGCCCGGTTTTCATATCGACGCCCCGAGTCGTCGTGACGTGTACGAACGGCGTGGCCGAGAGCACCTCGCCGGTGGCCCGGTCGAGGACATACACGTAACCGTTCCGCTCGGGATGGATCAGCACTTTCCGGATCTGTCCGCCGATGGACAAATTCAGCAGAATGTTTTCGTTGACGCCGTCGTAGTCGTACAGGTCGTGCGGACTCCACTGGTAAAACCACCGGGCTTCTCCGGTATCCGGATCGCGCGCGAAAATTCCCGCTGTCCATTTGTTGTCTCCAGGCCGCTGCTCCGGATTCCAAGGCCCTGGATTGGCCGTGCCATGATAGATCAGGTTCAGGGAGGTGTCGTAGGAAATGAAACCCCAGACGGTTCCGCCTCCGATTTTCCACGCCTCGGGCGGCCAGGTCGCAACACCCAGATCCGGCCCCCGATCGTGCTCATAAAACGGCTTAAAGCGAGGGCCGATCAACACGTCTTTATCGGGCCCCGTGGAATACGCCTTCCAGACCACGCGACCATCGTTCGCATCGAGCGCCGTCAGCCAGCCGCGCACGCCGAACTCGCCGCCGCTGTTTCCCACCAGTACTTTGTTCTTCACGATCAGCGGCGCCATCGTCACGGACTCGCCCACATTGATATTGCCGATCCGGACCTTCCATATTTCGTTGCCGGTCTTGGCATCGATCGCCAGGGTTTGTCCGTCGAGCGTATTGAAGAAAATTCTTCCGTTCGAATATGCCGCGCCGCGGTTCACGATGTCGCAGCAGGCCAATCCTTGCGCCGCCGATAACGGCTTCGGCTCGTATTTCCATTTGAGCGGCGCCCCTGGCCTCGCCAAATCCAGGGCGTAAAGAATGTTCGGATAAGGGGTGATGACGTACATCGTGTTTTCGGCCACGATGGGCGCAGCCTCGTGACCGTGAGCCAAGCCGGTCGAGAAGGTGAAACTCAACCGCAGATCGCGGACGTTTTCGGCCCTGATCTGATCGAGGGCGCTGAAACGGGTATTGGCGTAATCCTTGGCCGAAATAAGCCATTGCCCATCTTCATCGGACGCTTTTTGGAAGGCCGTAACGGGGGGCTCGACCGTTCTGGCGGAAGGCCGAGGCAAAAACGAGGCAAAAACGATTAGCGGCAGGAAAAATCGGCCAATATAGCGGCCTTGGAAAGGCGGTGAACCCAATCTCCCTGGCGTTCGCATCAAGCCTCCTGCTTAAACCGTCCCTCCTCTGGCACGCACCGGGAACGGTGTTTTAATTTGAGACCGGTTCGACCGAAAAGCGTTCCGATTCGAACTTGACCGGACGAATTCGCCAAACGGGTTGGTGCGGCATAGCGCAATGCACACCCGGTTCAGCTGGGCGTAGAATCAAGGCGGAAATCAAAAGAGCCAGCGCGGCGACAAAACGGCATCGATTTCCGAGAGAAATCCGTTATAAACCAAGACACGGACCACAACAGTCGCGGCATTCAGCTCAGATCCGAACCCCTACGGTTCAGTCCGGCTCGGCGGCGAAACGCTGCCTCGCTCTCTCCCTGGTTTCTTTTGACATCCAGATCGGGAAAACAGCCTGCTTGACGGGAAATGATGCGGCGTAGTCCGCCACTGTCGTAAATCAACCGAATGATCCGCATGGGCGGAGCATGGTCGTTTTGCCCCTCCTGGGCGTTAACAGACGGTTCGAGTCGGTTCATCTCCGTTGCTCCAACTGGTTGCATCGACACCATAATATAACCCAACGGCTCCTGTTGGTTCCCTGGTTACCCGCTCCAGATCGATATCGCCTATTTATTCGATCGCAAACCGGGCCGAAGGGTTTCGACGGGACATTTCAGTAAGAATCCACTCCGCGGAAGGCGAGCATCTCATCGCGCCTGATCTGAACGGTCGAACGAAGACAAGTCGATCTTGCAGGCTCGACGCCCCTTACGCCATGGTCTGTAATCCTAAACCTTTGAGAATCACTCCCCAATACAGGAGTCTTTCTAAGTTGACTGCTGGTGCAGAACGAGCTTATCCGTTCCGATGAGAAAGGTTACCGGAACCTATTTTGGCACCCTATTCGACGAACGAATTACCCGCGAAGGAAATTCCCATATCCCGGTGCGGCGCACGGTAACGGAGACCGCGCTTTTTCTCACCTTAGACTTCATCGTTTTTCTCTCAGGTCGAAATAAAAAAAAAAGCCCCCCTTCGGAGGAAGGGGGGCTTTGACGCGACCGTCGGTCGTGTGGGGTCGGGACGCCTTGACGGCGCCCTTCACCTTACATGAAGGACGGGATCAGCGGCGCGTCGATCTGAACCACCTGACGGCCACCGGCTTCGTCAAAGAAGAACAGCAGACCCGCGAAACGGCTGTCCGGATCGTAGATGATGTCGGACAGACGGTACACTTCCCACGCCGCATCGCTGGCCTGGACGTCGACCGTCCGGGTCTCGCCCGGCTGGATCGGGCTGTTGTCGCTCACTTCGAGACCGTCGTCCGCCAACAGGTCTTCCGGATAGCCGCTGGTGTCTTTGTAGACATCGGCATCCAGGAAGCGGACCGACGCGGTGTAGAACTCACCCAAACGCACGGCTTTGTTGCCATGGTTGGTCACGGTCAGCTTCATGCGCATCGCACGGCCCGGTACCCGGTAGCTGGCGTCGTTCACTTTCACCGCAATCGTCGGCTTCGGCGTTTCGATCGGCTGAATGCCTCTCATGGTGCCGGCCTGCAACGGAATGGTGATCGGGTACTTGCTGTTGGCGCTCGACATCGCGAAGATCACGATGAGGATGGTCGCCGCGGCAAAGCCCATGGCCACTTTCTTGTCGCCCGCCGAAACGAGTTCGTCCGCACGGCCCGCTTCCACCATCAGGTAGCGCGGTACGAAGGTCGGACGGCGCACCCAGTACACCATCCAGGCCACGCCAATGGCGTACCAGAAGAAGTGCCAGAAGTAGGTGTTGCCTTCGTTGTAGGTCTCAAGGTCCACGGTCTGACCGGTCAGGGTGGTCACCGGGTTCTTGAATTCGCTCATCGAGCCTTCGATGGTGATCCATTTGCCCGGGCCGATGATCGGACCGCCGCCTTCCACGTTCATCATGGTGTGAACGTGCCAGTCACCCGGACGGCGCGCTTTCAGAACCACTTTGAAGTCGTAGGTCTTGCCGATCTCCAAACGCACGGAACGCGGCACCAGCTGCCCGCCGATGTACGATTCCTTGCGGATGAATACCGGTCCCGGAATACCGACGTTGAGGAACGAGGTATCCGGCTCGGCCACGGTTTCCGGCCAGCCTTCGAACACGTGGAATTTGCCGGTGATTTCAACGGTGTCGTTGACCTTCACCTTCTCTTTCGACCAGTTCAGGTCGTACCAGTGGATGGTACGCATACGCATGAACGCCGCCTGCGATTTCTCGCCGTGAGCCGACGCGCTCGGCGCATAGAAGCTGGTCGCGGCGAACGTCGCCAGCAAACCGACCATGGACCATTTGGCGATCCTGTCTTTGAGTAATTTCATAGTTCTTCCTCTCTCGAGTCTGTTCTGTTGTACCCGCCCTTCAAGCCCCCAGATCCGGACGCTCAAAAGGCGCGGTGCGTTTGGCTTGTGCTTCCGAGTGTCCCGGTCCGATTAGGTCTGCTTCAGGAACCGAACGGTCGAGAACCAGCGGCCGACGAAGTGCCACAAGAAGTAGATCAGGATGGACATGAAGGCCGAGAAGAACGCCGACACCGGCGCTACGTCTTTACCGAAGGTACGCAGGGTGCCTTTTTCAACCATGCGGATGTACTCGGGGGTACCGGTACGGACATAGTTGTAACCCTGGATGTCGGCCACCGACATCAGCATGCCGTTGTATTCCACCGGCACGTGCAGCGGCGCGATCATCGGCCAGTTGCCCGGGTAGAACACCAAGCCCCAAGCCATGCCGCCCACGATCGCCGTGAACAGGTAGGAGCCCGAAAGCATCAGGAAGGTGTCGAGCAGAATCGCACCCGGAACCAGAATGGCCGGGAAGACGAAGTTGACCGGGAAGTAGGTCCAGCCCCAGAAGTTGAAGTAGCGGTTGATCCATTCGCCAAAGAGCAGGCCCAATACGGCGACCGTCGCGCCCCACGGGTTGCGGAACCGCTCCCAAGCCCACGCCTGGATCGCCGCCGGGAACGTGACCAGCACGATCGGGGTGACCGTGACCCACAGACGGCGGTCTTTCCAGTCCGACCAGAAGTCCCAGTCACCCATGGTCAACATGGCGTGAATGTGATACGAACCGGTCACCACAAAGAAGAAAATGAAGATCCCCAGGTAGTCGATGGTCCTGGAGACTTGCACTGCTTCGGCATGCGACCGAACCGCAGATTGAAGTGCGCTCATGAGTTACCTCCAAAAGTTCATTTATTGTCGTTTTAGATAACCGCCCGCCCAGGGGCCGTCATCGTCACGTCCATTGCCGGTTGCAGCGGCTCGCGCCGCCGCAACCTCGTCCAAACTTATTTCGCGATCAGACCCTGATCGACCGCTTCACAGATCTGCTTGCCCATCAGGTTCGAGAAGCTTGCAAAGATCTGCAGCAAGACGCCCATGATGGCCAAGGCCAGCCAGCCGAAGATCACAAAGCCGTAGTGCAAGGGCGCTACGAACAGTTCTTCCATGAACCAGAAGGTGTGACCCCATTCGTTCAGGCCGACGTTCGGCAGAATCATGAACGGACCCGTCCACACGATCAGGTACGCCAGCGACAAGCCCTTCGAAGCCCCGAAGTGCGGCAGCCGGGTGTGGGCGTACAGGAACGCGCCACCGCCCGTGATGATGTAAATCGGGTAGCTCAGATAGAACTCGATGATGTGCGACGGCGTGAAGTCGGTGTCGCGAACGATCGTCTGGTGCCAGGTGCCGTCCTGCTCGGTGAAGTAGCTGGCGCCCCAGTAAATGGCCCACGCGTACGCGAACAGCCAGATCAGGTGCGTCATGTTCCGGCGCAGTTCTTCCCGCGGTGCCAGTGCCGCCATGTTGCGGTCACGGGTCTTCCACAGGTAGCCCCACAGAATCGAGGCGGTGACCACTTCCAGTACGATTTCGGTGTACAGGAAGTTCATCCAGTACGTCTCAAATTCCGGTGCGAACGAGTCCAGACCGGCGGACCAGCCGTAAACCCCTTCATACCACCGAACCCACAGATAAAAGACCGTGTAGAGCACAAACGCAAACGTCAACCACTTTACATTGAGTATCGGTTGCTCTCTTGCTTCTATGCCACCTGCTGTTGTAGCAGCCATAGTTACCTCCATTGCTTGTTGTTAATTACCTTTGGCGCCAGAGTTACGTACGTAAAACCTCTGACGCGGGTTTAGAGTAAGGAAGCCTTAGAAAAATTCCAAGTTCCTTATCGTAATTTTCAAGATATTGAAATATAAATAAAAGTGGTGCGAATTTTAGTGGCGTAGACGGATTTGGTTTATTCGCCCCGGTGAATCGATCCATGCGCTATCCGGAAACGGACGGTTTTTCGCCGATCCGGCAGAGTGGTAAGATCAGGTCGATATAAGGCGGATCGCTGACGAAAGCGCTGATTTATAAGCCGGTCATGAGAAGGAAGAGGCTTCGAACGCCGAAACGGCTGTCTTGCCGTAACCGGTGAATGCCCACGCAACGCTTGCAGGAAGAGTCGATCCGCGTTTTATGAAATCCGTCAATCACGCGACCATCATTGTTTCCTCGATGAAGCCCCGTTATTCATATTCGGCGGGATCTCCCATCCCGCACGGAGTTCATCTGCACAAGGACGGGGTGAATTTCTCCCTATTCAGCCGGCATGCCAGCCGTGTTTGGCTGCTGCTCTTCGAGGATACGCATGCCGCTAAACCGTTTCAGGTCATCGAGCTCGATCCGCAGCATCATAAAACCGGGGACATGTGGCATATCTGCGTCCTGGGGGCAGGGCGGAATTTAGCTTACGCCTTTCGCGTCGACGGGCCTTTTGCCCCGGAGCAAGGACATCGTTTCGATCCGACGAAGATACTGGTGGACCCGTACGCGACGGCGCTCGCCACGCCGCTTCAGTGGGATTTTGCCGGTTTCTCCTCCCACGGCGCGGCGTTGGTCCCGGCCGGCGGCGGGCATGAGCCTCCGGTAGTCGTCAAGAGCCTTGTCACCAGCAACAGTTTCGACTGGGAGGACGATCGTCCCCTTTACCATCCTTGGTCCAGCCTGGTGATTTATGAAACGCACGTGCGCGGTCTGACGGTGCACTCGTCGTCCGGCGTCAGGTCGCCCGGCAGCTATCTCGGGCTCGTCGAGAAAATTCCGTACCTTAAGCGGCTCGGGATCACGGCCGTTGAGTTGATGCCTCTACAGGAATTCAATCCGCACGAGCTTACCGCGGTCAATCCTCTGACCGGAGAGAAGCTTCGCAATTATTGGGGGTACAACACCATCGCTTTCTTCGCGCCTTTCGAGGGTTACGGCAGCCGTCTTTATCCGGGCTGTCAGGTCGACGAATTCAAAACGATGGTCAAAGCCCTGCACAAAGCTGGGATAGAGGTGCTTCTGGACGTGGTGTTCAACCATACGGCGGAAGGCGACGAGACCGGGCCGACGCTCAACTTCCGCGGTTTGGACAACAGCATCTATTACTTGCTGGAAGACGACAAAAGCCGCTACAAGAATTTTTCCGGCTGCGGCAATACGATGAATTGCAATCACCCGGTGGTTCGCAACTACATTCTCGATTGCTTG
>Ga0196980_1000417_pt1 | contig 10572 bp, 8 predicted proteins | sample S3_1013CmetaG_FD_155486 | JGI IMG/M metagenome (GOLD analysis project Ga0196980, IMG submission 155486) | Soil microbial communities from Anza Borrego desert, Southern California, United States - S3_10-13C | ecosystem: Environmental > Terrestrial > Soil > Desert | place: USA: California... | reverse complement strand
GGAAAACCACGACGACCTCACGCTCATGTTACAGTTTCGCTACGGTGGACCGAACGGAACGACACTGCTACTCGGACCGCCCTCGAAGGTAGAGCTGGACGGGCGCGAGATCCCGGGCGACAGCTCCAATATGACCGGCGCTTTTTACGAAGTGATCCGACCGCTTGCCGAATTTACCGGTGAGCATACGATCGTGTTCACCGACGCGAGGGGCAGGAAATATACAGAGCGCTTTGCTTTCCGCCCCCTGACGATGCGATCAACCCTGCCCCCGACATTTCAGCGTGGCGACCTGATTATTGAGCTGGATGGGCTGGAATCGGTAGATTACGTTCGGGTCATTCTTAACGACACTTCCTTTCACAGCGACGGCATCAACCGGGTGGATACGGTGAAATTCGGAAGGGTGCTCGTGAGTGCGGAAGATTTACAGGCGCTGGTGAATGGTCCTGTCCATCTCGAGCTCTACCGCGAACGAGACCGCCGTCTTCGCGAAACGCCCCGGGAAGGCGGCCGTTTTTCAATGTCGTACGGGCTGCGACGCGATTTCATGCTTACGAATTGAAAAACGCTGAAGTCGGATGTCAGTAGTCGGAAGATCCGACTCCGAACTCCCGACTCACGACTTTCCACTACCGACTAATGACTATCTTTGCCCGCGCTGTCAAATTGGCCTGCCGGATCGAATAGCACTGTTTTTGCCGCTGATCTCCACCCTGTTTGAAAAAGGGTTTCCGGCCCGGGCATGCGCCTTTAAGAATTGACAAAGCAGTACAGAAAAAATGAGCCTATTCTCCAAAATTTTCGGGGGCAGCAAATCCGAAAAAGATGTCAAAAAAATTCAGCCCTATGTGGCCCGGATCAACGAATATTTCCAGGCCTACCAGTCGCTCAGCAACGACGAGCTGCGCAGCAAGACCGTGGAATTCCGTCAGCGCATCCGCGAATATCTGGCGGAAATGGACCAGGAAATAGCGGACAAAACCCAACGCGCCGAGCAGCTTCCTTTCAATGACCTGCTGGGTAAGGAGAGCATTTACCAGGACGTGGACAAGCTGAAGAAAGAACGCGACAAGAAGATCGAAGAGATCCTCACCGAACTCCTTCCCGAAGCCTTCGCGGTGGTGAAGGAGACGGCGAGGCGTTTTAAGGAAAACAGCGAACTGATCGTCGCCGCCACGCAGCTGGACCGCGACCTGAGCGTAAAGAAAGATTATATCCGGATCGAAGGGGATAATGCGATCTACCGCAACAGCTGGACGGCTGCGGGCGGCCAGATCACCTGGAACATGCTGCACTACGACGTGCAGCTCATAGGCGGCGTGGTTTTGCACCAGGGGAAGATCGCCGAGATGGCTACGGGTGAAGGAAAAACCCTCGTTTCCACATTGCCCGCTTACCTGAACGCGCTTGCCGGCGAGGGCGTTCATATCGTGACAGTGAACGATTACCTCGCGCGCCGCGACCAGGAATGGAACGGGCCGATCTTTGAATGGCTTGGGCTTACGGTGGACTGCATCGACAAGCACCAGCCCAACAGCGAGGAGCGCCGCAAGGCATACCTGGCTGACATTACGTACGGCACTAACAATGAATTCGGCTTTGATTACCTGCGCGACAATATGGTCCACTCGCCGGAAGAAATGGTGCAGCGCAAACATCATTTCGCGATGGTGGATGAGGTGGACTCGGTGCTCATTGATGACGCGCGCACTCCGCTGATCATTTCCGGTCCCGTTCCCCGCGGTGAAGAGCAGCAGTTTCACATCCACAAGCCTCGGATCCAGCAGCTCGTGCAGGAACAGGAACGCATCGTACGGAACTGCCTGAACGAAGCGAGAAAGCGTTTCGCGGAAGGCGACGACGACCCAAAAGCGGGAGGGCTCTACCTGTACCGCGCCTACCGTGGCTTGCCGAAGTATGGGCCGCTGATCAAGTTTCTGAGCGAACCCGGCAACAAGGTGAAAATGCAGAAGGCCGAAAATTATTACCTGCAGGACCAGCAGCGCAACATGCACATCGTGGACGAGGAGCTGCTCTTTCACATTGATGAGAAGAACAATTCGGTGGACCTTACCGACAAGGGGCTGGCGATGATAACACGTTCCGGCGAAGACCCTGAATTCTTCGTGCTTCCCGATATCGGTGTCCGCCTCGCAGAGGTAGAGAAGAGCGAACTTTCCGCCGACGAGAAGCTGCATCAGAAAGAATCCATCCTCAACGAGTACGCGCAGAAGGCTGACCGCATCCACACCGTTCACCAGCTTCTTAAGGCTTATACGCTTTTCGAGAAAGATGTCGAATACGTGGTGCTCGACGGGGCGATCAAGATCGTGGACGAGCAAACAGGACGTATTCTCGAAGGAAGACGGTATTCCGACGGCCTGCACCAGGCTATCGAGGCCAAAGAGAACGTGAAGATTGAAGCGGCCACCCAGACATACGCCACAATCACGCTGCAGAACTATTTCCGCATGTATCACAAATTGGCCGGGATGACGGGTACTGCTGAAACGGAAGCTGCCGAGCTCTGGAGCATCTATAAACTGGACGTGGTCACCATTCCCACGCACCTGCAGATGGTCCGGAAGGACCGGCAGGACCTCGTATACAAGACCAAGCGCGAAAAATACAAGGCGGTAATTGACGAAATCGAAGCGCTGCGCAACGCGGGCAGGCCCGTGCTCGTTGGAACCACATCAGTCGAAGTAAGCGAACTGCTGAGCCGAATGCTGCAGGTGAAAAAAATACCGCACAACGTTCTCAACGCGAAACAGCACGCCCGCGAGGCGCAGATCGTGGCCGAAGCGGGGCTGGCCGGTGCGGTGACGATTGCCACAAACATGGCAGGGCGGGGAACCGATATCAAGCTCGGCCCGGGAGTGCGCGAGGCGGGGGGCCTCGCGATCATCGGTACCGAGCGGCACGAAAGTCGCCGCGTCGACCGCCAGCTGCGCGGACGCGCCGGACGTCAGGGTGACCCAGGAACTTCCCAGTTTTATGTCTCCCTGGAAGACGACCTGATGCGAATGTTCGGCAGTGAGCGGATCGCGGCACTAATGGACAAGCTGGGATACAAGGAAGGCGACGTGATCCAGCACAGCATGATCAGCAACAGCATCCAGCGTGCCCAGAAAAAAGTGGAGGAAAACAATTTTGGGATCCGCAAGCGGCTTCTTGAGTACGACGACGTGATGAACAAGCAGCGAAATGTCGTTTACGACCGGCGGAATCACGCGCTTTTCGGAGAACGCCTCGCGCTCGACATCGACAATGCTTTTGCCGTCGTTGCGGAAAGTCTGGTGAGCGGCTTCAAGGAACAGGAAGATTATGAAGGCTTCAAATTGGGCTGCATTGTAAATTTTGGGTTGGATACCCGTATTGAACAGGAAGAGTTTCTCAAAGGCGACATTAATTCCCTCGCCGATAAGCTCTACGCGGAAGCGACGGAAAATTACAGCCGGCACAAGGAAGAGGTAAAAAAACAGGCGCTTCCCGTTTTCAAAAACATCCGCCAGACCCAGGGGGCACACATTGAGAACGTCGTAGTGCCTTTTACCGACGGTCGCAAAGGATTGAATGTACTTACCAACCTGGATAAGACCATCAAATCAAATGGCGATGAACTCACCCATGCGCTGGAAAAGACCATCACCCTTACCGTGATTGATGACGCCTGGAAGGAACACCTCCGCGCAATGGACGATCTGAAGCAATCGGTGCAGACAGCCTATCTCGAACAAAAAGATCCGCTGGTTATTTACAAGGTGGAGGCATTCCAGCAATTCAAGAATATGGATGCGGAAGTGAATAAAGACATTGTATCCTTCCTTTGTCACTCTTCTATCCCGCTCCAGCAGGAACAGTCACAGCTTCGCGAAGGGCGGCAGCAAAAGACCGACATGAGCCGGATGCGCGCGAACAAGGAGGAAGTGGATGCGCGCGGCGATGACTACGCGGCGAACGAAAAAGATCGCTTCGAGCCGGGCGGCCCGGCGGTCGCGGAAAAGCAGGCGCCTGTAAAGGTTGGGCCAAAGATCGGTCGCAATGACCCCTGTCCGTGCGGCTCGGGGAAGAAATACAAGCATTGCCACGGCCGCGAAGGCTGATCTTCAATGCCTGATCAATTTTTGTTGTCCTTGCGGCATTTAAATTGTACGGACTGGGGAAACCTCGGCCATGACCTTAATGGAATTCCTTGTTCTGCTGATCATCGCTGCGATCTGCGGCTCGATCGGGCAGGCGCTCGCGGGCTTTGATCTCGGAGGCTGCCTCGTTTCAATTGTCGTCGGTTTTATCGGTGCTTATATCGGGCTCTGGCTGTCGCGTAAGCTGGGATGGCCCGAAATGCTGGCCATCCGGGTGGGCGACAAGACTTTTCCCATCATCTGGGCGGTAATCGGTTCCGCGCTGTTCACGCTTGTGGTTGGACTCATCCGTCGCGCCATCCTGGGGCGCCGACGTTACCTTTGATCGGGTCAGCTTGTGGCAACACGAAATTCCCGAAACCCTTCGGTGGAAATTCCCTTGGCAGCTTGCTTTATGAAAATTGCCAGCTACAACGTGAATGGCGTCAACGGCCGCCTGCCTGTATTGCTTCGGTGGCTCGAAGCATCAGGACCCGACGTGGTTTGCCTGCAGGAATTGAAAGCGCCGGAAGAAAAGTTTCCTCGCGAAGCCCTTGGCGATGCGGGCTACCAGGCGATCTGGCACGGGCAAAAAAGCTGGAACGGAGTGGCCATTCTTTCAAAAAATTCTGCGCCGGCTGAACGCTGCCGCGTACTCCCCGGCGACCCGGAGGATGAACACAGCCGCTATATTGAAGCGGAAGTAAAAGGTCTGGTGGTCGGGAATCTTTACTTACCGAACGGCAACCCTGCACCCGGTCCGAAATTCGATTACAAGCTGAAGTGGTTTGGCCGGCTGCAGCAGCACGCGTCGGAATTGCTGCGCGAAGCGCGCCCCGTACTCCTGGCCGGCGATTTCAACGTCATGCCTTCCGAGAAGGATGTTTACAAACCGGAACGGTGGGCAGATGACGCGTTGTTCCGCCCCGAGGTTCGTCAGGCGTTCCGGGATCTGCTGGCTCAGGGGTGGACCGATGCAATACGCTATTTGTACCCGGAAGAAACGATTTACACTTTCTGGGATTATTTTAGGAACGCATTCGCCCGCAATGCGGGACTCCGCATCGATCATTTTCTCCTCAGCCCTGCCCTGCTTCCGCGGTTAATGACCGCCGGCGTCGACTGGGAAGTCCGGGGTTGGGAAAAGTCGTCGGACCACGCTCCGGTATGGATACAGCTGGCTGATGAATGATCAGGCCTTTACGACGATGGAGTGTGTCAGCGTGAATCCCTCGTCCAGGTTACCGCTTACTGCGGCCAGCTGTTCATCAAGACTATCGCGGAAAATTCCATCCCGCCGGTTCAATGTATCGGCATTTCCCCGATTTGCGTACTGCGGGCTGTTGTAAACGGCGCGCGAAATATCCTCGGGAAAAGCGATCTGTGTCACCAGCAGCGATTTTTCATTCCGGCTGAAAATTTCAAGATGAATATGCGGGGCCCGGCCCGAATACCAGCCCGGGTACACCGAAACGAAAGAAACGCGACCCTGTTCGTCCGCTTGCTGGCGGCCGCGCAGGAAATGTTCGCGCGTCATGTCTTCCGGCTGCATCGGGTGGTTGCCGTACTCGGAATAATAGCCATCCTTGTCGCAATGCCAGATGTCCACGACCGCATTGGGCAAGGGCCGGCAATTGTCCTCGCGGTTTAAGATGGTCAGCAGAATCAGTAGTGGGATCCCCTGTCGGTCGCCGCGGATATTGCTTTTTACCAGCTGAGCGGGTGTGCGAATTGGGAACGGCCCTTTGGTTTCCCGCGGAGAAAGCTCGCATTCGCCCGATTCTTCGCCACAGGAGCTGTTCCCTACAACCGACGAGATGCCAACGATCGAGAGAATTCCGGGAATGCCCTTGATGAGAAAGTCTTTCCGGTCCATGGAATAGAATTGAGGTGAGGGGAAAAGTGCAAGCACCAAGTTCCCGCTTTTTCCGCCAATCACACAGCGGCTTGCCTTATAAAGCAGGTGAACTAGCTTGCCAGTTTTTTGATTCAGGTCAAAAAAACACGGAGGGCTGCCTTTTTACGGTATGAGGGATTGATTGGAAACTTTTTTTATTTGATCTTGGCGCGTTTGGGTTTTCCGCCACCGATTGAAACTCCTGCCGTCCCCTCTGGAGCCACCACATAACCCAATTCAATGCGAACCACCATTTTCAAACTGGCCTTCCTGGTTTTGCTTCCAGTTGTGATCAGCAGTTGTCATTCCCAGCGCAAAACGGGCTGCGAACCGTCGAAAGGCAAGCGCGAAATCCGATTCAAGGGATTTCTCTGAACAGCACTTCTGTGTCAGCGGATATCGCTGTCAAAAATCTGCCTGGACTTTCGCCGTAGCGAACGGTAGATACAGCTCCTTGTTGGCGGCGATGGTAACCGACAATCCCGGCTTGACCGTAAGCGTGAGTGTGGATCCGGGTTCCAGGGCAGGTGCCGCTTTGCCGGAATGCGCCAGCAGCTCGGCTTTGACAACAAATACTCCAACCTCTTCGGTGAGGATCTGTTCCCGACGTACTTCCTCGCATGTAAGAATGCGGTACAGAGTCTTGGAACGGCAGTTGCGGCTGGGACGCGTGCGATGCGTCGATTCGGTAATCAGCACAATATTGTTGTCGGTGCCCGTTGCTTTTCGTTCGGGCGCAAGTGCGTGGTGATGGATCTCAAGTGTGTAGGTGCAGATCAGCTCTTCAATTTCCTGCCGAACTCTTTTGCGGTAGCAGCTGGGGGCTGATTTTTTCCAGATAACACGAGTAAAGAGGTGCGAAGCATTGCTGAAATTCCCAGAGTGGAAGAAAATGCGTCGGCCCATAGTGGTTTTGGTTTTGGCGCTCAAGCTACAAAAGCTTTGCTGAGAATTCCCCACATCACCAACTTGCACAACAGATAATTTCTTTCGCTATTTATTCGAATCAATGCATCGTAAAATTACGAACCCCTCATCCGCTTGACCGCTTATCGCACCGGATCGCCTTTCGCGTAAGCAGTGAAACAACGGGCAACTTGTCGCTGTCATTACAACGATGATATATGTGAAGTTGGTTTGATCGTCCCACTGAAAACTTCCCTGCGCAGCCCTGTCCTGTCCGTGCGCACCGTACCCCTGGAAACTGCAGACACGGTTTTGCCACACCAGCATTAAAAACCGTAAACCATGATAATCGGCTGGAAAGACATCCGGGCAACGCTGGTTGCAACAGGCCACCACGGCGCTGATTTTCTGACCCTGCTCGACGAAGAAGGCACCATGCTTTTCGCAAACGCACGCATGATGCGTGAATTAAAACTCGAAAACCCGAAACAGCGCAAGCAAAGTTTCTACGATCTTTTGGATCCAGGATTCGCCACAGTATTTCGCGATGCGGTGCGCTACTCGCTCAGCAAAGAAGAACCGCGCAGTTTTGATCTTTGCATGAAAAATGGTTGGCACCGGCCAATGAACTGGCAGGTGCGTTTTCTGCCGCAGATCTCCAACGGCAAAAACATCTTTCTGTGCGGCGGTGTATTGCCACCCGACCGGGACAGCCTCGAGGCCATGCAGGAGCGCCTCGATCATCTGTCGCGAATTACCTACGACGCGATCTGGGAATGGGACATGCTCAGCGGCGAAATATTTCGCAACGAAAAGCTGATGAAAATGATCGGTTATCAAAAGGAAGAGCCAAGAGGTCTGAACTGGTGGCTCAGCCGCGTTCACTCACAGGACCGTGAGCCGCTGATCGAAACGCTAAAGCAGGTGACTGATGAAAGCCTCCCGTCGTGGAAAAGCCGTTACCGTTTTCGCTGCGCAAACGGGGAATACAAACACATGCTGGACCGCGGGTTTGTAGTCTACCGGAATGGCCTCCCGGTGAAAATGATCGGATCCCTTACGGATATCACGCGGGAAAAACTGATGGAAGAAGAATTGATGCTGGAGCGGACCCGTCGCTGGCAGGAAGCTTCCGAGCTGGCTGTTCGGGTGCAGGAACAGGAACGGGTGCGACTGGGGTCGGAGTTGCACGACAATGTGAACCAGATCCTCTCTACCGTCAAGCTTTACGCGGGTATGTTAAGGCCATCTTCCGAGCCGGTTCGCGAGATCCGCGGGAAGCTGATCGAATACACCAGCCTCGCTATCGAAGAGATACGGAAGCTCACACGGGAGATGGTAGCTCCACAGCTCCAGGCCGGCAGCCTGGAAGAAAACATTAGCCGCATTTGCGAAGACCTGCGCCGTTCCACCAACGTCCGCGTGAATTTCGTCTGCGAAGTTTGTGACGGGTTGCTGCGGCCGGCACAAAAGCTGAATTTTTTCCGGATCGTTCAGGAACAGGTACGGAACATCATCAAGTACAGCCGGGCTGATGAAGTGGTGATTGAACTGGTTCACCGTCGGGATCGGCTGGAACTTTCCATCGGGGACAATGGCATTGGGTTCGATTCGAAGACATTGATCACCGGCATCGGATTTTCCAGCATCATCCAGCGCGCGCGGTATTTGAATGGATTCGCCGAAATCGAAAGCGCGCCCGGCAACGGTTGCCGCGTGTTCGTATCCGTCCCCGCAAGCTGAAGTCAATCTCTGGCATGGATTTGTTTGCGGGTTCGCATGCGCCAGCGTTTTTCCGATAGGAAAGTCCATGAATTTTTCCGCAGGCACGGACTGCCTGGCAGCATCACGTATTTCAACAGCGGTGGAAGGCGCATCCGCTACATTCGCATCCACAACGGGGCCGCGGCCACGATCTTCTTCATCCCCGGTGCCCCCGCGTCCCTGGATCTTTATCGCGATTACTACACGCATCCGCGGCTGCGCGAACGCTTCGATATGATCGCGGTGGACCGGCCGGGTTATGGCGGCTCGGGCTATGGGAGACCCGAGCCTTCGGTCGCCCGGCAGAGCTCGATGATGCTCGATCTGCTGGACAGGGAGAAACGTCTTCCTCACCCTCTGCTCATTTGCGCGGGGAGCTACGGCGCTTCGATCGCGTGCCGGATGCTGATGGACCGCCCGGCCGCCGCCGACGGCCTGCTGCTCGACTGCCCATCGCTGGCTCCGGGCGAGGAAAAATATTTCTGGTTTACCGGCGCGATTGAAAAAACCTTCCTTAAACAAATCATTCCTCCACACTACCGGTCTGCGAACAGTGAAAAATATCACCACCGCCGCGAGCTTGCCGAGATGCTCCCGTACTGGGAAAAAGTCCGTGTGCCGGTGATTTACGTGCAGGGAGAAAAAGACAACATAGTTTATACATCCAACGCGGAATTCGCGAAGGCCCGCCTGGTGAACGTTCCCTTCCTGGAGGTAGTGATGGTACCGGGCCGGAAACACCTCACCATTCTTCGGGAGGTGCCCCTGATTGTGAGCAAGCTGATCAGCCTTTACCGGAAAGTTATTCCCGCCCATGCACGCTGATTATTCCTGCTGGCGGTTTTCTTTTTATCTTTAAAAACAAACCAACCGGCTGCTTATGTACCGCGCAACCAAACAGAAAGTTCACGGACTGTTGCACCCCGAGATCGTTGGTGACAAGCATTGGGACAAGATCATCAACCTCTTTATTGTTGTCCTGATTATCCTCAACGTGATCGTGGTGATGCTCGAAACAGTGGACCCGCTGTTCGTGCGGTACCGAACGTTTTTCTATTATTTCGATCTTTTTTCGGTAATTATCTTCACGATTGAATACGTGTTGCGCCTCTGGAGCGCTACTGAAGAGGAACGGTATAAACACCCTCTGTGGGGAAGGCTGAAATACATGGTCTCGGCCGGCGCGCTGATCGACCTGATCGCGATCCTGCCTTTTTTCATCTACATGTTCACGGCGGTCCCGATCGACCTCCGCGAGCTGCGAATCCTGCGGCTGCTGAGAGTGCTGCGCCTCTTCCGCCTTACCGCCTATACGCAGGCTGCGCAAATGATTGGAAATGTTTTTCGAAAAAGGAAAAGCGAACTGACGCTGAGCTTTGTGCTCGCGACTTTTCTGATCATCATTTCCTCCTGCATCATATATTTCGCCGAACACCGCACCCCGGCGCCCGGGGAAACCGCCAGCAAATTCACCAGCATCCCGGCTACACTCTGGTGGTCAGTAGTCACACTTACAACTACCGGCTACGGTGATATAGTGCCGGTGACACACGTTGGGAAATTTCTGACCGGATTTATCATGCTGGCCGGCGTTGCCTTTTTCGCCCTGCCGGCCGGCATTATCACCGCGGGATTCATTGATGAGTTCAGGCTTTTACGCGTGAAGCGCACGCACCGCTGCCCCCATTGCGGAGAAATGATTGAATTCGAAGACAAGGGAAATCACATCCGCAAAGCACACTAGCTCACTCAGAATCCCTTTTTTCCTTTCAGCTGGTACTTCTGCTCGTAACGGTCGTTGAGCTGCTTGTGCTTGTCGTCCAGGTTGATCTGCCGCCCCTGGATGAAGGCATGGGTCACGTTGCTCGTGCTCATATC